>Ga0307408_100003000_pt1 | contig 11672 bp, 13 predicted proteins | sample 322Cmetagenome_FD_202116 | JGI IMG/M metagenome (GOLD analysis project Ga0307408, IMG submission 202116) | Maize rhizosphere microbial communities from greenhouse at UC Davis, California, United States - 322HYB-C-3 | ecosystem: Host-associated > Plants > Roots > Rhizosphere > Soil | place... | reverse complement strand
CTGACCTTCCTGGCGCAGTCTTGTAGTCAACTTAGCACCTGCTGGAAATCCAGAAGCCATCCCCATTGCCCAAACAAACCCGCCTACACCAGGAACTCTAAATAAAGGTCTCATGAGCGGCTCTAATAACACACCAATAAACTTGACTACCCCAAAACCAATTAACATTTCAGATACGATAAAAAACGGTAACAATGATGGAAAAACAATTTCCCACCACATAGTGAGTCCACGGATGGAGGCTTCGAAGGACTCCTTAGGATATGCAATCATGGAACCAGCTAAAATGATGGCAGATATAGATAAAAATATTGTTTTAATTTTTGATTGAAACAAAGAAAGAGCCTCCTCCCCGAGGGTTTTGTTATACTGTATAAATAAATAATGTTAAAATAAGGATTATTATTTTGTTTTTTCACTCTGGCCTTGTCCCATATAACACAAATATACTCATAGAACGCTAATTTAGACCATAAGATTGAACGAGATTTCTCCTAACATATTTTGTTTTGTCATATGCTTTTAAAGCTTATGAAAAGGAGGGAATGCTTTTGGAGCGTCCTAAAATAGGATTAGCACTTGGTTCTGGCGGAGCACGGGGATTTGCCCATTTAGGGGTCATTAAAGTTTTGAAGGAAGCAGGAATTCCTATTCATATAATCGCCGGCAGCAGTATGGGAGCACTAGTAGGCAGCTTTTATGGGGCAGGTATTGAAATTGATCGTTTATATAAATTATCAACTGCATTTAAACGAAAATATTTTTTAGACTTTACTGTTCCGAAAATGGGCTTTATTGCAGGAAAAAGGGTGAAGGATTTCATTAGGGTTTTTACGCACGGTAAAAATATTGAGGAGTTATCCATTCCATTAGGAATCGTAGCAACCGATTTACTTACAGGTGAAAAAGTAGTGTTTAAGCAAGGTCCCGTGGCGGAGGCTGTCAGAGCAAGTATATCAATCCCTGGAATTTTTGTCCCTGAAAAATATAATGGAAGAATCCTAGTGGATGGTGGAGTGTCAGACAGGGTTCCGGTATCCGTTGCGAAAGAAATGGGTGCTGATATTGTGATTGCTGTTGACGTATCGAGGGTAAAGCGTAATGCGGAAATCACCTCTATTTATGATGTTATTATGCAGAGTATTGATATTATGCAAACAGAAATTCTTATTAATCGTGAGATTGCTTCTGATATTATGATTCGTCCGCCAGTTGAGGAATATAGCTCCCGTGCATTTACAAATATTGAAGAAATCATTACGCTTGGAGAAGAAGAAGCAAAAAAACAAATAGAACAAATAAAAAATGTGATTGAGGGATGGAAGGGGTAAAATGCTATGAGAAGAAAAATATTTGTAGGTTCTTCCATTGTTATAGCATTGCTGATGATAGCGGGCATATTTTATTCTTTGCCTTACTATGTGTCAAAACCAGGTATAGCAAAAGAACTAGCTCCCATCATTCAAGTAGAGGACCGCAAAGAAGGAAAAGGCAGCTTTATGCTTACAACTGTAAGAATGGGAAAAGCCAATATCTATTCTTATGCGGAAGCTAAGCTATTTGATTATGTTGAACTCTACCCAGTAGATGCCATTTTACATGAAACGGAAACGCAGGATGAATACAACGCCAGGCAGCTTCACATGATGGCAGGGTCGAAGCTGAATGCAATCGAAGTAGCTTATAAAAAGGCCGGTTATCCAGTTGAATACGAATATAAGGGTGTCTACGTTGTTCAAGTAATACCTGATATGCCTGCTGAGGGAAAATTACTGCCGGGTGATCGTATTATTGAGGTTGATAGTCAGAAATTTGCATCTTCAGAAAGTTTTATCGAATATGTTGGCAGCAAAAAGGCTGGCAATCATGTAGAATTAACGATTAAGAGGAATAATAAAACAGAAAAGGTAAAAGTAACGCTTCAGGCCTTCCAAGAGGATCCAAAGAAGGTTGGTATTGGAATTTCTTTGGTTGATGATAAGGAAATTATTGTGAATCCAAAAGTAACCGTTAAAACCGACGAGATTGGCGGACCTTCAGCAGGATTGATGTTTGCGTTAGAAATCTATGATCAGTTAATGGAAGAGGACTTTACGAAAGGCTACAAAATTGCAGGGACTGGGACCATTGATTCCAAAGGAGCCGTTGGACCTATTGGGGGTATTGATCAAAAAATTGTGGCTGCTGACAAAGCAGGAGCAGAAATATTCTTTGCTCCTAATGAAAAGGGAATCAGTGATTCTAATTACAACCTAGCGGTTAAGACAGTAAATGAAATTGATTCAAAAATGAAAATTGTCCCGGTAGACCTAATTGATGACGCGATTAATTACTTGCAGAAATTACCTATGAAATAAGAAAGATGGAGCCGAGTGTCTCCATCTTTCTTATTGTACATATATAGGTGGTTGTTTAAATTCTTGTTGTAAAAGGATGTTCCCATATGGTTTTGCTAACCCAAAAGAATAAACACGTGATGCTTTAATATCTAGTGAAATATCGTTTTCTTTATATGCTGATAATTTGGAAATAAGCGGAAGGTTAAATTGTGACTTAGTTTTATTTAAGTATTCTTTTCCTCTTTTTGTCATTCCTAATAGTCTTAAAAAAGAAGCCTTTTCTAGAGTGCCGCTCATTTCTACTTTTTTAGTATTGGTTAAGATATGGACACATATCCTTTGAAGTCTAGTCCAGGTATAGCGCTTTGTTTTTACTTTTTCCATAAATTCTTTAAAGTTAGAGGACTCTAATGCTGCTGCTATTAATCTGTTTTCTATTCCTTCTTCAACCTCGTAAATTTCTCTTAGTTCTTCTGGACTGCTATTGAGCAGGCGAAAACGTAAAAAACTCCAATAATTTTCCCATTCATGAAAATTCCCGTATTCATTTATATACTCTTTGAGAAGTGTGCTTGTTGTATCTGGTACATATTGTTCAATGGAGCTATTGTTTTCTGTAGAAGTAAAGAGTGCTTTTCGTATGCTTGTCGCACTAGCAATGGTTTCCGTGGCAAAGTGTTCATCATGGTAATCAGCATTTTTTCTCTTTATCGTAAATGGAACGATTGAGCTTTTTTGCCTTTTTAGAGCTTTTACATAATGAAATCCAAGGATATTATTTGGTTTATCTAAACTTAATAGGTTTTCAGTACTTGACATTGACTGAAAAGACAACGATAATGCTTTAGGGAAACTTACACCTGTTTTGATATTCATTTTTATTTTTTCATCTAAACAATCTTTATGCAGGTCCATATAATCGACTGTTTGTTGGAAGGTTGAGATATCACCGCTTTCACTGCCGAAGCAAAGTGAATGACACCCAATGGCATCTAGAACCGAGACTGCACCATTTGCAAAGGTTTCTGCCTTTTGAGTTGCAAATTGATAAGGAAGTTCTAGGACGATATCAACACCGCTAAGGAGTGCCATTTTTGTTCGATACCATTTAGAAACAAGAGCAGGTTCACCGCGTTGAAGAAAATTCCCACTCATAACAGCTACAGCAAGATCAGCATGAGCTGTTTCCTTTGCAGCTTGTAGATGATAGGCATGTCCATTATGAAAAGGGTTATATTCAACAATTACACCAACAGCTTTCATGATTAAATATCTCCTTATTTTTAGAAGTCATGGTATTTTTTACAGTAACCGTATTATAGCAAAAATTACCATAATAAGATATTCGTTCATAATAATGGTAAGCGGGGATTGTAATAGGATTGAACTGGGTAAGCTAGTATGAAGAAAGTGTTTTGGAAAAAAAGTAAAATGAAATTACGTTTTCAGGTGTAAAGAAAAAACATTGACAAAAATTTAATCGAAGGCTATAATTACCTTTGTTGCCTTGGGGTGATTCAATTGAAATGGACATTAAGCCAATTACAAAAATATCGAAACAAGGATTTTCTGATTGATGATACGATTAGAGTTGATGAAATTATTGAAACGGATCCATCGATTCGTGAAGTATCTCCGATGCATATTACCGGTCGGGGTGACATTGATTCAACAAAAGTAACATTTCATTTGAAAATAGAAGGTTATTTAATCTTGCCTTGTTCTCGTACTTTAGTGGATGTAAAACTTCCGATTAATGTCGACACAACTGAAACTTTCCTCTTACAAGGTTCAGAATATGAAACTGAAGAGGAAGTATATCAAGTAAAAGGGGAAGTAATTGATTTAATGCCAGTCATTAGAGAAATCCTTTTACTAGAAGTTCCAATGCAGGTGTTCTGTGAGGATGTTAATCATGAAGATGCTGCACCACAATCCGGTAAGGACTGGGAAGTTGTTCATGATCAAGATCAATCCAAAAAGATTGATCCAAGACTAGCAAGTCTTGCAAAGTTTTTTGACAAAAACAATTCTTCTTCCGAATCATAATCAGCAAAACAAGAAGCAAAGTGAAGAACCAGCATTCCTGGCCTTCATTACTTTCTTAATACTCTTTAAGGAGGTGGGAAGAATGGCTGTACCTTTTAGAAGGACTTCTAAAACTGTAAAAAGAAAACGTCGTACACATTTTAAATTAAACGTACCTGGTATGGTAAGCTGCCCAAACTGTGGTGAAATGAAACTTTCACACCGCGTATGTAAAGCTTGCGGAACATACAAGGGAAAAGACGTTGTTAACGACTAATTTCCATTAGGATAAAGCACAAGGCGCAGTATGCCCTTGTGCTTTTGTCGTTACCTGGAGAATTTTTATACATACTAACAGGAGAGAAAGGTGGAAGCTGTTTGTCCTATTTTATTGAGAAAAGCGTTAGTGGTTATTTATTATTTACAATCGCAAGAAGTGATAAAAGAAATGCGATTAATTATGATGTCATGCATGGATTAACAGAAGCAATTTCATTAGCTGAAGACCCTTCGATTAAGGCGCTAGTTATTACAGGGGAAGGTGACCGAGCTTTTTGTTCAGGTGGAGACTTATCTGTATTCCACCAGCTTAAAACAAAAGAAGAGGCCTATGTAATGCTTTCAAAGATGTCCAATATTCTTATTTCGATCCTGACAATGACGAAACCAACAATTGCTCTTATAAATGGTACGGCCATAGGTGGGGGATGTGAGTTGGCTGCTGCATGCGATTTCCGTTTAGCAAGAAAAGGGGTAAAAGCTGGATTTGTTCAAGGTAAACAAGCAATTACCACTGGTTGGGGCGGGGGCACGATTTTAGCCGAAAAACTACCAGCTGCAGGCAGTATGAAGCTTTTGATGGAAGCTGATATTCAAACTGCTGAATATTTAAAAGAAGTTGGTTTTATAGATTTTATTTATTCAAGGGACCCAATCTCATCCTGCGAAGCCTATATGGAGAAACTGTTAGCTGTTGAATTAAGTGTATTAGAATCATATAAAATGATGTGGATTCGAAAATGGAAGGAAAGTAAGCTTTTAGAAAGAATAGAAGAAGAAGTCAGTAATTGCAGTGTCTTATGGGAAAGTGAGTCTCATCATAGATATGTCCAAAACTTTATTAGTAAAAAAACGCAGAAATAAGAATAAAGACAATCTGTTAATCAGTCTATCTTTTCTAGTAGATGCATATGTATGAATAAAAACACTAGGAGGGATTTGACTTATGTCACCAACTCGCCAAGATGCATGGTCCCAAGATGAAGATTTATTGCTTGCTGAAGTTGTGTTAAGGCATATTCGAGAAGGTGGGACACAGCTCCAAGCATTTGAAGAAGTTGGAAAACAGCTATCTCGAACATCCGCTGCCTGCGGATTCCGCTGGAATTCGTTTGTTAGGAAGCAATATAAATCAGGAATTGAACTGGCAAAAAAACAGCGGAAAGAATTAAAAAAACAGGGCGTGCCTGCAGAAAAGGATTATCAAAAAGAGTTAGCCAATGAAGAGACGACATCACCAAGTTCAGCTAGGAGTGAAGGCGTTACATTCCAATCCGTGCTGCACTTCTTAGAAGACCTTCATAAGAAAGCTTCTGCTACGTCAAGCATCGAGGAGGCGAAAGAGAGGTCTATTCAAAAAATAAAAGATCTTGAAAAGAAATCTTATTCGCTTGCAACGGAAAATGAAAGATTATCAAAAAACCTAAAAGCAATCGAGGAGGACTATCGTTCTTTAATTGAAATTATGGAAAGAGCACGAAAAATGGTTGTCTTGCAAGAAGAAGATAGACAACAAAAAGTAAAATTCCAAATGGATAAAAACGGCAACCTTGAAAGAGTTGAAAAATAGCAAAAGCGGACAATATGTCCGCTTTTTACTTTATTCGTTATGAGCTGCTTCTACACCTTCTGGATACCAAACAAGTGGATTTTCACCACGGTCGCGTTCCATATCGTATTCAACATTTGTAAAGTTCATATGCTCCCAAAAGTTTCTTGATTGTACTCTTGGGTTTGTTTTAATTGGGAGACCAAAGTCTTTAGCGAACTCTACAAGTTTTTTCCCATACCCCTTGCCCTGATATTCTGGTAAAACCTCAAGCTTCCATAATTCTAAATAATTTTGTGGAGGAAAGAAGTATCGATCAAACTTTGAGTCGATTTGATATAGACTCATACGGGCTACTAGTTTGTCTCCGAAATAGATCCCGTAAAAAGGGGAATCGCTATCATTATCAACCATATTGGCTTCTAAATCCTCGAGCATAGAAAGCTCTTGGATTCCATATTCTTTAAATTTTTTAAATTCCTCTAGTGTTTTAAAATTTATTTTTAATTTTTCAACCTTCATTACCATAATTAAGCCCCCTAAAAATTAATTTGTATATTAACTGTATATATTCATTTCTTGCTTGCTGAATAATATGGAATGGGATTAATGAGATTATTCAGAATGAATTAATATATATTATATAACAAATACACGAAAAATTCTTTAAATAAATACTTGAAGGTATGCGTTTTTTCCTTTTTAGGACAGACTTACAAACTAGTATCTGCTAAAATATTAATAAAATAGATAAAAATGGGTGGATATCATGAATAATATTGGCATTATTGGTGCTGGTTCAATAGGATTATTATTCGCGTCTTACTTGGCTAAGGCTTTTTCTGTAACACTTTATACAAGGACAAGTGAACAAGCAGAAGTAATCAATCAAAAGGGTATAATCCTTCAAAAGGGCAGATCTCAAAGGAGAGTCAGCATTAAGGCTTTGCCAATTTCAATGTGGAAGGGTACTGAGGAATTAACGATTATTGCCGTAAAACAATATCAACTTCAATCTATTATAGACCATTTCAGGAATTTCGATTGCAGTCCTAAAAATCTATTATTTTTACAAAACGGTATGAGTCATTTAACATTACTTGAAAAAATTGATGCCGCTGCCATTCTTGTTGGGTCCGTTGAACACGGAGCCAGTAAGGTGAATTCAAATACGGTACGTCACAATGGTGTAGGAGCAGTCAATGTAGCTCTATATAAAGGTAAAACAGAAATCCTATCGGGGCTTGCGGAAGCTTGCGTATATATAGATTTTCCTATTACGATAAAAGAAAATTATTATCAAATGATGGTAAATAAATTAATTGTCAACGCAGTAATTAATCCCTTAACAGCAATTCTTCAAGTCAAAAACGGGGAAATAATTACAAACACTTTCTATTTTGCTGCCGTAAAAAAACTATATCTTGAAATCTCTTCTATATTAAATTTAGAAGATCCTATTAGGAAGTTTAGAGATATGATTAGAATATGTAAAAAAACAGGCGATAATCAGTCATCAATGCTAAAAGATTTGGAGGCAGGAAGAAGGACTGAGGTAGACGCGATTCTTGGCTTTTTGTTAGTTGAAGCAAATAAACAACAAAAGCCGGCAATAAATATTGAGAATTACTATTATTTATTAAAAGGGAAAGAAAAGGCTAGGGAGGGGTTTAATTGAATTTATTTATCTCATCAATTATCACTATTTTTTTAACAGTACCTCTACTCGGTTTTTTCATCATTTTTGTAATAAATAAGCTAATTACTAAAAACGCTCGAAAATCTTTTCATAAAGCTTTGGACTACTCTAATATTTTATTTATCTTGGCTGTTCATTTTTTATTAATAACCATCTGGGGGAAATCATTTTTCTGGTGGATTCTGCTAGTATTAATGATCATTGCAATGGTTTTTGTGGTAATACATTGGAGAATAAAGGGTGAAATTATCTTTACGAAGGTGTTTAAAGGTTTTTGGAGATTTAATTTTCTTATCTTCTTTTTAGCTTATATATCCTTAACGTTATTCGGTATATTACGGAGTGCGGTAACTTTTACATTTTCCTAAGCAAAGATTTTTTTTATTAGGAAAGATGATGTTATACTCATATGGAATGAATACGGTTGATTAGAAAGGAAGTACTTAAATGGAGATTTTAAATCTCTCATTGTCAGCAACTAACCGATTTGCTTCTAATTATCTAGAGCAATCTCCTGATATTTTGTCTTTTTTTCATTATCGGTTTAATGACTTTAGCGAAGATCAGAAAAGATTGGATGAATTAAGTAATCGAAGCTTTCCGCGTGAAGAAGTAGCTGATCATATTGAGAAATTTATGGAGCGTTTTCCATCATCAGAGGCAGTAAATAATTCGCTTGCAAAACTAAAACAGTTGAATAGTGTAGTTGTCATTGGTGGTCAACAAGCAGGAATCCTTACTGGACCTCTTTATTCAATACATAAAATCATCTCAATTATTAAATTAGCTGAGGAAAAAGAGAGACAGCTTGGAACTCCCGTTGTGCCTGTTTTCTGGATAGCAGGAGAAGATCATGATTTTCATGAAGTTAATCATGTGTTCATGCCTGTACAGCAAAGAGTAGATAAATGGTCTTATCCAGAAAAGGTTAAACAAAAGAAGATGGTCTCGGATATTAACCTGAATAAAGAAATTTGCAGGGAATGGGTAAATAATCTTATTGAAAATTTCGGGGAGACGAACCATACAAAACAATTAATTAGTTTTGCGGAAGAAAAGTTATTGAATTCAACTACATTTGTTGACTTTTTTGCCAATATTGTAATGGAACTTTTTAAAGATTATGGCTTATTAATCGTGGATTCAGGGGACAGTAATTTCCGTCTCTTGCAAAAAGAAAACTTCTCTAAACAAATTCAACACCATAGGGAAGTTACAAATTATTTACTCGAACAGCAAAGTGTAATAGGAAAAAATGGGTTTCCTATCACAATTGATTCAACTGAAAAAGCAGCAAATATCTTTTACTGCCATCCCAAATCAAATGAACGAATTTTACTTGAATTTGATTTAGAAAGTAATCGTTTTGTGGGGAAAAGTGGTGCAGTTTCCTTTACAAAAGACGAATTAATGGAAATTGCTAGTCAAGATCCTGCAAAACTTAGTAATAATGTGGTGACACGACCATTAATGCAAGAGTGGTTATTCCCGACACTAGCTTTTATTGCTGGACCGGGTGAAATTTCTTATTGGGCTGAATTGAAGCTTGTCTTTGAACATTTTAATATAAAAATGCCGCCTATTGTGCCAAGATTAAACATTACCTTGTTGGAAAGAGCCGTTGAAAGTGATTTAAATGAGCTGCAATTAGAACTAACCGAGGTTTTAAGCAGGGGAATTGTTAATGAAAGAGATCGATATCTTGAGTCAATAAAGGATAAAGAAGTTTCTGAACTATTCTCTTCACTGAAATCACAGTTATTAACGCAATATGAGCTGATTGAAGCAAAAACAAATGAGCTTGATAAGAGTCTGCTGCCGTTATTAAAGAAAAATGAAAACTATTTATTAAAGCAAATTGGATTTATGGAAACAAAGCTGGAAGAATCAGTAAAGTCAAAGTTTGATGTGATTCTTAGTAAGTTTAACCGTATTGATTTATCCTTGCGTCCGGATGGTTTCCCTCAAGAGCGAGTGTGGAATATATTCTATTATTTAAATCAGTATGGAACTAATTTTATTAAAGAATTAATGGAACTTGAATTTGAATTTGACGGTCGGCATAAGGTAATTAAACTTTAACGAAACTTCACTCATCCTGTGAAGTTTCTTTTTTTTTGAAGAAATTTACTGGATAAAAAAGGATTTAAGCTAGTAACCAAGAATTATTAAAAAATAAGTGGAGGAAAGTGGGGGAATGTGGTACATTTTATATAGAAAGTGGGGGTACCGGGTATGTTTATGGGTGAATACCATCATAGCATTGATAATAAAGGCCGTATGATTGTGCCATCCAAATTCCGCGAAGACCTTGGAGAGATGTTTATTATCACTCGCGGTTTGGATCAATGTTTGTTTGGTTACCCATTATCAGAGTGGGCACTGATTGAAGAAAAACTTAAAGGCCTGCCTCTGACGAAAAAAGATGCCCGTGCATTTACCCGATTCTTCTTTTCTGGCGCTACAGAAAGCGAACTGGATAAACAAGGAAGAATTAACATTCCGGCACCATTGCTTCAGTATGCAAAATTAGAAAAAGAATGTGTAGTTTTAGGAGTTTCCAATCGAATCGAAATATGGAGCAAACAGATTTGGGAAGACTATTTCTCACAGTCTGAAGATTCTTTTGCCGAAATTGCAGAAAATATGATTGGTTTTGATATATAATGGACAAGTTATTCTATTATAACTCATGATTATATCGTTCGATTGGAAAAGGTGATAATGATGTTTGAACATACAACTGTGTTACTTGATGAAGCTGTTAATGGATTGAATATTAAACCAAACGGCATTTATGTTGATTGTACTTTAGGTGGAGCCGGCCACAGTTCCCAGATACTTTCAAAACTTACTGATAACGGAAAATTGTTTGCCTTTGATCAAGACGAAATAGCTATTGCACATGCAAAAGAGAAATTGTCACTCTATGGTGAGCAACTAACAATAATTAAAAGCAATTTCTTATACCTGAAGGAAGAACTTGAAAAGCTAGGGATTGAAAGAGTTGACGGGGTTTTATATGACCTTGGTGTATCCTCTCCACAATTAGATACTCCAGAAAGAGGCTTCAGTTATCATCATGATGCACCGCTGGACATGAGAATGGACAATGAAGCAGATATTTCAGCCTATGATGTCATTAATCATTGGTCTTACGAGGATTTGGTCAGGATCTTTTTTCGTTATGGAGAAGAGAAATTCTCTAAGCAAATTGCCCGAAAAATAGAGGCTAGAAGAGAGAGTAAGCCAATTGAAACCACGTTTGAACTGGTTGACCTTATTAAGGAAGGGATCCCTGCCCCTGCAAGAAGGAAGGGCGGACATCCAGCTAAGAGGATTTTTCAAGCAGTAAGAATCGCCGTCAATGATGAATTGGCTGTTTTCGAGAAGTCTTTGCAAAAAGCAATTGATATTCTTAATCCAGGAGGAAGGATAAGTGTTATTACCTTTCACTCATTAGAAGATCGGATTTGTAAGGCTACTTTTAAGAAAGCAAGTGAAATTCCAGATTTACCGCATGGCTTACCTGTGATTCCCGAGGAGTTCAAACCTATTATGAAGTTAATTACTAGAAAGCCAATTCTTCCATCAGAAGAAGAATTAGAACATAATAATCGCGCCCGATCTGCAAAGCTTAGAATTGTAGAAAAATTATAAAAAATTATGTGGAGGGGAAAGAATGAGTAGTCTTGCCAGGAAATTTCAGCAACAGCAGCAAGAAGAACGGACAGTACAGGTACAGGAAAGTACTATTGTAAAAACAAAAAAGCACTGG
>Ga0307408_100002999_pt1 | contig 11675 bp, 13 predicted proteins | sample 322Cmetagenome_FD_202116 | JGI IMG/M metagenome (GOLD analysis project Ga0307408, IMG submission 202116) | Maize rhizosphere microbial communities from greenhouse at UC Davis, California, United States - 322HYB-C-3 | ecosystem: Host-associated > Plants > Roots > Rhizosphere > Soil | place... | reverse complement strand
CTTGGCCCGATCGGTTCCTGGCTCGCGCCGAGTCTCGTCCGCTCGCTCGAGCCGTCCGTCGGCGTAAAGCCCGCGGAGCTGCGTCCCATCGATCGCATCGCCGAGGTAAAGGTGCCGGTGCTCATGGCTGCCGGGAGTGCCGACCCGTATACGCCCATGGACGAGTCGAAGGCGCTGTTCGAGCGACTCACGCCGCCAAAGGAGTTCTGGGCGGTGGACGGCGCCACGCATGAAGATCTCTATGACTACGCGCCCGCGGAGTATCAGCGCCGCGTCGGCGCTTTCCTGCAGCGCACGCTCGGCGGCGTGTCGGGTGGTGACGCGGCACTGCCCGTTGCCGGATGCGGGTGACTCACTCTGTGCCTGTCGTCCGCCGTTATCGTCGCCGTCACGACGATTCTCGTGCACGACGATTCTCGTGGCGGACCCACTGCGCGGCCCGAGGATCGAACGCAAACCGATGCCGTAGCAGACGGCGTGCGAAGCAGTGTCGGTGGCGTCCTTCAGAAGCTATTTCATACGGGTGACCAAACCCGGCAATCCGAACCATGTCCTGTGCGCAGTGTGAGGGAATTGAGAGTCAGTTCGACCGGGGCGAGGCGAGAAAGAAACTCCGTCAGTTTCGACGCCGCGGTCCCGACAAGACGACTCGACTACTGATCGAGGCGCTGCGCGCCGCGCTATCGGCAAGCGACGTTCACGACGCCGTGCTCCTCGACATCGGCGCAGGCCTGGGCGCGATTCACCACCAGCTGCTCGACGACCGCGTGAGCCGCGCCGTCCACGTGGACGCGTCCACGGCACAACTGACCGCGGCAAAGGAGGAGACTGAGCGACGCGGTCACAGCTCACGCGTGGAGTTCTTGTTCGGCGACTTCGTCGCGCTCGCCGACTCCATCGCTTCGGCCGACATCGTCACGCTGGACCGCGTGATCTGCTGCTTCGACGACATGCACGGGCTCGTGCAGCGCTCGGCCCGCAAGGCTGCGCGGTTTTATGGAGCCGTGTACCCTCGGCAGATTGGCTGGATGCGCATCGCCATCGCCGGCATCAACCTCCTCCAGCGGGTCAAGCGCAGCACGTTTCGCGTCTTCCTGCACGACCCGGCCGCTATTGACGCCGAGCTCCGCGCCGCGGGGCTCGAGCGGCGGTCGCGGCGGCAGACGTTAGGTTGGGAAGTGGTCGTGTATGCGCGCGCGTCGTGAGCTCCCTGAGGACCTTATTGGCAGGAGGATTTCGTGAAGCGATTCTTCCTCGTCGTGTCCGTCATTGTCGGCATCTACCTCGCGGTTCGCGTCGCGCGACACCCGACCACGCCGACGAGCCCCGCGCCGAAGGCGGTTGCCGCCGCGGCTGCGCCCGCGCTGCCTCGCGCGACACCGGCGCCCAGTCTCTCGGACAACGCCGCCATCGCGCGAGCGTTCGCGAATCACGCCCGGGATATTCGCGTCGACGGCAGCGGTTCCGTGTCGCGTGTGCTTTCCGATGACAATCAGGGAGAACGACACCAACGCTTTCTCGTACTCCTTCCGACGGGCCAATCGATCCTGATCGTGCACAACATCGACATCGCGCCTCGCGTCGACAACTTGAGGGTCGGTGACGAGATCGAGTTCGAGGGCGAGTACGTGTGGAACGAACGAGGTGGCCTCGTGCACTGGACGCACCACGATCCGTCGCGTCGGCACAGACCCGGCTGGGTGAAGCATGCCGGGCACGTATATCAGTAGCAGGTCAACGTGAGCGGGATGGGACTATCGTCGGGGGGGGGGGGAGCACGAGCGCGTTAGGCACGGCCACATCCGACTCAATGACCAGCAGGCCGGTATGACCGGACGAGGCCGGCGTTGCGGGAATTGGCTCGGACCGTTAGTTTGCGCTTACAAAGCGACACACGTGTCGAGGCACGTGGACAAGTTCCGACGTTTTTCTGGGGCCTGCCGGATTGCGAGCAGGCCCTTTTGCATTCCGTCGCTCGAGCACCGCGCCGCGGTGCAGCCATCGTGAGGCTTGGGTCACGAGCACGTTGTGTCGGTCGGTACGGCATCCCCGCACTCCCAACACAGCACACCATCAGGAGTTAGGTCAATGCGTACCACCGGGACCGTCAAGTGGTTCAACGACACGAAGGGGTTCGGCTTCATCACGCGTGAGGATGGCCAGAAGGACTGCTTCGTTCATCACTCCGCCATTCAGGGCGGCGGCTTCAAGTCACTGGCCGAAGGCGATCGCGTCGAGTTCGACGTGGTTCAGGGCCAGAAGGGTCCCGCCGCCGAGAACGTGACAAAGTTGGGTCGTTGACCCAACCCCCGTCGCCCCACGCGGGCGCGGCGTGGCGCCACGTGGTCGGGCCGTACCTTGGCTCGAGCGCGTGGCGCGCGTCGTTTCAGCTGGTGACCACGCTGGTCCCGCTCGCGGCCGCAGTGTGGGCCGTCCACGCGCTGCACTCGTGGTCCCTGGTCTTGGCGCTTGGTCTCGACCTCGTCGTCGCCGGACTGCTCGTCCGAACGTTCGTGCTCATGCACGATTGCGCGCACGGGTCGTTCTTCCGCTCGCGGCGAGTCAACGACACGATCGGATTCGTGACCGGCGTGCTGACGCTCACGCCGTTCGCCCAGTGGCGCCGTGACCACGCGTTGCATCACGCGTCATCCGGCGACCTCGATCGTCGTGGGCACGGCGATGTCCCAACCCTCACGGTCCGCGAGTATCGCAACCGCTCGCCGCGCAGCCGCTTCATATATCGCATCCTCCGCCACCCGGCAGCCCTGCTGCTCGGTGGACCGTTTCACCTGGCGCTCGGGCAGCGCTTCCGCGGCCAGGGCAAGGCGACTGGGCCTCGGCAGGTCGCGAGCGTGTGGGGAACGAACGTCGCCATTGCGCTCGTCCTGACGGGGTCCATCTGGGCCGTGGGGTGGAAGAGCGTCGTGATCGCCTACGTGGTGCCGTATTACCTGGCGGCGCTCATGGGCGTATGGCTGTTCTACGTCCAGCATCAGTTCGAGGATGCGTACTGGGCGCCGCACGAGCAGTGGGACTATGCCGAGGCGGCGCTGCGCGGAAGCTCGCACCTGCAGCTGCCGTGGGCCCTGCGGTGGTTCACGGCCAGCATCGGCCTGCATCACGTCCATCACATCGCGCCGCGCATCCCGAACTACCAGTTGCAACGTTGCCATGACGCGAACGCCGTGTTTCAACGCTCGCCGACCCTGACGCTTCGCTCCGGCATGTCGGCGTTTCGCCTAACGCTGTGGGACGAGGACCGGCACCGACTGGTGGGCTTTCGCGACGTGACCGTCACCTGAGCACCGAACGCCATGCCTGAAATCCACCTCTCCGAAACCGACCGCCTCGATTGGGCGCTCAAGGCCTTCAAGAAGATGATGCAAAAGGCGGGAATTCTCGCCGCCCTGCGCCGCAAGCGCCACTACACCAAGCCGAGCGAGGCACGCCAGCTCAAATCGAAGGCGGCCCAGCGCGAGCGCCACAAGGCGGCCCGCTCTCGCAAACGTTCTTAGGCCCGCATTCGGCGTTTTCTCCAACGTTCCGAGGTCATGGTGAAGGAAGCAGGTATCGATCTTGACGGCGTCGTATCCGAGGTATTGCCGAGCGCCATGTTCCGCGTCGAGCTCGACAACGGACACATGGTTCTCGCTACGGCTGCGGGAAAGATGCGCAAGTTCCGCATTCGCGTGCTGGCCGGCGACCGGGTCACCGTCACAGTGTCGCCGTATGACCTGACGCGAGGCCGGATCACGTTCCGCCACAAAGGATAGGACGGGAGGCATCATGACAGTCCCTGATCGCGTCACCGCGGATTGGATCGCCACGCTCCCCGATGGTCAGCTGATGAGCGTCGAATCGCGACTGCACTCCGAGTTCGTCGACGAGGAAAGCCAGGAGAAGGAGCGGCGCGGCGACCGCTATACGCTGCTGCAGGGACCGCCCGCCCTTGTGAACGCATGGCTCCGCTGGCAGATGGTCAGTAATGAAGCACGGTCTCGCGGCTTGCTCGTTCGTCATCGCGCGCGCAACGACCTAACGTGACGAAGGCGATGCCCAGGTAGAGCGGCTCCGGCCGCTAGTCCTGCCGGCCGGCGGCCCGTGTCGCTAGCGTTCAACGGTCGAAACATCGCCCTGTTGCCGAGGAGGCCATGATGACCGCGACCACGCCACCGACCGACATGCCGTACCGGGTTCTGGGCCATACCGGCGAGCGCGTCTCCGCCATCGGCCTCGGCGGCTGGCACCTTTCCTTCTCGCGCCTCGACGAGCAGGCTGCCATACGGATCGTCCGGACCGCGATCGACCGCGGCATCAACTTCATGGACAACTCGTGGGATTACTGGGAGGGGGAAAGCGAGCGCCGAATGGGTAAGGCGTTAGGCGACGGCTATCGCTCGCGCGCGTTCCTCATGACCAAGATCGACGGCCGGTCGAAACGCGAGGCCACGCGTCAGCTCGACGAATCGCTGCGCCGGCTCCGCACCGATCGGATCGACCTTGTGCAGCACCACGAAGTGAATCGCTTCGAAGATCCGGACCGCATGTTCGACGAGGAAGGCGCACATGCGGCGCTCGTCGAGGCGCGTGCCGCTGGCAAGCTCCGGTACATCGGCTTCACTGGGCACAAGGACCCGCACATCCACCTCTACACGCTCGAGGTCGCGAGGAAGCACGGTGTGACGTTCGACACGGTGCAGATGCCGCTCAACGTAATGGATGCTCATTTCCGAAGCTTCGAGCAAATGGTCCTTCCCGAGCTCGTGCGGCAGAACATCGGGGTGCTCGGCATGAAGTCACTCGCCAACGGTCGCATCCTCCAGTCGGCCACCGTCAGCGCGATCGAGTGCCTCCACTACGCGCTGCATTTGCCGACCTCGGTCGTCATCACAGGCTGCGATAGCCTCCGGATCCTCGACCAGGCATTCGAGGCGGCGCGCACGTTTCAGCCGATGAGCGATCAGCAGGTCGCGGCGCTCCTCGCCCGCACCGCCAATGCGGCGTCGCGCGGGGAGTTCGAGCTGTTCAAGACGAGCTCGATCTACGACGCCACAGCGACGCATCCGCACTGGCTGGGCGAGGAGCCGCAGCGCTGGAAGGCAACGCTGCCGGTCTAGACGTTCTCGCGGGCCCGGAGCTTCATTAGAGCATGACTGCGACGACGATCTACCCCGTGCCCGAGGACGCGCGATCGACGTTAGGCACGTCGAAGCCGTTCGTGGTTCTCGCCGGCACCGCGCACCCCCGGCTCGCGTCCGACATCGCGACGAACCTCGGCGTGCCGCTGGGTGCGTGTCGGGTCGAACGCTTCCCCGATGGTGAGGTCGCGGCCGAGCTCCAGCAGTCGGTCCGTGGGCACGATGTGTTCATCGTTCAGCCCATGTCGCCGCCGGTGAATGACCACCTGGTCGAGCTACTCGTGGTCGTCGATGCCTGCCGGCGTGCCGACGCGGAGCGCATCACGGCCATCGTCCCGTACTTCGCGTACGCGCGAGCCGACAAGCGCGCGGGACGTCGCGTGCCCGTCACTGCACGCGCCATCGCCGACATGATGCAGTCCATCGGCATCGACCACGTCGTAACGCTCGACGCGCACACGCCGCAGATCGAGGGGTTTTTCCGGATCCCGATCGACAACCTGTCGATCCTCCCGATCATGTGCGGCGCGCTCGAGTCGCGTCTCGCCGACGATGCGGTCATTGTCTCGCCCGACCTGGGCGGTGTGAAGCGCGCGACCGAGCTCGGTGAGAACCTGCGCCGGCCGGTCGCTATCTGCGTGAAGCGTCGGATGGACGGCGAGAGCGTCGAGGTGACGCAGGTGATCGGCGACGTTCGCGATCGTCCATGCGTGATCGTCGACGACATGATCACAACGGGTGGCACGATCGTGGAAGCGGCCAGGGTGCTGCGGGCCCACGGCGCGCGGGACGGCCTGGTGGTCGTGGCCAGTCACGGCCTTCTTGTTTCCGGCGCAGCCGAGCGGATGCGCGGGGCGGGTGTGAGCGAAGTGCTCGTGTCCGACTCCGTCGCTGGCGAGTCGGACGGCGAGCTTCCCGTGACGCGAGTGGGGATCGCGTCGCTTTTGGCCGACGTCGTCCGTCGATTGATGGCGGCCGGGTCGCTCCGAGACCTGTCCTGAGCGGGCGGCCGCTCGATCGCGGCCCGCTCCCGCGTCAAGTCGTCCCGAATCGCCTCGACCATCCGACTTCGCACGCGACCGCGCACGTTGAAGAGGCCGACTGGCAGGTAGTCGAACCGGAGCCTCCGCACCACGATGAGGCGCGTGACCGGCACCGGCGCGGCGGGGTCTCCGTCGAGAATGGCGAGCAGCTCGAGCCCACCCTCGGTGTAGTGGGTGGCATAGACCTGCTTCCGGACGATGAACGCCGCCTCGTTAGGCGGCGCGTACACCACCGCGTGGTCGACCATGAGCGTCGGCCGCATGCGCGGTACCCGCTTCTCCCACCAGTACACGAAGTCGTGCGCCCCGGCCGGGCGGCCTGCCGGATACGTCGTCAGGTACCGATGCAGCTCCGGCGCGTACGCGGCCAGCATCGGTGCGGTCTGCGCCAGCACCGCCACGAAGGCGTCGGCGGAGCGGACGCCGGGCCCATCGTCGTACGTGGGCATCGCCGCATTGCCACGCCGCTCGTAATCCGCCACCAATCGGACCAGGTCGCCGCGCAGTCGCTGGTCCGCCTGCGCCTTGGCGTTAGGCGATGACCAGTCGACGCCGGTGGTGAACGACTGCATCGCCGACGCGGACAGCTTGAACGGACAGTGGCCCGGGCGACAGCTCTCGAGACGTTTGTACTCCGACCGGTCGAGCTCGACCGCGGCTACGTCTGCGGGCGACGGCGGACTCGTGAACAGACCTGCTCGGCTCGCCTGCGCGACGACGAAGCCGCTCAGGTCGAGTGCACGAGCGACGACCGCGTCGCGAGATGCCCGCACCACCATCATACCGACGACAGCGACATCGCGGGGGTCATCAGTCTTGATGAGCCTGACCAGCACCTGCCCGCCATCGGCTGCACGGAGCTGGGACTCACCCAGGCCGAGGCTGCGGAGATACTGTTCCGCGGTTGCGGCCGGTGGAGGCGGCTGACTGATGGCCGTCCCCGACAAGACCGCGAGGCTGGACGCCCCTGCCACCAGCCATCGCAAGATCCGGCGGCCGCTCGCGATGGGCGAGATGTGTTCGTTTCGAATTGTGGTCTCCCGCGCCCTTCAGGTCCGGTCGGCAAGCGAGCCGATGCATGGGTCGGCACACCGCTCAGCCGACGCTGCCGCCCATCAGATCTGCAGTCTCCGTTCCGAGCGGGACGGAGGGCCACCGTATTCAGCGATAGCCGGCGACTTCGATGACCGCGTCGGCGAAGGCGCCTGGCGCTTCCTGCGGGAGGTTGTGGCCGATACCCGGGATCAGCCGGTGTGCATACCGGCCCGAGAACTTCGCGCGGTAGGCCGCGGGCTCCGGGTGCGGCGCGCCGTTGGCGTCGCCCTCGAGGGTGATCGTCGGCACCTTGAGGACCGGACCGGCGGCAAGCCGCTTCTCCGCGTCGTCATAACGCGGCTCGCCCTCCGCCAGGCCGAGCCGCCAGCGGTAATTGTGGATGACGATTGCGACGTGGTCGGGGTTGTCGAACGCGGCGGCGCTGCGGTCGAACGTGGCGTCGTCGAAGCGCCACGTCGGCGACGCGGTCTGCCAGATGAGCTTCGCGAAGTCGCGGCGGTATTTCTCGTAGCCGGCCTGACCGCGCTCGGTGGCGAAGTAGAACTGGTACCACCACGCGAGCTCGCCCCTCGGCGGCAACGGCGCCTTGTTGGCCGCCTGGCTGCCAATCAAGTAGCCGCTCACGGAAACCATGGCGCTGCACCGCTCAGGCCGGAGTGCCGCCACGCAGTTGGCCGTCCGCGCGCCCCAGTCGAACCCGGCGAGGACTGCGCGCTCGATGCCTAACGCGTCCATCAGCGCGACGGTGTCGAGCGCCAGTGCGGCCTGCTGGCCATTACGCTTCGTGGCGTCGGAGAGAAAGCGCGTCGTGCCGTAGCCGCGCAGGTACGGGATGATGACGCGAAAGCCCCCTTTGGCGAGCAGCGGAGAGACCTCGGCGAAACTGTGAATGTCGTACGGCCAGCCGTGCAGGAGGATCACTGGCGGGCCGTTAGGCGGGCCAGCCTCGGCATATCCGACGTTCAGGACTCCGGCATCGACCTGTTTCAGTGGACCGAATGAGGCGCGCGGCTCTGGCGCGCCCCGTGTCGCGGGAGTTGGATTCATACGCGTTGATGATGATGCATGCGCGGCACCAGCCGTTCCGAGCTTCGTGGCCGCGAACGTTGCCACCGCGTTCGCGAGGAACCGGCGTCGGCCCCACTTCGTGTCATCCGCCATGTCCGCTACTCCGGCCGAGATCAGTAACAGAACAATGCGCAGGACGCTCCAGCAGGGCGATTATCCGTTGGTGTTGGTCGCCCTGCCAACTCAATACCAGAGCGTGATGGCGCGCGCCGCGTTCGGCGGCTATACCCTCACCGAACGGCGAGAGCCGCATGGGTCGCGCAACGAAACCAGTCTCCACTGTGGGCGTGTTCCGATGACGTGGCATTGCGAGTGCCTAACGCTTATGGTGACGGCGAGCGTGCCGATACCATCGTGTAATGGAGACGCGGTCGACTTTCGTGCATCAGTGGAGCCACCACTCGAACAGGTACGTTCCGATGACCCGCTCCATTGCTCGACTCTCCCTGGCCGTGCTGATCGCCGCAGGCCCGCCTGCCATCCTTGGTGCCCAGTCGCCTCCGTCGAGCGCGCGAGCAGCTGCGCCGACGGCACGCGCGGCCCCCGCTGTCGCCAAGCCAACGGTTGTGCTCGTCCACGGCGCCTTCGCGGACGGCACGGGCTGGCAGCACGTGATCCCACTCCTCGAGCGCGACGGCTACAACGTGATCGCGGTCCAGAATCCGCTCACGTCGTTCAGTACTGACGTCGAGACCACAAAGCGAGTGGTCGATGCGCAGCAGGGCCCCGTGATTCTCGTCGGGCACTCCTATGGTGGAGCGGTGATAACCGAGGCGGCGGCGTCGAATCCGCGCGTCAAAGCGCTCGTGTACATTGCCGCCTTTGCGCCGGAGGCTGGCGAGGCGATCGGCGCGTTCGGTGAGAAATACCCGGCCCCTCTCGGCACAGCCCTCAAGCCGGATGCCGCCGGCTTCCTGTACGTCGACCGTGCGAAGTTCCGCGACGTATTCGCTCGCGATGTCCCCGCAACCGAGGCGAGCGTGATGGCGGCTGCTCAGAAACCGATCATCGGGAACGTTTTCGGCGCGACCGTGACGCACGCGTCGTGGAAGACGATTCCGTCGTTCTACATGGTCTCGCAGCAGGACAGGGCCATCAATCCGGATCTCGAGCGGTTTTACGCGAAGCGCATGGGCGCGAAGACCGTCGAGGTGAGCTCGAGTCATGTCGTTTTTGTCTCCCATCCGGATGCCGTTGCCCGGCTCATCGAACAGGCGGCCAGCGCCCCGGCGAAATAGAGTATTTTTCCAACTACAGCGCGACGGCGACACCGTCAGGAACAGTCGCCGGGCACGAGAGACGAGCACTGCAGGAGGATCGATGGGAAAGACCGATTTGAACGAGAACGGCGGGGCAACTACGGCATCGACGATTGCTACGGGACGTCAGACGGAGGTGGCCGTGCTCGCTGGCGGCTGCTTCTGGGGCGTCGAGGACATTCTGCGTGAGGTGCCCGGCGTGATCGACACCGACGTCGGGTACACCGGCGGCTGGCTGGAGAACCCGACGTACGACGACACGCACGACAGCAAGTCGGGTCATGCCGAGGCGGTGCGCGTGACGTTCGATCCCGCGGTTCTCAGCTACGAAGACCTGCTCGAGCAGTGGTTCTTCCGGCTGCACGACCCGACCACGCTCAACCGCCAGGGCAACGACGTCGGAACGCAGTACCGCTCGGCGATCTTTCCGCAGACGCCGGAGCAGAAGGCGACGGCGGAGCGGGTGATCGCGCGCGTGCAGGCGTCGGGCAAGTGGAAGCGGCCGATCACGACGTCGATCGAGCCCGCCTCCACCTGGTACAGTGCGGAGGGATACCATCAGGACTACTTGCGCAAGAACCCCGGCGGCTACACCTGCCACTTCCTGCGTGACTAGTGGCGCGTCTGAGTTTCTGATCGCATGAGGGAACCGCGACCGCTGAACACGCGGGCGGCGCTGCGCGCCGACGCTGAGAACGCAGACGGGCTCGCGAGGCCTCCCCGGTGCCCCAGCGGTCGGGAATGTGACCAACGGCCCGGGACGCTGAGCGCTACCAGGCAAAGCCCATCGCATAGGACTCAGCGGCTTCGGCGCCGGCGCGCAGCGCCGTCAGCGTACCCAGCGGTCGTGGTTCCCTTTGCGCTGCGACCGGAGCGTCCGCCTGCGCCGCAACGCTGTCTTGAACTCAGGCGCGCGTCACTAGTGGTGCACGTGTCTGAGTGTTGGATTGCGGGCGGGGCTCCTCGACCGGGATGGTGTTAAAAAAGCGTTAGCGCGGACGAACGCGGAGGCGCGGCGCTGACGCGCGCGACGCGGACACACGCGGGTCGCTACAGGTTGACGTGCTAATGGCTTTCCCAATCCGCGTTAGGTTTTGCCATTCACGAGCCGCCATCACCCGAATGTGAAGCAGAACGCCTCGACACCCGCGTCGAGGAACTCGATCTCGAACTGTCGATCGGCGATGGGCTTCGGTTGCCGGATCAGCTGATACATCCGCTGTTCCGCGACCGTGCCGTTGCCCTGCTCATCCACATCGTCACCGTGCGCCGCAGCCGGCGGTCGCCCATCGACCAGCACGCGATACCGGACCGGTACGCCCCGCGCCGCGGGCCCCATGATGAGGTTGACGTCGCGAGCGTGGAAGCGATAGGCGATTCGCCCGTTAGGCCGGTTGAGAGCCGCGGCCCGCTGCGTCACGGTCCAGTCACCGGAGAGCGCCCACTGATTCAGTCGCAGCTCTCGAGGGACAGCATACACGTGACGCTCGTCCACCGCGGCACCGCCGGGGGATGAAAAATTCTCGGCTTGCCCATACCCGATGTATGTCTCCGGTGACTTGAGGCTGCCCCAGTCCGCGGCGACCTCGGCGCCTTGCGGTACGACCGAGACCAGCTCGGAGCTCACGCCTCGTACTCCGGCTCCTTTAAGGAGACGCTGAATGTTGCGCTCGGATTGCTCGTCGTCGCCTTCGCCGAAATGCTGATATCGGATCTTTCCGTCGCCATCGAGGAGATAGAGCGCGGGCCAATAGTTGTTGTCGAACGCGCGCCAGATCGAGAAGTCGTTATCGATCGCGATCGGATAGTCGACGCGCATGTCCTTCGACGCTCGCCGAACGTTGTCCAGGTCGTGCTCGAACGGAAACTCCGGGCAATGCACGCCAATCACGACCAAACCCTGGGCTTTGTATTTCTCCGCCCATGCACGGACGTACGGGAGCGTGCGCAGCCAGTTGATGCACGTATACGTCCAGATGTCGATGAGGACGACCTTCCCGCGCAGGCCATCCGCCGTGAGTGGGGGCGAGTTGAGCCATGCGGTCGCCGTGCGAAGCGAGGTGAGCTGCCCCTCGGCAGTCAGATGACCTGAAGCGACCATGGTGGGA
>Ga0307408_100002997_pt1 | contig 11681 bp, 9 predicted proteins | sample 322Cmetagenome_FD_202116 | JGI IMG/M metagenome (GOLD analysis project Ga0307408, IMG submission 202116) | Maize rhizosphere microbial communities from greenhouse at UC Davis, California, United States - 322HYB-C-3 | ecosystem: Host-associated > Plants > Roots > Rhizosphere > Soil | place: USA... | reverse complement strand
GCCAGCTCCTCATACATCGGGAACACTTCGAGAGTGTCGCCGCGTACCCGGAAGGTGCCACGGCTGCCGGAAAGGTCATTTCGCGCGTACTGGATGCCCACCAGCCGCCGGAGCAAGGCGTCGCGCTCGATCTCCTGGCCAACCCGGAGCGTGATCATCCGCCCGACATACTCCTGTGGCGTGCCCAAGCCGTAAATGGCCGACACCGTGGCAACCACGATGACGTCGCGGCGGGTGAGCAGGGAGTTGGTCGCGGAGTGTCGGAGCCGCTCGACTTCCTCGTTGAGTGAGGAGTCCTTTTCGATATAGGTGTCGGTCTGGGGCACGTACGCCTCAGGTTGGTAGTAGTCGTAATACGACACGAAGTACTCGACGGCGTTGCGAGGGAAAAACTGCCTTAATTCGTTGGCGAACTGAGCTGCCAGCGTTTTGTTCGGCTGCATGACCAGGATCGGCCACTGCAGCCGCTCGGCTACCCAAGCGATAGTCGCAGTCTTGCCGGTGCCAGTGGCACCCAGCAAAACGACGTGCCGCTCACCTTTAGCAATCCGCTCCTCGAGCTCATCAATTGCTTGCGGCTGGTCCCCGGAGGGCGCGAAGTCGCTCTCCACCTTGAACGGAGCGACCGCGCGCTGAAGGTCTTCAATCGGACGCATGGCGCGAGCCTATGTGCATCCTCTGACAGTATTTGATTTGCTCCGCTCGCTGCGCTCGCTCCGCGCGGATCGCGCTTTTTAGCCGCCTACTTCGTCGTCGCTCGCAGAGGAATGAACGCCTGCTCACTGCTCCTCAGCACGTCGGCGCGCGATCCGATGGCCGTCACCTAGAGCGAGGAATTACTGCTAGCCGCCGGCAGCCTGGCTCCCCAGCATGGAGTTGATCATCGAGGTGAAGTCCTTGTCGAGTTGATCGGTGTTGGTGTCGGGTGTGAAGTAGGTCGTACCGATAATCGTCACGCCGTCGCTTTGCCGCACCGAGACCAGGGAAAACAAAAACAGCTTGGTTGAACCCTGGCCACCGCTGACGGTCACCTGGGCAACACAGGTCGCGGCCTTGAGCCTCGTAGTGCCAACGTCGGCGTCCTTCGAATCCTGAAACTTACCGTTGGTCGTGCCCTCGGCGATTTTGCGATGCCATGCTTCGCACAGCTGGTCCGAATTCGTGGATTGCGAGATCTGCAACGACTGACCAAGAAACACGCTGTGGCCATTGGAGAGTTGGGCCACGTTCTTATCCGTCTTCTTCACCTGCCATCCGGTGGCCGGTACCAGTTCGATCCCGTTGCCAAGATCGACAGCACCAGCTGTGGGCGGTTTGGACGTCTCGGTCGGTGATGGCTGCGACGACGGTTGACCCGAAGGCTCCGGAGTGGGTTCCTCTGCCGGCGGCACCGGCTGACTGGGCGTGATCGACACATCGGGTTGCTCACTGCCGCCGCGCGTCAGCACCATGATAATGCCGCCAATCGCGGCCAGCAGTACGATTGCCGCCGCCACGATCGCGATGATCATCACGGGATTCTTCTTGCGCGGTGCACCCGGAGCGCCTGGCGCGACACCCCCCGGCCCCTGCGGTGCAAAGCCGCCTGGCTGCTGAGGCGGATAGCCAGGAGGCAGTTGCGGCGGATAGCCGCCCTGCGGCGGGTAACCCGGCTGCTGCGGTGGGTAGCCAGCTGGCTGCGGCGGTGGATAACCTCGTGGTTCCTGCGGCGAGTAGCCGCCTGGCTGCTGTGGGGAGTAGCCGGCAGGCTGCTGCGGCCGAGGCGGATAACCGCCTTCCGGGCCCTGCGGGGGATAGCCGCCCTGCTGACCCCACTGGCCAGAATCCTGAGTCACGGCCGGCCCTCCTCTTCGTCGTAGAACCGGTCGCGCGCCTCGTCGGCCTTCGTGTCCTCCTCACGGACTGTGGTCTTCTCACGCCTAGCAATGGTTTCTTGATCAGCCGGCGCCGCCTGCTCTTCACCGGCCAGCGGCGTATCGAAGCCCGGAATGATCGATTCGTCCGGACCAGCCGTGCGAAGGACTGCACCTATCTTGGGCTTTGCCTCCTTGGGTTGGACCCGTACGGCGGTGCCGCAAGCGTTGCAGAACGCGGCATGTTCCAGCAGCGGCAGCTCGCAGTGCGCACAGAACTGCAGATCCCCGATGGGCCCAATGCCGCCTGCCCGCACCGACCGCTCCAACGCAGCCTCCATCAGCCCGGTATGCAGCACATTACGGACTCGCAAGATCAAGATCGCCAAAATGATCAAGCCCCAGAGGATGCTCAAGATCACACCGAGTGTCGCGTTGCCAACGAAGGAGAACAGATAGGTGCCGGCCTGGTAAGCGGCATTGGCCAGGATGGCCTCGCCGACTCCGCGGAAGTAGCGGGGCGTGAAACCGTCGTAGCCGCGGCCCAGACCTGAAAACTCCGCGACCGCAATGCCACTGGCCGTACCGATGATCAGCGGTTTGACGAAGCCCTCGAGAAAGATCAGCGACACCCAAAGGCCCGGATCTTGACCTTGCAAACCACCAGTCAACAGGTCCCAGTGCCGCGTCAGGGTATCGAAGCATGAGTAGGACAGCCCACTGACGACACCGAAAGTCAGCCCATCCATCAGGTCGTCGAACTCCGGACGACGGGCGAGAATGACTGGGCCGATCTGGCGAATCGCCTCTCCGACGATCGGTACCACAACGGCTACCAGCAGGAACGTCCCGACAGTCGGCGCAGCACTCAGCGAGCCCTCGTACGTCGTGGTGCCGTACGGCACCGGACCGCGCAGATACGTCCATAAGATCGTGAATCCAACGGTGAGCACACCCGTCAACGCGAAAGCCACCCCCGTGACGATAACCGGCTCGTCCTCCCACAGGTTCACGTCGTAGATGTAGACGATGTAGACCACCGGCACGGCGAAAGCTACCACTAGCACGGCGATCGGCATGGCGCCGAAAATGGCCGCTATCAGGGCAACGACAAGCGCTACTGTCAACGCGATCCGGTACGTCTGCGGCCGCTGTCCAGCGCCACGCGGCATGATCGATGAGATAAGCGCGAACGAGGCGACCGGTTCATCAGGCCTTGCAGCAAAGGACCTCCGCCTAGCGAAGTCTGCCGAGCGCTGGTCCTGACCACAAACGTGGCAGAAGTGGGCGACTTCGGGGAGTTCAGCCCGACACCGTGGGCATTCCAACGTTGACCTCCTTGAACCTCCCAGCTGACGAGTAGACAGGCCATCGACATGCCACTCGGCTCAAGGACTTAACCCGCGACCCCGAGCACTGCGAGTATGTCATTGCCGGGCACCGGCCGAAGTGAGTACGGCCCACAGCGCATCGATCTGATCCTTCAGCTCGGCCACACTTCCGCTGTTGTCCAGAACCACATCTGCGACCCTTCGGCGATCCTCGTTGCTGGCCTGCGCAGCAATCCTGGACTCGGCTTCGGCGCGACCGAACCCGTTGCGGGCCATCAATCGCTGGATTTGGGTTTCATGATCGACATCGACGGTGACAACGAAATCGAAGTTCTGCTGCTGGCCGGTCTCGACGAGCAGGGGTATCACATGGACGACAACGGCCGCAGATCCGGCAGCCCGCTCAAGCTCGGCGGCTCGGGTCCTGACTGCCGGATGCACAATTCGCTCCAGGTCGCGACGCGCGACCGGATCGGCGAAGACGATCTCGGCGACGCGCGCCCGGTTGAGCTGCCCATCGGTGAGTACCTCGGTGCCGAATCGCTGGATGATTGCCTGGAGCCCGGGCGTGCCCGGCTCGACCACTTCGCGGGCGAGGACATCGGCGTCAATGATGATCGCTCCGCGCGCCGCTAGCTCTGCGGCAACCAGGCTCTTCCCTGACGCGATTCCGCCGGTGAGACCCACCCGCACCATGCCCAGCAGCCCTAAGCAGCCTGGGCTAGGCCCAGGCGGCCGTCGTTTCTCCGCACCAGGCCGCAGATGAGCTGCGAATCACTGAAATACGGCTTCATACCTGGCTCTGTGCGGAGAAACGCATGCATGCGGAGTCCCACCGCCCGTACGGGCAATCTCAAGGAACGGTGCGTCAATCAGCCTGCGCCGGTGAGCTTCTGACGGAGCGCCTGCAGCGCCTCATCGGAGGCCAGTGAGCCCTCTGAGGCGCCCGGACTCGGGGTCGGCGGGGCATCGGAGGAGTAGCTCGATGAGGACGGCGGAGCCGCGCCATCGGCATCCTCGACCTGCCTCTTGTGGGCTTCCCAGCGCGCATGTGCCTCGGCGTACTGCTGCTCCCAGGCCGCCCGCTGCTCCTCATAGCCTTCCAGCCACTCCCCCGTCTGCGGGTCGAAGCCTTCCGGATACAGGTAGTTACCCTGCTCGTCGTACGAGGCGGTCATGCCGTACAGCGTCGGATCGAAGTCATCGGCCGTCGCATCCACGCCCTCGTTCGCCTGCTTTAGCGACAGAGAGATCCGCCGACGATCCAAATCGATGTCGATGATCTTGACCATGACCTCGTCGTTGACCTGGACGACCTGTTCGGGAATCTCGACATGCCTCTCGGCGAGCTCTGAGACGTGCACCAACCCCTCGATGCCCTCCTCGACGCGTACGAAAGCGCCGAACGGGACCAGCTTGGTGACTCGACCGGGGACGATCTGGCCGATCTGGTGGGTACGGGCAAACGCCTGCCACGGGTCTTCCTGGGTCGCCTTCAGCGACAGTGAAACGCGTTCGCGATCCATGTCGACGTCGAGCACCTCGACAGTGACCTCCTGGCCGACCTCGACCACCTCGGACGGATGATCAATGTGCTTCCAGGACAACTCTGAGACGTGTACCAGGCCGTCCACGCCGCCAAGATCGACAAATGCGCCGAAGTTGACAATCGAGGACACAACGCCACGCCGGATTTGGCCCTTTTGCAACTGAGTTAGGAAGTTCTGGCGTACCTCGGACTGGGTCTGCTCCAACCAGGCGCGACGCGACAAGACCACGTTGTTCCGGTTCTTATCCAGCTCGATGATTTTGGCCTCGAGCTCCATGCCGACGTACGGCTGAAGATCACGGACGCGCCGCATTTCCACCAGCGACGCGGGCAGGAAGCCGCGCAGACCGATGTCGATGATCAGGCCGCCTTTGACGACCTCGATGACTTGGCCGGTGACTACACCGTCCTCCTCCTTGATCTTCTCGATCGTGCCCCAGGCGCGCTCGTACTGGGCGCGCTTCTTGGACAGGATGAGGCGACCTTCCTTGTCCTCCTTCTGCTGAACGAGGGCCTCAATCTGGTCGCCGACACTGACCACCTCAAAGGGGTCGACGTCGTGCTTGATCGAGAGCTCCTTTGAGGGGATGACTCCTTCGGTCTTGTAGCCGATATCGAGAAGTACCTCGTCACGGTCCACCTTGACAACGGTGCCGGTGACGATGTCGCCGTCATTGAAGTACTTGATTGTCTTGTCGATGGCCTCAAGGAAGGCCTCGGGTGAACCCAGGTCGTCGACAGCGACCTGGGGTGGTGCCTCAAGGGAGGACGTCATGTAGTAGGGCTCCGGGGATGGTTGATGTTGTTACTGGGCGTAGCTGTGACCCGATCCGTACACACGAATAGGTTCAACCAGCAGCTGACGACAATCCGACCCGTACGAGCGTGACCCACTCCGTCCGAAGTCGCGCAGGCCACAGCGACGGTTCAGGTTAGCGCCGCGCTCCAAAAGGGTCAAACATTGGCGCCGTCAATCGTCGGCGATCAGCGTTGGACGCTCCCAGCGGACGCGCGGAAACCGGCTGAAGTCGTTGTCAAAGGAGACGACTGTTGCTTCGTATTGCAAGGCGAGCGCAGCGAGGTGCGCGTCATTGACAAGGTTGCCTCCTCGGCCGGTAGCGGCGAGCAGCGCCTCAACTCGTTCAAGATGATGCTGATCGGGTTCGCCGGTGATAACCCGCGGATTAGACAGCATTGGCCGGAGGAAGTCCATCGCCTGGGCGACGGTCAGAGGCCGCGGAAGAGCGCGCGGCTGGGTGGAGATTCTTAAATAGGCCAGTGAGCTGATCCATGGGATTACTAAGGACTCGGTACCGACCAGTGCCGCGAGCAGCCAGTGCCTTGCGATGTCATGTTGTTCGGAGCTCTTATTGTCTGCATGGAGCAAAACGTTGGCGTCCAGCACCTTCATTTGCCGAGCGCCATCTTTCTCAAGATCTCCTCGTCCTCGAGCTCACCGGCAATCTGAAGAGCCTTATCGAGATTAATGAACGGCTTGCCCATATCGTGCGCCGGCAGCTCTACCTTCACCCTAGGGTGCACCTCGGAGAGGCCCCGAATAATCGCCTCATTGACGATCTCCTTGAAGGAACGCTTCTGCTCCCTCATCGCCTTCTCAACCAGCGCCTTGGCTTCCGGCTCGAGCGTGATTGTCGTGCGCATTAAGACATCATAGCATCAGCTCGGCTGATAGCATGATTCAGATCTAATGCGCCGCGTCGTGCCATGAGCGCCCGACACCAACAGACACATCGAGCGGCACGTCCAGGGCCACGGCGTGGCCCATCTTCGTGCGTACCAGCTCGGTCAGGGCATCTCGCTCGCCAGGCGCGATCTCAAAGACCAGCTCGTCGTGCACTTGGAGCAACATGCGGCTACGGATTCCGGCATCATCGAGCGCCTTTTCGACATCCAGCATGGCGATCTTGATGATGTCCGCTGCTGAGCCCTGGATGGGAGCGTTCAGCGCCATGCGCTCAGCCATCTCGCGGCGCTGCCTGTTATCGCTCATCAGATCGGGCAAGTAGCGGCGGCGACCGAGGATGGTCTCGGTGTATTCAGTACGCCGCGCATCGGCAACCAATGAATGCAGATAAGTTCGCACACCGCCGAACCGCTCGAAGTACTCATCCATCAGCGCCTTTGCTTCGGAGACTTCGATGTTGAGCTGCTGGCTCAGTCCGTATACGCTCAGCCCGTACGCCAGGCCATAGTTCATCGCCTTGATCTTGGCTCGCTCCGCCGGCGTAATCTGCTCCGGCTCGACGCCGAAGACGCGGCTCGCCGTGACCGTGTGAAAGTCCATGCCCGACTTGAAGGCCTCGATCAGGTCGTCGTCCTGGCTCACGTGCGCCATGATCCGCATTTCGATCTGCGAATAGTCCGCCGACATCAAGGCATCGAAGCCCTCGCCCACAATGAACGCCTGCCGAATCCGGCGACCCTCTTCGGTTCGAATCGGGATGTTTTGCAGGTTCGGGTCGGTGCTCGAGAGGCGGCCGGTGGAGGCAATCGTCTGCGCGTACGTCGTATGGATGCGCCCGTCGTCGGCCACCGCTTTCAGCAAACCCTCGACGGTCTGCTTGAGCCGGATCGCATCACGATGCACTAACAGGTGGGCTAGGAACGGGTGCTCGGTCTTCACATAAAGCTGCTGCAACGCTTCTGCGTCGGTTGTATAGCCGGTCCGGGTACGCCTCGTCTTGGGCATCCCCAGCTCGTCGAAGAGCACGACCTGAAGCTGTTTGGGTGAGCCGAGATTGATCTGCTTGCCAAGCACCTCGTACGCGTCGCTGGCGGCGCGGTTCACAGTTGCCGCGAATCCAGCCTCTAAAGCCTCAAGATGGTCGACATCCACCGCGACACCGGTCTGCTCCATGCGCGCCAATGTCCGCTGCAATGGAAGCTCAACGCCATAGAGCAGGCTCGTGCCTTTGCGTTGCTCGATTTCGGTGTCCAGCGCGTCGGCCAGATCGATGACGGCCCGCGCCCGCACCATCGAGGCCTGCGCCGCGACCTTGGCACCCGAGTCGTCATCGCCGAAGTCGAGTGCCAGCTGATCGGGGTCATCAAGATCAGGAGCACCCTCGACGCGAAGCTCCCGCTTCAGGTGACGGATGGTGAGATCCGCCAAATCGAAGGTGCGCTGGTCTGGCGTGATCAGATAGGCGGCCAATTGAGTATCAGACGTCAGGCCGGCGAGGTCCCAACCGCGAGCCCAGATTGCCAAGAGCGGGCCTTTGGCGTCGTGCATCGCCTTATGTCGTTCGGGGTCGGTGAGCCAGTCGGCGAGGGCGTTTTCATCGGCTGGGCCGAGGTCGGGCACCACGACGTACGCTGCCGCTCCGTCAGCAGCGGCTAGCGACAGAGCTGTAATATCACCGGTTCCCGAACCCCAGTGGCCGATGATGTCGACGCCAGTACGCTCGCCGGCCGCATGCTCGTCCAGCCAGCTCCCGAGCTCGCCAGGCTCCAGCCGCGCCGCCTCCAGGTCGAAACCGCCCTCGGGCACCACCTCGGCCTCGTTTGGCAACGCCTCGAGCAGCCGATCGCGCAGTACCCGGAATTCCAAGCCATCGAACAACTGGTGGGTCGCCTCACGGTTCCACGGCCGGCGCGCCAGATCGTCGAGACTGACCTCCAGGTCAAGATCACAAACCAGTGCGTTCACTTGCCGGTTGCGCAATACGTCGTGCACGCGTTGCTGAAACGCCTCGGCGGCCTTGCCTTTCAACTCGCCGGCGTGAGCGGCGAGATTTTCCAGCCCGTCATACATCTCAAGCCACTTGGCGGCGGTCTTCGGCCCGACGCCGGGAACCCCGGGCAAGTTGTCGCTCGACTCGCCGACCAATGCTGCCAGCTCGGGATAGCGAGCGGGCGTCAGGAAGTACCGCTCTTCGACGGCCTTGGGCGTCATCCGGGCGAGATCCGAGACGCCTTTGCGTGGATAGAGCATGGTCACGTTGTCGCTGACCAGCTGAAACACATCGCGATCGCCGGTGCAGATCAACACCTCGTAGCCTCCAACATCCGCACGGGTCGCCAGTGTCGCGATGACATCGTCGGCCTCAAAGCCTTCCTTTTCCACATAAGGGATGTTGAGCGCCTTGAGCACCTCCTTGACCAGGTCGAGCTGACCCCGGAATTCGTCTGGCGTGGTAGTGCGGTTGGCCTTGTACTCGCTATAGATCTCAGAGCGGAACGTGTGGCGTGAGACGTCGAAGGCAACGGCTAAATGGGTCGGCTTCTCGTCGCGCAGCACATTGATCAGCATCGAGGTGAAGCCGAACACGCCGTTGGTGTGCTGGCCGGTCTGAGTAGAAAAGTTCTCCACGGGAAGCGCGAAAAAGGCCCGGTACGCGATGGAGTGGCCATCGATCAGCATCAACTTGGGGCGCGTTGGCGTTTGGTTAGCCGGGGCGCTGGCGAGTTGGGTCTTGGTCGGCACAAGCCGACAATAGCCGCGGGTACTGACATGCCGCAGTCGCTATGACGTCGGTCGCCTCCGGCGCCTGCAGGAGCTTTCGTTGAAGCGCCAACCGCAGATATTCGCCCCCTGAGACGCTTCAATGAAAGCGACGAAGAAGCCGGAACTGAGCGACCGATGTCAGAGCGCGATATATGCCGCCCTCTAGTCTGAGCCCGTGACTCCGATCCATGACCGGCGCGAGATCCCCGCCGAGTACGCCGAGCTCGACAGTGCTCTAGATAGCAAAATGGGTTTCGAGCTGCTGGCCCTGACGCCTGAGCGGGTGGCTGGACGGATGCCCGTGGTAGGCAATACGCAGCCGTACGGACTCTGGCACGGTGGCGCATCTTGTGTGCTGGCGGAGACACTGGCGTCGTTGGGTTCATTTATGCATGCTGCGCCGGAGAAGATCGCGGTCGGCGTGGATATCAACGCCACACATCACCGTTCTGTGACCTCCGGCTGGGTCAATGGGATAGCAACGGCCTTGCATCTGGGCCGCTCAATTGCCAGCTACGAGATCGTGCTTACCGATGATGCGGACAGGCGGGTCTGCACCGCACGGGTGACCTGCCAGCTGGTCACTCCGCAGCGACAGGACTAGGCGTTGCCGTTCGGATCCCGAGTCGTCTCGGCCAGTACTTCAAGGACGTGATCGGCCTCGGTCGCCGGATTGATGAAGACGAGCCGGAGCGCGGTTTGTCCCTTCCACTGCGTTGGCACACAGAGAATGCGGCCCTCGAGGGCGAGGCGTCGTGACCAGCGGCGGTACGCCGCATCGTCCCACCCGGTCCGCTCAAATAGCACGACCGACAAAGTCGGCTCCTTGAGCAAGGAGAGCTGCGGAATGTCTCGGATTCCGTCTGCCACCGCTCGGGCGGTCGCCAGGGTTTGCTCGATCGCCGCAACATACCGATTCGTGCCATGCGTCGCCAGGCTGAACCAGAAGGGCAGACCGCGCGCTCTCCGGGTGAGGTGGACCCCATAGTCCCAGGGATTCCACACTTCACGGTCAATGGCATCGAGGTATCCGGCGTGCTGCGCATGAGCCGCCCGTGCGAGTTCAGGCTGCCGGTAGACCAGAGCACAACAGTCATAGGTCGCGAACAGCCACTTGTGGGGGTCCACGATAAAGCTGTCGGCCCGTTCAATGCCGTTGAACAGCGGCCGCACGCTCGGAGCAGCCAGGGCGGCACCGCCGTACGCGCCATCGACGTGCATCCAGACACCAAAGCGCTCGCAGACGTCGGCAATGCCGGAAAGATCATCAATGGTGCCGGCATTCGTCGTGCCAGCCGAGGCAACGACTGCGAAGACGTCATGGGAGTTGATCAGCACTGCTCGCAGCGCATCAGCCGTCATCTGACCTTGATCATTTTCCGGCACGAGCACCAGCTCGGCGTCCAGTACGGACGCTGCCTGCTGCACCGACGAATGCGCCTGCGTCGTGCAGGCCAGCCGCCACTGCCCCATCGGATGCCTGCCGAGCCGGTTGCGGGCGAACTGTCGAGCGGTGACAAGCGCAGACAGGTTGCCCGTCGTACCCCCCGAAACGAAGCAGCCGCCGGCCGTCTTCGGCCAGCCGAGCAGCTGAACGAGCCAGGCGAGTGCCTGGTTCTCGGCGAAGATGGCACCCGATCCGGATTCCCAGCTTCCAGCGAAGATGTTGTAGCTGCTCACCACAGCGTCGAAGGCGAGCGCGGCACGAGTTGGGGCGGCCGGGATGTAGGCAAGGTTCATGGGATCGTCTTGAGCCCGGGTTGCTGGAGCGAAAACGTCTTCGAAGATGCGTAAGGCCTCGTCGGCTCCAAGCCCGTCGGGCGTAATGGTCTCTCCGGCATCGGCCAGGAGTTCGGAGGCAGGTCGTGCCGTCGCCTTAGGGTCTGAAGCTTTGCTGATCCGGCGACTGGCCAGGGCCACTGCTGCTTCAGCGATCTCGGTTTCGTCGCCCCAAACGCTAGCCGCCGCCGCTCCCACAGCTTGCGGGACGACGGCGTCGGATCCGAGTGGGATTGCTGACGACGTTGTCACCCGGCGTGCTCCTGCCTCGCCGGTCATCTGCCGGCTTACTCGAAGCTAGTTCGCAGACCCGACGCTGACAACACACCGCTCTCAGGAGCCAATCCGGACATGGACGAATTAGCTCAGCTGATCCGACGGGCCGGGACCGAGTTCCCCACCGAGGTATGCGGCCTTGACCTCTGGGTCGGTGAGGAGGTCGGCTGCCGGGGCGCTCTTGACGATTTGTCCGGTCTCGATCACATACGCCCGGTGTGCAAGCCTCAACGCTTGCTGCGCATTCTGCTCCACGAGCAAGATCGTGGTGCCTCTCCTGTTGATCTCTTCAATGATCGAGAAAATCTGGTTCACCAGCAGCGGCGCCAGACCCATCGACGGCTCATCGAGCAAGAGCACTTTCGGTTTGCTCATGAGCGCGCGACCGATCGCGAGCATCTGCTGCTCGCCACCAGACAGCGTTC
>Ga0307408_100002996_pt1 | contig 11683 bp, 11 predicted proteins | sample 322Cmetagenome_FD_202116 | JGI IMG/M metagenome (GOLD analysis project Ga0307408, IMG submission 202116) | Maize rhizosphere microbial communities from greenhouse at UC Davis, California, United States - 322HYB-C-3 | ecosystem: Host-associated > Plants > Roots > Rhizosphere > Soil | place... | reverse complement strand
CAGATAGTTGAACCACAGCAGGATCATTTCCACCAGGATCGTGACCAGCACCAGCAAGCCGACGCCCCAGACGCTGGCCGAATACAGCAGGCCCTGTTCCTTCTTCAAGCCCATGAACTTGGGCAGGCCGACGAACAGCAGGAACGTCGAGTAGGCCGAAGCGGCCAGCAGGACCGCCACCGCCAGCCAGCGGCTCGGATACACGCCGAAGATCCCGGCCAGGAAGTACGGGGTAGCGGTGTAGGCGGCGAAGCCGATGCATTGGTTGACCGTGGGCCGGACTTCGAAGGTGCGCGACATCCAGCGGATGAACAGCCCCATCAGCGACACGCCAACCACAATGGTCGCGTACAGCAAGACGCACAGCTGTAGCGCACTGGCGTGGCTGAGTCGCACGGTTTCGTTCTCGGCCAGGCTCCAACCGGTCCAGGTGGTGCCGATGAACAGGCATATCGCCGGGATCAACGCGAGCAACAACAGATGCGCCAGGTAATGGTGGGGATGAGCCTGCTCTTGCTCGCGGATGTCCCCCCAGGCGAATTCAGGATGGGTGAACAGTTTGACGAAAAGCACGGACATGACGACCTCCTGATCAGGACAGCCTCTGCATGAGGCTCATACCGTTATGAGGTACAGGATTGGCCAGGGGTTTCATTTATTTGGCCGCTCAGGGGCGCGGTGCGATAAAGGGAATGATTCGAAACGGTGGGGGTCAACCCATCAGCATCCATGAAGGACTGTATGCCATGACCGTTGCCCATCCCTTGATCGAATACATGCGCGAACATGAGTTGCGCCTGACCACCGCCGAATCCTGCACCGCCGGGCTGATCGTCACGCTGTTGGCCGAAGTGCCGGGCAGCGGTGCGCTGATTGAAAGCGGCTATGTGGTTTATTCACCTGAAGCCAAGCAGCGGCTGCTGGGTGTCAAGCCACGAACCATCGAGACCTTCAACCTGACCAGCCGCGAAGTTGCCGAGGAAATGGCCCTCGGCGCCCTGCGCGATGCCAACGCCAACGTGGCGGTCGCCACCACCGGCCTGCTCGGGCCCGACGATAAGGACGGCATTCCCGCCGGCACGGTGTGCTTTGCCTGGGCGTTCGAAGTGGACGGGCAACGCGCGCTGTTCAGTCGCCGCGAACGGTTCTTTGGCGATCGTTCCCAGGTGCAACGGCTGTCCAGTGAGTACGCCTTGCAGCAGATACCGAGCTACCACCAACGCGCGTTGGCGGGCGACCGTCGATAGGGAGAGCCGTCATGACCGACAAATGGGAACAGGACGACCACCGCAGTCGTCAGTACCCGGTGCGCGAGGACATGGTGTTCCAGCACAAGGTCTGGCGTTTCGAACGGGTGGGTTGGTACGTGTTGGTGCTGCTGGTGATCCTGACCTTGCTCGGGCTGTTTTCCCGTGGCCCGTTGAGCAGCCGGCAAATGCACAGCGCCGACGGCAGCATTGGCGTGGAGTACGAGAGGTTCCACCGCAACGGCTCGACCAACCCACTGATCGTTCGCTTGAAAGGCGCACCCAATGCGGTGCTGGAAGTCGAGCTCGGCGGTGACTGGCTAGAAGGGTTCGACGTACAGAGCGTGCAACCGCAACCCATGCGCTCGTCCGCTGCGGGGCCGGGCATGAAACTCTGGCTCCAGGCCGATGGCCAGGGTGAGGCGAACCTGCACCTGTCATTGCTCGGCGAAGGCCTTGGCACCTACCACGGTCGCATCGCCACGCCCAATGGCGCCGTGGTCACGTTCAGTCAATTCATCTTTCCTTAGGTGACGTATGGATTCGGTATTGCGAGCCGCCGCGATGTACGCGGTGTTGATGGTGCTGTTCAAGATCGCCGGGCGACGTTCGCTGGCGGAGATCACCACCTTCGATTTTGTGTTGTTGATGATCATTGGCGAGGCGACCCAGCAGGCGCTGCTGGGGGATGACTTTTCGATGACCAACGCATTCATGGTCATCGTCACGCTGATAGCCATCGACATCGGTTTTTCGTTGCTCAAGCTGCGCTCCGATTGGGTGTCCCGGCTGATCGACGGTGGCCCGACCGTCATTGTCGAGGACGGACGCATCCTCCAGGGCCGCATGCGTCACGCGCGGCTCATAGAGGCGGACATCATGGAGGCGGCCCGATCGAGCCAGGGCATCGAGACCCTGGACCAGATCAAGTTTGCGATTATTGAGCGTAACGGGAAGATTACGGTGATTGCCAAGGAGTGATCCGAAGAACGCTCCTGTGGCGAGGGAGCTTGCTCCCTCGCCACAGGATGTGCGTATGTTTACAGAATCGGCTTGCCCCCCGTCACTGCATACCGCGAGCCGGAAATGTAGCTGGACTCATCCGACGCCAGCAGCACGAAGATTGGCGCCACCTCCACCGGCTGGCCGGGACGGCCCAGCGGTGTCTGGGAGCCGAAATTCTGTACTTCTTCCTCGGGCATGGTGGCGACGATCAACGGGGTCCAGATAGGCCCTGGCGCGACGCTGTTCACGCGGATGCCCTTGGGCCCGAGCATCTGCGCCAGACCGCCGGTGAAGTTGGCAATGGCGCCCTTGGTGGTGGCATAGGCCAGTAGCGTTGGCTTGGGCATGTCGGAGTTGACCGAGGTGGTGTTGATGATCGAGCCACCGGTCTTCATGTGCGGAACTGCGGCCTGGCAGATCCTGAACATCGCCGTGATGTTGATATCGAACGTGCGTACCCATTCCTCGTCGGGGATTTCTTCCAGGCTTTCATGGGTCATCTGGAACGCTGCATTGTTGACGAGGACGTCGATCCGCCCGAAGCGCGCGACGGTGTCGTCGACGATTTTGCGGCACTGGGCCTTATTGGCGAGGTCACCCGGTAGCAACAGGCATTGGCGCCCGGCCTCTTCGACCCAACGAGCGGTTTCCTGGGCGTCTTCATGCTCGTTCAGGTAAGAGATCGCCACGTCCGCCCCTTCACGGGCGAAGGCAATCGCCACGGCACGCCCGATGCCACTATCGGCACCGGTAATCAGCGCGATCTTGTTCGCCAGGCGTCCGGAACCTTTGTAGCTCTGTTCGCCGCAGTCGGGGTAAGGCTCCATTTTCTGCTGGCTGCCGGGTACGGGTTGGCTTTGTTTGGGGAAGGGCGGGGTTGGGTAATCGGCCATAATCGTTCTCCATGGCGAGTGGTTGCGATGGAGGGTGGACTCTGGGATTTCCAGCAGAGTTCGGTTGGATTTCTGCATGGGCCGATAAGCGTGGTTGGCAGCGGTTCATCGACTGTTCATCCGTTCGGATGAACATGGGTGAGGCCGGATATTCCAATGCAGTAAGGCTACAACAGGAGAAAAGCATGTTCAGTCACATACAGATTGGCGCGCGGGACCTGCCAAGAATGGTCGCATTCTATGATGCCGTGTTTGGCTGCCTGGGCCTGGTGCGCATGGAGAGCGAGGATGACTCTGGTCCACCGGGGGAGGGTTGGCATCAACCCGGCAAGCATTGGCCGCAGGTGTTCGTCCAGATGCCCATCAACGGGCTGCCGGCGACGTGGGGCAATGGCATGCAAGTCAGCTTTGCTGCCGAATCACAGGAGGCGGTGCGCAACGCTTGGAAGATGGCGCTCGACATGGGCGGTTTCGACGAAGGCGCGCCGGGCCTGAGGCCGCAATATTCGAAAGATTACTACGGCGCCTATTGCCGGGATCCGGAGGGGAATAAGTTGTGCTTCGTGCATACGCCGGATATGCATGACTGACACATCCGCTGATTGATTGCCCTTGTGGCGAGGGAGCTTGCTCCCGCCCGGCCGCGCAGCGACCACAAATTCCTGCGGCCGCAGCCCAGCGCGAGCAAGCTCCCTCGCCACGGGGGTTCCGGTCAGGTTCGGGCTTTCAGGCTACGCTCCATCCGCGCAATCCCTTCCTCCAGCAAAGCCCGTGGACAGCCGAAGTTCATCCGCACGAATTGCCCAGCGTCGTCGCCGAAATCCAGCCCGGCGCTCAAGCCGACCTTGGCTTCCTTCAGGAAAAAACCCTGCGGATCGTCCAGCCCCAAGGCGGAGCAATCGAGCCACGCCAGGTACGTTCCCTGGGGCACGGTCATGGTGACGCCCGGCAGGCGGGTCTTGACCGCTTCGACCAGGTAATCGCGGTTGGCTTGCAGATAGCGCTTCAACGCCTCCAGCCACGGGCCCGCTTCGCTGTAGGCGGCACGGGTGGCCTCAAGGCCCAAGGCGTTCACGCTGTCGACCATGCCGGCCCTGGCGCTGTTGACCCGTTCGCGCAGCTTGGCGTTCTGGATGATGGCGAAGGAGGTTTTCAGGCCAGCGATGTTATAGGCCTTGCTGGCGGACATCAGCGTGATGGTGCGATCGGCGATCTCCGCGCCCAGGGTGGCGGTCGGGATGTGCTTGCGGCCATCGAAGCACAGCTCGGCATGGATTTCGTCGGAAATGATCCAGGCGTCCTGCTCGACGCAAATGTCTGCCACGGCCTTGAGTTCGTCGCGATCGAACACTTTGCCCAGCGGGTTATGCGGATTGCTCAGCAGCAGCGCACCACCACCGCGCAAGGCATCGCGCAGTGCAGGTAGCGGCGTATGGAATTGTCCATCGACCGCGTTGAAGGGCAATTCCACTTTGTTCAGGCCCCAGTTCCCCGGGGCATTGCGCAGCGGTGGGTAGTTGGGCACCTGCACCACGACGTTCTGCTGCGGTTCCACCAGCGCGTGCAAGGCCATGTTGAAGCCCGGCTCGACCCCTGGCAGGAAAAGGATCTGCTGGGGTTCGACGCGCCAGGCGTATTTGGTCCAGAGATCGGCGACGATGGCGGCGCGCAGATTGTCCTGGGCCACGCTGTAGCCGAGCATCGGGTGCTCCAGGCGCTTGCGCAGCGCATCGACCACCACGGGGGGCACGGCGAAATCCATGTCGGCTACCCACATCGGCAATACATCGGCCGGGTAGCGGCTCCACTTGGTGCTGCCGGTGCCGTGGCGCTCGAACACCAGGTCGAAATCGAAAGTCATGGTCGTTCCATCAGGTCAGGGGAAATGGGATCGCGCCCATGATAAAGCAAAGATCCCGGGGGAAAAGCGTTATGGCCGGCTGCCATCTGTGATGGCCATGGGCTATAGTCGGTGGCCGAATGATTGTTATTCCCTAGCCAGTCGGGTATCCACCCAACCATAAACGACAAGGACAGCCCCATGGACTCGCCCTCGCGCTTCAACGAGCATCACCGCAAAGCCGATCGGATCATGCTGGGGCTGCTCTGGCTCACGCTGCTCTATGCCGTGGGCCTGGCTTTCCTTCACTCGACGTTTACCCAGGCCTTGCTGGTCGGGGGAACGACCTGCCTGTTGACCACCGCGTTGTATCGCGGCCTGGGCGGGACCCGGGCCATGCGCTGCATCATCGCCATGGCGCTGATGGTGATGGCGGCGCTGCACATCAACCAGACCCATGGCGTGATCGAATTCCACTTCGGCATCTTCGTGCTGCTGGCGGTGTTGACGTTTTATCGCGACTGGCTGCCCATCGTCGTGGCCGCCGCCACCATTGCCGTCCATCATGTCGGTTTTCATTGGTTGCAGCACCAGGGCTTGCCGGTGTTCGTGATGGATGCCCATGGCGGCTGGGCAATGATCTTCGTCCATGCTTTCTACGTGGTGGTCGAGAGCGTGATCCTGATCTACCTCGCCAACCAGAGCCTGAAAGACGCCTGGGAAAACCAGGAGGTGCTCGACAAGGTGCTCGCCGCTGCCGCGCAACTGAGCAGTGACACCAGCGCTCAACGCGGCCATGGCGCGAAAGTCTCGTCTGGCGAGCGTTTCGACCATTTCCTCCGGCAAGTTACCCATCTGGTGGACGGCGTGGTGCGCGACACCCGCAACCTGTCTGACCTTGGCCAGGATCTGTCCCAAGTCGGCCAGACCCTGGAAAACGGCGCGCGGCACCAACTCGATGAAGTGGCGCAGATGAGTGGCGCGATCGCTCATCTGGTCCAGGCCATGGAAAACATTTCCAGCCACGTCGGCCAGACGGTGCAACGGGCCGGGCAAGCCAACGAGCAGGTCAACCGGGGACGCAGCACCGTTGACCGGACTCGCGAAGAAATTGTCGAACTGGCAGGACGCATCAACCTGACCAACGACACCGTGCAGCTGTTGGCCGAGCAGGCCCAGCAGATCGGCCAAGTGCTGGACGTGATCAACAACATTGCCGAACAGACCAACCTGCTGGCCCTCAACGCCGCCATCGAGGCCGCCCGCGCCGGTGAGCAAGGCCGTGGGTTTGCGGTGGTGGCCGATGAAGTGCGCACGTTGTCGCAGAGAACCTCGACCTCCACGACGGAAATCCAGCAGATCATCGCCAAGCTGCAGCAAGGCAGCCGTCAAGCCGCCATCGCCATGCAAGACAGCCGCGAAGGGGTGGAGCGTTGCGTGTCCGCCAGCCAGCAAGCCTCGCAATTGCTGCACGCGGTGGTGGAAGACATCGCCGTGATCAACCACTTCAACGATTTGATTGCCAGTACGACCGAGGCGCAATCGAAGGCGTCGCTGGGCCTCAACGAGCGGCTGCAAACCGTGCAGGCCGTGGCCGAGCGCAACGCCGAGAACATCGGCGTGCTGACCCGCAGCAGCCAGTGCCTGCCGCCCTTGGCGGAGCGGCTGGCGGTGCTGGGGCAGGCGTTTCATGGGAAGGGGGCCGCGGTTTGAACACCACGCAACACAATTGCCACATAAGGAAATGCAGTGGAGAACTTCAGATATTTTGTGTTGATGTAGCTGAACGACTGGCACCTTTGGTTTAGCACCGATAACTGAAGCTCGGCCGGCTGATGGTCATCGCCATCCGAGCGATTTCGGTCACCGTCCGGCTTGCCTGACAAGCCGAGTCATCCTGATGCAAATGTATCGCTGTGTATCCAACCCCTTTTTCGATACGCACTGATTCCTTTCGGCCCTTCAGTGACACACCCGGGATACGTCACCGGCGTCAAATGAGCCCATCGAGACAGCACAAGCCGTCTCAGGTACTCACTCAAACGTCGGAGACATCGCCATGAACGTCAGGAACCTCAGCATCGCTTCCCTGTTTGCCATCCTCAGCCTCGGCGCCGTGGCAGCCAACGCCCAGGACGCCGTCAAGCCGCACACCTACATGTACGGCGACCACTTGGACATCGCCAAGGTGCTGTCGGTCAAGCAAGGGGCGGGGTCGGGCTGCGGCGTCGTCGAATCGCGCATGACCTACCTGGACTCCACTGGCGCGATCCAAGCGCTGGATTACAGCTCAGTCGGGCAGAACTGCGGCCAGGACAATTGAGGAAACGGGCGCCCATGGGGCGGTGGCGAGGGAGATAAACCCCTCGCCACAGGTTCGGCATCTACTCCGAATCAAGCCAGGCTGAACGGCAACTGCCGTAGCGGTTTGCCCGTCAGGCTGGCGATGGCATTGGCAAACGCAGGGGCCAAGGCGGGCAGGCCGGGTTCGCCCATGCCAGTCGGTGGTTCGGCGCTGGGGACGATATGAACCGCAATCTGCGGCATGTCGGTGATGCGCGGCACGCTGAAGTCGGCAAAGTTGCTTTGCTGCACGACGCCGTCCTTCAACGTCACGGCGCCGCCCGGCAGGCACATCGACAGGCCCATCAGGGCGGCGCCTTGGACCTGGGCTTCAACACTGCGCGGGTTGACCACCAGGTTGCAGTGCACGCCCGCCGTGACGTTGTGGAGCACCGGACGGCCATCCTGCACCGAGGCTTCGACCACGTAGGCCACCACCGAGCTGAACGATTCATGTACCGCCACGCCCCAGGCATGACCGGCGGGCAGCGCGCGCTTGCCGTACTCGCTCTTGTCCACCGCCAGTTGCAGTGCGTCGCGATGGCGCGGGTTCTGGTCGCCAAACAGTTTCATGCGGTACGCCACCGGGTCTTGCTTGGTCGTGCGGGCGATCTCGTCGAGCAACGTTTCCATCACGAAAGCGGTGTGGGTCGAGCCGACGCTGCGCCACCAGAGCACGGGCACGTTGAGCTTGGGATGGTGCACGGTCAATCGCATCGGCAACGGATACGGATCGCGCAAACCTTCCGTGGCGGTGGGGTCGATGCCGTTTTTCATCTGCCCGGCGAACAGGGTGCCGGTGAGAATGGATTGGCCGACCAGGGCGTGGTCCCAGGCCAACACCTTGCCGCTGTCGTCGAAGCCGATGCGCGCGCGATGCAGGTGCATGGGGCGGTAGTAGCCGCCCTTGATGTCGTCTTCTCGGCTCCACAGGGTGCGGATCGGTGCATCGAGCCCGGCGGCGCGGGCGGCCTTGGCCACTTCGCAGGCCTGCACGACGAAGTCGTTGGTGGGCACGCCGCGCCGGCCGAAGCCACCGCCAGCGGTCTGCACATTCACCTGGACTTGCTCGGGCTTGAGATTCAGCACCTTGGCCGCCGCCGCGCCGTCGCCACCGGGGAATTGCGTGCCCACCCACAACTGCGCGCGGCCCTCGGACAGCTGGACGGTGCAGTTCAGCGGCTCCATGGGCGCGTGGGCCAGATAAGGGAATACGAACTCCGCCTCCAACTGGTGCGGCGCGCTAGCCAGCGGCTTCATATCGGCATCGAAGTGAAGAGGGCCGGATTGGCGGGCCAGTTCGCGGTACTGGGCCAGTTGTTTTTCCGTGTCGACTTTTTCGACCTGGGACACGTCCCATTCGACTTTCAGCGCATCACGCGCCAGTTTCGCCTGCCAATAACCGTCGGCGATCACCGCGACGCCTTCGGCACCGCCATCGAGCGGCACACGCAACACGGCTTTCACGCCTTTGGTAGCGCGTGCGGCGCCGTCGTCCAGGGAGGCGATGCGGGCGCCGAACACCGGTGGTCGGGCGACCACGGCGGTCAGTTGTCCCGGCAGGTGCACATCGATGCCGAAATCCTGTTGGCCGCTGCTCTTGGCCTTGGCGTCGAGGCGGGTGGTGGCCTGGCCGATGATGCGGAATTCCTTGGGATCCTTGAGCATGACCTTCTGCGGCACGGGCATCGCCATGGCGGCTTCGGCCAGTTCGCCATAGGTCGCCTTGCGGCCGCCTGGGCCAAGCACCGTGCCGTTTTGCGTGGTCAGGCTGGCGGGGTCGACATTCCAGCGCGCCGCCGCAGCGGCCAGCAGCATCGACCGGGCCCGGGCGCCCAGTTCACGGTATTGGGTGTAGCTGTTCTTGATCGAATTGGAACCGCCAGTGAGGTGAATGCCAAAGGCCGGATCCATGTAGGCCGCGTCGTTGTTGCCGTTGCGCGTACGCACCAGGCTCCAGTCGGCATCGAGCTCTTCGGCGAGGATCATCGGCAGGCCCGTCTGTACGCCTTGGCCGAACTCGAGGCGATTGATCGTCACCGTCACCTCGCCGTTGGGCGCGATCTGCACGAAGGCCGAAGGTTGTTGGGTCGGCTTGAGGGGGCCTTCGCCGGCGCCATTGCCCTGTTGGGCCAAGGCCAGGTGCGGAAATGCGCCCAAGGCCAGGCCGCCGATGCCGACGATCTTGAGGAAGCTGCGGCGCGGCAGGGTCGCGGGACCGTCCGCATCATCGCGTTCGAGCAGGTGCTGCAAAGCACGGGGAAGTTCGGTTGGAAAAATCTCGTTCAGCATGGCGAACTCCCTGTCAGGCGAGGGCTTTGGCGGCATCGGCCACCGCGGCGCGGATTCGGGCATAGGTGCCGCAGCGGCAGATATTGCCGGCCATGGCCGAGTCGATCTCGGCCGGTGTCGGCTGCTTGCCCTTGGGTTGGGCCTTGAGGAACGCGGTCGCGCTCATGATCTGTCCGCTCTGGCAGTAGCCGCACTGCGCCACGTCATGCTTGACCCAAGCCTCGTGCACGGCATTGCCCACCGGGTCGCTGCCATCGGTGGCCGCTTCGATGGTGGTGATTTTCTTGCCAACCGCCGCGGCAACCGGCGTCACGCAGGAGCGAATGGCCTGGCCGTCCAGGTGAACGGTGCAGGCGCCGCACAAGGCTGCACCGCAGCCGAACTTGGTGCCGGTCATGCCCAGCGTGTCGCGCAGGGCCCACAGAATTGGGGTGCCGGGATCTACGTCGACCGTGTGCTCACGGCCATTGATATTGAGGGCGCTCATAGTCGGACCAGCTCCAGATGGTTGGGCACCGATTACTATAGAAAGCATTGGGCGCGATAGCTTGCACGATCCGGTCCGATGATTGCCCAATCTTGCAAATCGCCAGCCGTTCGTTTGGAACGAGCACGCCAAGAGGTAGGCGCGGCATACCCGCGTATGATATCGATCGCGCCGCACAGCGATGCACACTGGTTCTCCAGTTGATCCGTCAAAACGGATCCCCATTGAGCACCGGAGAGCGATCATGACGATGCATCTGCAAGACACGGCGAAAACCAACGCAGTCCAGGGAACATCCGCGACCGAGGAGCTGGTCCCGTCGCGCTACGCACTCAAGGTCGGCGACATCGACGTGCTGGTGATCAGCGATGGCGTGTTGCCGCTGCCGACGTCGACCATGTCCACCAATGTCGACCCCGCCGCCCGTGCCGCCTGGTTCAAGGATATGTACCTGGGTCCGGACGCGTTCGATTGGGCGCTCAACGTGCTGGTGGTGCGCAGCGGCGGGCAAACCCTGCTCGTCGACGCCGGGCTGGGCGGGCAGTTCCCCGGCTTCCCGCGCGCCGGACTGTTTCCCAAGCGGTTGGAGGCGGCCGGGATCGAGCTGTCCTCGATCACCGATGTGGTCATCACCCATATGCACATGGACCACATTGGTGGGCTGCTGGTCGATGAGGTCCGGAATCGCCTGCGTCCGGATGTACGAATCCATGTGTGTAAGACCGAAGTCGACTTCTGGGCGGAACCGGACTTCTCGCGCACCGTCATGCCTGCGCCGATACCTGAAGTGCTGCACACCACCGCGCGGCAGTTCATGGAGGCGTACCACGACAAATTGCGCACCTTTGAACAGGAATATGAAGTGGCACCGGGTGTCGTGGTCAAACGCACCGGCGGGCATACCCCGGGGCACAGCGTGGTGCACGTGAGGTCTGGGCGCGAAAAACTCACGTTTGCCGGTGACGCCTTGTTCCCGGTGGCCTTCGACCACCCCGATTGGCAAAACGGCTTCGAACATGATCCTGAAGAAGCGGTGCGCGTTCGCGTACGGCTGATGCGAGAGGCTGCGGCGAGCGGGGAGCTGTTCGTGGCAACCCACCTGTCGTTTCCGTCCGTAGGCCGGGTGGCGGTGGATGGCGACGCGTTTCGTTGGGTGGCGGGGTCTTGGGATTATTGAGTATCGGCTGGGCTTGGAGGCCATCCGGGCCCACCGTAATGCCGGGACAAACAGAACGACAAGCCCGGCTCCTCCCTTTGCGCAACCAGCGTCCACCCATGTGCGCGAGCGATTTCCTGGCAAATCGTCAGTCCTAGTCCGGCGCCGTGATCGCGCCTATGGGCGCCGCGCCAGAAACGGGTGAATATCTGCGGCAGTTGGGCTTGCTCCACGCCAAGCCCCCAGTCGCGTACGGTCAGCCTGCTTGTGGTGAATTCCACTCGGACTTGCGTACCTGCGGGCGCATGCTGGATGGCGTTTTCCAGCAGGTTTTTCAGCAGCGTGAACAGCGCGCTGCGGTCGGCCTGCCAGGGTGTTTGCGTATCTGCGGGCCCAGCCACGACGATGCCCACGCACGCG
>Ga0307408_100002991_pt1 | contig 11698 bp, 4 predicted proteins | sample 322Cmetagenome_FD_202116 | JGI IMG/M metagenome (GOLD analysis project Ga0307408, IMG submission 202116) | Maize rhizosphere microbial communities from greenhouse at UC Davis, California, United States - 322HYB-C-3 | ecosystem: Host-associated > Plants > Roots > Rhizosphere > Soil | place: USA... | reverse complement strand
CGAAGTGCTCTCAATCCGCGACATCAAGGAAGAGGAGGTCTTCTTTGGTGAAATCCCGCTGATGACTGACAACGGCACCTTCATCATCAACGGAACCGAGCGCGTCATCGTTTCGCAGTTGCACCGTAGCCCAGGTGTCTTCTTCAAACGCGGCGCGATCTACGTCGCGAAGATCATTCCGTATCGTGGTTCGTGGGTCGAGTTTGAATACGACCAGAAGAACCTGCTTTACGTTCGCGTGGGCAAGCGTAAGTTTCTGGCATCGATCTTCCTGAGAGCTCTCGGACTCTGGTTCAATCAGAAAGTCGATTTCAAGGGCCTGCGCACTGATTCACAACTCGAAGAAGGCGTGAAGAATGCCTCGTTCACCGACGAGGACATGATTCGAGCCGTCTACATCACTGACGAGATTCACCTGCAGGACGGACATCTGAAAGTTCAGATCCCGGAGCATGGTCCAACGAACCTCGTCGGCATGAAGGTCGATCAGGACATTAAAGGTAAAGGACCCGATCCGATTGTGCGTGGTGGCAAGAAAGTCGCCACTTCGGCGCTCGAAGCACTGCGCAAGGCCGGCATCGCCGAGGTCGAGGTCGATTCATCGCAGCTCGAAGGTGCTTTCGCTGTCCTGGACATCGTCAATACCGAGAGCGGCGAGATCATCCTCGAAGCAAACAACGAGATCACCCCGGCGAAACTTCAGGAGATCGTCGAGGCCGGTATTACCAGCTTCTCGGTCTTCTTCCCCGAGCGCGATGACGTTGGTCCAGTATTGTCATTGACGTTGAAGAAAGACGTCATCACCAAGCCCGTCGATGCGTTGCTCGAAATCTATCGCAAGATGCGACCGGGCGACCCGCCGACAGTGCAGACTGCTTATCGACTGCTCGAAGCGATGTTCTTCGATCCGCGAAAGTTTGACTTCTCGCGAGTCGGACGTCTGAAGTTCAACATCAAGATGGGCAAGCCGGAACGCGAGCGCATCGACGATCCGCTTCTGTCCGCGGCGGACTTCTACGAAGTCGTCAGCTACGTGTTGAAGATGCGTAAGAATCCGTCGGAGTATCAGGCTGACGACATCGATCACCTGGGCAATCGACGCGTGCGCGCGGTCGGTGAGTTGCTGGAGAACCAGTTCCGCATCGGTCTCGAGCGTATGGAGCGTGCGATCAAGGAGAAGATGTCGATCCACCAGGAAATGCAGACGACGATGCCGCGCGATCTCATCAACGCCAAGCCGGTGACGGCGGCGGTGCGTGAGTTCTTCGGCTCGAGCCAGTTGTCGCAGTTCATGGACCAGACGAATCCGCTCTCTGAGATCACGCACAAACGCCGTCTCTCGGCACTTGGACCGGGCGGTCTCTCGCGTGAGCGCGCCGGGTTTGAAGTGCGCGACGTACACCCTACACACTACGGACGCATCTGTCCGATTGAGACTCCTGAAGGTCCGAACATCGGACTGATCTCAAGTCTGTCGTGCTTTGCGCGTATCAACGAGTTTGGCTTTATCGAGGCTCCGTATCGCAAAGTCAGCGACGGACGCGTGGTCGAATATGTGCGCGTTATCAATGGCGGCGACACGAAGTTGAAGCCGGGCGATCACATTCCGCTCGAAGACGTCGAGAAGGCGAACAAGAAACTCGGTGAAGAGGCCCGTAGGGCTGATTATGAGCCGTGGCCGTTTTATCTGACTGCGTGGGAAGAGGACAAGCACGTTGTCGGGCAGGCGAACATCGAGCTCGACGCGGACGGCCACATCGTCAACGAGCGCAACGCCGCGCGAAAGGCGGGCGAGTTCATTCTCGCGCTGCGCAAGGACATCGAATACGTCGACGTCTCGCCGAAGCAACTCGTTTCGGTGGCGGCGTCGTTGATTCCGTTCCTTGAAAACGACGATGCGAACCGCGCGTTGATGGGTTCGAACATGCAACGCCAGTCAGTGCCGCTGCTCCGCGCCGAAGCTCCGTACATCGGCACCGGCATGGAGAAGGTAACGGCGCGCGACTCCGGCGCAGTTGTGACAGCCAAACGCGACGGCGTGGTTGACTACGTCGACTCAGAACGCATCATCGTCAAGGCCGATCATAACGTTGACGGCACCATCTCGCGCGAGGTGACTGCCGACATCTACACGTTGATCAAGTTCAAGCGTTCGAACCAGAACACTTGTATCAATCAACGTCCGATCGTCCACGTCGGTGAGCGCGTGGCAAAGGGCCAGGTGATCGCTGATGGTCCATGTACTGACCGTGGTGAGCTCGCACTCGGGCGCAACGTCCTCGTCGCGTTCATGCCGTGGCGCGGTTACAACTTCGAAGACGCGATTCTCGTTTCCGAGCGGCTCGTGAAAGAGGACTACTACACCTCGATTCACATCGAAGAGCTCGAAATCGAAGCGCGTGACACGAAGCTTGGTCCGGAAGAGATCACGCGCGACATTCCAAACGTCGGTGAGAACATGCTTCGCGATCTCGATGAGAGCGGCATCATTCGCATCGGCGCACAGGTGAAGCCGGGTTCGATCCTCGTCGGCAAAGTCACACCGAAAGGTGAGACGCAACTGACGGCGGAAGAGAAACTGCTGCGCGCGATCTTCGGTGAGAAGGCCGGCGACGTTAAAGACGCTTCGCTCGTCAGCCCGCCGGGAATCGACGGCACCGTGGTCGACGTTCAGGTCTTTACCCGCAAGGGTCAGGAGAAGGACCAGCGTTCACTCGCGATCGAGCAGGACGAAGAAGATCGCCTGCGGCGCGACCTTGAAGACGAGATTCGTATTCTGCGCGAACAGCGCGACGAGCGAATCTACGAGCTGCTCGAAGGCCGCAAGCTGTCGGCGGATCTGACTGCCAACAAGGAAGTATTAATAGAGAAAAACGTTGCGATCACGCGCGAGATGTTGAAGGCTGTCGAGCCGAAAGCGCTGCGCAAGGTCCAACTTGCTTCTTCGCGTCTGGATATCGGCGCCGAGATCAAGGAGTACGAAGACCGCACCGAGCGCCAGATCAAGATCCTCTCGGATATCTACGAAGAGAAGATCGCGAAACTGCGCCAGGGTGACGAGCTTTCACCGGGCGTAATCAAGATGGTGAAAGTTTTTATCGCCATGAAGCGCAAGCTTTCAGTCGGCGACAAGATGGCCGGTCGTCACGGAAACAAGGGTGTCATCGCACGCATTCTTCCGGAAGAGGACATGCCGTACCTGCCCGATGGAACGCCGGTCGAGATTGTTCTGAACCCGCTGGGCGTGCCGTCGCGCATGAACGTCGGTCAGATTCTCGAGACGCACCTTGGCTGGGCCGCGCGTGTGTTGGGAATGCACTTCGCGACACCCGTGTTCGACGGTGCTACCGAAGCTGAGATCAAGAAGAAGTTACAGCTTTCCGGCGAACGCGCTCGCGAACTTGGACTGCCCGAGATCGTCAGCGAGTCAGGCAAGGCAGTGCTTTACGACGGTCTGAGTGGCGATCCTTTTGAGCAGAAAGTGACAGTCGGATACATCTACATGTTGAAGCTGTCGCACCTGGTCGACGACAAGATCCACGCTCGTTCGATTGGACCATACAGCTTGATCACGCAACAGCCACTCGGCGGTAAGGCGCAGTTTGGCGGACAGCGTTTCGGAGAGATGGAGGTGTGGGCGCTCGAGGCCTACGGCGCTGCGCACATCCTGCAGGAACTGCTGACGGCCAAATCTGACGACGTTGCCGGGCGCTCTAAGATTTACGAAGCGATCGTGAAAGGCGAAGCAGACTTCGATCCAGGTCTGCCGGAGTCGTTCAATGTGCTCGTGCGTGAATTGCAGTCGCTGTGTCTCGACGTTGAGTTGATCAACAAGAAAGCCGCCGAAGACGGCGCCCCACAGGATGGCGTCGGCGAAGCGATCGTCACCAGCGCGGTAGAGGCGTAAAAACTATTGCCGATTGCCAATTTCCAATTGCCGATTTGGAAATTGGCGTTCGGCGCGCAATCTTAAAAGTTGACAATCGGCAATTGGCAATCGGCAATTGGAGAAAACAAAGTGTTTCGATTCCAACAAGAAAAGACGCAACTGGCTCCCGACTTTGAAGCAATTCGTATCTCACTTGCGTCACCGGAAAAGATCCGGCAATGGTCGCATGGTGAGGTGACCAAACCAGAAACAATCAACTACCGCACCTTTAAACCGGAGCGCGATGGTCTCTTCTGCGCTCGCATCTTTGGACCGGTGGCTGATTGGGAGTGTCTCTGCGGAAAATACAAACGCATGAAGCACCGCGGCGTCATCTGCGACAAATGCGGTGTGGAAGTGACTCAGGCGAAAGTGCGCCGTGAGCGTTTGGGCCATATCGACCTCGCCAGCCCGTGTTCGCACGTCTGGTTCTTTAAAGGTCTGCCTTCGCGCATCGGTCACCTGCTCGACATCCCGCTGCGCGAACTCGAGAAAGTGCTTTACTTCGAGTCGTACATCGTGATCGATCCAGGCGACGTGTCGGGGTTGAAAGAACGTGAACTGCTCAGCGACGAGCGCTATCGCGAACTCGTTCGTGATTACCCGGCTCAATTCGTCGCCAAGATGGGCGCCGAAGCGATCAAGGAACTGCTGGCAATGGTCGATGTCGAAGAACTCGCGACCGACCTGCGCAAGCGGATGAAGGAAGAGACTTCGCAGCAGAAGAAGTTGAAATACTCGAAGCGTCTGAAAGTCGCGACGAGCTTCCTGAAATCAGGAAACCGTCCTGACTGGATGATCCTCGACGTGATTCCGGTTATTCCACCCGAGCTGCGGCCACTCGTACCGTTGGATGGTGGACGCTTCGCGACTTCAGACCTGAACGATCTGTATCGACGCGTAATCAATCGCAACAACCGTCTCAAGAAGTTGATGGAGTTGCGCGCGCCGGAGGTGATCGTGCGCAACGAAAAGCGCATGCTTCAGGAAGCTGTCGATGCGTTGTTTGACAACGGACGCCGCGGGCGCGTGCTGCGTGGTGTTAACAATCGCCCGCTGAAGTCACTGAGCGGAACGCTCAAGGGCAAGCAGGGACGTTTCCGTCAGAACCTGCTGGGCAAGCGCGTTGACTACTCGGGGCGATCAGTTATTGTTGTCGGCCCTGAACTGAAACTCCACCAGTGCGGTCTACCGAAGAAGATGGCGCTCGAGTTGTTCAAGCCATTCATTTACAACCAGCTCGAGAAGCAGGCACACGCAGCCACTATCAAACAAGCGCGCGAGATGGTCGAACGCCAGGAGCCTGTCGTTTGGGACATTCTCGAAGAAGTGATTCGCGAGCATCCGGTGCTCCTGAATCGCGCGCCGACGCTGCACCGTCTCGGCATTCAGGCTTTTGAGCCGGTGCTGGTCGAAGGCAAGGCAATCAAGATTCACCCGCTCGTTTGCACGGCCTTCAACGCCGACTTCGACGGCGACCAGATGGCGGTCCACATTCCGCTCAGTCCGGAAGCGCAGATCGAAGCGGCGGTGCTGATGCTTTCGAGCAACAACATCCTGAGCCCCGCGAGCGGTCAGCCAATCGCAGTGCCTTCGCAGGACATCGTGCTCGGTATTTACTACCTGACTCGCGATCGTCCGGGTGCAAAGGGTGAAGGACGCGTATTCGCATCGCTCGAGGAAGTGCTGCTCGCACTCGACGCGGGTGAAGTGACAACGCAAACGCCGATCAAACTGCGCATTCAGGGCGACTTGATCGACCTCGTTCAGGAACACGATCCGCAGGACATCCTGCGCGCGACTGTTCAGGACGACGTGCGTCGCGTTATCAACACGACTGTCGGTCGCGTGATCTTTAACGATTCAATTCCTGCCGGTCTTCCATTCATCAACGGCACGTTGAAGAAGAAAGGTCTGCAATCACTCGTTAACTATTCGCACATTCGCCTGGGCCACGAGATGACCGTCAAGATGCTTGACGATCTCAAGACTCTCGGCTTCCTGTACGCCACGAAAGCCGGTATTTCGATTGGCATCGACGACCTCGTCACACCGCCATCGAAGAAGGGACTTGTCGAGAAGGCCGACAAAGACGTCATCGCGGTTGAGCAACAGTACCTCGACGGCGTCATCACCAACGGTGAACGCTACAACAAGGTGATCGCGATCTGGTCGGAAGTGACCGACAAAGTCGCGAAAGAAATGTTCAAGGCGATGGACGATCGCGAACGCGCCAGTGGCGAGCTCAATCCGATTCTGGTCATGAGCGATTCCGGTGCTCGCGGTAGCGCGCAACAGATTCGCCAGCTCGCGGGTATGCGCGGTTTGATGGCTCGCCCGTCGGGCGAAATCATCGAGACTCCGATTCAGGCCAACTTCCGCGAAGGCCTTAACGTGTTGCAGTACTTCATCTCGACACACGGCGCTCGCAAAGGTCTGGCTGACACGGCGCTAAAAACCGCCGACTCGGGTTATTTGACCCGGCGATTGGTTGACGTGGCCCAGGACGTAATCATCAGCGAGGACGATTGCGGCACTCTGCGCGGTATTCCCGCCAGCGCCATCGTTGAAGGTGGTGAGGAAATCGAGTCGCTGCGTGACCGCATTGTGGGTCGCACTGCACTCGAGGAGGTAGTCGATCCTATCGAAGGTAACCCGATCGTCGAGGCCAACCACGAGATCGACGAAGACCTTTCTTCCGAGATTCAACGGTCAGGCGTTCAGCGCGTTCGAATCCGTTCGGTGTTGACCTGCGAATCACGTCGTGGCTGCTGCATCAAGTGCTACGGGCGCAACCTCGCGACTGGTCGACCGGTAGAAATCGGTGAAGCGGTTGGCGTCATTGCCGCGCAGTCGATTGGTGAACCGGGCACGCAGTTAACGATGCGCACGTTCCACATCGGTGGTACAGCGCGTCTTGAAGAGTCGTCGAAACACGAAGCTCGTCAGGACGGCACTATCAAGTACCTCGATTTACAGACGGTCAAGAGCCGCAAGGGCGAGCGCATCGCGATGAACCGCAACGGTTCGTTGATCATCATCGACGATCGCGGCCGTGAAGCGGCGCGTTACCAGATCGTTTACGGCGCACACATTCTCGTCGAGGACGGCAGCCGCGTGACGCAGGATCAACTGCTCGCCACGTGGGACCCGTTCACGTTCGCAATCCTGACCGAAGTTGCTGGACACGTTAAGTTCCAGGATCTGAAGGAAGGCGTGACGTTTGACGAGGAGGTGGACGAAGTGACCGGTCAGTCGCGCATGGTCGTGAAAGACTCGCCTGACGAGAAGAAACAGCCGCGTCTGGAAATTCGCAGCGCGAGCAACAAGGTGTTGAAGACTTACCAGATGCCTGTCCGCGCGAACCTGATGGTGACCGACGGCGAGGAAGTTGAGCCGGGTGACATCATCGCGAAGATCCCGCGTGAAACTACCAAAACGAAGGACATCACCGGTGGTTTGCCGCGCGTCGTCGAACTGTTCGAAGCACGACGGCCAGCGGAAACCGCAGTCATGTCTGAAATCGATGGCACAGTTACACTCGGCGCCATCTCCAAAGGTAAACGCAAACTGATCATTACCGGCGACGACGGTGAAGAGCGCGAGTACGACATCCCGCGCGGTACGCACATCAACGTGCAGGATGGCGATCGGGTACGTGCGGGAGAGGCTTTAATGGATGGCCCGCTTAATCCGCACGACATTCTGCGCGTGCTCGGTATGAGTCGTTTGCAGGAGTACCTCGTAAACGAAATTCAGGAGGTCTACCGCCTGCAGGGTGTGAACATCAACGACAAGCACATCGAAGTGATTGTTCGTCAGATGTTGCGCTGGGTGAAGATCAAGGAAGTCGGCGACACCGAATTTCTGCTCGAAGAGCAGGTCGATCGTTTCCGCTTCCAGGACGAGAATGAGCGTGTGCGTCAGGAAGACGGCGAAGTGGCGCAGGCCGAACCGCTCTTGCTGGGTATCACGAAGGCGTCGCTCTCGACCGACTCGTTCATCTCCGCAGCGTCGTTCCAGGAGACCACGCGCGTGCTTACTGAGGCCGCGATCTCCGGGCGCGTCGATTACCTGCGCGGGCTGAAGGAAAACGTGATCATGGGGCGGTTGATTCCGGCCGGAACCGGCATGGAATACTATCGCAACGTTGATATCGAACGTGATGAAACGATCGATCAGGGCCGGGATCGCGATCTCGATGAGTTTCCGGACATCGTCGGCGGCCACGATATCGTGATGCCTCCGCGCGAGCCGATCGTAGTGCCTTCCGCAGCGCCGGCTGACGGTGATGGCGCCGGCAGTCCTCCTGATGTTGAGGAGTAGTTAAACCTTTTACCCAAGTCATCCACAGATTACACAGATTTATCTGCGTAATCTGTGGATGTTTTTTTAGTCCTCTCTCAGATCCTGCTGACGAATCCTCTGGCAATGCTTGCAGATTGCCAGATCTGACTGCATCTCCGGTACGAGTTGTAGCATGCTGGTCTTTCGTTCGGACATCACACGACTTATTCTTAACCCACATAATGTATGCTGTCCGCTCGGTTGGACCAGATGATAAATTTCGCTCATTCGTGTCGCATACATTTGTCTGACTCCTTTCGGTACAAAAGCTGGGCTTCAAAAGGTGCCGCTGTGGTCGTTCGCAAAAATGATGCCGCTACAGAACTGAGACATTAATGAATTTGAAAACCATCAAAACCCTCCCTGGTGCGCGCAAAGCCGCGCTGCCTGAGTTTGTGCCGCCCCAACTCGCCACACTTGTGGATAAACCGCCGTCCGGTGACGAATGGTTTCATGAATTGAAATTTGACGGTTACCGTTTGCTTTGTCATATCGAAGGACGTCAGGTGCGTTTCTGGACGAGGAACCGTAAAGACTGGACGGCGAAGTTTGCGAGTGTCGGGAAGGCAGTCAAGACGTTGGGAGTGAAGACTGCAATTCTCGATGGTGAGATTGTGGCGCTGGACAGCGCGGGACGCGCCAGTTTTCAGTTATTGCAACAGTCAATCAACAAGGGCGGCGGCTCGGGTCTGATCTTTCATATCTTCGATTTGATTTACATCGAGGGATTCAATCTCACGCGCTGTCCCTTGCGAGAGCGAAAGCGCGTCCTTGCGGAGTTGCTGGAGCCCGTTGGCAATGGCGGCATGTTGCGTTACAGCGATCACATCGAAGGCAACGGCACGTTGTTCTTAAAAGAGGCCTGCAAACTGGGGCTCGAGGGGATTGTCTCGAAACATGCAAACTCGGTGTATGAATCGACGCGAAGTCGCAACTGGTTGAAAATCAAGTGCATCAGGCGGCAGGAGTTTGTGATTGCGGGTTATACGTTGTCGGACAAAGGGATTCCGTTCAGCTCGTTGATTCTCGGGTTTTACGACAAAGGCAAACTGATTTACGCCGGACGTGCGGGAACGGGCTATACGAATAAGATGCGGGTCGACTTGAAGAAAATGTTGGACCGGATCGTTGTGGATAAGCGACCATTCGAACAGATCCCGAAAGATCCCGGTTTGCGACGCGCGGTCTGGACGGAGCCGAAGTTCGTCGGCGAAGTAGCATTTACAGAGTGGACGGACGAAGGTGTGATTCGCCACCCATCATTTCAAGGCCTGCGCGAGGACAAAAAACCCAGGGACGTCATCCGCGAAGATCCGGCGTGACAACGAACAAAAATCTCCGATCCGATTCGGGTATCAAGATCCGCTTCGCGTCGGGTAGCAGCGACTCCCCTCCAAACAATAACAGTGTGGCTCCCTTCGGCGCCCACCCGATCAACTCCGGTAACTTTGTCGTAAACTGATCAAGCGCCCGGCAACTGACGAACTCTACGGCGGGCGCCTCAATCTCCTCAAACCGCCGTGCGATAATCGTCGCCTTCCGCGAAACGGCGTTCAACGCCTCACGCAGAAACACAGCCTTCTTCTGCGACGATTCGATCAACGTCGCCTCCAGATCATCACGTGCGATCAGGCAGGGAATAATCGGCAGTCCTCCGCCCGATCCGACGTCAGCTATCCTCGCGTCCGCAGGCAAGTGTCGAAGCAACAGTAACGACTCGAGCACGTGCCGCGTCGCAAACTCCTCCGGCTCACACGGAGCCACAAGATGTAGGCGGTCGTTCCACCGCGTCAGTAATCTGTAGTATTCAGTAAGCTGTGTTAAGGTTTCGGAAGAGAGTTCGAGGCCGTAACTCGCCATCCGCGAGCTTAAACTTTGCTCGAATCTCTCTGCTTCATTCATACCGCTACGGCTGAAGAATAGATCATGATTGACGATTTTGTTGAGCAGCATCGATTTTTGGGAGCTGCGGTCGCGCAGATTATCAATGAACACGTCGCCGGACTGGCCGCTCGTCGCGTAACGCCAGCGGCGACGCCCGCTGAGTTGGAAAAACTCTTCGACGAGCCGCTGCCCGAGAAGGGAATCGCGCTCGAAGAGATCCTGGCGCGCTTTCGTGAAGATATCGCGCCGAACGCGATGGGTGTAGCGAGTCCGAGATACTTCGGGCAGTTCAATCCGACGCCTTTGCCGGTCGGTGTCTGGGCCGATGCGTTGAGCTCGATGCTCAACCAGAATGCCGGCGCGTGGCGTAATGGTCCAACTTCGGCGATGCTCGAGGCCCGTGGGGTCCGCTGGCTCTGCGACTTGTTGAACTACGGACCGCAGAGTTTTGGGACGTTGGCGAGCGGCGGTTCAGAGGCGAATCTGATCGCGTTGAAGTGCGCGCGAGACAGTGTGGCTCGCGACATCAAGGATCGCGGCGTGCGGCGGGCGCCGGGCGAGCTCGTGATCTATGCATCAGAGCAGTGTCACTATTCGATCGATAAAAGTGCAGACATTCTGGGTCTCGGTCGTGAGGGTTTAAGAAAGATCCCGACTGACACGCGTTTTCACATTTCTCTCGACGCGCTGAAGGAAGCGATTGCCGCCGATCGTAAGGCGGGAATGTTGCCGTGTTGTATTGTCGGTGTTGCTGGAACGACGTCGACAGGCGTTATCGATCCGCTCGAGTCGCTCGCCGAGATCGCGCGTGAGCATGATTGCTGGTATCACATCGATGCGGCTTACGGTGGTCCACTCGCGTTCTCGCCGCGGCACAAAGACATGCTGCGCGGGATTGAGTTGGCCGATTCGATCACGTTCGATCCGCACAAGTGGATGTTTGTTCCGTTTGCGTGTGCCGCGACGCTCGTGCGCGGCGGCGGACGTGTTCTGCGGGATGCGTTTGATATGACGCCGGAGTATCTGAGCGAGGATCGTGGCGGCGTGGATGTTGAGTTTGATTTCTTTCGCTACGGGCAGATGGGCACGCGCCGTTTCAACTCGTTGAAGCTTTGGATGGCGATCAAGTTTATGGGCCGCGAGGGTTATGCGAGGACGGTTGAGCGGCACATCGAGCTCACGAAGTATCTCGCGAAACAGATCGAGGGGCTCAAGGGTTTTAAGTGCGTCGGTGAAGTTGAGACGGCGGTCTGTTGTTTTCGTTATTTGCCTGACAATTTGGAGCTCGGGAACGAGTCAGATCGTTTACAACAGCGGTTACAGCAAGTTATCGAACGCAGTGGTGAAGCATGGCTGACGACCACAGTGCTTCACGGCCATCGCGCGATGCGCGTGAACATCAACAGCTTCCTCACCGAGCAACATCACATCGACGATTTGGTAAAATTGCTCGAACGTTCGGGGAATGAGCTACTCGCGAACGAATTGTAGGGGCGACACTCCGTGGCCGCCCCACTCCTTGAATTAAGGCGCGCGGGG
>Ga0307408_100002988_pt1 | contig 11701 bp, 8 predicted proteins | sample 322Cmetagenome_FD_202116 | JGI IMG/M metagenome (GOLD analysis project Ga0307408, IMG submission 202116) | Maize rhizosphere microbial communities from greenhouse at UC Davis, California, United States - 322HYB-C-3 | ecosystem: Host-associated > Plants > Roots > Rhizosphere > Soil | place: USA... | reverse complement strand
CGAGCGGCGCGCCGTACCGCGCGCGTCGGCCCTCCTGCACTGGTACTACTCGCTCAAGTACCGCGCCTTCCTCCGCGAGCGCCGCCCCCCCGACCGGCGGCGCGGCCTCATCATGCTGCAGATCGACGCGCTCGCCTACGCCGACCTCCGCCGCGCGCTCGAGCTGGGCTACTGCCCGACGATCGCGCGCCTCGTGCAGGGGACACCGGGGCGCGCGCCGTTCACGCTGCGCCGCTGGTTCTGCGGCCTCCCGTCGGCGACCCCGTACTGCCAGGCCGGCATCTTCCACGGCGAGAACGCCGGCATCCCCGCCTTCCGCTTCTACGACAAGGCGGCGCGCCGCGTCGTCACCTGCAACTCGCCGCTCGGCGTGCAGTACATCCGCGACCGCATTCACGCGCCCGGGGCACTGGCCGGCGGCTCCAGCTACGTCAACCTCCTCGACGGCGACGCGAGCACGGTCGCCTTCACCGTCGCGACCCGCGAGCGCACGAGCGTCTACCAGCGACTCGGCGGGACGCGCATGGCGCTCCTCATCCTGCTCCACCCCGTGCGCGTGGCGCGCATGGCCTTCACCGGCGTGCTGGAGTGGCTGCGCGAGGAGTGGGAGCGCACGCGCGGCGAGCTCGCCGGCCGCTTCACGCACGCCGAGGGGATCTTCCCCTTCATCCGTATCCTCAGCAACGTCGTCGTCCGCGAGCTGCAGACGATGGCGATCCTGCTCGACGTCTACCTCGGCGTGCCGGTAATCTACAGCACGTTCATGCAGTACGACGAGCTGGCGCACCACTTCGGGCCGTCGAGCCGCCAGGCGCTGGCCGACCTCCGGCGGACCGACGCGCGGATCGCCGAGATCTGGCGGATGGCGCAGAGCATGGCGAGCCGCCCCTACGACCTCGTCATCCTGTCCGACCACGGGATGACGCCGTCGGTGAGCTACCGGGTGCGCTTCCGCGAGTCGCTCGGCACGACGGTGACGCGGATCCTCGACCGCGACGCCGGGCGCGCGGGACGGCCGCCGCTGCGCGCCGTGACGAGCTTCGCGACCGACAGCGAGTACGCCGACGTCGGCGCCCAAGCGGTAGAGACGGTCGCCCAGATCGCGCGGCCGAACCGGCGAGCGCTGCGCCGCGGCCTGCGCCGGCTCCGCGACTGGCTGCGGAGCCGCTACGGGCTCCGCGAGTTGATCCTCCCCGAGAAGTACCGCGTGGACCCGCGGAACGAAGTCGTCGTCACCTACAGCTCGTGCCTCGCCCTGCTCTACTTCGCGGACGACGCGCGCCGCCTCGACCTCCGCGACATCGCCGCCGACCTCCGGCGCGCGAACCTCTACGCGTCGCTCCTCGCGCACCCGGGGGTGGGGCTCCTGCTGACGCGCAGCGGGCCCGCCGTCCACGCCGAGGGGAAGGCCGGCCGCGCGTTGATCATCGATGGGACCTACGAGGTGATCGCCGGCGCGAACCCGCTCGAGCCCTACGGCACCGAGCCGCACACGGTGCGCGCGATCGAGGAGCTCGTGAGCCAGCCGAACGCCGGCGACGTCGTCCTGTTCGGCGCCTACGACGGCTACGACATCGTCTCGTTCGACGACCAGGTCGGCGCGCACGGCTCGGCCGGCGGCGACCAGACCTACCCCTTCCTCATCGCCCCCGCTACGCTCGGCCTGGACCGCGAGGTGATCGAGAACGCGCGCGACGTGCACCGAGCGGTGATGCTCCGGTACGCCTCGTCGGGAGCAGAGGGGCGTGAGACGGCGTGAGACGGCGTGAGACGGCGACGGGCGTGAGCCGGGAGATGCCGTTTCGCCCCGTCCCCGTCTCACGCCCTCCTGCCTCTCTCGCCACTCACGCCCGTCGCGCTTCCAACTCGCCTCGGGGTCCTCTACCCTCGGGGCATCGCCGTCGGCGCCGAGCCGGCGGCTCGGGCCGGCTCGGCGAGGAGGCTCTGGAGCTGGGCGGCGGTCAGCCGCTCGGGCTCGGCGCCTTCCCCGACCCGGCGCTGGACGCCGCGCACGACGGCGTCCACGGTGACGAGCGGCGCGTCGGCCTCCTCGACGACGTCCACCTCCCAGCGGCCGCGGTCGGGGCCCTTGAGCGCGAGGCGGTAGCGGGCGCTGAAGACGACGAGGCGCTCGTCGCGCACCGGCTGGCGAGCGGGCGGCGCCTCGTCGTCGCGCGCCGCGTCGGGGGGCGACGCGTCAGAGAGCAGCGCGTCGGCGAGTGGATCCTCCTCGGGCGAGCGGTCGGCGCCCCCGTCGGCGACGGCTGCCTCGGGCGCTGGCGCCTCGTCCGTCGCCGGGCGCTGCGCGGCGATCACCGCGAAGCCGGTTTCCACCCCGCCCTGCCGCATCGCCGGGAAGAGGTGCAGCTCGACGACGCGCTCGAGTGGCAGCCGGCGCGCGGCGTCGCGCAGGAAGCGCTCCTGGGCGTCGCTCACCCGCGCCTCCCACCCCCCGCCCGGCTGCGTCGTGGGCGACGTCACGGCGCGCCCTGCGCGAGCGCCGCCGGCACGTCCGGCCGCTCGCGGCGCGCCGGCGCGGCGGCGGCGCGGGTCGCCAGCTCGCGCTCGACGTAGAATCGGAGAATATGCATGAAGTCCTGCGCGTTCGTCACGACCCCGAACGCCTGGTGCGTGCCGCGGTCCTTCAGCTTGCTGACGACGAACTCCGACGAGTCCACGCAGATCGTCGCCAGCTCGCGCAGCGATCCGTCCGCCTCCGTCACGAAGGCGGGGAGCATGTTGCCGGTGGCGATCGCGTGCAGTGCGGTGGCGATGAGGATCGCCATCGTCGCGCGCTTGGCGTGCTGGCGCATCGCGTCCTGTCCCGCGACGGCGTCCGTGATCACCTCGGGAAGCGGGCCGTCGTCGCGGATCGAGCCCGTGAGCACGAACGGAACGCGGTGGATCACGCAGGCGTGCATGATCCCGTCCCGGATCACCCCCTGTTCGACCGCCCGGGCGATCGACCCCGCGGCGCGCACGCGGTTGATCGCGCGCATGTGTAGCCCGTGCCCCCCGCTCGACGCCTCGCCGCTGCCGGTCATCCCGAGCGTCGTGCCGAAGATGGACGCCTCGATGTCGTGCACGGCGACGGCGTTCCCCGCGAGGAGGGCGCCGACGAAGCCCTGCTCGATGAACCACGTCATGTCCGCCCGCGCTCGCGAGTGCACGAGGGCGGGGCCCGTCACCCACACCGGGTAGCCGCCGCGTTCGCGCTCGTCCACCAAGAGGCGCGCCATCTGCCCGTAGTCGATCGGCTTCTCGCGCGACACCTCGCTCGTCATGAACTTGAACTCGCCGCCCTCGCCGGGTTCGCCGAGGAAGGCGGCGGTGTGGACGTAGATCCCTTCGCTCCCGTCCTCGGCGTGGCCCACCGCGACGAGCTCGCCGCGCCGGACCCGCCGGCCCTCGCGCACCCACAGCTCCCCCTCGGCGTCGAGGACGAGCGCCGAGTCCATGCGCGGCTCGCGCGGCATCCGCCAGCGGCCGTTCACCCGCACGTAGGTCGGCAGGTTCGTGGTCGAGAAGAACTCTTCGGGCAGCACGCCGTCGGCCGGCGCCGGCAGGAAGCGGGCGTCGGGGCCCTGCGCGAATCGCGGGGCGTCGAAGTCGGGATGCGAGAAGGCACTCATGCGCGGAAAGATGACGCCGGCGGCGGACGGCTGGAAGCGTGACGGGCGGATGCGCCCGCGCCGGGCGCCGGCCGGCGGGACAAGAGAAGTGACGGGACGAGCACGCGTCGCGTCACGCGGCCCGTGGTCCCGCCCGCTGGGTCCGACGTCGGATGGCGCCGCCCGCTCAAACCATTTCGCGGCCCACGCCATCCAACGCTCGACAGCCGCTCGACGGCCACCCCGTCATACACGCCAGCCGGCGCCGCGGTCGCGCCGGCCCGCCCCAGCTTCTTTCCGGAGTCCGCCATGCCCCGCCACCACCGCGCCGCGCTCCTCGCCGCGCTCGTCTCCGTCGTCACGTCCCCGCTCGCCGCGCAGCAGCAGCAGCAGCAGCCCGCGTCCTCGCCGCCCGGCGCGAGGGGGTGCTCCGACCGCTGGTACGGCGGCGACGACGACTCCGGCCGCCACTGCGAGGTGCGGGAGACGCGGCTCCGCGCGACCGGCTCCGCACTCGTCGTGGACGGCCGCGAGAACGGCGGCGTGAGCGTGCGCGGCTGGGACGGCGACAGCATTCTCGTCCGCGCGATCGTCCAGACGCACACCCGCGACGGGAGCGACGCCGACGCCGCCGCCATCGCGCGGAACGTCTCGGTGCGCACGTCGGGGACGATCCGCGCCGACGGACCGGAGACGCGGCGCGGCGCGTCGTGGGCGGTGAGCTACGAGATCTACGTCCCGCGCCGCTCCGACATCACCGTCGATACCCACAACGGTCCGATCACCGTGCGCGACGTCAGCGGCCGCATGCGACTCTCGGCGGTCAATGGCCCGCTCACGCTCGACGCGGTCGGCGGCGAGGTGAAGGGGCGCACGCAGAATGGCCCACTCAGGGTGAGCCTCACGGGCTCGCGCTGGGACGGCGCCGGCCTCGACGCCGAGACCTCCAACGGCCCGGTGTCGATCGTCATCCCCGAGAACTACTCCGCTCACCTCGTCACAGGCACCGTCAACGGCCCGATGCGCATCAACTTCCCGATGACGCTCCAGGGCCGCATCGGCCGCCGCCTCGAGACGGACCTCGGCTCCGGCGGGCCCACCGTGCGCGCCGTGACCACCAACGGACCGCTTACGGTGAGTCAGAAGTCGTGAGAGTGGGGCGCGGGGCGCGGGGCGTGGGGCTCGCTCAGAAGCCTCCCGAGGTCGTTCCGCGTCCCGCGGCGCCCCGCACAGCGCGCCCCTAGAGTAACGCCACCGGGTCCCGGTCCAGCGTCACTCTGAGCTGCCCGCGCTTCGGAACCTCGAAGCGCTCGAGGAAGTAGCGCGACAGGCGCGTCAACTCGCCCGGGTGCTCGGCCTTGAGGAGCACGTGCCAGCGCCAGCGGTTCTTGATCTTCTCCACCGGGCAGGGCGCGGGGCCGATGATCGAGACGCCGCTCGCGTGTTCCGCGGCGAGCCGCCGGATCCACGCCGCGCCGCGCTGCGCGAGTGCCTCGACGTCCCCTTCGGCGGCGCCGCTGAAGACGACGTTGGCGATCCGGATGACGGGTGGGTAGGCCGGGTGCTCGCGCCCCGTGTACTCCTCGCGCACGAACGCCTCGTAGTCGTGCGACACGGCGCATCGCACGGCGTGGTGTGACGGGACGCGCGTCTGGATGAGCACCCGCCCGCCCTTCGGGCCGCGGCCGGCGCGGCCGGCCACCTGCGCGAGGAGCTGGTAGCACCGCTCGGAGGCGCGGAAGTCGGGCAGGTTGATGCCGACGTCGGCGTCGATCACGCCGACCAGGGTGACGTCGGGGAAGTCGAGCCCCTTGGCGATCATCTGCGTCCCGAGCAGCACGTCCACCTCGCGACGGGCGACGCGGTCGAGGATCTGCGCGTGCGACCATTTCGCGCTCGTCGTGTCCACGTCCATCCGCGCGATCCGCGCCGCGGGAAAGCGCTCGGCGAGCAGCCGCTCCACCTGCTGCGTCCCCAGCCCGCGCTGGCGCAGCAGCGAGCCGTGGCAGCGCGGACACGAGCTGCGCGGCTCGTCCTGGTGCAGGCAGTAGTGACAGACGAGCCGCTCCGGCGCGCGGTGGTAGGTGAGCGAGATGCTGCAGTTCGGGCACGTCGCGACGTCGCCGCAATCGCCGCACTGCACGAACGACGAGTAGCCGCGCCGGTTGAGCAGCAGGATGCTCTGCTCGCCCTTCCCCAGCCGGTCGGCCAGCGCCCGCTCGAGGACCTCGCTCACCACTGATCGAAAGATGCCGGCGCCGGCGGGGCCGTTCGCGTCGGGAGCGACGCTCTGCCCGGCGCTCGGCGAACCCTCGGCGAGGCCCACGCGCGGTCGCCCGTCGGCCGGTGAGGGCGGCACGTAGACGCCCGCCTCGGCGCGGCGGCGACGCGTCGCCGCCGCGGCCGCCTCCCACTCGGCGGTGCGCTGCGCGAGCGCCGCCTGCACGGCGCTGGGCGAGATCGGCGCCGCGATCCCGCCCAGCGCCTCCCCGCCGCGCAGCGCGCCGGCGTCGGGCTTCACGCGGCGCATGTCCACGACCTCGATCGTCGGCAGGCGCCCCCCGCCGACGCGGTCGGGGAGCGAGAGCAGGCGATACTTCCCGCTCTTCGCGTTGACCCAGCTCTCGAGGCTCGGCGTGGCGCTGCCGAGGACGACGACCGCGCCCTCGATCCGGGCGCGCACGATCGCCGTCTCGCGCGCGTGGTAGCGCGGCGCTTCCCCCTGCTTGTAGCTCGACTCGTGCTCCTCGTCCACGATCACCGCGCCGAGGTTCTGCAGCGGGGCGAAGATCGCCGATCGCGCCCCGACGGCGATCCGCTTCTCGCCCCGTCGCAGGGCCAGCCACGCGTCGTAGCGCTCGCCGTCGGAGAGCGCCGAGTGCAGCACGGCGACCTGGTCGCCGAAGACGGCGCGGAAGCGGTCCACCGTCTGCGGCGTGAGCGCGATCTCCGGGACGAGCACGATCGCAGTCTTGCCGCGCCGCTCGACGACCTCGCGCAGGAGCTCGATGTAGACGAGCGTCTTGCCGCTCCCCGTGATGCCGTGCAGCAGGAACACCTCGCCCGGCTCGGCCGCGGCAATCGCCGCCACGGCGTCACGCTGCGCCGGCGTCGGCACGTGGCGGGGCGCGCCCGACGTCACGCGCTCCGCGAACGGGTCGCGCGCCACGACCTCCTCCTCGATCTCGACCAGCCCGCGCGCGACGAGCCCCTTGAGCACGGACGGAGAGAAGCTGAGCTGCTCGAGCAGGTGCTCGACGGGGCTGCGGCCGCCGACGTTCTCGATCAGCTCGAAGAGCGCCCGCTGCTGCGGCGCGCGGCCGAAGATGCGGTCGCGGTGGAGCAGCGACGGCAGGTGCCGGCGGATGGTGACGACGCGCCGCGTCTTTTGCGACGGCGTCGGGTCGGCGGCGCCGGTCAGCGCCGCGGGAAGCGCCGAGCGCAGCGCGACGCCGAGCGGCACCACGTAGTACTCGGCGATCCACCGCGCGAGCGCGAGCCCGGCCGCCCCGAACGCCGGCTCGGCGTCCGGCACGTCGAGGATCGACTTAATCTTGCCCCTGGGCCCCGCGCCGGCGGCCGGCCCGACGTAGATCCCCACCTCGCGTCCCGTCCGCAGCGGCACCACGACGCGCGTCCCCGGAACGAGCGGGTTGCGCGGCTCGCCCTCCACGGCGTAGGTGAAGTTGCGGAAGAGCGGCAGCGGGAGCGCGACCTCGACGAGCCGCGGCGACGGATCGGGCATTACTGAACGGTACCGCAGTGCGGGGTGTGGGGTGTAGAGCTATGGGCGTGAGAGGTGAAAGAAGCCGCGAGCGCATCATCTCTCGCGCCCTCCACCGCTCCTCCACACCCTACCCCCGACGTGCGACCCCTAGGCCGGCGCCCGCGGGCAGCGCGATCCGCCCGCCCTCGATCGTCGCGCCGACGAACGGGTCGTCGGCGAGGAGCGCCGCGCCGTCGAGGTCGGCGTGGTCGAGCAGCGGCGCGAGGTGCGCCGCGGCGGTGATGCCGAGGCTCGACTCGATCATGCATCCCGCCATGACGAGCATCCCGTGAGCGCGCGCCGTGGCGATCATGCGCAGCGCCTCGCGCAGGCCGCCGCACTTCGCCAGCTTGATGTTGATCCCGTCCACGACGCCGGCGAGGCGCGCGACGTCGGCCGCGACGAGGCACGACTCGTCGGCCACGATCGGCAGCGCCGAGCGCTCGCGCACGAAGCGCAGCCCCTCGAGGTCGTGCGGCGGGAGCGGCTGCTCCACGAACTCGACGTCCAGCTCCCCCAGCAGCTCGATCATGCGCAGCGCGTGCTTCGGCGTCCACGCCGCGTTGGCGTCCACCCGCAACTGCTTGCCCGGCGCCGCCTCGCGCACGACGCGAATGATCTCGGCGTCGCGGTCGGTGCCCAGCTTCACCTTGAGGATCGGGTAGTCGCGGGCCTCGTCTACGCGGCGCCGCAGCTCCTCGTTCCCGGCGATCGCGATCGTGTAGCTGGACGCCGGCGCGGTGCGCGGGTCGAGCCCCCACATCTGGTAGAGCGGCACGCCGAGGCGCTTCGCGGCGAGGTCGTGCAGCGCCGCGCTTACCGCGCTCTTCGCCGCCGGGTGGCCGCGGATCGCGCGGTGCATCTCGGCTTCGGCGGTCTCGAGCGCCCACGGGTCCACGCTCTCGATCGCCGCCGCGAGGCGCGGTAGCACGGCGACCACCGTCTCCGCCGTCTCCCCGTAGAAGCGGTTTCCCGCCGCCTCCGCCCACCCCTCCGCGCCGTCGCGCTCGTCGATCACCCGCACGAGCACCGTCCGCCACTCGCTCGCCCCCCCACGCGCGATGACGAACGGGTGGCGCGTGTGAAGCGTCAGGATCTCGTGGACGATCTTCATCGGACGGCGAGTGGCGAGGAGGTGGCGTCGCGGCACGGAGAACTTACAACGGCGTGACTCGCGGGACGGGGCGTTCCATCTCACGTCTCACCCCGTCGCTCTTCACCCCTCTCGCCGCGCCCGCACTTGCGACCCGTGAGAATCGGGCGGCTCGGCGGGCCGCTCTAGACCGCGACGGGTGACGTGCCGGAGAGCCGCGACAGCCACGCGGCGCGCGACTCGGGCGGCGGTCCGCCGTTACCGAGGGCCTGCGTGCTCAGGAATCCGAGCAGCGCGTCGGCGAGTTCGTTGCCGCGCTGATAGCGGTCGGCGACGGGCTTCGCGAGACAGCGCATGATGATCGCCGAGAGCGCGGGCGGCGTGCGCGAGTCCACGACGTCCGGCGAGACCGGCGCCTCGTGGACGTGCTTGTAGCCCACCGAGTACGAGTCGGCGCCGTCGAACGGCGGGAAGCCGAGGATCATCTCGTACAGCATCACGCCGACGGCGTAGACGTCGCTGCGCCCGTCCACGAGCTTCCCCATCGCCTGTTCGGGAGACATGTAGTGCGGCGTCCCCATCGCGCGGCCGGTTCCGGTGAGCCGCGCGTGGAACTTCGCCGTCGCGATCCCGAAGTCGGTGATGAAGGCGTGGCCGTCCTCGTCGAAGAGGACGTTGTCCGGCTTCACGTCGCGGTGCACGATGCCGCGCCGGTGCGCGTAGTCGAGGGCGCAGGCGATCTGCGCGGCGATGCCGGCGCTGCGGGCGTGCGGGATCACCCGGTCGCGCGCGAGCAGGTCGGCGAGCGAGCCACCCGAGAGGAACGGCATGACGAGGTAGATGGACTCGCCGAGCGCGCCGTAGTCCACGATGCCGCAGATGTTGGGGTGCACCAGCTGGCACGCCGCCTCGGCCTCGCGCCGGAAGCGCTCCACCATCTCCGCCTCGCGGGCGAGGTGGGTGTGGAGCACCTTGATGACGATCGGGCGGTCGAGCGCGACGTGGCGCGCGAGGTAGACGTTCGCCATCCCGCCGCTGCCCAGCCGGCGGACGACGGTGTAGCGCCCACCCGCGGCACGCCGCAGGGCACCGATCTCGGGGTCGGGCGGTTCGGCGCTCGGCGCCGCGATCTCCGGCAGGGTCGCCTTGCAGCGCGTGCACTGCAGCGCCGAGGCACGGTTCCAGGTGCCGCAGTCGGGACAGAACAAGAGTCGGGGAGGAAGAAGCGGGAGAGGCGGGCGGTCGGGAATCGGGAGTGGATGGGTAGGCCACTCCCCACTCCCGACTCCCCATTCGCCGATTTTCTACCTGCCAAACTGCATCCGGACGAAGTCGTACGGCGGCCAGGGGCCGGTGACCCGGAACTCGAGCTCGAAGTCGCGGCGCGCCTCCTCGGCGACCGCCTCCTCGAACGCGCTCCAGCGGTCGCGCTCGAGGAGGAAGCTGGCCGACGCGCCCGCCTCGGATGCCGTGGGCCGGATCGTCACCGACGCCGCCGCCAGCCGGCGCAGGACGCGGAAGCTCTCCGCCGCGATCGCGCCCACGTCGAGCGCCGGCTCCTCCGGCCGCTCGACAATGGACGTCACCGGTCCGGCACCGACGGCGGCGACGGCGGCCGAGAGCCGGTCCGCCTTCCGCAGCACGTGCACGCGCGCCCCGACCCGCCCCTCGACGTACGCCAGGGCGTCGGTGAGGGTCACGAAGTGGAGCTCCAGCCACCGCTCGAGCGCGTCGCGCGATCGGAAGACCACGCCGGCCGGGGCCGGCAGAATCGCCCGCTGCGCGAACACACTCTCCACGACGCTCCGGTAGGTCGCCACGTCACCGTCGGCCAGCTCCGGGCGCGCGTACGGCGTCGGCGAGACGACGGCGGCGAGGTCGCGGAAGGTGACGACCCGCGTCTCGGGCGCGAACGGCCGGGTCTCCCCATCCGCCGCCACCACCCCGAAGAGCCGTAGCGCGCTCATCGCGGCCCCCGGGTCGGCGCGCGTGCCCCGCCCTGCGTCACGACCCCCTGGCGTGCGGCCACTTGACCCCCTTGATGAGCTGGAACCCGATCGAGCGCTCGCGCGACAGTTCGCGGAGCAGGGCGATCTCGCGCTCCACGGCGCCCCGGCCGGCGCGCAGCGCGCCCGCCCGCCACCCCCACTCCCGCCACGCCCGGCCGACGATCTGGGCCTTCTCCTGCCAGGTGAGCGGCGACTCGGTACTCATCGCCCGCAGGGAGCCGCTCGCCCGCGCCGGGGAGCCCGGCCCGCCCGACGTCCAGTCCTGCACCTGGACGTCCACCACCCCCGCGTCGCGCAGCATCTGCTTCCACTCGACGAGCATGTGCGGCCGCAGCCCGAGCCGCTCGACGAGCAGCTCGCGCCCCTCGTCGCTCAGCTCCGAGCTCCAGGTGAGCTGCAGCAGCACCACCGTGCCGAGGGGCTTGGTCACCCGCACCAGCTCGGCGACGGCGCGCTCCGGCTCGTCCACGGCGGCCAGCTCCGGCTCGCCGATCGCGCAGTCGAAGACCGCGGTCTCGTGCGGCAGGTCGTCGAGAGGAGCCTCCTGGAACGAGAGCGAAACCGGCCCGCTGAGGGCCCGCAGCCGTTCCTCGGCGCGCGCGATCCGCTCGCCGTCGGGATCCACCCCGGTGACCGAGGCGCGCGTGCGGAGGGCGATCCACTCCGCCGTCATCCCCTCGCCGCATCCGGAGACGAGCACCTCCTGCCCCGGCTGCAGGTCGGCGATGCTGGCGACCTCCCGGTACAGCTCTTCTCCCGTCGCGCGCCAGCGGCCGAGGACCGCGAGCTGGACCAGGCGGAGAACCGCCGGAGAGGGCGGGACGCGGTGGGACGTCCTCATGGGCGTGAGCGAGCGCGAGGAGCCGCTCCCGCGCGCCGGGGTCGCCGGACGATGGGCGGGACGAGCGTCTGGCTGGCCCCCCTCATGGCCGGAGCGGCGCGGTGCGGCGGTGGACCCGAATGATACCCAAACCTCACGATCAGGACGAAGGGACGGAAAGGCAGGAAACGAGCCGGGAGGATAGGCCGCGCCAGCCGGCGATCGACAGGCTCGCGACGAGCTCCGCGGGAACGACCCGGATGCGTCTCAGAGCATCGCCCGCATGTGCGCCACGCACGCCTCGCCGACCCGCTGCGGGGCGTAGCCGCCCTCGAGCGCGCTCACCAGCCGCCCGCCGCACCACGACTCGGCCCGCGCCACGAGCCCGCGCGTCAGCCCATC
>Ga0307408_100002986_pt1 | contig 11709 bp, 9 predicted proteins | sample 322Cmetagenome_FD_202116 | JGI IMG/M metagenome (GOLD analysis project Ga0307408, IMG submission 202116) | Maize rhizosphere microbial communities from greenhouse at UC Davis, California, United States - 322HYB-C-3 | ecosystem: Host-associated > Plants > Roots > Rhizosphere > Soil | place: USA... | reverse complement strand
GTGGAAACCAACCGCCTGATTGGCTTGGCGCAACAAATTCAGGACACCCCCGATCCGCGTGAATTGGATGTGTTGGTATCAACCGGTGAGCAAGTGACTATTGCACTGTTGTGTATGGCACTGAAAAAGCGTGGTGTAGATGCCCGTTCTTATACTGGCGGCCAAGTGCGTATCCTCACGGATAATGCCCACACCAAAGCGCGTATCCAGTCTATTGATGAAGAGAATATGCGTGCTGACCTTAAAGCCGGTCGTGTAGTCGTTGTTGCCGGTTTCCAGGGTGTAGATGAACAAGGCAATATCACCACTCTGGGTCGCGGTGGTTCAGATACCACCGGCGTTGCGCTGGCTGCCGCACTGAAGGCAGATGAATGTCAGATCTACACCGATGTAGACGGCGTATATACCACTGATCCGCGTGTGTGCGAGCGTGCACGTCGCTTGGAAAAGATTACCTTTGAAGAAATGCTGGAAATGGCCAGCCAAGGTTCCAAAGTCCTGCAGATTCGCTCAGTTGAATTTGCTGGCAAATACAAGGTGCCTCTGCGTGTTTTGCACAGTTTCAAAGAAGGCCCTGGAACCCTTATTACCCTCGATGAGGAAGACTCAAATATGGAACAACCTATTGTTTCTGGTATTGCATTTAACCGTGATGAAGCCAAAGTAACCGTTGCTGGAGTACCTGATACTCCGGGCGTAGCGGCAAAAATTCTTGCACCCATCGGTGCGGCTAATATAGAAGTCGATGTTATTGTTCAGAATGTGTCAGCAGACGGTACTACTGACCTGACGTTTACTGTGCACAAAAATGATATGAGCAAAGCTGTTGCTGTGCTGGAAGCGGTTGCCAAAGAAATTGGTGCACGCGAAGTGCGTAGTGATGATAAGGTAGCTAAAGTATCTATCGTGGGTGTTGGTATGCGCTCTCATGCCGGTGTTGCATCGCGCATGTTTACTGCTCTGGCAGAAGATCGTATCAACATTCAAATGATCACCACATCGGAAATTAAAATTTCGGTGATCATCGATGAGCGTTACTTGGAGTTGGCTGTGCGCAGTCTGCACACCGCTTTTGGTTTGGATGCCGAACCGTCAGAAGGCCGTGTGAGGGGCTAGGCCTTCTAATAAAAGGCGGTTTAGTTAAGGTGTTTGAGTCGCATTGCTGTTTACTTAAAAAATAGACAGAAAAATGTTGGGGGTTTCTTCCCTTTCGCAAAAAGTAGACGATACTTAAATCCAGGCATTCGGTTGTCAGGACGCGACAGGGGGTATTCGGGGGTCGATGGTGGCAAGGGGTGTCTAAGTCGTACTCTTACAGGATGAGTGAAGGAGATTAAAGATGTTAATTTTAACTCGCCGTATTGGCGAAACCTTGATGGTAGGTGACGAGGTTACCGTTACCGTATTAGGTGTTAAAGGCAACCAGGTTCGTATTGGTGTCAACGCTCCTAAAGATATTGCTGTGCATCGCGAAGAAATTTATCAGCGTATTCAGCGCGAAAAGCAAAATCAGGAAGAGCAAGACAGCTAAGTTTTTACTTAATTGTTTTGTTGTTCGGCGCTTTTCAACTACGCGGCGGTATGAGAAATCATCCGCCGCGTAGGCGTTTATAGAGATTAAATTTTTAAATACTTCTCTAATTGAATGTTAATTATGCATGCTCAAAATATTCGTTATTTTGTTCTGTAAATTTGTCTTCAAGACTTTGATTTTTAGAGAATTATGGTATTATGCCGCACCTGCTGAGACGGAGCTTATCCCGCTTCAGTAGACGTGGAGAAGTGGCCGAGTGGCCGAAGGCACTCCCCTGCTAAGGGAGCATACCTCAAAAGGGTATCGGGGGTTCGACTCCCCCCTTCTCCGCCATTGAATTCAAACAAAAAGCCCAATCGAAAGATTGGGCTTTTTGTTTTTGTATATCAATTAAAATTTCGTTTTGCTATGTAGGTTGTGCCGGGCCACGCAGGTCGGGCCACGCAGGCCGGGTCCGCGCAGGCTGAGCGCAGCGATACCCAACGCGATCTATCAATATAACTTACAAAGATAATTTATTCGAAAAATACCCCAATAAAAAAAACCGATGTTTTCGCATCGGCTTTTTTGTAAGTCGCAAAAAATGAAAAATTACAGAGCACTAATTTTCTGAATCTGCTCGCGCAATTTTTCCACTGCAATTTTATTTTCTGCAACACGGTTGCGTTCATTTGCAACAACTTCTGCCGGGGCTTTTGCTACAAATGCCTCATTACCAAGCTTGGTTTCTGTGCGCTCAATATCCTGGATTAATTTATTGCTCTCTTTGGTAAGGCGAGCAATCTCTGCATCTTTGTCGATTAGTCCAGCCATAGGAACCAAAATTTCCATTTGGCCGACTAAAGCTGTAGCTGACATAGGCTCCGTATCGCCTGCATTCAGCCAGATAACGCTTTCCAGTGATGCTAGCTTCTTCAGGAATTGCTGGTTATTGGTCAGGCGCTGTTTGTCTTCGTCAGTGCCATTTTTAAATAGCACCGGCAAATCTTTCGCAGGAGATATATTCATCTCCCCTCGAATATTGCGCACACCTGCAACTACCGATTGTAGCCATTCCACATCACTCAATGCTTGCTGATCGATTTTGCTGTCATCCGCTTGTGGATAATGTGCATGCATTATCGTTTCGCCAGTCGCACCTGAAAGTGGCTTAATTATTTGCCAGATTTCCTCGGTGATAAAAGGCATCAGTGGGTGCACCAAACGCAAAATAGTTTCCAGTACTCGCACCAGTGTGCGACGGGTTCCTTTCTTTTGGGTAGCAGTTGCGTCGGCATTAAACAAAACAGCTTTGGTTGCTTCCAGATACCAGCTGCAGTATTCATCCCATACAAACGAATAAATTGCTTGTGATGCTAGGTCCAGGCGATAGTTATCCAGATTTTCTACAACAGTTTTTTCCGCGATTTGCAATTTGCTGATAATCCAGCGGTCGCCCAGTGATAATTCATAGTCAGTGGAATTATCTTGTCCGCAATCCTGATTTTCACATTGCATCAATGTGAAACGCATGGCGTTCCAGATTTTGTTGCAGAAGTTGCGATAGCCTTCTACGCGGCCCATATCGAATTTAATATCGCGGCCAGTTGATGCGAGCGAGCAGAAGGTGAAACGCAATGCATCAGTCCCATAGGCTTGAATGCCATCAGGAAATTCTTTGCGGGTTTGTTTTTCGATCTTGCCTGCATCTTTTGGATTCATTAAACCGGTAGTGCGCTTTTGCACCAGTGTTTCCAAATCGATACCATCGATAATGTCCAGTGGGTCGAGCACGTTACCCTTGGACTTCGACATTTTCTGGCCTTGGCCATCGCGCACCAAGCCGTGTACATAAACGGTTTTGAACGGAATTTGCGGTGTGCCGTCTTCATGCTTCACCAAATGCATGGTGAGCATAATCATGCGCGCTACCCAGAAGAAAATAATATCGAAACCTGTCACCAACAAATCAGTTGGATGGAATTTTTTCAAAAACTCCGTTTGTTCTGGCCAGCCGAGAGTAGAGAAGGTCCACAAACCTGAGCTGAACCAGGTATCCAATACGTCTTCGTCCTGATTCAGTTTTACATCAGCATCAAGATTATATTTGCTGCGTACTTCGGCTTCATTGCGACCAACGTAAACTTTGCCGCTTGCGTCATACCATGCAGGGATACGGTGACCCCACCAGAGTTGGCGACTGATACACCAATCCTGAATATCGCGCATCCAGGAGAAATACATGTTCTCGTATTGTTTCGGTACAAATTGGATGCGGCCATCTTCAACTGCGGCGATTGCCGGTTCTGCCAATGGTTTAGTGCTCACGTACCATTGGTCTGTTAACCAAGGTTCGATCACCACACCAGAGCGATCACCGCGTGGCACTTTCAAACCGTGGTCGTCAATTTTTTCCAGCAATTCAGCTGCTTCAAATGCAGCGACAATTTGTTTGCGTGCTTCGTAGCGATCAAGCCCTGCGAATTGGCCGGGCAGGGTGCCGTCGAGTTGGGTGTTGAGGCTGCCATCCAAGTTAAAAATTTGTGCAACACCTAAAATTGCCGCGTTTTTATCTAACACATTGATCAGCGGCAAGTTGTGGCGCTTACCTACTTCATAGTCATTGAAATCATGTGCGGGCGTAATTTTTACGCAGCCAGTACCAAATTCGCGGTCAACGTACTCATCGGCAACGATTGGAATTAAACGATTGACCAGCGGCAGCAGAACAAATTTGCCGATCAGAGATTTGTAACGTTCATCTTCAGGATGAACCGCCACAGCACTATCGCCCAGCATGGTTTCAGGGCGAGTGGTCGCAACGACCAAATAATTTTTACCATCAGCGGTGGTAGCGCCATCGGCTAACGGGTAGCGCAGATTCCACAGCGAGCCTTTTTCATCATGGTTTTCCACTTCCAGGTCAGAAATGGCGGTGTGCAGTTTGGGGTCCCAGTTCACCAGGCGTTTGCCGCGATAAATCAGTCCGTCATCAAACAGGCGTACAAAGGCTTCCTGCACCGCCGTCGATAATCCATCATCCATGGTAAAGCGCTCACGGCTCCAATCCACTGATGAACCCAGGCGGCGAATTTGACGGGTGATGGTGCCGCCAGATTGCTCTTTCCATTCCCACACTTTTTCGAGGAATTTTTCGCGGCCTAGATCGTGGCGGCTTACGCCTTGTGCAGCCAATTGACGTTCAACCACCATTTGGGTGGCGATACCCGCGTGGTCGGTACCCACTTGCCACAAAGTATCGTCGCCTTTCATGCGTCGATAGCGAATCATGGTGTCCATCACTGCATTATTGAACCCGTGCCCCATATGCAAACTGCCGGTGACATTGGGTGGTGGAATCATCATGCAATAGGGGGTGCCGTTGCCAGCAGGCTTGAAATAGCCCTTTTCTTCCCAGGTTTGATACCACTGGCGTTCGATAGCATGGGGTTCGTAGGTTTTTTCCATAGCAATAACAGACTCTTGCGGATGCCGCAGTGCGGCTGATCAATAGGCGTAAAAACAGGCTGGCGATTATACAGTCTGGCGTCAGCTGAGCCTAGGTTGGATATCGATTAGTTTCCGCTGGATTGTTCGCGTATTTTGCGGGGAGTTCGCTGGATATTTGCGGGATGCATGATGGTATTATGCGCGCAGTTTTCCTGCTCACAGGGCAGGTGGGATTTATGCACTGATTGTAAGGGCTGTCTTGCGATGAAGTTAAAAGAATTGCCGGTCTCTTGGTGGGCAGCGCGAAAATTAATGCGCTTAACCGCAGATGATTTAAAGAATGCCCGAGCACCGCGTTTACCGGTTGTTGTGTCTTTGACCTCCATTCCCAGCCGTCTCGCAATTATCCATCTTACGATTCGCAGCCTGTTGGCCCAGTCATATCCCGCAGAAAAAATAATCCTCTGGTTGAATGACAGTTTGCGCGACCAACTTCCTCAATCGCTGCGTGAATTGGTGGGGAAGGATTTTGAAATTCGCTACGTGAATCTCACCTGTTCCCATCGCAAACTGATTCATTCGTTGGAGTTGTACCCCGAAAAAATTATTGTGACCTGCGATGATGATCTGATGTACGACTCAAGCTGGTTGCAACGCTTGTATCAGAGCCATACCGCTTACCCCAAAGATATTATTGCGCACGAGTGCCGACTGATTAAATTCATTCAGCCGGGGCAGCCTGCAGCCTATAGTGAATGGAAAACCGAAGCGCGCACTGATATTACAGAGCCTTGGCTAATGCCGATTGGTTACGGTGGTGTGTTGTATCCACCACATTGTTTGTACGCTGATGTACAAAATCGCGAATTGTTTTTGCGCTTAACCCCCAAGGCAGACGATTTATGGTTCAAGGCTATGTCCTATTTAGCGGGTACCAATACCCGTCGCTCGGCGAACCCCGGTAAAAAACCGATTCCTATTATTGCGTCGCAAAAAGATTCATTGAAGAAAACCAATGTGCGTCAGGACGGCAACTATCAGCAGTGGCTGGCGCTGTGTGAACACTATGATTTTTGATTTAATCCCACGGTTGCAATTTGTTACACTTTTTTTTGATCTCTTTCGGTAAGGTGCCATTCGACAATGGAAAAACAATCTGGCGACCAATTTCCTATTGATGCTGTTATTACGTGGGTTGATGGGGCTGACCCAAAACATAAAGCGAAATTGGATGCGTATCTTGCCAGTATTGGCGGTTCGCGCCCCAGGGCTGCAAACCCTGCCAGATTTAACAGTGTGGGTGAGATCGAATACTGTATTGTTTCTCTGTTGCGGTTCGCACCATGGCTCAGAACGATTTACATCGTCAGTGACCAACAGCAGCCTGATTTTATTTCCAAATTGGTCGGAACCGCTTATGAGTCACGCGTTAAAGTTGTTGATCACCGTGTGATTTTTGCTGGGTATGAGCACCATTTACCGACATTTAACAGCATGTCGATATCGAGTATGTTGTGGCGAATTCCCGGCATAGCGGAACGGTTTTTATTTTTAAATGATGATTTTGCGTTAATACGCCCATTACAGCCCACTGATTTTTTTCGCGGCAATAAAGTGGTTCTCCATGGTACATGGCGCACCCAAACGGATTGGCGATTTGTTAAGCGTATTTCCAATCTGATTAAAAGGGTGCTAGGGCAGACTGAAAAAAACGAAAAAGACGAGCGGGTTAGATTTATTGGTGTGCAGGAAAATAGCGCCAAAATGCTCGGGTTTGACCGGAAAGTATTTCAGTTGGAGCATAACCCTCATCCATGGAAACGGTCGAGTTGGCAGCAGTATTTTTTTGCCAATCCAACAGTGCTGGATAAAAATATCAGTTTCAAATTACGGTCTGCGCAACAATTTGTCCCTGAAGGTTTTAGTGCGCATTATGAAATTAAAACCGGCAATGCAATTATTGATAACTCAATCAAAACTTTACAGTTAAAGCCTGCTGATCAAGCGACGCTTCGACTAAAATCAAAACTGTCACTGACTGAGCGCGACGCGAGTTATGCTTTTGTCTGTGTACAAAGTTTGGAAAATGCATCAACAGAAACATTTGCATTAATTATTAATTGGCTCGAAAGTAAAATTGGTAGGTTTGAACAACTGTTAAAAAAGGAAAACAATAAGAATAGTTAACACTTTTTTGATGTAAGAAAATAAAGTGCTAAAGGACTGTGACTATGGCAACGCCTTGGTTAAGTGTTTTAATTCCCGTATACAACGTCAAGAATTATCTTGACGATTGTTTTCAATCCATTCTTTCTCAGTGCGGAGAGAATATTGAAATCATTGCATTGGATGATCAGTCAACTGACGGTTCATTTGAATATTTACACGCACTTGCTGCAAAAACCTCCCGTCCGATAAAAATTCTACAACATACACACAACCGCGGTCTTAGTGCCGCGCGGAATTCATTAGTGGCTGCAGCTACTGGTGAATATGTATGGTTTCTCGACTCTGACGATGTGCTTGTTGACGGTGCCATTAATCAGCTGTGGAGAATAGTAGAGCGTTACTCACCTGATTTGGTTATGTGCGATTACCATATGTGGCGCCCTGGTATTGCCGTTGAATGGCGCAAGCAAAGAAAAGAATCACATATATCAACCTTTAGCGAGGGTTCTAATTGCCTGATGCAAAGTCCTGAATTGTTGTTCAAAGGATTGTATAAAAAAGGCAAGCTCCACTCTTGGTCAAAAATTTCCAAGCGTAGTTTATGGTTGAGTGGATTGCAGTTTCCTGAGGGGAAATATTTTGAGGATATGGTAACTACGCCCCGCTTGGCGTTAGCTGTAAAAACATACTTCCACTGCCCGGAAGTGTGGGTTCGCTACCGTCAAAGGGAAGGTAGCATTTTGTCGAACTTTAATGACAAAAAAATTAATGACATGATGGCTGGAGTTGATAATATATGGGAAATTTGGTCGAGTAGATTGCCCGACATAAAAATTTCTACGCGTTATTATTTTTCTCGTTTTTGTGTAAAAAACTATATCTCAGCATTAAAAGAAAGCAAACGATGCTCGTTACCTATTGATAAAAACTCATATAGAAGCAGGCTATTCCATAATATTGGTATGAGCAGAAAAGGTCTGATCAAGTATTACCTACTCAATGGAGACCTGTTTCGATTGCTAAAAGTGTTGAAAGTACTTCATTAATTAATCTGGGATTGCTCTTTCTTCACAATCCCATTTTCCGCCCAAAATCTTCCCGTGCGTTTTACTTCATTGCGAATAGCGTAATTCTTTTTCCAGGTTTCCGGATTGTCGTAAGCGCGCGGGTGATCCAGATGTAAACAGTTGACGCTATAGCGCACTTGTTTTCCTTTTAATCCGTGATTGTACAAGCGTTCACCCAGCTCGCGATCCAATCCGCCATATTGCATATCTTCATTAAAACCATTACAAGCCTTGATGTCAGATGTCCAGGTTGAGCTGTTCATACCATTCCAGGTGGCTTTGGTCGGCGTGACTGCATTCAGTACCGCTTTGATGGTTTTATTTTTAATTAGCTTCCACAATTTATGGTTGGATGGCTGGCCAGCTTTTTTGAGCCAATCGATATTAAAAATAACACCGCTGGCGATGTCGGCTTCGGTAATTGCCTCAGATACGGGGGTAGTTAATTTCACATAACCACCCGATAAAAAATAACCGGGTTGCGCCAGGGATTGATGAATACTAATAAAATCAGGTTCAGGCACACAATCGCCGTCGGTGAAAATTAAATAATCGCAATCAGTTTGTGCGATGGCTTTATTGAGTATTTGGCATTTTTGAAAGCCTTTATCTTCATGCCACACATGTTGGATAGTTAATTTCCCGCGCGCCTGAAAAAATTCAATAACGTCGCGTGTAGGCTGGCCTGACCCATCGTCGGCAATGATCACGGTAAAATTGTTATGGCGTTGCGCTTCATAGCCAAACAACACGTTTTTGAGCCACTTGGGTTGGTTGTAAGTGGTAATGACTACGCCCATTTTTTGCGGTGTCATAAAATAGTTCCTGAATGAAATCGCTGGCTAATTGTTAAGTGCGTGTGCGGATAATTTTTGTTGCAGCGCTTGCCATACTGCGCCGGCTTTAATGCCGCTCATGCAAGCTGGTGTATCGGTGCTATTTTCCGGCAGCCATTTGCAGTGGCGTTTATGGCAGGGCATGCACTCCAATTTTTCTGTTATCTGTAAATTCTGCGTGTGCTCGCCAATAAGCCCTACTTTTACTGGCGAGGTTGCACCATAGAGTGCAATAGTCGGTGTTTCCAGTGCGCCAGCAAGATGGGAAAAGCCGGTATCCAAACCTATAACGCCTGCAGCCTCTACTAATTTTTCAGCAATGGTAGTGATGGATAACCGCTGTTCTGGCCTTGTTGCCTGCGGGCAGAATTCAATAATCTGGTCAGCGATGGCTTGTTCTTCCGGGCTGCCCCAAATAATTTCTACACTAAAACCGGCATCGATGGCGATTTTTGTTAAGGCTTGCCATTCATTGGTCGCCCAGAGTTTGGTGACCCAACTGGTGCCAATGATAAAAATTAATTTATGCGGGTTCTTTACCACCTGAACAAAATTTTGGTTGATACCAAAATTCAATTTTGGCGTGGGAGTATAACCCAAGGCCTTGCCCACTAATTGGCGGGTGCGTTCCACTGCATGCTGGTCTTTATCAACAATGTGATGGCGTTTGTAAAACCAGTGGGTGACAGGTTCGCGCGCGGAGGTTTTTGCATAGCCATCAACTCCGTTTCCCTTTGCGCACTTGGCAACTACGGCACTTTTTAACAGACCCTGCACATCAATGATGTAATCGTAAGTGGTGCTACGCAATGCTCTGCGCCAGTCTTTAAATTCCTGCCAATTTTTTTTATTGCGTGCTTTAACCCAGCGACGCAAGTGAATGGGAATGACTTTGCGTACACCGGGGTGCCAATCCACAATTTCGCTGAAGCTGTCTTCCACCACCCAATCGATTTCCGCATCCGGGTAGTGTTGTTTTATATCGCTGATCGCAGGAAAGGTGTGGAAGATGTCGCCCATGGAGGACATTTTGATGAGCAGTATGCGCATGGACGAACTCTTCAATTAGGTAAGCGGTAACGCGGATTATTGATAGTTTTTGTACGACTTTTCTTCGATCAATTCTGAGCCGAACGCGACGTTGATATCTTTTTTCACGGCGGCGCGTTTGTCGTTGGTGAAATACACGGCGCGTGCGAGCTGGATAAATTTATCGCTGAAATCTTTAGCTAATTCGCAATCGCGGATATCGTCTTCAATAATCCAGAGTTCCTGGTTGATATCTTTCAATGCTTGTTTGAGCGGTGCCAATTTGGCTTGGCCTGCGGCGTCTAACAAGCTGCTGACTTTATCGTTGAGAATATTCAGTTCGTGGGTAACATTTTTCAGCTTGGCCGCATCGCCGATATTGACGACTTTGATTTCCAGAATGGTGATTTTGTCGATAAGTTCGCCAAGGGAAATAGGGGCTTGGATCAGCATGGTCAGGTTCTCTGGGGGGATTTTTTGTGGTGGCGATTCTAGCAGACTTGTTTTAGTGCGACGAGTTTTAACCCCACTCCAACCCGCCCCCTAAAAAAGGAAGGGGATTTGGCTTTTTTAGCTTCTCCCCCTTATTGAAGGGGAAGGCTGGGAGGGGGTTAAAAGAGAGCTAACTTTTCCCGCAAGCGCGATTAGCCGGTACGGCAATATCCATTAACTGGGGGTTGGGCAATCTCAGGTTATTCATTAGCTCCACATAGGCATTCACATCCCGTACTTGCAGGCGCGGATTGTGCGCTTTTTCTTCAGCGATGGTGCTAAATGTCCAACCTTTATAGTCGTGACCGGGATAAACCCAGGTTTGGCCGCTTGTGTTCAAGGTGCACAACAACCCTGGTGTTGGTGTGTGCGCAAAATTGCCTGCGCGCACCACGCTGGCGGATTCCGGATGTTTGCTCGCGCCCAGCCACATGCGCAGTGCAATAACCATAGCCAACAAGCTAAAGCCGCTGACCAAACAGGATTCAGTTATCTGCAAACCCAGCCATTTGCCAAGTGGGGCGGTGAGTGCACCGGCACCTGCCAAAATTGCACCCGGTTTCCACAGCAGTGGTGCAGATTGTTTTTGCACCAGATTGCGCAAGCTACCGTAAGTTGTGCTCGCGGCTACCGCACCGAGTGAAATACCCACCGCATCGGCCATGGGCATTCCTGCAAGCAACATCAGCAAGGGCACTGCAAACACCGATCCACCCGCGCCGGTCAGCCCTAATACCAACCCAATGATCATGCCGATAATCAGCAACATGAGGTGATCCTCTCTGTTGTTAACCCTCTTTGATTAACTTAGGGGGCAAATAAATGCTTAGCGGTTCCAGGGCATGCGCGCGATCAGCATGCCCATCATGCAAGTATCGGTAATACCGGCGAACATTAAGCCGGCGCCGACAAAACCCGAAAGCACAAAAAATCCACTGTTAACCACAAACCCCAGAATCACGCCGGTCAACACTAGAAAACCGGCGGCGATACGCACCTGGCGCTCCAGCGACATCACCGTTTTACCCGTTTGTTGCAGCGGGATTTGCGCCGCCTGAACGGCGTTCATACCGCCCTCGATAATCACTAACTCGGCATCCACATTGCCGGCGAGTTGGTTGGCGGCCAGCTCGGCGCGTTTGCCGCCCTGGCA
>Ga0307408_100002985_pt1 | contig 11711 bp, 10 predicted proteins | sample 322Cmetagenome_FD_202116 | JGI IMG/M metagenome (GOLD analysis project Ga0307408, IMG submission 202116) | Maize rhizosphere microbial communities from greenhouse at UC Davis, California, United States - 322HYB-C-3 | ecosystem: Host-associated > Plants > Roots > Rhizosphere > Soil | place... | reverse complement strand
CTCGGGAAACCTCCCGGCATTGCGAGGCTTCGTGCCATTGCTTCACGAGCTTGTTGCATGGACGGCCGGAAACGGCACGGAGTTCAATGTTGAGGCTGCTTGGAGTCCGTCGGTAGCCCTTCATGGATCGAGCGGCGGGCTGACCGCCAGCTACTGGCCTAACCGCGAATGGAAGGGCAAACCGAAGTTCGTCCGCACCGATCCCGCCATCGATTTCCGCTGGGGTGACCAGAAGCCCGATAAACGGCTTCCGGCTGACCGCTTTTCCATCGAGTGGCGAGGCCAACTCGTCCCACCTGTCAGCGGTGAATACGAACTCACCGCCGAGGTGGACGATGTGCTTCAACTCCGCATTGGCGATGGCAAGACTTTCGAGACCGGTTGGGGCCGGAAGGACCTCGGTAAGATCACTCTGGAGCAGGGGAAGGCCGTTCCTTTCCAAGCGACGTACTATGAGGAAGGCGGCGACGCTTACGCCCGGCTCTACTGGACGCCTCCCGGCGGCATGCGTCAGATCATTCCCACCCACGTATTCCGCCCCGAGAAGGTTCGCGAGGCTGGTGCTCCGCTGCGCGTGATCGATCCCACCGGTTTGCCACGCCAAGCGATGCTCCGGACTGCCCGCGTCGGCCGCGAGCTCACCATCGACGGTGCCGCCGTTCCGGGAATCTATCAGGTCACGCCGGACGAGGAACTTCAGTCCCTGCTGAGCCTGCCCGCCCAATCCACGCTACCCGTCGCCGTCGTGCGCGATGCCGGCGAAAGCCACTTCGAGCCGAGAACTCCCGATGATCTTGCGCTCGTCCGCAAGCACGCCGATCTGCTCCAGCCCTCGTCGGTAGGGGACATCCTCGGAGTGCTTCAAGGGAAGGGCTTCGGCCGCGAGATCTGGAAGCTCCTCGCCGTTGCAGGCTTCATTCTTTTCCTGTTGGAAAGCGTGCTAGCCCGTTGGGTCTCCCGTAACCGCCGCACCGCGGAAGACGTCCGTGTCGATTTCGGTCAGGACGCGGTGTGGGGCCGGCGTTGAGGAGTTCTGGCTCATGGGGGCCAGTGATGGCACTTGGCACGTCCGCCGTGGATCTCCAGTTTCATCCGCATGCGGAAATGGTGGCTCCACCTCATGCTCCTCGCGGCGATTGCCGTCGCGGCGCTGGGGATCACGCGGTTGAAATTCGACACGGACATCCTCTCGATGCTGCCCGGCGAACTGCCGGAAGTGAAAGGCCTGAAGGCTCATCACCAGGCCTTTGCCCGGCAGGATGAGGCCATTCTGCTGCTGGAGACCCAAGCGACCAGTGAGGACGATGGGGAAGGGCACACCCCCGCCAAGCTCGCCGAGTCTCTCGCGGCGCAATTGGAGAAGGACGGCGTGGTCAAACGCGCCCGCTGGCAGCCGCAATGGACGGCCGATCCCCAAGGGCTCTCCGAACTCCTCGCCTACCTCTGGCTGAATGCCGACCCGGCCGAAGTCCGCGCGCTCGCCGATCGTCTCTCGCCCGATAAATCGCAAGCCACGCTCGATGCCGCGCTTGAGGAAATCGCGACCTCGCTTTCCGGCCAGGATCTCGCGATGCAGGCTCACGATCCCTTCGGCTTCCTCGCACATCCGGCGGTGGCCGATGTTCTGGGCTCCTCATCAGGTGGTGGCGGCGCGACCTTCTCAAGTGCTGATGGCACGGCTCACCTCATCTTCCTCGACGCGCCGAAAGATGTCCCGGGCTACCGCGAAGCGGGTGCTTGGCTCGACTCGGTCCGCGCCTCCGTCGCGAAGTGGCAGGCCTCGTCTCCCGAAGCTAAGCCGGCTCTCATCTCCATCACCGGCGAGCCCGCCTTCTCCTCAGAGATTGGCATGGCGATGGAGAAGGACATGAGCGGCTCCATCGGGCTGACGCTGACTCTCATCGCGCTCTTGTTCTGGTGGATGCAACGGCGACTGATGCTTCTCCACGGCTTGGTTCTCACGCTGTGCCTCGTCTTCGCGGTCGCTCTCGGTGTGGCTGGCTGGGTCTATGGCGAGCTTTCGATCATGGCCCTAGCTTCGGCAGAAATCCTCATTGGTCTCGCCACCGACTACGGCCTCGTCATCTGCCAGGAAGCAAAGGTCGCCGGCCACGATAAGAAGAAGCTCCTTCATGCGAGCGGCAAGCCCGTCCTATGTGGCGCGCTCACCACTGCCATCGTCTTCTCCGCTCTCAATCTCGGTGGCTTGCCTGGCATGGCTCAGCTCGGTTCCATCGTCGGCTGGGGACTGCTCGCTGCGGGCACCCTGATGATTGTTTTCTATCTGCCGTGGGTTGCGAAGTTCGGTGTCGATCGCGCTCCCGCTAAAGACGAAGCCAAGTGGATCCCGCGCCGCCGGAAGTCCTGGATCCTCACCGCCGCCATCAGCGCTCTCGCCTTCACCGTCCTCGCGTGGAAGGGCATGCCCGGAGTCGAGTTCGACTCCAAGATCATGCGCCCACGCAATAGCACGGCGATGGAAGGCTTCGAGCGCATGCGCGAGAAATTCCCGGACAAGGACCCGCGACTTCTGCGCCTCGTCGTCAAGGCTCCTGACGATGCCACCATGCTCGCCCGTCTCAATGAGGCTCAGTCACGTCTCTCCGCAGCTGGCAAAGATGGGGTGCTTCTTGAATCCAGCCTACCTGCCGCCTGGTGGCCGGATCCTGCCAAGCAGAAGGAGAATCGTTTTCTTCTGCTCGCCATCGCCCGTGATGCTTCGCGTCTTCTCGCGGCCGCGGATGCCACTGGATTTACCGAGGAGGGCACTGCTCTCGGTCGGCAGATCCTTGGTTTCTTGGAAAAGGCCGAGCCCGGCTTCTATCCGGCTTCGCCTGCTGCGAGGGAGATCATGCGGCTGTTCCTTCAGCGCGATGAGAAGCAGGGCGGGGGACTTGTCCTCGGCTCCGTCTTGCCCGATCCTTCGGTCGATCCACTCACACCCGGCTATCCGCGCCTGCGCGCACTGAATGCCGAGGGCATCTGGCTCAGTGGTTGGAGTCTCTTCAAGCCCGCCATCGCCGGACTCGTGAAGGATGACATGACCCGCATGCTCGTCCCGATGGGTGTGCTCCTGTTAGGCATGATGTTCCTCATCTTCCGCCGCGTCCGCGACGTGGCCCTTGCACTTTTCACGATGGTGGTCAGCACCCTCGTGCTGCTCGCGGCCATGACGCTGTTCGGGCTCAAGTGGAACTTCGTTAACCTGATGGCCACGCCGCTCCTGTTAGGCACTGGCATCGACTACGCCATCCACGTTACCCTCACCCTGAGACGCACCGGGATGTGCTTCAAGGAGCTCTGGAATGGTACAGGCAAGGCATTGCTCTTCTGCGGGGCTTCGAACGTGATCGGCTTCGGGTCACTGATGTTCTCGGCCAGCGATGCGCTGGTGAGCCTCGGCCAAGTCGCTGTGATCGGCATCCTGCTTTCCATGGCGTTTTCGATCTTCCTCTTGCCGGGATGGCACGCGCGGGACGAGAGCCATTTGGATGGCTGAGGATGGGAATGCCTTGTGAAGGCGATGGGGTGTCACTACTCCATTGTTTGTGAGCGCTTTCCTCAATCAGTTTCCGACAACAGATCCCGGCGGTATCCTTGAACTTCGTGACCGCCAGTTCGCGGCGGAGCTCATTGCCACGGCATTGCTGCATCTGGATTTGTTCACATGGCTCGAGGTGAATCCGGGTGTATCCCCCGCTCAGATTTCCGGCTACTTCGGCATCAAGGCGCGGCCGACGGATGTGATGCTCACGCTCTGCCAGTCCTATGGCTTCCTGACTGGCCACCCGGGTGCTGTCCATCTCACCGCGCTAGGCCGCGAGCATCTGGTCAAGGACTCGCCTTGGTTCCTCGGGCCCTATTTCGTGCCGGTGCGAGACACGCCGGTGGTGCGGGGATTCCTCGATGTCCTGAAGACGGGCAAGCCGGGGAACTGGCAGGCAAAAAGCGATGGCAAGGACTGGCACCAGTCGATGCTCGATCCGGAGTTCGCCCGCGAGTTCACCGAACTCATGAATTCGCGCGGTCTGGTTTTTGGCCAGGCGCTCGCGCGCGGTCTGACTCCCTTGTTAGGGGACCGTTGCATCCTGTTGGATGTTGGCGGTGGTTCCGGGATCTATTCATCCGCCCTTGTTGCCCATCATCCTCATTTGCGGGCGACGGTACTGGAGCAGGAACCGGTGGATACGATCACTCGTGCGGAGATCGCGCGGCATGGGCTGGAGGCGAAGGTCGATGTGCTCACCGCGGACATGTTTGCGAATGACTGGCCATCGTCCGACATCATCCTGCTGTCGAACGTCCTGCACGATTGGGACTTCCCCGAAGTTCGCTTGTTGTTGGGGAAGGCAGCGAAGGCACTTGCTCCCGGCGGCCTGTTGGTGATCCACGATGCCTTCATCCGCGACGACAAGTCCGGTCCGGTGGCAGTGGCGGAGTATTCGGCGCTGCTCATGAACATCACGCAAGGAAAGTGCTACACGCCGGGAGAATTGGGTGGACTGCTGGAGGAGGCGGGCTTTGCCGCCGGTCCCTATCAGGACACCGTGGCGCACCGCGGATTCATGTCGGCGGTGAAGGGCTGAACCGGCGCACCAACATGTGGTGTCAATGAAGCTTGACAGGCTGCGGGTGTGCCGGTAGCTGTCAATGAAACTTGACAGGAGGTATTTGTGTCCATGCCCAAGATCACATTCAAGGAATCCAATCGGCGCTATCTCCGGGCCTTTGTGCCGGTGATGGTCTTCTACTCGGTCTTCTGCTTTGCTGGGCCGGCCTTGCTCGAAAAGGCAGGTAATCCGCCAAGGGCGCTGGTGGCCATGGTTGCCCTGCTTTCCGCAACTCCTCTGGTGGTGGTCTTCTGGCTGATGGGCCGTCTGCTACGGGAGACAGACGAATACACTCGCCTGATCCAAAGCCGCGCGATGCTCGCAGGCGGCGGCTTCACGCTCTCATTCGCGGGTGTTTGGGGCTTCCTGGAGCATTTCGGCATAGCACCCCACCTGTGGCCCTTCCTGCTGATCCCGTTGTTCTTTGCGAGCTACGGAGCGGCGATGGTAATTCACCAACTCCGCACCGGAAAGGGAGAGTCGCGTTGAAGAACATCCTCAAGGAACTGCGAGCCACGCGTGGGTGGAGCCAAGGGGATCTCGCTGATGCGCTTGGCGTTTCCCGCCAATCGGTGAACGCGCTGGAGACGGGAAAATACGACCCCTCGCTGCCGCTGGCATTCCGGATCGCCCGGCTGTTCGGGAAGCGCATCGAGGAGATTTTTGACGACGAAGCCTGAGTCCAAGGTAGCACCTGAGTCATTTCATGATCATGAAATCGAGAACCTTTCTAACAACTATGCTCGCGGCGATGGTGTCCGCGCTATTCCCGGTGGCGACGACGGCGAAGGAGCCGGAACGATTCACCGTGAGCGTGACGGGCCAAGGTTCGGACGTCATCCTGATCCCGGGCCTGGCCTCCTCGGGCAAGGTCTGGGATGCCACGGTCAAGCAACTGGCGGCGACTCACCGCGTGCATGTCATCCAGATCGCCGGCTTCGCGGGATCGCCTCCCGGAGCCAATGGTGAAAAGGGTGAGATGATCACGCCGATCGTCGCGGAACTATCCGATTACGCCGCCGAGCTGAAGAAGCCGGCCGTCGCCGGACACTCGCTCGGTGGCCTCATGGCGCTCAAGCTCGCGGCGGACAAGCCGGATCTCGTCGGGCGGGTGCTGGTGGTGGATGCGCTGCCTTTTCTTTCGCTGATGTTCGATCCCGCGGCGACAGCGGAGGGCATGAAGGTTGAGGCTGCGGCCATGCGCGAGTATCTGCTCTCCCAAGGCGATGAATTCTATGTCAGCTCTGCCTACGAGTCGGCGGAGCGAATGGTGAAATCGAAGGAGAATCAAAAGGTGGTGGGTGAATGGTCCGCCACCTCGGATCGCAAGGTGGTGGTGAAGGCGATGGGTGAAGGCATGACCACCGACCTGCGCCCCGGGCTGCCGAAGATCCTGGTGCCGGTCACGGTGCTCTATGCGTGGGAGGAGGGGATGAGAATACCGGCGAAGGCGTTGGATGATCTCTATGCCACGGCCTATGCCAAATTGGCAGGAGTGAAGCTCCGCCGGATGAATGGCGGCTATCACTTCCTCATGCTCGATCAGCCCGATGAATTCGCGAAGGCGATTGAGGAGTTTCTGAAATAGCGTCGATCGACGGGAAGGAGGGGCTTGACCGATTGTCGCCCTGCCCCACCATGGAATCATGGACTGGAACCGGCCAACGGGGCGGAATCGGTCAATGCCGCCAGGGCAAGGCTGGCAGGTGAGGCGATGTTCTCCGTTCGCCGGGGCACTCGCGCTGGTCATGATTTCGCTGGGAGGGTCGTGCCCGGTGGCCGCTTTGACGATCGTCCGCGACTTCATCGGTGGCGAGCAGGGACACAGCGATACCGGGACGGGAAACCTGCACGACATCTTCAATGCGGCCGCTGACATCTGGGAGAGCATCATTCTCGATGATCACGTGGTGACCTTGCACTACGGCTGGGCGAACAACGGCGGCGGCGAGCATTTTCTCAATGCACAGGGCGGAACTCCGAATCGCGAAACGGAAGGGACGATCCTCTTCAACAACGACGACGTCGTCGGGCACCATCACTTCTATCTCGATCCCACGCCTCGCCGCAGCGAGGAGTATCCATCCTACCTCCAGGTGTTCCAGGATATGGGCGGCGGGACCGTCAATGTGACACGCGTTCATGGGGGCGGCACGGGAGCCGCGGGTATCGAGGACTTGCTCTCCACTGCGCTCCACGAGATCGGGCACGCATTAGGGATGAGCCTCGCCAACACCAGTTTCATCAACGAATGCGCCGATGGCAGCATTGCAGTCACGTCACCTCGTTCCTTTGCCGGGACACTTATTCCGATGGCCTCGAACGTCGGTGGCGTGACCAGTCACATCGATAGTGACGTGGCCGGGCGGGTAATGATGGGGGGACATGGCGCCGGCGAGCGAGTGCTTCCTACGGCACTCGACATTTTGGCTTTGGCCCAGCTCAGCCAGTTCCAGAAGCTGAACCTCGATCTGCTCCCGCCGCTAGCCATCGCCCGCAGCGGTCCGGAAGTGGTGGTCTCCTGGCAGCCCCTCTTGCCGACGACTCAGCTGCAAGCCAGCGATGACTTGGGTGCGACATTCCCATGGGTGCAAACGGCGCATCCGGTCCAGTCCGGCGGCAATGGTCTGAGCATTCGCTTCACGCCCGTGAAGCCGAAGGAGTTCTTCCGCTTGTCCACGAACGAAAGCGTTCCCCGGACCATCTCAACCAGCCAGAATGCCACCGACGCAAATCCCGCCCTCGCGGGAATTCAAATCAGCGCTGGCAGCACGGTGATCTACGCGGGTTCGATCACCGGCCTGCCAAGTGAGTCACTCAACTGGCGATGGTACTACACGGTGGACGGCGGTCCATGGAATATTGTCCTGACCGGCAGCGGCTCGCCGGTTGCCAGCGCTTCGTTCGCCTATGACGCAAGTGCCGTGGGCAAGACCTACGTGTGGACGCTTGATGTCTTCCAAGCGAACGGAAATGGCGTGGGAAGCTCCCGCACGGTCTCGAAGGTGGTTGAGTGATGGAGGTGGTCGTCAGGCAGTCTCTAACAGATGCATGAGGGTTTTCCCAACTTCGGAAGCGGGCTCCGCGCGGACGACCACGTCGCCTTCCAACGCCTCGATCACAAGGCGGCCCGGACCGGTGAATTCCAGCGGATTCGAGGAGGTCAGAACGAAGTCATCCGCGGCACCTTCCAGCGTGACCCAAGCGGTGCCACCGGGGGTGGTGAGCAGGAGGCTGTCGTCTGCGGTGAGATCGAGTGACGCGACCGCCCGGCGTTTCAGGGAGATCTTCATGAGATGAAAAACGGTTTCGAAGGAATGATGGAAGGCTGGCAGCGGGCATGGTGCTCCCGTGAAATCACAGGAAAGACATGCTCTAGCGATGGCTCCGACCTTTGGGACGAGCTGCGCGAATGCCGCGCGCTCGCAGTGGTGGTTCAGGGCTCTCGTCCCCTTTCTCCCATAGACCGAGGATGACCTCACGGGCTGCGGCGATGGCGGGGCGATCGGCGTTTTCCCTGAGGTAGCCAACGCAGAGATTCACCGTGGTCCGGAAATGGGGCAGGGCGACGATCCGCCCCCGGTACTCCGGTGATTCGATGTGGTTCACGGCAGCCAGCGTGAGGCCAAGGCCTTCCGCGACCATGTTGAGAACGGTCAGGCATTCGTCCACGCGGAAGCGCTGCTGGAGCTTGAGTCCTTGGTCGGTGCAGATCGATTCGATTGCGCGGAAGTACGAACAGGCTTGAGACACGAAGATCCACGGCTTGGTCTCCAGCAGCTTCCAATCGGGCGAGGCCAACTCACGAGCCCATGCGGCCGGAGCAGCGATGCAGAGTTCGATCGGCTCCAAGGCATGCCACTCGATACGGGGATGCTCGCACACGCCTTCGAAGAAGCCGATGGCGATGGCACCTTCGTCGATCCCTTCCAGGATGGTGCCACTGCTGCCATTGACCAGATCGTAGCTGAGCTCCGGATGGGCCGCGGTGAGAGCACCGAGAACCTCGACGATCCGGAGAACTTCGGGCCGATTGTTGAGGCCGATCACGAGTTCACCGGAAACCGTGTCGCGGAGATGCTCCGCACTGTGCTTGAAGTCCCGTGCCGCGTCCACGATGCGGCGGGCTTTCTCCTGAAGTAGCAGCCCCTCGCGGGTGAGCGCCATGCCGCGGGCGCTGCGCTCGAACAGCTTCACGCCGAGTTCTTCTTCCAGTTGCTTCACCTGGGCACTGACCGCAGGTTGGCTGGCGAAGAGCTTTTCCGCAGCGCGAGTGAGATTGCCTTCTTCGGCAATCGTGAGAAAGGTGCGGAGTTGGTAGAGTTCCATGGCGGCGGTCGTGCTGCGGTCGACGCCTGCAATCTTCACGATTTCGGCCCGTTCGCCCAATCGCCTTTTTGGAACGGGGGCATCGGGATCGGTGATGGCTTGCCAATCATCACTGCCTGAGGGCCGTTCTGGACTGAAAATCAGTGCCTCTTGGCGTTTGGAAGGGGGCGGGTAGGCTTGGTGACGTCCGCATCATGTGAAAGCTCGCAAGTCCCAATCGGTGATCTCAGTATTCAGGCCTCATGAACGCCCCCCTTGAGAACGAAGCTCCGCCTGCTCACGCGCAACTGGTTCAGATGGCGATGGCGCATTGGGTCTCGCACGTGGTTCACGCGGCCGCGAAGCTGGGCTTGGCCGATCACTTGGCGGGCGGGTCGCAAGATGCAGAGTCGTTGTCGGGACCGACCGGCACTCACGCGCCGTCGCTTTACCGGCTAATGCGCACGCTCGCGAGCCTGGGCATCCTTGCGGAAGATGAGTCTCACCGGTTTGCCCTGACACCGCTCGGTGAGGCGATGCAGACCGGTGCGCCGGGATCGGCGCGAGCGACGATCCTGACGGTGGCGAGCGAGCCGTGGGTGAATGGGTTCGCACAGTTGCCCTACTCGCTGCAGACGGGGCAAAGCGGATACGAGAAACTCTTCGGCATGCCGATCTTCGACTGGCTGGCGCAGCGACCGGAACAGGCGTCGCTCTTCAGCGAAACCATGGTCGGCATTCACGGGGGCGAGCCACCCGCGGTGCTCGCGGCTTATGATTTCAGTGGGCTGGGAACGATCGTGGATGTCGGCGGGGCGACGGGAGATCTGCTGACCACGATCATCGGGCGCTATCCTGAGTCGCGCGGCGTTCTCTATGATCTGCCACACGTGGTGCTCGATGCTCCTCCGCTGATCGAGGCGCGCGGACTCACGGATCGCGTCAGGATCGAATCGGGCAGCTTTTTCGATCACGTCCCGGTCGGGGCTGATGCGTACCTGCTCTCGCATGTCATCCACGATTGGTCCGAGGAACAATGCCTCACGATTCTGGGTCACTGTCGGCGCGCGATGCATCCGGAGAGCCGGCTTCTGTTGATCGAGATGGTGTTACCGTCCGGCAATACGCCTCATCCCGGCAAGATGCTGGACATGATGATGCTGGTGGGCCCCGGCGGGCAGGAACGCACGGAGGCGGAATATGCTGAGCTGCTGGCAAAGGCCGGGCTGAAATTGACCCGCGTGGTTCCTACTGCCTCGCCGGTCAGCGTGGTTGAAGCGCGGATTGCCTAGGGGCGTGCGATGCCAAGATTTCGCCTGCGGCGGGCTTGTTTGCCGGCGGGACGCTCCCTAGCGTCGCGGCGACCTACCTACTCATGAGCGAACCCATTTACATCGGCATCGATAGCGGAGCCACCACGTCGAAGATCGCGGCAGTGCGAAGCGACGGCTCGATCTTCCCGAGCGAGCTGCTTCAACGCCCCACCTGTTCCGAAGGTGGCACCGCCGCCGTGATCGGGGCGTGGATCGGCGCGATCAATGAATTCCTCGCGCTGCACAACTTGGCTTGGTCGCAGGTGGAAGGCGTGGGTCTTGCCGTGCCCGGCCCGCGCCGCAGCTATGGCGTGCTGGATACTTCGCCGAATCTGCCCGTCGAGTTCGATGGCTGGAATGTGGAAAACGACCTGCGCGTCGCTCTGGAGCGCGAGTCCGGCCGGATCCTTCCGCTTGCCCTTGGCAACGACGGCAACCTCGGTGGCGTCGCCGAAGCTCACCGCGCCCGTGGGGCTGACGAGTGCAGCGTGGTCATGCTCGCTCCCGGCTCGGGCCTCGGTGGTGCGTATGTCGATGCGTCCGGCATGCCGCTCGACGGCGACACGCTGGCTGGCATGGAAACCGGTCACTTGGCCGCGCCGCTGCACCTGTTGGGCGCGGATGCCCTGACCTGCGGCTGCGGCCGTGACTGGGGCTGCTATGAAATGTACACCAGCCTCGCCGGCCTGCCGGGGCTGCTGGAGCGCGCCTTGCCGCGTTATCCCGGACACGTTTTGGCAGATCCTTCCCTCGGAAAGAAGGAGCGGGTCCTGAAGCTTCGCGGTCTGGCCCAGGATGGCGATGCCTTGGCGCTCGAACTGTTCGATCTACAGGCGAAGGCAATGGGCTTCCTCATCGCCGAACTTTCCATGGCGGTCGACCCGGGCTGCTTCGTTATCGGCGGTGGCTTGATCGACCCCGACGCGACCACGGTTGAATTCCGCGAACGGTACCTCGGCGGCATCCGCGACACCGCGCTCAAGTATCTCTGGCCGACGCAGCGGAAAACGCTGCGGATCGTGCCCGCGACGCTGGGCGAGCTGTCGCAGGCGGTGGGTGCGGCGTTAGTGGCGAGGCACATTGCCACCGCGGCCAGCTGATAGGGGCCGATAACGGGTGAGTCACTCCTTCTCTCCATGCACAAGCTTCTCGCCGGACTTCTCGCGATCCTCCTCGTCTCCTGTGCAGCACCGGGGCCCCGGACTTTTCGCCTCCAATCGGGGGAGGTGACGTTGCCGGAAGGCTGGGTGGAAGGAGTGGCACCTTTTCCCAAATCGTTTGTCGCCATCAGGGACGGTGGCGATCCCTTCGAACTCTTCACGATCACGGGCAGACCGAATCCAAGCCCGGGCGTTTCGATGAGCCGGGAAGGGTGGTCACGCATGTTCAAGAACCTTTCTTCACTGGTGGTGAACCGGATGGGAGGAAAGGATCACGTTTGGAACGTGAAGAGTGTGAAGAAATGGACCGAGTGGAACCA
>Ga0307408_100002983_pt1 | contig 11713 bp, 9 predicted proteins | sample 322Cmetagenome_FD_202116 | JGI IMG/M metagenome (GOLD analysis project Ga0307408, IMG submission 202116) | Maize rhizosphere microbial communities from greenhouse at UC Davis, California, United States - 322HYB-C-3 | ecosystem: Host-associated > Plants > Roots > Rhizosphere > Soil | place: USA... | reverse complement strand
TCGCAACAGCTAACGGCGTCCAGTATTCCGGAGAGACAAGTCTTAACGGCTCCGGCAAGAAGCGATCGAACGAGCGATCGATAGGACAGCTTCCGGCGCGCATCATCTCGGCCAAGCATTGCGCTGTGCATTTCCCTGGTGAAGAGTCAACCAGAGCTGTCTGGAACTTCGAAACGGACGCGCTAGTTGACATGTCTTCGGTTGGCTGACCAATGGCGACACTGGGCGCATTCACACTGACGATGTCGGACGCTGATCACGGCGTCCGACCGGTCGCATCGTTCGCCACGCCTGAGGCTATACGTGCCTCGCGGATCCCCATCGCCACGAGTAGGCCGTTGAGAATGGCTTGTGGGCGCGGCGGGCAGCCGGGAATATACACGTCCACCGGCAGCACCCGGTCGACGCCGCCGACAGCCGCGTACGTGCCTTCTCCAAAGATGCCCCCGCTGCATCCGCACGCACCGACCGCAACGACAATGCGGGGTTCCGGTGTCGCGTCATAGGTCCTTTGCAGCGCAATCTCCATGTTCCGTGTCACGGGACCGGTGACGAGCAGCAGGTCCGCATGCCGCGGACTGGCGACCAAATGAACGCCGAAGCGCTCCAGGTCGTAGAGAGGGTTCGTCGTCGCCGCGATCTCCATCTCGCAGGCATTGCAGCTTCCCGCGTCGACCTGGCGCACATGAAGCGAGCGCCCGAGCCGACCGCGGATCCGGTCGCGCAGTCGCTCGGCTGATTCGTGAAGCGTGAGGCCCTGGTGCGCTTCCACTTGCACGAACGTGCCGCGTCCCGTGGCCCGATCGATCTCGAACGAGGCGCTGCGCGCCAGCTGCTCGCGAGTGTAGGCGGCCACCTCGACAGCGTGCGAGACGCTGACGGCCTGCTCCGGACATTCGGTCACGCACGCTCGGCACTGAATGCAGGCGGCGTACGACAAGGTGACGATCTTCCGGTCCGCACCAGCCGTTGTCGATTGGATGGCACCCGTCGGACACGCGCGGGCGCACTCGTCGCAGGCCGTGCATCGGCTGAAATCGATCACCGGGAACCCGAACGACGCGGGTACGCCGAGCGGTTCAGTTTCGGTGATCACCCCGGTCTTGAGACTGTTGATGAGAATGCCGAACATGTGTGCGCTCTCTAGCGGTCGTTTCCGGAATATGAAAGGTTGAAGCTCTTATTGATCACCGGGAAATCCGGGATGATGTTGCCGGGGACAGCCTGCACGAGCCCTGGCCAGTTCAGGAAGCTCGGGTCAGTGATCTTGACGCGCGAGAGCTCACCGCGGTCGTCTGTCGCCACCCAATGGGTGCACGGCCCGCGCCACGCTTCTACCCACCCGAGCGCTCCTGTGCTGGTGGGCAATCGATCGGGCAGGGGCGCGGCGAGCGGCGTGTCGGGCAGCGCGCCGAGCACCTGCTGCAGAATCACCAGCGACTGCTCGATCTCTCGTGCACGCACCATGAGCCGCGCCCGGACATCTCCACCTTCTTCGATCGGCACTTCAAAACGAAGTCCCTCGTACGCGTCGTTCGGGTGGTCTCGGCGCAAGTCGCCATCGACCCCGGATGCACGCGCGGCCATCCCGACAATCCCCAGGTCTCGCGCGGCCTGATGACTCAGGACCCCGGTGCCATCAACGCGATCGGTAAAGGTGCCCGCGTCCACCAGCAGGCCGATCAGTCCGTCGAACTGCTTCTCGAAGCCCTGCAGGTGCCTGCGAAGGGCGTCGCACGCCTGCGGCGGCAGATCGCGGGTCACTCCGCCCAACGCGATGGTCCCCCGCAGCAGCCGCGTGCCGAACAGCTGGTCCTGCAGCCGGACGAGGCCTTCGCGGAGTGCCTGTGCCCGACTGGCCGGGACGGTAAACGCGACGTCTGTTGCGAGTGCACCGATGTCTGCCGTGTGGTTGTAGAGGCGCTCCAGTTCCAACAACACCACCCGGAGCGCACGTGCGCGCGCAGGTACCGTGATTTCCGACAGACGTTCGATGGCGTGCGCGTACGCGAGCGAGTGGCCAACCGCGGTGTCTCCGGAGATTGATTGGGCGAGGAACAGACCATGACGCCAGGGCAATCGTTCGAAGCGCTTCTCGGTTCCCTTATGCACGTAGAAGAGGCGGAGCTGAAGGTACAGCACAGGCTCACCGGCAACGCCAAACCGAAAGTGGCCGGGCTCGATGACCCCCGCATGCACGGGTCCCACGGGTACTTGAAACACGCCTTCACCGGTTACGGGCCGGAACGGGTGAAAATCACCTGCCACCCGTGGCACCACGGCATCACCCGGAAAGTCCTTACGAAGGGCCCAGAGCCCCTCCGGCCAATCGTCATGGAGGGCGACCCGCATGGGGTTCGGATGGCCTTCCGGCATGAGGCCGAACACGTCCATGACCTCACGTTCGAACCAGTTCGCCACCGGATATTTCGCCGCTATCGATGGGAACGATGGTTCATCCGGAAGCACCGGCGCCACGACCTGGAGGAACGACCGCAGGTTCCGCAACGACCACACGTGGTGCACGAGAAAGCGGCCGCTCGCGGCGCGCTCGTCGCTCGCGAAGAGTGTCAGGAGCCGTCCGCTCAGGCGGTCGGTGATGCGGTCGGCGAAATCCGGGAACGAGGATGATGTCGTCTCGAGCAGAAGCTCGCCGGGCCGGGTTTCTCGTAGGCCCCCCTCCGTCAGTCCCAACGCCGCTGACACGGCTCCTACGCTGGACATCACCCACGACTCCATACCACGTGCGTCGCTGCACGAATGAGCGCCATCAGGGGCGCCGGCAGATAAAACGCGGACACGACCGCGATGGCTGCCGCGGCGATGACCGTCGCCATCCCGGCGTCAAAGCGTTCAGGTTGCGGCTTTCGCCTGTCGGCGGGGTCTCGCGGTGGTCCGAGCACGAGGTGTCCCACCTGGTACGCGAACCCACAGAACAGCACGATTAATGCGGCGAGGAACACGGCCGTCGCCGTCGGGTGCGCCCCAGAGAATCCGGCTCTGAGAATGGTGATCTCGCTGAAGAACAGACCAAAGGGGGGAGAGCCCGTGATGATCACGGTGGCGAGCACGAACAGCGCGCTCGTGACCGGCGCGCGGGTGAACGTTCCCTGCCCGATGCGGTCGAAGTTCGAGGAGCTGTGCAACTGGGCGAGCGTGCCGGCAGAAAAGAGCGCCACGGGTTTCGCCAGCGAGTGATAGGTCATGTGCAACAGCGCCCCGAACACCGCCGCTTGCGCACCAAGGCCCACGCCAATTGCCATGATGCCGACGTGCTCGATACTGGAATACGCCAAGAGCCGCTTGACATTCCACTGAATCAAGACGAACGGCGTCGCGATCAGCACCGACAGCAGGCCGAGCGTCAGGAGCAGCCCCTCGGAGAACTCAGGTCCCAACGAGGCTCCCGAAATCAGATGGATCCTCAAGAGACAATACAGCGCGCCGTTCACCATGCCGACTGCCATCAGCACCACGGCGGGCGACGGCGCTTCACGATACGCGTCAGGCTTCCACGTGTGCATGGGAGCGAGACCAGCCTTCGTCCCATAGCCGATGAGGGCAAACACCACGCCGAGTCGCAGCGTGAAAGGATGGAGCTCCGGCGCCACTTGCATGAAACGCGTCCACTGGAGGGCGCCCATGCCTTCGCCGAGCGAACCTCGCCCGGACGCGAACATGAGCACGGTCCCGAGCAGCGCAAAGGCGAGGCCGAGGCTGCCCAGCACCAGAAATTTCCATGCGGCTTCGAGCGAAGTGTCGGTATCGTGAAACGTGATCAGGAACACGGACGCCAGCGTGGTCAACTCGACCGCGATCCACAAGATCCCAAGGCTGTTGGAGACGGAGACGAGGAGCATCGCGAACACGTACGCCGGAATCAGGCCGTAGAACTCGCGTCGCATCCTGGGCGTCACGAGTCCGCGCGCCTCGTTGCGCCGCAGATACCCGATGCCGTAGAGCCCTGACAGGAGGCCGACAAATCCGCCGAGGACGAGAACCAGGGCGGACAACCCGTCAACTCGTAAGGCGTCACCGAAGGCGGACGGGATTCCGCCGTCAAGAAACTGCTTCGCCGTGGCGAGACAGAGCGCGAACGTCAACGCCAGGCCGCCGGCCATGGTGGCGTCCTTGAAAGGCCGCGGTCCGCCCAGACCGCCAATCGCGGCAGTCAGCAGAGGCACGACGAGTGTCGAGAGGAGCAGGTTCACGCCTATCCCTTCAAGTTTGAGAGCCGGCTGACGTCCATTGATTCGAACCGGCCGACGATACGCTGAACAAGAATGCCGAGGACGAGGACGGCAAGGATCACGTCGAAGGCGATGCCAAATTCGACGACCAGCGGCATGCCGGTGGTCACGCCCACGGCGACCAGGAAGACCGCGTTCTCCACAGTCAGCAGCGCCAGAATCTGCGTGATGGCCTTCTTTCGCGTCACCATCAGAAACATTCCAATCAAGAGCAGCGACAGTGCCACGCCGATGAGGTGGTGAGTGACCTGCTGGGTGCCCTCCTCGAAGCCCGAGCTGACTCGGTACCCGACCACCGTCAGGCCGAGACAGATCAGCAGTGACACAGGGACATTCAGGAATGGCTCGACCTCGCGCTGAATCCCGATGCGGTCCACAGTGCGCATCAGGAACCACGGGATCAGAATGGTCTTGAGCACGACGGTGAGCGCGGCCGTGACCAACAGCTCATGACGCGATTCGGAAATCGCCATCGTGGTGGCCACGATGGCCAAGAGCAGGGACTGGAGGCCGTACAGGCGGATCGTCGTGAAGAGCGCCTTCTGACCGACCATGAGGTAGGCGCTCACCAACATCCCGGCGGCGGAGAGAATCAGCACATTTGCGGTCATCACCAGTACTCAAAGGAATCGGATCGCCAGCGCCAGAAACGCGAGACCCAGAGAAATCGACACCAGTTCCGGAACCCGGAACAGACGCAGCTTCGCGTTGGTGCTTTCCACGATCGTGACGGCGATGGCGAGGACGAACACCTTGCCGACCCACGCGACGATGCCCACCAGCAGGGCCGCTGGCGCGGTACTGGTCGCGATGCCCACCGGCAGGAACAGATCCACCAGCAGCGTGAAATACAGGAGCTCTTTGACGGCAGAGGCCCACTCCACCAGGGCCAGGTCGGGGCCCGCGTATTCGAGGACCATCGCTTCATGAATCATCGTCAGCTCGAGGTGGGTCGCCGGGTTGTCCACAGGAATGCGACCCGTCTCGGCGATGACAATCATGAAGATCCCAGCGAAGGCCAGTATGTCCGCCGGATGCCGGGTGACCCCTTCCTGCACGAGCGTTCTGACCAGCACGCCAAGGTTCATGGAGCCGGCGGCGAGGGCGGACGCAAATAGTCCCAGCATGAGCGCCGGTTCCGCGAGCGCGGCGATGGTCATGTCACGGCTTGCGCCCATGCCACCGAATGGACTCCCGGTGTCCAACGCTGCCGTCGCGAGCGCGAAGCGCCCGAAGGCAAGCGCTCCGACCAGCAGCAGGATTCCGCCAGCCGATTCGAGCGGCGCCGCCGCAAACACCACAGGCACCAGCGTGGTGGCGGCGACGGCCGCGGCGAAGTACGCGCGTGGACCCGCCACATAGACCCACGACGCCACGTCGGATCGCACCGGCTCCTTCCGCAGCAGCTTGGCCAGGTCGTAGTACCCCTGGAGGAGCGGCGGTCCCTGACGATTCTGAAGCCTGGCTTTCATCTTCTTGATGACGGTCTTCAGCAGCGGAGCGAGGGCAAGCAGGCCGCCCGCCTGCAGCAGCGCCGCGCCGGCGGCCAGAAGGCCGTCTTGCATCGCAGACGTCACGTCGTTCCTCCCAGCCACATCAAGAGGATGACCGCGAGTACGAGCACATACGCCAAGTACGCGTGGAGGCTACCGGCCTGCAACACCTTCATTCCGCCAGCCATGCGGACCACGCCGCGCAGTAGCGGCCTGTAGAGATAGCGCTCGAACGTCGGTTCGATCTCCGCACGGTAACGAATTTCGTGGACGAAGTATGGCGAGACCTCCGCCACGGCATCGACCTGCCGAGTTGGTCTGTACACCGCACCAAAGATCATCAGCACCGGTTTCGAGAATGCCGTTGCCGTGTACTCACTGCGCGGCGTGAGCTCCCCACCGCATCCCCACGTAGGGGCCTGTCTGACGGCCACCGCTCGTCGTCCGGTGAGTGCCGCCGACCCGATCAATCCGCCCACAAATGCAAGCCCGAACATTACGGGCGCGACATGATCGAACGACGTGAGCGCCGACGACATTCCGAGCCCGCCCCACATCATGGCGGCTGGCGGCTGCAGGCCAGGGAGGGACGCCGTGACTCCTCCGAGAGCGCGGAGCACGAATCCGGGAAACAGCCCCAGAACAACGCACAGCGTCGCGAGAAAGCCCAGTGGCACGAGCATCACGGCTGGCGACTCGTGCGCCTCCGATGCGGCCGGGCTCCTCGGCAGTGCCAGAAAGCTGATGCCGAATGCCCGCACAAAGCATGCAGCCGCCAAGGCGCTCGTCAATGCCAACAAGGCTGCCGTTAGCGGGAAATTCAGGCGGACCAAGCCGGGCGTGGATGTAAACCCCTGCAGCAGTGCCTGGAAAGTGAGCCACTCACTTGGAAAGCCGTTCAGCAGCGGAAGCCCCGAAATCGCCAGCGCCCCGATCAGGAACCACAGCCCCGTCCAGGGCATCCGACGCATCAGGCCTCCGAAGTGTTCGATGTGTCGGGTACCTGTCGCCATCACCACGCTTCCTGCGCCAAGAAAGAGAAGGCTCTTGAAGATCGCGTGATTCAGCACGTGCATGAGGCTGGCCGCGACAGCGACCGTCGCCAGCGTATGGCGACCGTGAGCGAGGGCCATCATCGCAGCTCCGAGACCCAGCGCCATGATCCCCGAATTCTCGATGGTGCTATACGCCAGCAGACGCTTGATGTCGGTCTGCGTCAGCGCATACAGGACACCCAGAATGGCGGACAGTGTGCCGAGCGACATGAACGCGAGCGCCCAGTTCACATCTGGCGGGCCAAGACCAAATGCGCACACCTTGAAGAGGCCGTAGATACCCGCCGTGATGAGCACCGCCGACATGAAGGCGGACACGCTGCTCGGTGCCGCGGGGTGCGCTTCAGGCAGCCATACGTGAAAAGGGATGAGGCCGGCCTTCACGCCAAACCCGATGAAGAAGAGCGCGAACACCCCACTGCGCATCGATCCCGACACCACATGGCCGGATAGGATGACCGCAAAGGACAGCGAACCGGCCACAGACCCCAGGATCAGGAAACCCGCCAGGAGACAGCCGGTTCCCACGTGTGACATGACCAGGAAGAGATAGGCGGCCCTGCGGCTCGCGCGGGACTCGTGTTCCGTCGCCACGAGAGCGGCGGTTGCCAGCGTCATGACTTCCCAGCCGCAGAGGAAAGCAATGACGCCATCGGCGACGAAGACGACCTCGAGCCCGCCGACCATCGCATTGAGTGCGGCGCCGACGGCGGCCATGCGGGGCGGGGCGATGGCGTGGGCGAAGTACCCCGTACTGTAGAGCGCGACGGGTACAGCGATGAGACTCAACGTCGTGAGAAACCACGCCGACAACGGTGTCACCGAGTACCCGAGCACCGTCTCGGACGCCGCATGGCGAAAGAGCGTGCCATCGATCGAACTCGTTGACCCGATGACGTGCACGGCAACCGCTGCGGTCACCACGGAAGCCGCGATGGAGGCGCCGAGCGCCACCCATCGGCATGCGCGTGCGTGACGGACGAGCATGAGGGTCGCGACGACGCTCACCAAACGGATGGCGAGCGCCAATGGCACCCCGACCGCGACCAATCCGTCCATATTCAACGTGTCCACCACACGAAGAGCACGAGACTCAGGACCAGAGCGATGACGTAACCGAGATAAGCATGGAGGCTCCCTGCCTGCAGTACTCTCATGCCCGTCGCGACCCGCAGCACTGCGCGTACGACCGGCCCGTAGACGTGCCGTTCGAACGTCGGCTCGATCTCCGAGCGGTAGCGCACTTCGCGTGGAAAGTACGGCGAGGTCTTGGTTAACGCCTCGACTTCGCGCGTCGGGCGATACACCGCTCGAAAAATCATCATCAGCGGCTTGGAAAAGGCGGTGGCCGTGTACTCGGTGTGTGCCGTCAATTGACCTCCGCATCCCCATGTGGGCACGCGCCGGACCGCCCAGTGGCGGACACTCAGCAACCCAGCCGCTGCCCACGCACCCAGAAGGGCCACGCCGAGCATGATGGGGACCACATGGTCAAAGGGGTCCAGCCCAGTCGCCATGCCCAACCCGCCCTGCACGACGACCCCAGGCGGCTGCAGACCAGGCAAGGTGACCATCACGCCCTCAAGCGCGCGCAGCACGAATCCCGGAAACAGCCCAAGCCCGACGCAGCACGCTGCCAGCCACGCCTGCGGAGCGAGTATCAGCATCGACGATTCCCTCGCGTCCGCGGCCGCAGGGCTGCGGGGCAACGCCACGAAGGTCATGCCGAACGCCTTCACAAAACAGGCAGCCGCCAGTGCGGTCGTCAGCGCGAGGAGGGCACCACCCACAGGGAAGAGCACTTGCACGAGCGGATCGGCGGAGCCGCGAAAACCGACCAGCAATGCCTGGAAGGTGAGCCACTCGCTGGCGAAGCCGTTCAGCGGGGGCAGACCGGAGATCGCCATTGCGCCGATGAGAAACCAGAGGCCGGTCCACGGCATCCGCCGCAGCAGGCCGCCGAGTTGCTCAATCTGCCGGGTCCCCGTCTCCATGAGAACGCCTCCTGCGGCGAGGAACAGGAGGGCTTTGAACACGGCGTGATTCAGCACGTGGTACAGACTGGCCGCCAATCCAATGGCGGCGATGTCGCTCCGCCCATAGGACAGTCCGATCATCCCCGCGCCAAGGCCCAGGAGAATGATCCCGATGTTCTCAATGCTGTGGTACGCCAGGAGTCGCTTCAGATCGTGCTGCATCAGCGCATAGAGCACCCCGAGCACCGCCGAGAGGCCTCCCACCACGAGGACGAGTACACCCCAGGACAACCTCGGAACGCCGAGGCCGAATGCGCAGACGCGAACGAGCCCGTAAATGCCGGTCTTGATGAGCACCCCCGACATCAACGCGGAGATGCTCGTCGGCGCCGCCGGATGGGCTTCGGGTAGCCAGACGTGAAGCGGAACGATACCGGCTTTCACACCGAACCCAAGGAAGAAGCAGGCGAACAGGATGTGCCGTATCGGTTCGATTACCGCATCCGCCGACAGCAGTGTCGCAAATGTCAGAGAGTCGTATACAGATGCCAGCATCAGGAATCCCGCGATCAAGAAACCCGTGCCGAGATGCGACATGACCAGGTAGAGATAGCCGGCGCGCCGGCTTGCCCGTGCCTCGTGCTCGGTGACCACGAGCGCCGCCGTCGTCAGTGTCATCAGCTCCCAGGCAAAAAGGAACGTGACGAGATCGTTGGCGACGAACACGAGTTCGACCGCACCCATCAGCACGTTGAAGCTGGCCCCGAGAAAGGCGGACCGGCGGCTCCAGTGTGGGCCTCCTAGATACCCAAGACTGAAGATGGCGATGGGTATTGCCACGACAGAGAGAACGAGAAGAAACCAGGCCGACAATCCGTCAATCGAATACCCGAGCGAGAACCCGGAGGCATGATGTACGAACAGCACGCCGTTCACCGCGGCGTCGCCACCCAACACGTGAACCGCGGCCACACCGGTGGCGAGTGACGCGGCCGCCGACCCGAGGAACGCCAGACGAAGCGCCACGCCGCGCCGGGGCGCCGCGAGCACGGTCACGGCCGCAATGCCAATCCGCAGCGCGAGCGCAAACGGCAGGGCATGAGCGATATCAAATGGCGTCACGTTGCTGTCTTTGTCTCAGAGAGGGCGCCTGCCATCCACCGTCGGCTCGTCGCATGAACGCCTCCTCGCCCGACGACCGCGAACCGGAGTGAGTCTTTCGCCACCCACGGGACCCGCTCATCGGCGGTCCGTTGCAGCGTCGGTGACTCACTGTCTCCTGGACTCATCGTCAAGGTCCCGCGCCAGTGTCTGAGCGGCCTCGCGAAGTTCCACCAAGGTCTCGCGAACGATTCGGTTCGTCGCCAGCATGCGGTCGAGGCGCTCGGTGACGGTCCGAACTGTCTCGCCGTCCGGTTGACCGCGTACCGTGCGCGACCGCATCAGTACGCCTAGTTCGTCGCGAATCCATCTGATTTCTCGCCACTTGGCCTCGATGTCAGATTGCAAGCGCACTAAGTACGCTTCCACGAGCTGACAGTCGAACGACGTACGTCTCGAATGGGTCATCTTCATGTCCCCGGCTTGGGGTTCATGCCAGACTCCTTGACCACTCGCAGTCGAAGAGTAATTCGCTCCGGCAATATGGCCTCGACCGTGACACCGTGCGGCAGCGCCCGCGGGATCTCGAGGCCGACGTCGTGAACGCCTTCCGACAGACTCTGAACGTCTGCGCGCGCAGTCAGAGATGTGCCTTCGATAGAGTCCAGCGTCCGAGAGTTCCCACGGAGCTGCACCTGAGCGACGACTGCCGACTGGTCTTGAATCCTCAAGTCGCGCGCCAGGTTCGTGACCTCGATGGGCACGGTTCTCATCCGAACGACGGTGCCCGCAACCAACGGAGTGGCCGCAACGATGATCACGGCAAGCACGATGGCGACGCTCTGCAGCAAGAGTTCGGATCGCCGGAAGTACTCGGTGGAAAGGACCTTGTCTTGGGACGTGAAGAGCGTCTTGAGCTCGTTCAGCATGTCGGCGGCACTGTCAACCCGACGAAACGCGCCATCGCGCATCAGCGTGACATCGCCACGTTCCTCGGAGGCCACCACGACCACCGCGTCAGAGCGCTCCGCGAGGCCCATCCCTGCCCGGTGACGCGTACCCCATTTCCTCGGCAGCTTCTCGCTGTGGGACAAGGGCAGCAGTGCTCCGACTCTCGTGATCCGATCCCCTTCGACAATCGTGGCACCATCGTGAACCGGCGAGACTTTGCGGAATACCGCTTCCAGAATCTCGGGCGAGACGTGTCCGCCAAGCGGGACCCCGCCTTGCAATAACTCGTTCACCGAGTCGTGGCGCGTGAGCACGAGAAGCGCGCCGCGTCCAGCCCCGGCAAGTGAAAACGCGGCGGTCGAGACGACTTCAAGCGCTTGCGACAAGACGCTGCGTCGGTCCGATCGCTTCAGCGCGACCTCCAACATGCTCAACGCATGCCGAAGCTCGGGCTGAAAAAGGACAATCAGCACGACGCCGGCGCCGACCGCCGCCGCATGAAGGACCCAGACGGTGATCACAAGATCGAACCGGCCGGCGACCAACGCGCCCGCTTCCAACGCGAGAATGCCGATCGTGACACGCAGCGCACGCGCATCGCGGCTCCACCGTAACAAGAGATAAATAGACGGCGCGAGAACGACGAAGTCCACGACGCTCTGCCAGCGCAGCCCGTCGACTGTCATGCTCACCCGCGGTACGCTTCGGCCTCAGCCGGCGCAAGGTCCGTGCGCTCCTCACGCGAAAGGCGTACGCGTGTTGCGACAGCGTCGGCATAGGCAGTCAGGTCCTTCACGGGTCGACTGCCATTCGACACGATCGCGACGAGATTGCCTTTATTGGTGTAGCGATAGACCGCATCGGGATCGCGCGGCACGGTGTCGCAA
>Ga0307408_100002982_pt1 | contig 11720 bp, 8 predicted proteins | sample 322Cmetagenome_FD_202116 | JGI IMG/M metagenome (GOLD analysis project Ga0307408, IMG submission 202116) | Maize rhizosphere microbial communities from greenhouse at UC Davis, California, United States - 322HYB-C-3 | ecosystem: Host-associated > Plants > Roots > Rhizosphere > Soil | place: USA... | reverse complement strand
CGGACCAAAGCCCGCTGTCCCTCGGCGGAAAGATAAAAGTCCATGAGCAGCCGCGCCGATGCCGGATGCGGCGCGGCTTTGGTGACTCCAACGGTAGAGATCGTCGCCAGCGTCGGAGCAGTCGGCATCCAAGCCACTGGCGCGCCTTTCTTTTTGAGCGCGTCAATTTTGGAAACCTGCATGAAAATCGCCAACGGATATTCGCCGGCCGCAAGTAAGTTGGTCATGTGGGCGAAGCCGTCGACCGGACGAATCCCCTGCCTGCCCAAGCGACGCATAAAGTCCATACCTTTCTGTTCACCGCGCATTTCCAGCATGCCGATTAAACCATCGGGCACGCCACGGTTGACCGCCAGCTGGTCTTTGAAGCGCGGATCCAGGTAATCATCGAAGTTTTTCGGCGCGCGCTCGGCACTTAACGCTTGGGTGTTGAACGCGGTGATGTAGAATTCGCTGGTAATACCGGACCAGAAGCCGTCCGGATCGGCGGCGCCTTTGACCAGCTGGGCAGTCTCGCTCGACTCGACTTTGGCGAGAATCCCCTGCTCCTTGAAGTAACGTATGGCTGCTAGGTTATTACCGATGACATCGGCTTGAGTTTTCCCGGTGCGGTGCTCCAACATGACGCGCGCGGCTTGATTGCCGGAATTGATGCGCACATGGCGAATATTGAGAAATGGATACTTTTCTTTTGCCGCTTGATTGAAGATCTGAAACTCACCCACCGGCATGGTGGTGTAAAGAACTACTTCCGTTTCCTTCTTCGCCGCCTCGACTAGTTCCGGTGCGATTGCCCACGCTCGTGTGTTGACGAGCGAGATCGTGAGAACGATTACAAACCGCAAGCTGGACCAATGACTCATAGACGCCTCACACGCCGAATGCCAAACTCTTGATCACCACCGGAACGAAACCCTCTTCCGGTACCACTGCGCCAATATCGATAAAATCCAACTCGGAAAGAACAACTTCGTCGATGCAGGGCATGTCCCACTTCGCCGCCAGCATGCCGCCAATCACCTGGCCGACATTCTGAGCGAAAACCAGCGCAACCGGCCGGTCCGCCCCGGCCAATCGTGCCAACGCTGCGTCGATGCCCTTCGCCATATCTTGCGCTGCACCGTAACCGATAAATGGCGGCGTCGAAAACGCCAGCGCGAACGGGGAGCCGCGCACTTCCGGATCACGCGCGCCAAGGCCGCGCATCACGGCATTTTCTACTCGTTCGGCAATGGGCGCAGCCCAATCGCAATGAACCACAAAAACTCGCAAATTGCGCACGGGCAGTTCGAGACTGTCCGGCACAAAAATCGTTTCACCGCTCAATTGCACTGTGTATTGTGACGCGCCAATGACGGTGGCACGAATGCCTTCGCCGGCCGGGAGAATACGGAACCCGCGCGCTTCGGCTTGATGGCGAATCTCTCGCCCGAGCAACGGACCGAGATCATCGAAGCAAACGCTCTCACGCGCATAAATATACTCGGACACGCCGCCGGAAAAGAGTATGCCGTCGATCTTCGGCAGCGCGCCCAAGCTCGAAGTAACATAAAAATCATCCCAAGGCTGATCGCCCGTAGCCAACGCATCAAACAGCGCGCGCGCCATGCGCTGGGCCAGTTGCGAACGCAATTCGGCCGGGAGTTTGCCGCCGTCGCCGAGATTCTTGCCGAGATCGGCGAGAAAGCGCCTGCCGGCTTTTTCCAATCGGACGATTTCCTCGGCGCGGTTATGCGCCACCAGGCGCGCACCGATATTAACCGCCGTGGTGGCGCGAATCCGCCCCTCCTCGATGACGCTGATCTTGGTCGTGCCGCCGCCGATATCGATATTGAGGAGCGTCATCCCCTGCTCGCGGCTTTGCTGTACGGCGCCCGAACCGTGCGCCGCCATGATGGTCTCCAATGCTGGTCCCGCGGTGGCGCAAACAAATTTACCGCTCCCATCGGCAAACAATTCGGCGATCTTAGCCGCATTGTCGCGCCGCGCCGCTTCCCCTGTAATGATCACCGCGCCGGTATCGATATCATCCCTAGTCAATCCAGCTTCCGAAAAAGTTGTCTCGATCAACTGTTTGAGCGGTCCGGCCTCGATCTTCCAATCGCCGGAAAACGGCGTGAGCAAGATCGGCGAGCGGGCGATCACGTTGCGTTCCAACACCAGCGGCTTGCGCTGCAAGACCGACGGATAACCGATCAGCAGCCGGGAGAACATCAAATGGGACGTCGACGAGCCAATGTCGATGCCGACGCTGGTCAAGTGAGTATGCGGCCCGACCGCGCCTTCGTGATCGTGCCCATGACCCCCGTGCCCGCCATGCTCATGTGTCGTTATTGCCATTGATGAATTTCAATCTCTGAAGAGAATTGCCAGCTACCGCTGATTCTCGAGCGCTTCTTATTTCTTCTCCCTCGGAGAAGGTGTCGCCATTGTCATTTCCCGCCAGAGGCGAGAACTCCTGCGGTTGTACGTGGCTGGAATACAACATCTCTCGCTAACGATCGAGATGACAATAGGCACGTCCAGAATTGCGATACAGTCCCTCTCGCGGGAAAAGGCGAGGATGAGGGGTCATTGAGAACATCCTCACGTCTACATAAACCGCCGACGGTTAAGAAATCTCTATCCCTTCGTCAACGCGAATAAACAAATCATCGAGCGTCACTTTCTTTGCCAGTAACCCTTGCTCGCCAGCGTAGCGCACAATGGTATGCAAAACCTTCTCGTTAGACTTGATACCGAACTTCCAGGGATCGCCACCCATTACCGTGCGCTGCTCTTCCCATACCTGGCGATTCCAGACGAAGTTTGAATAGGTCGCGTCGGCATCGTCGCGCAGCGCCAGATTCTTTGCCGCGACGCAGGCATCGAACATTTCCTGGGCCGCTCCGGGATGTCTTTCCAGATAGGTGGCGTGAAAGGTGATCGCGTGACTGGTCGGGAAAATCCCGGTGCGTTGAAAAAACTCCTGCTCGACCGCCCTCGAATCGGCAAAGAGACGGCGCCAGCCCGGCTCTTCCGGAAAATCCGGAACAATGATCGCGTCGAATTCACCTTTGAGCATGCGCCTCGTTAAAGAATCGCCGCTGGCCATGACATCGACGCGCGTCCCAACCGGCAGGGTGATATCGATTTTGTTTTTGCGCGGCATGACCCAGTGAATATCCGCCGGCTTGACGCCGTACTCGTCGCTTAAAATGCCGCGCGCCCACAATCCCGCCGTATTGAGCCAACTGGGAATACCGACCTTTTTACCTTTGAGTTCTTTGGCATCGGTGAGCGCCGAGCCCTCGGGAACAAAGATATAAGACTGGCGGAATTTACGATTGGGAAACACCGGGATCGCCATGAACGGCGCGCCGCGGCTCTTGAGGGCTAGGTACATGGCGAGGGAAAACTCGCCGGCGTCGAACTTACCGGCCATGAATTCGTCATGGCCCAAGCCGTCGTTTTCATAGGCAAGCGCGCGCAAATCGAAATTCTTCAGCAGCACACGGCCGTCACACAACGCTTTGGCACGCAGGTGATAACCCGCGGCCAGAGAAAGACTCGGTTTGTCAGACATCGTTGGTCCTTTAGGCGCTACTCAGCGCCAGCGCTATTTCAGGTTACGTAAAAACGAGAAATCAAACATCTCGTTAACAGTCAAACGCTTGGCGATCTCGCCGCGCGCCAGCGAATTGTCGAGATACTTTTGGATCTGCTCGTCGCGCAGCATTAAATTGTCCATGGTCACGCCCATGATGTCCTCGTAGGATTCGGTGGCGTTGGCCGTGCTTACTTTAAAATCCTTTTCGATATAACTAATCACTCCGGCACGGTCACGGCGCATCACCGCCACGACGTCACGCATGGAACGCAGCATGTTGCGCACCTGCTCCGGCTGTTTCTCGATCTTCTGCCGGTTGGCGACGAGCCCAAGCCACGGCGCCTCCGCCAACGATCGACTGCGCGCGAGAATCTTGTAGCCTTTTTCGGCCATCATGCCGGTAAACGGCGGGCTCAACACGGCCGCATTCACCGTGCCCTGCTGAATCGCTGCGAGACTGATCGAAGTACTGCCGGTTTGAATAAAGGTCACTTTCTTCGGGTCGGCGCCGGCGCTTTCGATCATCAGCGAGCCGTAGCGGTGGCTTTCCGAGCCGATACGTGACACCGCGACTTTCTTGCCCTCCAGCTCTTTCACATTGGCGCTGCCCGCCGGACTGACCAAGGAGAACAGCGGCGCCCGGTACAATATCGCCAGCGCCTTGAGCGGCAGCGAATTGGCGATCGCCGTCCCGGCCGGCCCGACCGATGGGGTAAAGTCGATTTCCCCCGAAACCAAACCCGCCAACTGCAAGTCGCTGCGCATCTGAATCAACTCGACGTTGAGACCGTAGCGGTCATAAATCTTTAACGTTTTGGCGTAGTAGAAAGGCAGGAACACCACGTTGCGCACCGACAACGCGACCCGCACCCGCTCCTCGGCGCGCGCGGCTGAAACCGCCGGCGAAAGCGAACCAAAAATTGCCACGATTAGAAACAACCGCTTCATATCCATGCAGTCTAGGCACTCCTTGCTTGGGCTGGCGCGCCGATGATTTTCAATTCGCTGAAAAGGTCGCGCATTTCGTCATAGGCCTCCCGGCTGAGCGGCTTGGACGGCCAACGCGGATACATTTTCACGTCGAAGCCGCGCAGCCGCATCCCTTCGCAATAGACCGTGCGGCCGAACGGAGCGGCGAGGCGTAGAAAAATGTCGTGTATGCGGATCACATCTTTTTGCAACGCCAACGCGCGCGCGGCGTCGCCGGCATCGATGGCGCGAACCAGCTCGACGCCGATTTCCGGAGTAACCGCCAGCGGCGGACTGATAGTGCCGGCAACACCCACCGACATGGCAGAGACCAAATTGCTCGCCAGGGCATACGGCGCGAACGGCGCTTTGACGAGCTTCATGTATGCCATCGCTTCGTCGACGCTGCCCATCGCCAGCTTGGCGCCGAAAATATTTGGCACTGCTTCGACCAACCGCGCCATGAAATGCGGATGGATGTTATAGCCGGAATAGCGCGGGTTATTATAGATGAGCATTGGCATGCCGACCGCGCGATCGACCATTTTCAAATGCTCGATAATTTCATACTCGGAGCGGTCGGCGTAATAATACGGTCCGACGTGGCCAATCGCCTCGGCGCCAATCGCCTTGGCATGCCGCCCTAAATCGATCGCCGTGTAGGGGTCAACCGCGCCAACATGCACGACCACCGGAACGCGATGCTTCACTTGTTGGACGACGATTTCGGCGACTCTCTTACGCTCCTCCGTCTGCATCGCCGCTCCCTGGCCGTAGGAACCCAGGATAAAAAAAGCCTGCACGCCGCAGGCGACAAACCAGTCGGTCAGTTCACGCATAAGCGGCTCATCGATGCTGCCATCCTCGCGAAACACGGTCGGGCTCGGCAAAACCACACCTCTAACTTCTTTCATAAAATCCTCCGAAGCTTTTTTGCGCCTGTTGCGCTGTTGCGGCCAAAATCTCCTCCTCCGCTTTCTCCTCCGCAGACAGAGAGGATGAAGGTAGGCTGCCCGTTGTGCAGTTTGTGGTGAGTTTATTGATTCCCTGGGTCCGCCTCTTCCATCGCCGCACGCAGCATCGCCCCGTGCAAATCCACCGACGTCATCGCGCAGTATTCCAAGCCGTAAGTCGGCCGCTCCTCCGCCATGCCGGTCTCAAGCAAGCGCTGCAACGCCATGCGATTGAAACTGGCGTGGCCCATAACGCCTGCTTCGTGTTCCTCCAAATCGGCTTCGACGTGGGTGGCGAAGTAAGTTGCTTTCGCGCGATCGAAGCCGTAGTGGCTGGTCAAGGCTTTGTAACAGGCCGCCGACCAATGGCCGATCTGTTCCTCGGTGGTAACTGCGGCATACCATTCCGCGGCGGAACCCTCGTAAACGATGCTGCGCATGAAATCAATCTTGCCGCGGAACTCCGATAGCATCGATGAGGTAAACACTTCGTCCTCGCTCAGACCTAAAGCTTTCGCTGTCTCCATCATGACGAGAAAATGGCCCGGCGGCTTGGGATGAATGAATTCGTCGGCAATCTTCTCGCCTATAGGTCCCATCAGGTCGCGGTTCACTTTTAGAAAGGTAATATTGCGATGATAGGTGCAGGCGGTCAACGTATTGATCTCGATGGTGTACGCGCCCCAATTGCGAAAGAACAGCTGCAAGGTTTTCCGCGGCAGCTTGCCGCTCATCAATTGCTGCATGAACGGCTTTTGATTGACCCGCGCTTCCCAACGTTCGCGGACTTTGCCATACAGTCCATCAACAATCGCTTTGGCCTCCTGCGGCGGATACTTTTTGCCTCGTTCTAGCTGAATCGTCATGCGGCACCTCCCGCTTAGTAAACGTCGTTGGAAGTGAAAGTTTCAATTCATCGGGCAGCCCGGATCACGTGCAACTTGCGGAATCGGCCATCGGATCGAGCACACTCGTTGGTTTGCGTCAGCGAATCTTCAGTTCCTTCTGCACTTCGCGCAGCAGCGCGAAGTCGCGCACTTCCTCCGCCGTCTTCTTTTTCTCGGTCAGCAGTTCCCACTCTTGATCGGTGATTTCCCCGTTGCGGCTGAGCGAGTTGACGATGAGATCATAGGATCTCTCGGCCACCTGGTTGGTCTGGTCAAGATAACGCATCATCTCCGGCACCACCTCTTTTTTGTTGTCGAAGACAAAGCGGTGCGCTTTCATTAAGGCGCGGACCACGCGCTTCACATGTTGCGGGTTTTGCTGGAGCAGCCTGTTGGTAACGGCGATACCCGAAGTCGGTAGAGCGAACTCGACATCCTTTGGTCCCGCTAGTGCGCGAAAACCCTCGTTTTGCAGGCTCAAATCGAACGGTGAAGAAACCGAGATCGCCTCGACGACCCCCGAGCGCAGCGCTTGCGCCCGCACCGGCGCCTCGCCCAGTGAGATCGGCTTGACCATGCTGGGGGAAAAACCCTTACTGCGGATCATCTCCTCGGCGGCTTTCTGATCCGAACCGAAAAGTGTCGCGACGCCTAATTTCTTCCCGTTCAAATCGCGGATTTCTTTGATCTCCGGCCTGACGATTAAGAAGTGTTCAGACTTTTTCACCGACACCGCGACAAACTTGATTGGAAAGCCGCCGACGATGCTGCGCAAGGTGCTACCAAAGGTCGCAGTAAAATCGATATCGCCATTGAGCAGCGCGGTCGCGCCCAAGCGCGGATTGACTTGGATCATCTCCACATCCATCCCCTCATCGGCAAAAAATCCTTTGCGCAGGGCGATGACGAACGGCGTATTCGAATTGCTTCGGCTCGAGTACGACATGCGCACCTTGGTCGGCTGCGCCGCCCAGCTCGTCGTGAAAGCGCACAGGATGCCGACCAGCCCGGCCAAAAAATAAATTCTTTTTATCCGATACTCCATTACTGCAACACTCTCTTATGTTTTTGCACCGAACCGTTCCGGCGCGAACGGCACCGACTTGCGGCCCGGCCCGCCAATCAATAGTTCCGCAGCCAATTTACCGATCGCCGCGCTTGTAGTCATGCCATGGCCGCCGAGACCGGCGACCCAAAAAAAGCCCGCGATGTCAGGGTCCCAGCCAATGACGAAACGCCCGTCCGCCGTCAAGGTACGCAATCCGGCCCAGCCCCGACTGATGGAAACTTCGGACAACCCGGGCATGTAGAGCTGGATCTTTTCGGCAAGCATATCTTTGACGCTCTCGTCGAGCGGTGGATCGCTAGCCAACAACTCAGTCTGATCGCAGGCACAGAGCAACAATCCCGCGCCTTCCGGACGAAAATAGATATCATGGCTGACGTCCCAAACAAAAGGCCACTTACGATCGACCCAGGGCAGCGCGGGCGAAACGAACAGGTGACGCCGGCACGCGCGCAACGGCAGAGCTCGGGCGCCGGCCAAATGCGCGACGCCGTTCGCCCAAGCGCCGCTGGCATTCACCAAGACCTTGCAGCGGACAACTCCATCGGCAGTTTGCAATTCGATATCCGCACCATGATTGACGCGTGCCGCGGAGAGCGCCGCATTGTAGCGAATCTTCGTTCCGCGGCTAACGGCGAATTTTAAGTAACCGGACAGCAGCGCATGAATGTCGACCACGCCGTCGCTGGCACACCACAAGGCCCCATCGAACTCAGCTTCTTTGAGCAACGGCACATGGCGGATCGCTTCTTCCGGCGACCACTCGGCTATGCCGCTAATCCCGACCCTCCGGCCAATCTCGCCGTCGCGTTTGAGCTTGTCCCAGCCCGCGCCGCTACCGAGCAATAACGAACCGTTATTTCTGAATAATACCGGCTCCGGCCAATCGCCAGGGAGATTGCGGATGAATGTCGCACCATCGAGCGCCAGCTTGGTAAGATCGGCCTCGCCGATGCACTGGCGCAACATCGCTGCATTGCGGCCCGAGGCATGAAACCCCGGAATACTTTCTTGTTCCAAAACTAAGACGTCCTCGACGCCTTGACGGGCCAGGTGATACGCGGTTGCCGCTCCGGCGAAGCCGGCACCGACGATGACATAGGCGAAATGCTGCATACGAAAATGATCCCTCTATTTTCTATACGAACTCGGCGCGGAATCCAAAGGGGCAAGCGAGAGATTCAAGCGCTTGTTCAACGCCGACGCGATGCGCGAATTGGGTTTGAAACATCCCGGAACTGCGCTATAGTTCAAACCAAATGAGAATCCACCGCTACACCCAGTGGGATGGCACGCAGGAAATTCTCTTTCCCACGACCGACGACATCATCAATCAACTCTCCGATCATCTCTTAGAGGAAGAAGGCGTGCGCCGCGCTTTGCGCGACATGATGCGCCGCGGCTTTACTTCCGAAGACGGCCAACGCTCGGTCAAAGGCCTGCGCGACTTTCTGCGCCAGGCCGACGAGAAGCGCCGCGAACTGCTCAATAAATACTCCCCCGACTCGTTCAAACTCACCGCCGAAGAGCAGCAAAAGCTCAGTGAAAAGCTCAGCAGCCTCGCCGAGAAGATGGAAGCTTACAACGAACAGATGCGCAACTTCATGGAGCGCATGTCGGGCAAGTTCTCCGATCGCATGGACGAGTTGAATCAGAAGATGCAGGAGGCCTACCAGCGCTATCAGGAGTTGCAGCAACGTTTGAAGCAGCAGATTCAAGAGCGCGGCATGCAGGGCCACTCCGATATGAGCGGCCAGCAAAACCCGCAGTCGCTGATGGACATGCTCGACCGTATGAGCCAGCTGCTGAACGACGAGAATTTTCTCAAGAATTTGCCGAGCATGATGGACAACGCCATCAACAACCTCGAAAGCATGTTGGAAAACATGGGCAACATGACCGAGGAACAGCTGCAGCAGATGAGCGACATGATGAATCAGATGCAACAGCTGGAGCAGTTGATGAATCAGTTCCCGTTCCAGGGCTCGCAACGCATGGGCATGGGCGAGGCCGGCCAGGTCTTGAGTCAATTGCGCGGCTTGGAACGATTTCTCCGCTGGGGCCAGCGCGGCATGGGTGACCCGTCGGATCTGAATCTCGATGAGCTGCGCGAATTGCTCGGCGAAGAAGCCTACGAAAATCTCAAATACTTGCAGAACGTCGAGCAGATGCTCGAAGAGGAAGGCTATATTCTGCGCGGCAGCCACGGCCTGCGGCTCACGCCCAAGGGCATGCGCAAGATCGGCGATAAGGCTTTGCGCGAGATCTTCCAGATGCTCAATAAAGGACGCTGGGGTAACCATAATACCGCACTGCGCGGCTCTCAGGGCGAACGCTTGGAAGAAACCAAGCTGTACGAGTATGGCGACCCGATGAACGTCAATATCAGCGAGACGATTTTGAATGCCTTGGAAAAGCGCAAGCCCGGCGAAGCGCTGAAAATTCGTCCCGAAGACTTCGCGGTCAATCGCGTCGAGTATTCGACGATGAGCGAAACCGCGTTGCTGATCGATGTCAGCTACTCGATGCTGATGAACGACGCACTCCACGCCGGCAAAAAAGTTGCGCTGGCTCTGCACCGGTTGATTCAGACCAAGTATCCCCAGGACACATTGCACCTGGTCGCGTTTCGCTCCAACGCCAAACTGATCCAGGCCGAGGATCTCCCGTCGATTGTCTCGCTCACCTACTTCATGGAACACGGCACCGACATCAAAGAAGCCTTGCGCTATGCGCGCCAGCTGCTGGGTTCCAACCGCAGTGCCAATCGGCAGATCATCTTAATTACCGACGGCGAGCCGACGGCGGCCAGTCTCGACCGCGGCGGCCGGCTGCACAGCGGCTGGGGTTCGGCGATGCTGCATGGCAGAATTGTTCATGAGACCCTGAAAGAAGTGAAGCGCTGCACCCAAAGCGGCATCAAGATCAACACCTTTATGCTCGGCGCCGATTACTACCGCCAAGGCTTTGTCGACCAACTCTCACGTTTGAACATCGGCCGGGTCTTCTACACGACTCCCGACCAGATGGGCAATTACATCATGGTCGACTATTTGAACAACAAGAAAAAACGCGTCGGTCGATAACTTCAGTCGCAATACAAGTTTAGATCATTAATCTTACGTTGTCAGAAGCCCGGAAATTTGGCAGCCCGAGTTCTGACATTGAACCTTGAACCTTCGAGTCTCAAACGCGTGATTTATTCAGTCACCAACACCAACACCCCGGTGTAGGCAAACAAGTGATTGGCGCGCCCGAGCGGCGCAAGCTCATAGCCGCCGAACATGCCGACTAAGGGAAAGTCGCCCAGCACCTGTTTGATGTAGGCGGCGTCGATCCCGGCGATGCCGTAGAGCGAACTGCCGCGGGCGCAGCAGTTAAAATAGAAACCGAACGAGGGTGTTTTGCCGTTTAAATGCAGCAGCTGGCGTTGCAGCATCTCCTGCAAATCATCGCGCGCGCGCTGGCCGTCGCGCAGGGCAAAAATCATCCCCTGCCCCTCGCTCACCTTGTCGGCCACTGCAACGATGCCTTTTTCAGGATCCAATCCGACAATATTTCGCACCAGATATTTTCCCGCAGCGACGCTATTCTCACTGCGATCCGCCGGCAGGCCGACAAACAGCACGCTCAGCGCGCGGCGCAAATCGTCGGCCAGCGGCCCCTTGAGCAGCTTGGCAAATACTTCCAATGCTGGCTGGTGATCAATTTCAAGTATTAAGTTGTTTGCTGCCTTGGTGATTGTCATGGGCGGAGTGATCGGCTGGCAGCCTTGAGTTATGTCGATATGAGTTTCGAATTTGCCGGAGATATACATGCCCGCTAAGGAGTTACTGGCCAGCTTGTCGCCGCATAACTGGTAGGTCGCGCCGGCTGCGCCATTCTCCGTTGCACCCGCGCCGGCGATGGCATGAAAACCCGCGCGTGCTTCGATCGCCTGCAGGAGGGTTTGAGCATCGCCGTTGTAAGTGTCGGGGAAGAGAAGCATGAGCGATTTCTCATCTTGAGCCTTGGCGAGAAAGCCGCCAAAAGTTTCGCCCAAGTTGGTCTCGTTGCCGCGCAGCGGTTCGAAGAGGAATGGCCGGGCAAAAAATCGGTCGGTGGCGAACACCAGCACGGCAATCCCATGATCGCCTTCGATCTCGCCGGCACCGGTCAATATTCCAGCGCCGCTCGCACCGGTAACGCAGTCCGTGCCAATCATTTTGGCCAAGGTGGTCACCATCTCCTGACCATCCGCAGCGTGATCAGCGGTA
>Ga0307408_100002978_pt1 | contig 11729 bp, 7 predicted proteins | sample 322Cmetagenome_FD_202116 | JGI IMG/M metagenome (GOLD analysis project Ga0307408, IMG submission 202116) | Maize rhizosphere microbial communities from greenhouse at UC Davis, California, United States - 322HYB-C-3 | ecosystem: Host-associated > Plants > Roots > Rhizosphere > Soil | place: USA... | reverse complement strand
GGTCTACAACTGCCAGGATGCCAGCAACCACTCCTCCGTTTGCTGAAATAGCACTTGCTGCTCGTAGTGCCGACCCACCCGTTGTGATGACATCCTCCACGATCGCGACACGGTCACCTCGAACAAATGGACCTTCAATCAGTTGTGCAGTGCCATGGGACTTTGGCTCCTTGCGGACTGTGAAAGCGCGAACGGACCTAAGAGATAAGCCACTTGCGTACGCGATCGCGTACGCAACTGGGTCAGCACCGAGCGTCAAACCGCCAACCGACTGAACGTTCCATCCACTCTGTTCGAGTGCTTGTAGTCCGAGCTGTCCTATCAGCACGAGCCCTTCCGGGCTCATTGTCGTAAGCCTCGCGTCAATGTATAAACTTGACTCACGCCCGGATGACAGCGTGAACTGTCCACGTTTCGCTGAACGTTCTGCAAGCAGTCGCTGTAAGTCGCTGAGAGAGGCCATACACACTGTGGCAGCTTAGGTCTTGATGGCGAGCCCACCAACAAAGAACTGTCTTACATCGCATCGTAAATACTGGGCCTTCGTACTAGTCTGATGCCTTCCCCGGTAATACAGGCTCGTCTTGCTCCCGTCGCACTTCTCGTCGCTCTCGCATTCGTAGTTGTGGGGTTCCTGCGTGCGGACCGCGAGATGACACAAGCTGAACAAGACCGTGCAGTGTTGATGGCATCAGAGACTGCAACGCTTGTTGAAGTCTTTTTGCTACGACAGGTCACGCGACTTCAATTAATTGACCATGTAGCCGAGACGGCATTGCAGGACTCCCTCTTGCTCCGCGAACTCCAAGGTAACTCTGAGGCAGTTTCGAGTCGTGGTGACGGCCGGTTCGACCAACTGTGGGCTGTTGTTCCGAGCTTACGTGGCCGTACCGTAACACTGCTGTTTGGCAAAGCTTCTAACCTTGTCATTGACTCGAGTGCTATTGCGCGATTGGCGCAGAACCATAGTGGCTTGGGACCGAAAGCTGTTGTAACGCGCCAGAAAGGACAGACTCTATTCTGGCTCGTTCAATCGATCGGGAGCCGATCTCATTCATCGATCATAGCGCTCGTTTCGCTTGATTCGCTGACTCACTTGCTCCGTGACCAGAACCACGCCGGGTCAGTGGGTATAACGGTAACTGCATCCTCGGATACTATCCTTTTCCTCCCTGACAGTCAGCCTAACAACCGGCGTCGTAGTATTGGGCGGACGGTTGTAACTCCATTCGGCGAAAAATGGCTTGTGACCACGACGTACGCTCCAGCTGGGCGCGGGGTGCGGATTGCCCTATGGGTCGTGGGACTTGGCGCGATTGTTGGGTTGGGTATCGGACTGCTACTTGAGCGTCGTGAAGCCAGCCGTATCGCCGATCGATCCAGCGAGCTTGAGCACCTCTCGACAGAGCTTCTCCGCGCTAATCGAGCGAAAAGCGAATTCCTCGCGAACGTTTCGCATGAGCTCCGAACGCCGCTCAACGCTATTGTCGGATTTGTTGATTTGCTGCGTGATGGAGTGTATGGACCGCTTAATTCTCGTCAAACAGGTCCGGTCGAACGAATCGAAGCGTCCGCGAACCATCTTCGGCATCTCGTCGACCAGGTCCTGGATCTAGCGAAAATGGCGGCAGGTCGCTTGGAGGTTCACACAGAACCAGTTGAACTCCGACCATTTGTCTTCGATGTAGCAAGCGAAGTCGAACCCCTCATGACCGAGAAGGGACTCAGCTTCTCGCTTGCTGTTGGGGCAACACTTCCTCGGGTCCGTACAGATCCAACGCACCTTCGTCAGATCCTGATTAACTTGTTAGGCAACGCGGTAAAGTTTACCAATGATGGCGGTATCGCAGTTCGCGGCAAGTTGATCAGGCGCAATCATCACAATGATAACGCCGAGTTGCTCGCTTCCGGTTCGGATCCCGAGACACTGTGGATCGCACTCCAAGTTGCTGATAGCGGAGTCGGGATTGCCGAGAAAGACCGCGAGCGAATCTTCGATGAATTCGAGCAGGTAAACGCGGGCCCTCGAGGAGACTCGATGCGCCGTGGCACTGGGCTTGGATTGTCAATCTCGCGTCGCCTCGCGCGTTTGCTTGGGGGCGACATCAGCGTCGAAAGCGAGCTTGGACGTGGCTCAGTCTTTACGGTGTGGCTCCCGGTCGACCCTGCTGACGTACGAGGGGACCAAGCTGCCTAAATCTCACGACAGCGGACGCGACACCTTGTTCACCACAATGGTGTGGGGAGACTATTTCGGACGGAATAGTCCCTTCATCTTCGCTAGAAATCCACCGTCGTCGGTTGCCGTTGAAAGAAGGGCCTTTCGGAGTTCGGTCGCGAAAGTAATTACATCGGGATACCGATCAGTCGGCTGCTTCGCGAGCCCGCGCATAATTACCGCCTCGACCTGTGGCCCGAACTGAAGATTCGGCCGCGCCTTGTTCAACGCGATAGGCGGCTGCGACAAGAGCTGCGTGAACATTTCTCGCGGGGTCTTCGCGAGATATGGCAGGCATCCGGTCAGCAGAAAATACGCAATTGTGGCCAGGCTATACTGATCCGCGGCAGGTGTTACGAGCTCGCCGCTAAGCGCCTCGGGTGCAACGTACATTAACGTTCCGACGAAAAACCCGGCGCGCGTCAAACGCTCATCGGGAGCGGTATCAGTAGCCGCGGCAATTCCGAAATCGAGAAGCTTGACCTGATGCGATTCCGGATCGTACATCACATTGTCAGGCTTCAAATCGCGATGGACTATGCCGGCGGCATGAGCAGCTTGAACTGCATCGCCGATTTGCATGACAATCTGAGCGACCTCATCGCGAGGCAATGGCGCATTTCGCTTCGCGTAGCGCTCGAGAATTTCCCCAGCGGCCCATTCAATCGCTAGGTAGTGCAGTCCTGGTCCAGACTCCCCCGTTTCGATAGTCCGCACCACATTCGGGTGCTGAACACGAGTTCCGAACTTCGCTTCCCGAAGAAAGCGCGCGACCGCAGTCCGATCTTGCCTGAGCTTTTCGCGCAGTACCTTCAGCGCGACAACTCCGTGCTGAGGATGATCAGCACGGTAGACGGCGGAGGTTCCACCCTCCCCGACCATGTCCTTGATGCTGTACCCGGCAAGCGTGGTACCTACAAGCGTATCGCGCGACACGCGGCGAACCTAATTCTACAGACCTCTACCGGCAAGCGATGTCCGCAAACCAGAACGAAAGTTGGAGATAGCTGAACGATTTCGATGGCCTGAACATGTCACGCGTAGTCATACCGCTCAGCCTTCAATCAGTACTTATTGGCTCGTTGACCGCTTGTGGAGGTAGCCATCCTCCACCGCAAACAGCAGTGCCAGATCAACAGCCAGCTCACGGGGCAGCCGCACCGAGTCAAACAATGCCTGGTCAGCCCGAGTCGGTGAAGTTATACCGACAAATGGGCTTACTCGCCGAAGGCGGTGATACTCCGTTTGTTGGTAGCGTGTCGTTTCTCGGGAGCAAATTCGCGGATTCGACGCTGTTTGTGCTGACAGTCTCGGTTCCTACGCGCGGACTGACGTTCGTCCGCGAGAATGAGCGATACCGGGCTTCCTATTCAGCGACCCTATCTCTTACCCCTCCCAACGGAGTAGCTCGTCGGTTCGAAAGTCATCAGATCGTACGTGTCGCTGCGTTCAAAGAGACGTCCCGTTCTGACGAGAGCGTCCTCTACCAACAGATGCTCCTAGTCCAGCCTGGCGCGTACGATCTGGGTTTTTCACTTCGTGATGATGCTGGCGCCAAGGGGAGTTCAATCGAAGCGTCCGTCAACATCCCGCGGATTAGTGGTGGATCCCTCTCGTCACCGATCCCTGTTTACGAAGTAGTCCCGCGAAGCAGGCTGGATTCACTCCCACGCATCGTGCCCACTCCCAAAGCGACGTTCGCGCTTGGCCAAGACTCAGTGCTCTCAGTGTATCTCGAAGGTTATGCCCCTGATGCTTCGAGGTTGTCGATAACAACTTCGGTTTTTGGCGAGAACACATCGACACCTGTCTGGTCGGATACAATGTCGCTCGCTCGGCATGATGCGCTCTTCAGCGGTGTCATTAGCGTACCCATTACGCGACTTGGCGTTGGCGCATTGACCATGACCGCCGTCGTAACCGGACGCTCGGACACAACCAAAGCGCCTCTCTTTGTCACCTTCGGTGAAGATCTCCCGGTAGCGACATTCAGCGAAATGGTCAGCTACCTTCGATACTTTGGTTCGTCCGCTCGACTCCAAGCGCTCCGTGATGCGCCTCCAGATGCACGAGCTGGAGTATGGGCAGCATTCCTGCGAGCGACAGACCCGGATCCTGCTACACCAGTCAACGAGGCAATGCGTGATTACTTCGGACGTATTGCCCAGGCGAACGCACGATTTCGTGAGGAGGGTGAAGTCGGCTGGTTGACGGACCGAGGACGCGTGTTCGTCGCGCTCGGGGCGCCGGACCAATACTATGAGCCGAACACGACCGATATGAATCAGCGAGGTCGTGCCCAGGTCTGGGATTATCGGCGGCACCGTCTACAGGTCGTTTTCATCGACCAGACAGGATTTGGTCGGTGGCGTATGACCGTCGGCAGCCAGGCCGACTTCGAAGCGCTGGTACGGCGCGAGCTGTCTCGCTAGAAGCGACGTAAGACTGTGATGCGGGTCACATTAGACATTCTGGTAACGTCATTTGTTTTCATTTATCTATGGTCGGGTTTGGTAAGGTATCTCGTTGCAGGACATAGCGTTCTCTTGACAAATTTCCATGCTGCGTCTATATAGGGGCCGCAAACCGGGGTCGGTTTGCCCCGTGTACAGCCACGGGCTCGGTTCACCCCGTAGGAGGCAGCTTGCATGGCCAGAGGGAAAGTGAAGTGGTTCAATGACGCGAAGGGCTATGGCTTCATTGAACAGGAAGGCGGCGAAGATGTGTTTGTGCACTTCTCGGCGATCATGATGGACGGGTTCAAGACACTCGCCGAAGGACAGGAAGTCGAGTTCGAGATCCAGACTGGCGCCAAAGGACTCCACGCGACAAACGTCCAGCGCGTCTAGCGCACTCACACGTTCGTTGGCCGTCCAAGCCTGCCTCCGCCTGCCGCCACCGGCAGGCGGTGGTGTTTTCATCCCCTCGGTCTCAACGCTAAGCCGGAACTAGTGCCGGCGCGGCAACCACGGCGAGACATCTTGGTCACGTGTTGACAGTGTACCTTCCACAACGCCAACCCTGACATCACGTCTGATAATCGCGTCCCACTAATAGACAGAGCTCGAACACCCACGTGGCCGACGTCCAGCTCCCTTCGTCACCCCGCCTGTTCCTGATTGATGGATACGCCCTGATCTATCGGGCATTTTTCGCGCTGATCTCTCGTCCGCTCACTACAAGCAAGGGCGAGAACACTTCGGCCGCATGGGGAGTCGTCAACTTCCTCCAGCGACTCTTTGCGAACCACCGCCCGGAGTACATCGGTTGGGTACACGACTCGGGACTGTCATTTCGCCATGAGACATACCCTGCGTATAAAGCCACGCGCGAGAAACTGACTGAAGAACTTCAGGCGGACTTCAATCGCGGGATGGAGCGCATCAGTGAGATTCTTGATGCGTTTCAGATCCCAGTGCTCACACTCAAGGGGTATGAGGCCGACGACGTCATCGGTACGCTCGCGTCGCAATGTAGCCAGGCGTCGGTGAATGTCGTCATCGTCTCTGGCGATAAAGACTTTCAGCAGCTGGTTCGTCCGGGTGTCTGGCTGCTCAATCCAGGCCGCGGAGGTCCGGCAAACGTAGAAGAACAATGGGTGGGCGTAGAGAACGCGAACGAACGCCTCGGTATTTCTCCTGACCGAGTTGTCGATTATCTGGCGCTCGTAGGTGACTCGTCAGACAACGTCCCTGGTGTTCCGGGGATTGGCGACAAAACTGCACGTGACCTCGTGACGGAGTTCGGACCACTCGAGTCCATTTTGGCCTCGGTCACCAAGATCACCAAGAAACGACCTCGCGAAGCGCTTCTTGAGCATGCCGAGCGCGCTCGGCTCTCGAAGGAATTAGTAACAATCCGCGATAATCTGCCGCTCACGCTCGACATTGAACAACTACGAGTACGTCCGGCAAATACAGCGCGCCTTCGGCAGATATGTGTCGAGCTGGAATTCACAACGCTGATCAAAGACATCGCACCAGCGCCGACGCCGGTCGATACCACTCAACGCGCGTACACCGTTGTCGATTCGGTACAGGCTCTTGAGCGACTAGCGAATCGTGCGCGGAAAGCGAGTTACATAGCGGTCAACACACAGGCAGTAGCGGAACCCGGAGCGACAACGAGAGCAGATCCACTACGATCGCGTCTGGTATCAATCAGCATTGCACTGTCCGAGACGGAGGTGTTCTATCTGCCCCTTGCGCACCGTCAGTGGCAGCCGGCGCAACCCGCTCAGGGCGATTTACTCATCGATGTATCTGAGGACCATCCTCCAACGGATGCGCCTGATAACCGCGGAGTTGCACAGGACGACGACGGTGATACCGAAACCACGAGCGACCGAGCGCTCAACACGCCAACCCGGCAGTCTCGCGGGTCATCGAAAAAAGCTGTAGCCCCACAGCCAACCAGTGCCGCAGCGCGAGCTCTTGCCGAAGGTATCCCGCCGGTAACGAATCTTCCGCCAATCCAAAGTGCATCCATGGCACCGCTTCGTCAGCTGCTCGAGGACGAGAGCGTCCGGAAGACAGCTCAGAATGCGAAGCGCGATCTTCTCGTGCTGCGACGGGTTGGTGTGACGCTTCGAGGGCTCGACTTTGACACGATGCTCGCAAGCTACGTACTCGACCCAGGGCGAAGATCCCACGGCTTGGATGTGCTCGCCCTCGAGTTTCTCGACCGCACGCTTACCTCGTACGAAGAGCTGTGCGGCAAAGGCAAGACGGAAATTCCATTCGATGCATGCCCGGTCGAAGCCGCGCGCGATTATGCATGCGAGGAGGCCGAAGCGACATTTCGGTTGCGTGCCGTCTTCGAGCCGCTCCTCGAGATCCACGGCCTAACGAATCTCTTACGCGAAATCGAGCTACCGCTCCTCCATGTGCTTGCCGACATGGAATGGGTCGGCGTCTCGATCGATCTCCCGTGGTTTGCTTCGCTCAAGGAGCGCTTCAAGCGAGAACGCGAACGCGTCGAGAAGGAGATCTACGCCGAAGCTGGGGGAGAGTTCAACATCAACTCGAACAACCAGCTGCGGACTATCCTCTTCGACAAGCTGCAACTTCCCGTCCGAAAACGCACTGCGACCGGCCCGTCGACGGATGCAAGTGTGTTGCAAGAGTTGGCTGATGCCGGGCATACGCTGCCCGAACTGCTCATGGAATACCGGGAACTGTCGAAGCTGGAGAGTACGTATCTCGATACGCTCCCATCGTTGATCCATCCTGGTGACCAACGTCTCCACACGTCGTTCAACCAGACCGTCGCATCCACCGGGCGATTATCCTCGAGCGACCCGAATCTGCAGAACATCCCGATTCGTCGAGAGCTGGGGCGCGACATTCGCAGAGGGTTCGTTCCTCGAAAAGGATGGCTGTTTCTCGCCGCGGACTACTCTCAGATCGAGCTTCGCCTCCTCGCACATCTGTCCGACGACCCGGCGTTTGTCGATGCGTTCAATTCGGGTGGCGACATCCATCGCCAAACCGCGTCCATCATCTTCGGGGTTCCTGTCCCTGATGTGACGTCCGAGATGCGGGCTAGAGCGAAGACGATCAACTTTGCGACTATCTATGGGCAAGGCGCGCATGCGCTCTCGCGTCAACTGAAGATTTCCAACGCCGAAGCGCGTGAGTTCATTGCCACTTACTTCGAGCGCTTTCGCGGTGTGCGTCGCTATCTGGACTCCATGATCGAGCACGCGCGCGAGCATGGCTATGTCGAAACCATCTTTCACCGACGCCGCTACATCCCGGAATTGCGTGATCGCAATTTTAGCATCCGCGCATTTGGTGAACGCACCGCGGCGAACTCCCCAATCCAGGGCTCAGCGGCTGACCTGATCAAAATCGCGATGATTCGCATCGATACTGCCCTCACAAGAAGCGCGATGCAGAGTCGCATGCTGCTCCAAGTGCACGACGAGCTCGTTTTCGAATTTCCACCGCAGGAACAGGACGCGCTCGTGACGCTTGTACGGGATGAAATGGAACACGCCGCCGAGTTGTCGGTGCCTCTTGTAGTCGACGTTGGGTTAGGGGACAGCTGGCTGGCAACCAAGCTCGCCTAGCAATGCTAAGTCGATGTGTTGACTCACGTTAAGGGATGAGCATCACAGATCTAACTATTGCAGAGTGCGCCATCCCATGCGATGTGAGTGTATCCCACCCACAAAGCGGTTCTGGTGCCCACGGACTAACTAGCAGTGGGACAGGCACTTAGCCGATCAGTGACGGAGCGGCCCCGGCATTGCCTTGCCATGTCACTGAGTTTACACGCACGCACCCAGACTACGGGGCGATGCGCGCCTCGAAGCTTATCACATGAGACGACTATGCCTTGGTCCAATCGTCGCGGTTTCACACTAATTGAGTTGCTGATCGTCGTCGTCATTATTGGCATTCTTGCAGCGATCGCCATTCCCAAGTTTCAGAATACGAAGGGAAAGGCCAACGCTGCCTCACTGCGTGCCGACCTGCGCAACCTCGTAACGGCTGAGGAGGCGTATTTTTACGACAATTCGATGTACACGACGAACGTCAACGCGCTTAACATCCGCCTAACGACTGGCGTAACCATCACTTTTGGTACGGCCACGGCTGGAGGCTGGTCCGCGAAGGTCACACATCCAATGGCATGGCCGATCCAATGCGCAATCTTCTTCGGCTCAGCTCCTGCACTCGCACCAGCGACTTCGGAAGGCCTGATGGCCTGCTCATAGGTCGCGTCGGTGCCTAACACATTGCGTGACCACTGAAACGACATCAGCATTCCGCGAATTTAGCCGCCGTCTCGACGGGATGATCTTCGCAATGGACGGTGGACTCTGGCTCCACCGCCATCGATGGAAGGGCCACCCGATGGCGCACCTCGTTTCGACAGACCGCGAACGCCTACTTGCCTACGGGCGTGAGGTCGGGCTCCCTGCCGACCGGCTCCAGTTCAAGCCATTGAAAGACCCGCGAACGGGACTTCGGCGAGATGCATGGCATTGGGACCTGGTCGGCCGGTTTCTCCCACCTCTGGGCCTGACTTTCTGACTTTCGTTAGGTCGCCCGATCATTCCGGCTGTGCACACACGACCGCACATGGCCGTCGCGAACGAATCGAGATGAACGCGGTCCTCTCCCTAATTCGATGTCGTGGCGATCAATGCGTCGAGCGCAATAGCCTCACCCCGAAGCCACACCAGATCGTCGTGCAGGCGCTGGTGAATGTCTGCATCCCGGCGGAATCGGAGATAGGTCCGAACTCGCTGAGCCCCACGATGCAGGCGATCGGCGTAACGGAAATCCCACGTAGCTGACAGCGGCAACGACGCGCCGTACAGGACCGCTGCGCTCCCACCGAGCCACCATGTGACGAGGGAGATCTGCACGATATAGAACGCCAGCACCGCGAGTAAGCCGACGACGATCGTGTTCATCGCCGGTTCGTCGGGCGTCCTGCTTATCCGCAACGCGAGAACACGTGCGATTCGAAGCGGCACCCAATGGTTAACTCGACCCCATAGGGCAAACGGACCTGCAACACAAGCGATACCCGCTTCGCGAACAGCGAACCATGTCCCGGCCGCCGTCGATGTACTCATCTGCACATCACTCGCCGCAATGGCGTTCACCTTCAGAAGGGCCTCAAAGATGGCGAGGCGAGACACGAATTGCTCCACACGAACCCCGACCTCGAGATCAAGGGCTGGTAACGTCGGAACGATGTCTGCAATGCGGTGAGCGAGGCGAACCCAATCGACCAACGGTGGGTCGGGTGTATCCAGCGGTCGAAAGGCGTCAAGCACGTCAGCCAGGACAGACGAGGCTGAAAGTACCTGCAGTGCTTCGTCAGTCGAACGGAAATTGAGAGTCACCGCTCGCAAGCCAGCGTCGACACGACGTGTCAGGGCAGCGACGTCGTTAGGTTCATCGGGTAGGCCAGCGGTACACATGATTGGTGTACCGAACTGCATGAGCACACGCGAGCGTGGTTCCCACTTTCGCTCGAACGTCAGTCCGATCGGGACTATGGGGATGCATGTCAATCGGCGCTCGACTCGGGCCATCAGAGCCATTCGGGCAAGCCCGGTCTTCAACGGAGCGAGAGCCGGATCACTATGGCTCTTGCCCTCCGGAAAGAGAAGCACGACACCTCCCGACTCCAGCACGTCGAGAACAGCTGCAAAAGCGGCGGCATTCCTGGCCGGGTCGAGCACACCGCCGCTACTCGCCGGCACGGAGTCGCTTGCCCGCCGAAGCGGAACTACTCCTACCATCCGAACCAGCAGTTGTGTGATCCGATTCTCGAGCAGCGTTGCCTTCGCGGTGAGGACTACCGGGCGAGGCAGCATGCAACCCACGACGAGGGCGTCTACCAGCGCGTTAGGGTGATTGCTCGCCAGGAGCACCGGCCCTTCGACGGGTAAGCACTCCATGCCAACCACCTCGATATCGCGATAGAACCACCGAAGGGCGAGGCGGCTGAGGGCTCGCAGGACTCGGTACGCGATCACGTGTCAACTCGACGGACGTTGATGACAGCGCATTCGCGTTAGGAGGCACCGACGGAAATCAACCCTGCGTCAGCGGCACGTGCCGCCTCCTGGCCTTCGCTCACGCGCACGCGGCTGAGGAGAAGCGCACCAAGGGCGAAAAACAGGATGACGGAAAGAATCGCATTCCGGCTGCTCCCCGTCGTTGCAATGGTCACCCAGAAGAGTAGCGGGCCGAAAATGCTCGCGAACTTCTCGAAGACGCTGTAGAACCCGAAAAATTCTCCAGACTTATGTGCTGGAATCAGGCTCGCAAACAATGAGCGACTCAACGCCTGAGTTCCGCCCTGCACCGTGGCGACCATCACCGCGAGCAGAATGAAGTGGGCTGCTGTCTGCATATAGAAGCCCAGGATACTTATCGCTGCGTAGACGACGAGACCAATGAAGATCGCAGGCTTGGCTCCAATTCGAGCGGCGATGCTGCCGAACAGGAAAGCGAACGGAAAGCCGACAAACTGCACGATAAGAATTGAGGCGATGAGGACGGTATCCGCGATGCCAAGCTGCTTGCCGTACGTAGCGGCCATCTTCTGGATGGTTTGGATGCCATCGTTATAAACCATGAACGCCAACAGCATGAGAAACGCCTGCTTGTAGCCTCGTAGCGCGCGGAACGTCTCGCCCACCCGGACAAAAGGAGCGACGAGTACACGCCCGCCCGTGAGCTCGTCCGGCTCGCGCGTTCGCGGCGGCTCGGGAACATGGCGGAAAAGCGGAATAGAAAACACCAGCCACCATACGGCGACGGATAACAGCGCGAGTCGGGTTGGCAGCGTTTTCTGCGCACTCGATAGTGCGGCTCCGGTAGGGAGGCCGAACCAGCCGGGCTGGAGAATCCACGCAAGGTTCAACGCCAGTAGCAACCCGCCGCCGATATACCCGACGGCGTATCCCGCGCTCGAAACACGGTCTATCTCGTCGTCTGCCGCGATATGTGGCAGCAATGCATCGTAGAAAACCGTG
>Ga0307408_100002976_pt1 | contig 11733 bp, 16 predicted proteins | sample 322Cmetagenome_FD_202116 | JGI IMG/M metagenome (GOLD analysis project Ga0307408, IMG submission 202116) | Maize rhizosphere microbial communities from greenhouse at UC Davis, California, United States - 322HYB-C-3 | ecosystem: Host-associated > Plants > Roots > Rhizosphere > Soil | place... | reverse complement strand
GCATCTTCAAAGGTAATCGAGCCACCGGCGAGGACTTTTTCCATACAACTACGGATGAAGAATGAATCGGTCATAAGGTCACGCAGGTGAGAGCGGTTAATTAAAATTTTGGTCTGAAACTGCAGTTCTAGACAAGTATTTCTAAATTCGAATTTAGAAATACCTCATAAAAGTTTCCTCAATGACTTGCCAATATTATAGATGGTCAGTATGCGTATCGTATTCGAATGACATTTTTGAAGAATTATTGGTAGTTGTATTTAGCCTGAGAATCAAAATATCCTCCACTATAGAGCCCCACAATTGCCCTCGAAATTGAGTAACCACTGTCATAAAGAACAGCTTTTTTGCTGTCAGCATATGCCCACCTGCTTTTGGCTCATACACCTAACCAATAGAGGTCATTTCAGTGGCCTCCAGGTACTACTTATGTAAAGAAAGATCTTCAAGAAACAGGAAGCTCTTTGAAGAATATTTTAATATTTTCTACATGTACTAAGTTACGTACTTTATCAAAACAGGGTCTAAAGGCGGGGTCCGGAGAGCCAAGAAGACCCATTTATTGATAGATCATTTCCTGCCAGGTCAAAAGGCAGAAACGGCGGTTTTCGTTATCGAATCGAACATTCCAAAACAGCTCAAAAAAGGAACGTTTTCTATCCTGTACAAAAATGAGTACCGTTTTTCTACTATTGGCTAAAGAAAGATTTTGATCAACGCGTCTATTTATTTGTGCTACCCTTTTTGAACACTTTTCTTGACAACATCATAATTATATTGCGGTACCAAGAGTGGAATATGAAATATGCCTTTGCATACCTGCGTGTAAGCACGGAAGAACAGACTGTCCAGAATCAGAAGCTTGCTCTGGAAAAATGGGCACAAGGGAACGATTACCTGATCCTTGACTCTTTTGAAGATCCTGCTATCAGTGGTAAGGTTCCCGCTACCCAAAGGCGCGGATTTCAAGAAATGCTGGACCTGGTAAAAATGACTGGAGTAGATGCCGTTTTAGTTTATGAATTATCACGCGTTGGAAGAACTTTTTGGGATACGTTAGATGCGATAAAGGCGGTAGAGCACTACGCCTCTTTAATTTCATGCTCGCCTAGAGAATCATTTCTCCAAACAACAGAATCCAGTATCAGAAAACTTATGATCGGGATCCTGACATGGGCTGCAGAGAGAGAACGTGAGCTTCTAGTTCAAAGAACAAAGGATGGCATGGAGCGAGCCAAGGCGGCAGGCAAAGGCATTGGTCGGCCTCAAAAGATAATTGACAAAGATAAGCTCATCAGTCTGCTTGCAGAAAATCACTCGAAAATAAGAATAGCAAAGAGCCTTGGCATCTCAAAAGCTACCCTATACAAGAAATTGGGGGAGCTAAGATAGCTTCTCTATCTTTCTCAATAACTTAAGCTGTACATTGACCAACTTCTCGAGATCGCGCTTTCCAATCCCCAAAGGTGGAATTAAAAGCATGATGTTACCAAGGGGCCTTAGATGCACGCCCATCATTAGTGCTTGTCTCATTATAAAGTAATTTATGATCTCTTTATTTTTCAAAAAGACAATCGGTTTGTTGTTTTTTGTCAGTTCAATTCCAGCGAGCAGACCCTTGTGTCGGATATCAGCTACTATGGGCAATTTCGAAAATTCAGGCAGTCTTGACGCCATGTATTCGGCGCTCACTTTGATTTGCTGGGTTAAATCATGGTTTTGATAATTCTCGATGTTTGCTAGTGCAGCGGCGCATCCTGTAGGATGACCCGTAAAAGTGTGACCGTGGTATAGGTGCTTGTTGTAACGATATTTTCCCAGAAATGCATCAAAAATACGACGAGTAACAAGAGTTACTGCTAGAGGGAAGTAACCTCCAGTCAGAGCTTTTCCAAAGCATACAATATCTGGTTGTGACCTCTGTGCAAGATATTCTACGACGTTTCCAAGTCGACCAAACCCAGTTGCAATCTCGTCTAGAATCAGCAAGATGTCATAATCTCTGCACAGCCTTGCTACCTTCTTCTGATATCCTGTAGGGTAAATAATCGCTCCTCCTGCTATCTGGGCCCCAGATTCCATCATGAGCGCGGCGCACCGATCCTTATGTCTCTTAAGCGTATTCTCAGTTTTCTCAAGACACCATTCTACTAGGTCCCGTTCATTTGTAAATCTGCTCCCATAGAGGAGCGGGCTTGGAATTCTGTGTACGTTCAACAAGAGCGGTCTGTATACTCTGAAGAAATTCTCAATGTAACCAACAGACATCGCGCCGATTGTGTCGCCATGATATCCATGGTCGAGTGAGATGAATTCCTTTTTTTTCTCTTTTCCTTTATTATACCAGTATTGGAGAGCCATCTTCATTGCAACCTCTATTGCGGTAGAACCGTTGTCAGTATAGAATACTTTATGCATCCCCCTTGCCAGTTCAAGAAGTCTTTCAGCGAGTTCTATGGACTGAGCATTGGCAAATCCGAACAGAGTAGAATGCGGGACCTTTTTGAGCTGATCTATCATGGCCTGAACAACTTTGTTCTGCGTATGCCCCCAGACGTTGCACCACATGCTAGCACTGCCATCGAGGTATTTTCTCCCTTCGCTGTCAACTAGGTAAAAGCCATCCCCTTTGACGATTACCTTGTTATTCCATTTTACCCAATCTCTCATTTGGGTATACGGATGCCATACAAAGTCTTTGTCCGCATTTGTCAGGTTCAATTCAGTTAAATGCATGTTTTGTCTGCAGCTCTAATAATATTTCCATGCGTGGCATATTCATAACAGGGACAAGCACAGGAGTGGGCAAGACAGCGGTAGGTGCAGGCCTCGCCTGGGCATTGAGAAAGCGAAAAATAGATGTTGGTGTTATGAAACCTTTTGCAACTGCAAACAGAGTTTTTTCAACAAACTATCGGTCTCAGGATACCGCAATACTTGCCAAGGCCTCGGGGGTTAACGATCCTGATTGCAACCTCAATCCCTTTTTTTACTCAATAGCGGCCTCACCTCTAGTTGCTTCGGAGCTAAAGCATGGCGTTCCAGTCAATATCAAAAAAGCCGTGCAGGAGTTGAAAAAGCTTGGAAGAAAACACGATTTTCTAATTTCGGAAGGCATCGGTGGCATCATGGTTCCGTTGACTCAAAAAGAATGCGTTGCAGGTTTTGCAAAGCGGATAGACTTGCCTGTAATTATCGTCTCGACAGCTAAGCTTGGGACTCTGAACCATACTTTGCTCACAGTAATGGCCTGCAAAAAGTTTGGCCTCGAAATTAGGGGAATAATTTTGAATAAAACATCAAGAAAACCTAACCTAGTGGAGCAAAAGACAGCTGAAGTTCTTGAGAGGCTCACACACATCAAAGTATTAGCCGTAATTCCTTTCTCAAAAGGAGCTAATTTCGCTGCTGTTGGTAAGGTGCTCGAACATGATTTGGACCTTGACAAATTATTGTCCATGTAAGAGCTTGAGTCCACGGTCTCCCTTGCGAGCAAGGAATGCATTGATATCTAAGATGATCCTCGAGTAAGGGAACTGTATTGATCCAAGGTAATAATTTTTATGATCTATCTCTAGCCGCTTTGCTGACACGATCCAAATATTTCCATCGTGAGGCTGCACAGATTGGGCATGCTTTATCTTTATCATGTCCCCATTTCCTTTTATTATTTGGATGACTAGAGCTTTTTCCGGGCTCTTGCTCAGCATTTTTAGTGAAGGAACAACTAGGTCCAATTCTGCGCCTTTCCAGTTGACCTTCCTCTCGGAAGGAAGCAGAGAAGCAGTCAGCATGAAATGGAGCAATGCCTCACATAAAGTTCCGAACGACTCGTCATCTAGTTGATCACCCATCCTACTTTTACATTTTTCAAGAATTTCATTACAGGACTGTTCCGATCTTTCAATCTCGCCAATAACTTCCATGCGGATTTTTGCTCTGCCGATCTTATCTATAGTAGAATATAGAATGTCTTTGATGTCTGCACTCACAGATACCGCATACAAGCTACGTTTATTAAATCTGTCATAGACTATTATCTATATGGCCAGGAGAGTTGCTACAGGTCTCCTTATTGCCTCACTGATACTCCTGATAGTCTACGGAGCTGATGTTGCGGTCGCAGCAGCCTCTCCAGATGGAGAGGGTTTCTTGCCTTTTGACGAGGCAGTCAGAGGTGGAGCCTTTGGCGGGGGCTCAGTCGTAATGTCAATAATTGCATTTGTAATTGCTCGCAAGGAATATGCTCCTATAGTTTCCGCGCTCTTGTTTGTAAATGGGGGTCTCATCGTTGCAGGAATGATTGCGCTTATTGCGCAGGGCGCACTTGCATCCGAAGACTCTTCAAACACATTACGCACTATTGGCCCTACAACTGCAATGGGGGGAATTCTAATAGGGCTCGGCGCATGGAAGGTTGTAACAGACAGAAAACTACTCGCTACAAGGAGAAGAGAGCCGGCTCAGAAATGAAAAGACGTATAGGTTCGGGACTTGACGCACATGATTGACTTTTAAAGTATGCCCTATTGACGACAGCGTATGCAAAGGGAGTGCAGGCATCGACACATCCACTTAGGGTCTTACAGAGTTTGAAGCAAAAACATCTTGACCAGATGTGCATGCATCCTAGCGAGTAACATTTTATACAATCTTGGCAAGCTTATTTGTGTCATGAAGACAGCGATTCTTGCGGGGGGTTATGGAAAAAGGCTAAGGCCCCTTACCGACACAAGGCCTAAGCCAATGATAGAGGTCTTTGGTGTCCCAATTATCGAATGGCAGGTAAGATGGCTTAGAAAATTTGGTATGAAAGACGTTGTCATATGCGCGGGATATATGAAACAGCAGATAATTGATCATATTGGCAATGGCGCCAGATTTGATTGCCGAATCGAGTACTCATTCGAGGAGAAGGCGCTCGGAACCGGGGGAGCACTTTTGAATGCTAAAGAACTTCTTTCTAGCCAAGATTCATTTTTCGTATTAAATGGAGATATTCTTACAGAGCTTGATCCAAACAGGTTGAATATTGCGAATTCAAATACCCTTGCGGTTGTTCCTCTACGCAGCCAATTTGGACTGGTCGAATTTGATGAGAATTCAAAAGTCCGTGGATTTGTTGAAAAGCCAGAAATCCCTGACAGGTGGATTAATGCTGGCATATATCGCTTTACTCAAGAAGTTTTTAGATACTTGCCTCAAGAAGGCAACATTGAGGTTACTGCTCTGCCGGCGCTAGCGGAAGAGGCAAAGCTTCAGGGTGTGAAATACAAAGATGTTTTCTGGCGCTCAATTGATTCACATAAGGATATCGAAGAAGCATCCAAAGAGATGAAGGAAGCAAAACTATCATGAGAGTGCAAAAGTTGGGATACAGTCTCGGTCCCCTACTTTCCATGCGCGAGATTCTTCTATGCGCCAAGATGGCTGATCAGCAAGAATTTGTTGATTCATTATGGGTTCCGGAATCTTGGGGACGAGAATCATTTGCAACTCTTGGCGCCATCTCCCAAGTCACTAGAAAAGTAAGCCTAGGTACATCGATTATTAACATTTATTCAAGGACGCCTGCCATCGTCGCCATGGCTGCCATCACTCTTGATATGCTTTCAGATAACAGGACAATTATTGGTCTTGGAGCAAGCACTGCAGCCATTGTTGAAAACTGGCATGGTCTAAAGTTCAATAGGCCTGCCAGCCGTATGAAAGAGTATATTGAATGCCTCAGGCTCATGACCAGAGGGGAAAAGGTAAAATATAATGGTGAATTTTTCCAAATCAACAATTTCAAGATATTGCATCAACCCCAAAGGGTGAATATACCAATTTTTATGGCCGCTGTCAACAAGAAAATGGTCTCAATGGCATCGAAGCTAGCAGATGGCATATTATTGTATTTGAGGCCACTTGAAGAATTGAAAAGGACCGCAACTGAATTAAAGCAAGCTACAAAAGGAAAAAGCTTTGAAATTGCTTGCTCGTTTATATGTGCGATGTCAAACAAAGAGCCAGAAAAAGCACGAGCTCGCGCAGCAACAACCCTTGCGTTTTACATCGCAGTTGGAGAGTATTATAGCAAGTTTCTTGCAGATAATGGCTTCAAAATTGAAGTTGAGGAAATAACTGCAGAATATAGAAAGGCCGGTGCAGATAATGCAGCAAAATATGTTTCTGACAGGATGCTTAGCTCGCTTGTAATTTGCGGTAGTAGCGAAGAGTGTAGAGAATCACTTTCAAAATTTCTTGCGACAGGAATTACGCTACCTATTATTCAGTTCAACCCTATAGGTGACTCAGAAAGCTCATTTAAGGAGATGCTATCAGCCTTCTAAAATGCGCAAGGTAGCAGTGTCCTCATGGGCAACCTCAACATTTACCAAAGGCTCAAAGATGTCCTTATTTGAGCTGGCCTGCGAGCCTTCCGTACAACTGATAAGGAGGAACCGTCTTTCTGCAAAGGAAATCGATGCTGTCTTGTTTTCTAGCTGTGCGACTGATCAGTACAGCTCTGCGATAATATCTGAAATGCTTGGTATACATCCAAAGATTACCTATCGTATAGACAATCTCTGTAACTCTGGCACTAATGCTGTAACTTCTGCTTTTGCAATTATTGCGTCTGGCTTGTGTGATACGGCGCTTGTGGTTGGCGCAGAAAAGGTAGACAGCCCTGGTAACAAGCTGTTGTGGGATGTTACTCGCGGATCGTTTATGTTTCCAGTACACTGGGCCGCAATATTTGCAAAAGCTCACATGAGAAGATACGGCACAACTGAAGAGCAGATGGCTAAGGTTTCTGTGAAGAACCATAAGAATGCCACTAAGAATCCTCACGCTCTTTTTGGAAAGGAAGTGGCCTTAGAAGAAGTCATGAATTCAAAAAAGATTGCATCTCCTATTAAGCTGCTAGACTGTTCTGCCCCTTGCGACGGCGCATCCGCGATACTATTAGTATCTGAAGAAAAGGCACGCAGCATCGACAATCCTGTCTTCATAAAGGGAATAGGACAGCAAACAACCTCAGCCAGCTTTGCAAAAGCGACAGCTGACCTCACAAGTATTGAGGCTGCCAAACGGGCCGCTCATTTAGCTTTTGAAATGTCACATACAAAACTATCGCAGATAGATGTAGCAGAACTCCATGATGCATTTACAATTCTCGAAATCCTGGCGTATGAAGACCTAGGATTTGCAAAAAAGGGCGAAGGCGGAAAATTTGTCGACCAGCAGCATATAGCGATAAATCCAAGAGGAGGTATAATTGGGTGCGGCCATCCTGTTGGAGCTACTGGTGTGGCCCAAGTTGCCGAAATCGCATCTCAACTCGCTGGGAAAGCAGGAAAGAGGCAAGTAAAGCACTGCAAGACAGGGCTGGTTCACAATCTAGCCGCAGCGGGGTCCTCAGCGTCAGTAGTTATCATGGGTGTGTGAAGATCAACTGCAGGAGTTCATAGAAAACTTGAAGAAGGGTGAATTTCGGCTGCCTGTGTGTAATTCATGCAAGGCTAAAGTATGGCCACCGTCTAATTATTGCCCTCAATGTCTCTCAAAGACGTCACTTCGAAATATTGATACAAGGGGGACTTTGATACATTTCACAAAGTCATACGTCAAAGGCATGGAAGGTTGCTATGGTCTTGTTGAAATGTCCGGAATTAAACTCATTGGATCGTTTGAAACTGTCGAATTGAGAGAGGGATTAAGGGTGAGGATGGTGACATGCGGCGTGAGGCCCGATGGCACCCCGTATTACTTTTTTGAGCCAATTAGGGGCTGACATTAATATACGCTAGCAAATAACCCTCTAGGATGTATACATATGAGTTATGATAGGTTCGTTGACGAGAGGCTCCTCACAAGCCGCGATGCTCTCAACAAGCTGCAGATCAAAATGAAAGTAGTTCAAATTGACGAAAATGCCCGTGATTTTTCCCAGCGCTTTGGGCACAGGGTGCTTGTCCAGAAGGTACTTTTGACTATCAAGTACAATGATACTGAAGAAGTCGAAGAGAAGGAGCTAGACGTAGAGGAGATTGAAAAGAGGATAAAAAAAGAGAGGCTCTTTAGTTCTTCGAATCGGTGGCTTGCTTCAAGTGACATCAAGAATGGTTACGTTGTTGCAAGCCATCACCTCGATCTGCTTGCCGACGCGATTGCACTCGACATAATTTCGGTATGAAAATATTTCACAATTCGAGTTTTGAAAGATCACCATGGGAACATATTCTTCCATATCCAGGGTGTTTGCGCTAGAACCTACGTAGGGCGTACGAAAAACACAGTTATGATAAGAATTATGATGATAATTATAGCGCCGCTCGTCAGACTCGAACTGACGACCCACTGGTTAACAGCCAGTTAAGCTTCGAAGCACAATATCGCGCATCGAAATTGCTCTACCATGCTGAGCTAGAGCGGCGCACTATTACAGCAAATCCAAGGACAAAATAAATCTTTGGTCTTGCTTACTGCATACCTTCTTCTTTAGAGTATACGTAAAGGCCGTCGAGGAACACTCTTTGGTCTTTGCCTTTTGTCTTAGTTGATAGTTCAATGTTAGCAGCCGTCTGCGAGACATTTTCTAGACTTGGACCCTGGATGACGACATCCTCTCCCACGACGCTAACCTTAGTAGCGTCTCCTACTATTTTAGAAATCCTTGCCGACCTTTCGCCATAAAAGTTCTCGACATGTAACTCTTTGCCCTTAACTTTGACAGAAATCGGAAAGTGTGCAAATATGATTTTAAGTTTATATGTATAGCCTTTTTCAACACCTTTTATCATTGCTGCGATTAAACTGCGCGCGGTATTTGTCACAGCAAGGTCGCTCTTTCGCGTTCCATACGGTTTTATTGTTACCTTATTGCCCTGTACTGTCACTGTAGCTGGAAGCTTCGTGAAATCCTTCTTTACCGTGCCAAGTGTGCCTTTGACCTGTATGACGTTACCTTCCTTTTTTATCATGACACTAGCAGGAGCCTCAACTTCTGCCGTTATTTCTTGCTTAATAGATGTAGCCAACCAAGACTCCTCCGAGATTCTGGGCCTGCGCTTCGTGGTGTGACATGATCCCTTTGCTGGTGGATACAAGAAGTATGCCCATTGTGTACGCCGGCAGGAACTGTCTTTCCCAACTAAAGTATCCGTTCTTTTTAACCGAAAAGCGTGGCGTAACAATGCCGCACTTGTTTATCTTGGCTAAAAGCTGAATTCTAAACTTGCCGGCTCTACCGTCATCAATCTGCTCAAACTCTCCTATGTAGCGATGTTTTTGCATCACGCGCAGCACTTCACTCGCAAACTTGGATGCAGGTATCACTATGCACTCCCTCTTTCTCCTAGCCTCATTATTGAAAATGGTTGTAAAGAGGTTAGATAGAACATTTAATGCTGGCATTTTCTTCCTTCTTCACCTACTCGTATTTAGTAAATCCTATGCTATTGGCAACTTCTCTAAAGCACTGCCTGCAAAGCATCAGGTTGTATGTGCGGATCAGTCCATTATATGAACCACACCTTTTGCACCACCTTCCGCCCTTGCCATGAGCAAGCTTCTTTCTTCCTGTTGCTTCATATTCTCTCGGCTTTGGCATTTATTTATTCAACCTCTACTCCATATTTCTGTTTAAAGAACTCAATTGCCTCTTCTCTGTTTATCCTGTGCATCTTGCCTATCTTGGCGCTCTTTCTGCTCTTCTTCGCAATCCTATATCCAGGCCTGTTAAGTACAATGTTAACATCCATCCCGAAGATGCCGATCTCGGGGTTGTACTTTGTACCTGGGATGTCAATGTGTTCATGTATGCCAACGGAGATATTACCATAATTATCAAATGATGACGCTTTGAGCACATTATTCTTCGCTGCTACGACACGTTTTAAGAATTCAATTGCCGGTTCATGCCTGAGGGTCACAACTACTCCTATGGGTTCACCCTTGTGAATACCGAAGTCCCTGACACTCTTTTTCGCTCCACGTACAGCTGGCTGTTGATTTGTCAGCTCCATCAGAGCATTCTTTGCTTTATCTATGGGCTCACCAGACCTCCCGACTCCAATGTTTATCACTACCTTATGAACCTCTATTCTTTTCATGTCATGTTGCTGCTGTATTTGTTCCTGGCTCAACTCAACTCACCCTAATCACTGGTCTGTCAGTTCCGACAGCCATTACCATTTCAACAGGCAATTCTACTGATTTATTGTCAAATGAAACAATTGCTCTCTTTGGAAGCGAGAATACCCCGTCCTGAATGTCTTCGATCTTCCCTACTGCGCCAGCATTTTCACCTCTAATGATAAGTGCCGTCGCGTCCTTCTCAAAAGCAACATGGTTGATAATACCAACCGCCGGCAGGCTGATAACACAGCTATCGCCAACCTTTAGATTTTGGTCGCTTATGAGTGTCTTGCTATCATGAAAGCCGTATTGCGTCTTTTTGCCTCTAATACTAGTCTTGCTTGTAACTTTAATCAGCTTCAATCCTTTTTCAGCCTCCTCAACTGCAACTGGAGACAGTGACACTGAATTCTTTGGAACCATCCTGTATGCTTGGCCCATAGCTAGTTCCACTACGTCCATTAATCCAATAGCAAAGTTGGGATCGCGTCTTATCAGTCCGTCCACTTTGACCTTACCTGCCTTCAAAATTCTATCTACTTCATATCCTGTGCTTGCAACCTTGAGCACATCACGCAGGACAATCCCAAGAGGGTAGGCCCTCTTCCCAGGATGAGGCCCTGCGTTGACTCTCATGACAAACTTACCCTCTTTTCTGTTAATAGTCCAGAAGGTGGGTGCTAGCTGTCTTTTTACTCTTGTGTCGCGACCTTTCTTGCCCATTATTCAGTATCTTCCTCCTTTTTCTTCTCTTTTGTTTCCTTTTTTTCGAGAGGCTCCGACCCAGCTTTATTTGCTCCCTGGAGCTTTCTGGATCTATAGTTGTCATCAAGATTTAGGGAAATAACCATAACGTTTGAAGAAGGAATTGGTACTTTGACTTGACCTCCACGGATCTTTTCCCTTTGGATACCTTCGATGTGAAATGTCGCATGCTCAGTATTTACCTTTTCGACTTTTCCCTCGACTCCCCTGTATTCTCCTCGCATTACTCTGACAGAATCACCCTTGACCACACGTATGTTCTTTCTCTTATACTGTTCGCGCAATGTGTCCTCTAGTACAGCTCCAACCATCTTATCGCGCTGGTGCTTAGGAAGATGGATGAGTTTTGGATTAATACCTACCATAACTTTCACCTATACTATCATGCCCGCCAAGTTGGCTATTCTTGGCCACTTTTCTGCCGCCTCTGATGCTACTGGTCCCTTAATGTCTGTTCCTTTGATTTCACCTTCCTGCGTAACGAGAACTGCAGCATTGTCTTCAAAGGCTACACGCACACCGTTCAGCCTCCTTATTGGGTACTTCTGCCTCACGATGACTGCACCAAAAATCTGCTTGCGTAGCTCTCTCGGACCTTTCTTGACAGTCACAGTAACGAAATCGCCAACTGCTGCTGCGGGCTGCCTAGAGTGTCTTCCCTTGTATCTTGTCACTTGGGCAATGCGCAATATCTTCGCACCGGTATTGTCAGTGCACACTAGGCTTGCCGTAACAGGAATGGCCCTAGTAATATAGGGGCGGAACTCCTCGACTCCCTTTGCTGAAACTGCTCTTGACTTAGCTCCTGCCGCCATCCTTTGTGTTCACCTCAATCACTACAAA
>Ga0307408_100002974_pt1 | contig 11740 bp, 3 predicted proteins | sample 322Cmetagenome_FD_202116 | JGI IMG/M metagenome (GOLD analysis project Ga0307408, IMG submission 202116) | Maize rhizosphere microbial communities from greenhouse at UC Davis, California, United States - 322HYB-C-3 | ecosystem: Host-associated > Plants > Roots > Rhizosphere > Soil | place: USA... | reverse complement strand
CGAAACATTCGGCCCAATATTTTGGATAGTCAAATAACGGCTTGGCTGCTTGCATGTCGACGACCGGTGTTGAAGTGAAAAATCGCGGGCGCGGAATATAGCACAAATTTTGACCAATTCCGACGACAGTGGTCGGTTTCTCCAAGAGGCCGCCCATCCGGACATTACGCGTTCCATATGAACGCACGACGCACAACACGGCAAGGAAGCCGACCACTCAGCGCATCTTTGATGGGATAGCGAGGCGTGAACGTTAAAGGATGACAAGCAATGCCAATCAAACCGCCAGTCAGAGGCTCAACAACCGCATCGGTCCATGGGACCCGCGTCAGCGACTCGGTGCCCGGGCCCGTTAACAGGAATTCCTTCGGCGGCACGTTGGCGCCTCCTTCTCCTGCCCGGCGCCCTTCGTCATCGACCGATCCAGCTCACTCGGTCATCACTCCTGCGCCACCGCGAGTTGCGATCAGCTCAACTGCAAACTCAGCCCCCACCCCCGCTCTGCCCGAGCGTCCACTGAAGGACTACTGGATCACGTCGCTGGCGGTGCTGCCGGCACCTGACGCCCAAGGTATTTCGGTCTACAAAGGACGTCAGTATGTAGAAGTACCAGACGGCGGTTATGTCCAGATCGGAGTAGATCCGGCCAGCGGCCTTTATCGCGCGAAATTATCGAGTGAACTGATACCTTCAGGACCGGTTTTAAAGCCCGACGTCGAACATTCGCTCTGGTATCCGGTTGAGCGCCTGGTGCCGTTGACCTATCCGCTGTCAACGGCACGACTGGAGGCGTTTCGCACCGACCTGGATTTCAGCACGGCCGATCCGGGCAGTGATGGACTGTATCGCTTCAACGGCAAGCTTTACGCGCGAATAGACGATCATGCCTATCAAGTCCTGCATGATCTCGATGCTTCGTCGCCGCAGAGGTCGGTGATGCGCATCGTTCGCCCCGGGGACGCGGTCGCTACCGATGCCGGCAATCTTTACGTGGCTTCGCGCCCCGGCAGTTCGGAGCCTGTCGCTTTTGATAGCCGGCACGGCTGGCAGGGCACGATTGTGTACGGTGCCGCAGGTATGCCGCGAACCGTGGCAGAGTCTTCAAGTGCCTTCTGGCAGCGTCTGGAAGTGGCCTCTGAACTTGACCAGATAAATCAGCGAGTCCAAAAAGCTCACGAGAAACGTCAAGAGCTGATCGCGGCATGGCTGACTGCGAAGGATCTGGACGGTGAGCCCGCCACACGGGTCGCGAGCGAATTAAAAGCACTCGTCACTCGCGAACTGCACAGCCACCAGGAACTGAAAAGTCTGGGGAAGGCCCTGAAGTACTACAAAGAGCAAAAATCCGTCATAAACACTCTCATTTCGGCGGAAGTTTACCGAACCAAAATGATCGCGTTGCAAAAAGGACAAATGCTCGCCTATCAACAGCTCATTGAATGCGGCCTGAGTCGCCGCGCACTGGACGGGCCACTACTCGACCTTGCTCCGGACAGGCTTCCCCGGACCGTCAGCTTCCTTTACCGATTGATGGGCCACCTGAAAGAGCGCCAGCTCATTGCCGATAATCTGTTAAAAAAATGGAAGGTCTCGCCGGACGATCTGAGCGACATACTTTCATCGACGGACACGCATAACGTCGTCGCCTCGTGGGTGCTCACCAAAAGTGTACTGCTGGACAATCCTCAGTCGGTCGGCAACGCTGTTCAGGCTTCTGACCTGGCTGTCCAGTTCGGTATGGCGACCGTCGTTTATGCAGCGCTTGGCAAGATCCCGGAAGACCTGCACGTATCGGTACTCAGTGGCCTGTCTCAGCAATGCGCCGCACTGCGAGACTGGTACGACCGACTGGACCTGCCAGACGGCCCCGAGCACGTCACCTCACGCAATGACATCAACGCCGAAATCCAGGCGTTCGAAATCACCCTGGAAACTCGCCTGACGCGCCTCTATCTGGACCAGCCGGACGGCTCCGCACGACCAGCCCCGGAGCAGCCGATTGACTTCGACTACATTCCGCCACAAGACCGAAGCGGCCCGCAAGCGAAGCCCTGGCGCCTGTTTCGGGCGAAAAAGAACGGTGTCAGCAGGATCAACATCGGCGAGTCACGACGCACCGCTCTCGGAGAGGAAGTCATTGACGTCAGCAGCCCCTTTAATCCGGAGCAATCCATACAAACCTACGAGCGCAGAGAGGGGGAATGGTGCCCGGTGCAGACGATGCGGAGAAAAGCCTTGCCCACGCTGCTGGCAGAGGCTGATCAATTGCTGCGCGAATCCGACTCGCACGTCAATACCGCCCTCAGGGAAGAGCGGGGAAAAATCAACCCGGACAATATCGTCGAAAGACTCGAAGAGAAAGTCAGAGCGCTGGATGACACAGCCCTGCAGCTTCAGCGGTTCGAACACAACGATGCCAATGCCAAGGCATTGATCCAAAGGCTGAAACACGACAGTCAGCGTCTGCGGACCGCAGGCGAGGACATTCGCATCCGGATTTACAAGGACAAGAATTTTCTCTGCGTCGACCGGGTGATTTATCTGATCGACAGGGAGCACGTCCGGGCGCAGCAAACTGTCACCCGACTGAAACGGGGCAAGCGCCAGGACAAAGAGTACCTCGACATTTACGTGCTGACGGATGCCCACACCGGCGCGCCACTCTGGCACGCGCATTTTCATTACCCTGCCGTAGACACGCCCGCCCTGAACTTCAACGTGCGTGGCGCGCACCTGAAAACCCTTGAGCAAAGCGCACAGGGCAGTATGTCGCAGCGCAGAGAAGAACAGGCAGGACGACAACACGTTGCCATTTGGCGTCATCACTTCGACAGACGCACCGCGCAGAGAATTTTCGATCTGGTGGCGACCACCACTGATCGCGTCACGTAATGGATGCTGCCCCGGCCAGGCACCGTGCCGCCCGACCGAAAAGTAACCCGGCGCACCATTCGCCGGGAAAAAATCCGATACAACCACGTCGTCATCACCCTTTGGCGATGACGCCGAGAACACCAGCAGCATTGGAAGGCTGCTGGCCATTCCACAAGGAACGTAAACCATGCCAATCAAAACACTTTCCAAAGGCAGTACTGCCGCCCAAGTGCATCCGCGGCCGGATACCGCCGTGGATTCACCTGCGCTTCGCCCCGACATGACAGTGCGCCCAGGCGTTGAAACTGCAACGTCGATCCATCCGCCATTCCGACCGGGCGGATCAACAGACAGTATCGACCCCGATGCAATCACTTCAGCGCCTGTCATTACCGTTCACCCATTGTCATCGCCGAGCGAAACACCATACGCGGTCGGTCTGCCGCTGGAGGATTACCGGGTCACAGCCGCTGTCGACTTGCCGGCAGCCAATCTCGAGGGTTTCAGAGTTCATAAAGGCCGCCAGTACGTCGATGTGGTCGATGTCGGGGTTGTGCATGTCGCAAAAGACGCCGACACCGGACTGTACCGGGCTCACCTGGCAAGCGAATCGAAACCTTCCGGCCCTGTCCTGGTTCGCGATGCCGATAGCGGATTCTGGCGGCCGAACGATGCCGACGAGGTCATTACTGCCCCTCTTACCGATGCCAGCCTGCGAGCGTTTCGTATGGATCTGGACTTCAGTACCAGCGAACCCGACATTGACGGTTTGTTTCGCCACGATGGCAAACGCTACGTGGTCATCCACAACCACGCCTGTCAGGTGCTGCTCGATACGCAGGCGTCGACACCCGCGCAAAAGGTCTGGCGCATCGTCAGGGCCAGGGATCCGGTGGCCACTGACAGCGAAAACGTCTACCACGCCAGCCGCAGCGGCGAATCCCGCGCCATCATGCGCAACGCGCAAAACATATGGGTGCTGGTTTCTCCAGGCCTGACCGGCGGCATGCGCCGCCGCGAGATGGCTCAGGCCAACATGGCGATATTGATGCAACGCTATGCGCCCATCGCCGCCGCGCACCAGGAACTGGTCGACTCTGCTACCCGCTTCGACCGTCTCTGGAGTGAAGCGCGTGCACAAGCGCAGGACAGCGCAGGAAAAACCGCAGCCTTGATCGCCGTGGAAGTTCATCTGCTCAAGCACATCAGAAAGCAGACGGATTTTGTCCAGTCCATTGTCGATAACAAGGACTGGATGATCCATTTGAAAGCCGGCGGGGTTTACAAGGAAGAACTGCACACCTTCCGCCTGGATCGCGTGCGCTATCTGAATCGGCTCATGGCCGTCATGGACTTGCGTGTTGCTCCGGCGTTCGCGACGCTGAGCGCCGATACCTGTAAAAAAATGATCACGCACCTGAACAAGAAGCTGAAGCTGCTCGAAGAGCGCCAAGGGGTCATGGAGGAGATCAGGAAGGCGTCCCCCGGCGCGGCGCCCACACTGGGCGAGCTCAGCCAGGAAGTGCCCTCGGCCGAGCGTATCAACTTCAACAAACTGACGTTATACGTCCACCTGTTCGCAGACACGCCAGCGCATTCGCCCAACACGACGATGCCCTCGCTTGCGTCCATCGATCTGGTCACCGGCGAATTGAAAAACGTCCCGGAACGCTCGCACCCACTGGCATTGATGCTGACGCTTGATCAGATCAGAAGCGACAAAAGCCGTTTCGAATCCCGAGTGTCTACCGAGGGCGAGAAAGCCGAATACGCCCGGCAAATCATCGCGTTGGTCGATCCGATCGAAACCCGCATCGAAACCCGTCTGAACGAACTTTTCGCCACGTTCGATCGCCATACCGAACTGCCGAGCCTGGATCAGGACATCGATTTCAGCTTCCTTCCGCCCCGGCCAAGCGACAGCGTGACAGCCTCGCCACCAGCGACCCGCAAGGTGTTCCGCACCCGTCGACACGGCACTTCAAGAATTCTGATCGGCGACACCGAAACCGCCGCAGATGGCAGCATCGTCATCAAGGTCGCCAACCCGCTGCAACCCGACGGCCCGGCCGAACGCTATGAGCAGCGCCACGGCGAGTGGCTGCCGGTTCGCCCGCCGCTTGCTGTTACACCAAAACCGCAACTGATTGCCGAAGCCAATCGGCTGTTGGCGGAAGTCGAAGTGCACATCGCCGAGACCAAGGCCCGAGAAGCGCAAAAGGATAATCCGACGAACATTGTCGAGGATCTGGGCAAGCCCAGTGAAAAGCTGAAGGAACAGGCAAGGCGCTTGCAGAATCTCGAAAAAGCACAGGAGGACGCTGAGGTTCAAAGCCTGATCGATCATTTGCACAGCGCCGCCGACACCTTGTCTGCGCAAGGGCAAGGGGTGTTGGTGCGCATGTATATGAACAAGGACGTACTGGACATCATGCGCCTGAACTGGTTGATCGATCACGCCGAGCTCAAGGCGCTGAAAACGGTTGACCGCAAACAGCTGGGCAAAGGCAAGGACAAATCCTATCTCGACGTTTACTCGATAAGTGATCGGGCTAACGATGCGCCGTTGTGGGAAGCGCATTTTCACTATGAGAAACAGAACAGCGAGCCGCTGAATTTCACCATCAAGGGCAGCCACCTCAAAACGCTCGAACAGAGCAGGCGCGGCATCGAGTCCCAACGCCGCGACGAGCAGGCCGGCCTGCCGCATGTCGCCATCTGGCGCCAGACCTTCGACGGCAAGACCGCGAGCAGGATTTTCGCTCTTGCCAGCGACGCCGCCGTGGCGACCCGCTGATTCAACCAAACCGGCAATGACGCCGAACCGACCAGCAACTGCCCGCCTGAGGGCGTTGCTGGCCAATACACAGGGAAGTTACCCATGCCAATCAAATCGCCGCCCAAAGGCAATACCTCGGGTAGCGCCACCGTTCGCCCGGCACCGACGCCGGACGTGACTACGCCGCGCGCCGACACAACACTGCGCCCGGGCTTTGACAGCATCGGCCTGCCGACACGCCCCCACCCGCCCGCACGCGATGCCGACCTTGATGTAATCACCCCGGCGCCTGCGGTCATGGTGCACCCGTCGTCGCTGCACGAAACGCCGCGCGCGGTCGGCCTGCCGCTGGAGCATTACCGGGTCACGGCCGCTGTCGGTTTGCCGGCAGTCAACGCTGAGGGTCTGCGCATCTTTAAAGGGCGCCAGTACGTCGACGTGGTCGACGTCGGGATTGTGCAAGTCGCCCGGAACGCTGAGACCGGGCTGTTCCAGGCCAGGCTGCCCAGCGAATCGAAACCTACAGGCCCGGTACTGCTGCGCGATCCAGACAGCGGGCGGTGGCATCCGCTGGAGGATTTCGAACCGATCACCTTTGCGCTCACCGATACCCGGCTGGCAGCGTTTCGCACAACGCTTGCGTTCAACCACGTCGAACCCGGCAACGACGGGCTCCACCGCTTCAACGGCAAACTCTACGCGCTGATCGACAACCATGCTTATCAGGTGATGCGCGACCCGGACGCCTCGACGCCCGTGGCCAGCGTAATGCGCATCGTGCGCAGCGACGACCCCGTCGCCAGCGACAGCGCCAACCTCTACGTCGCGACGCGTCCCGGCCGTTCGGAACCGATTGTGTTCGATGCCATCCAGGGCTGGGTTGGCATCAGCGTGGCTGGCGCCGGTGGAATGATGCGTGGCGACGGCGCCAACGTGCCGGCGCGTTCGAGCATGCGCGAGCGGCTGTCGCAGACCCTGAACCGCTTGCGCAGCCCGCAAGCACGGGCGCGAAAACTGTTTCCGGACCACACCGACGAAGAAATCGGCCGGTACATCGAGTCCTTGGGCAATGACGTTTCTGGCGGTCTGACCCAGCGCGAGAGCGCTTACAAATCGCTCAAGAGCGAGCTTGATGCCTGGCTGCGGCAAGCCGCCAACGCAGCGCCGCCGGGCACGTCGCCAGTCCACGCGCAGCAGATCGCGCAAAGTCTCAAGCGCTGCTGGCGCCACCAGACCGGTGCCATCCTGTGGCTTGAGGCTGGCAACGGCGCGCTGCCGGCGCTGCAAGCGGACTTCAGCCATGTCCGGCACCTGACGCTGCAAGCGGTCGACTGGTCAGATGCTGCGAGTACGTTGCTCGGCAATTTTTCCGGCCTGGAAAGTCTGCACCTCAGCGGCTCGACACTTGAAAAGCTGCCGGCCGCGCTTGCGCAGATGGTTAACCTGAAAAGCCTCAATCTGAGTGCGAACCGTATCGTTCTCGACGAGCAGTCGACTGCGCAACTGAGCGCACTGGGCACACTCAGGGACCTGGACCTGTCCGGCAACCCATTGGGCGACTCGCCGGACTTTTCCGCTATGACTCAGCTAAAGACGCTGAACCTGAGCGACGCGCAGCTGGATCAGTGGCCAGCGGGCCTGCATAGTCAGACCCGGCTGACCCATCTGGACTTGCGCAACAACCAGTTGACCGCCGTGCCACAGGCGCACCTCAATCCGCCAGCCGAGCAGTTCGCAGCGCTCGCCCGCATCAACAGCGTCACCCTGCTCGAAGGCAATCCGTTCCCGCCCGGCTACTGGACGAAACTCGAAGCCTTCTGGCAGCGGGTGGCAATCGAGCAGCCAGAGCTGGACAACAGCGCTCTGACCGATGCATTCCGACTCCCTAGTGACATGCCGGAAACCTCCGACGTGAAGCGGGTCTACCCGGACAAGAATCCTCAGCAGTTGCGCGCCTTTCTCCTCGCCCTGAACGACGACGGCAAAGCGCAACTGGCACGGCGAGTCGCAGCGCTGGACTCGCTGGAATCCCAGCTCGAGACTTACGTCGACGGCGGCCAGCCCGGTTCTTCCGCGGCAGACACACCGGCCAGAATCCAGGCGCGCCGTGTCGCCGATATCATCAAAGCCTGTTGGCTGGATTCAACGCACACGCTGCGACTGCCGTTGCTCAATGCGCCGCTGCCGCCGCTCAACACCGACTTCAGCCATGTCAAAGCGCTGTTTATCAACGCCGCCACGTGGTCGGGCGACGCCGATACGTTCCTGTCCGGCTTTCCCAACCTCGAGCGCCTGGTCATCAATCACTGCAGGCTGAAAAGTCTGCCCGACGCCATTGCCGCCATGGATAAGCTGATCAACCTGGATCTGGCCAGCAACCGTATGCAATTGACGGTGGACAGCGCGACGGCCCTCAGTGCCATGAGTCAGCTCGAGGCAATCAACCTGAGCGACAATTCGGCCCTCGGTTTAACGCCTGATTTCAGCGGTATGTCCGGCTTGAGGCAACTGCTGCTCAACAACACGGGCATCGAGCAGTGGCCGAGCGGGTTGCAGAACAAGACCGATCTGATCAGCCTGGATTTGAGCAACAACCGCTTGCAGGAAGTGCCGCCGACGTTCCTTGATCCGCCTGCGGAACAGTTATTGACGATCGCCCGGATCAACGCTGCGACGCAACTCACTGGCAACCGCTTTCCCGCCGGTTACGGAAAGAAGTTCGATGACTTCTGGAAACGCGTCAGCGCAGTCGCCCCCGATCTGCTGCACACTCACCACTTCGATAGCGGCAACTCCCTTGCGCAGCGATATCGGCGGCTGTTTCCGCACAAGAACATGAAGCAGTGCAGGGAATACCTCTGGAGCCTCGACGCGGACACCGCGCCGATCAAAGTGCGCAGCCTCGAACGGGAATTCAAGGTCCTGAAACGCCAGCTCGACGCCTGGGTGTTTTCCGGCGGGGGCAATCTGGGCGGCTACATTCGCGCCGACCAACTGGCGCTCAACGCACAGACCCGCGCCGACCGGGTGACCGCGAGCAACCGGATCATCAGTTGCTGGCGCCAGGAAACACTGCAAAAACACGCCAATGACGGAACCCCCATCGGTCTGGAACTGGACCTCAGCGATCTGCGCCTGCCAAGCCTGCCGGATCTGGACGTCGACTTCAGTCATGTCGGCTCGCTCAAACTCAGAAACATGAACCTGAGCGCGTCGCCGGAAGGATTTCTGACCCGTTTCCGCCATATACGCTGGCTGGACTTGTCGCGTAATCAATTGCGCGAATTGCCACCCGCCGTAGGTGAAATGAACGGACTGACGCGTCTGTCCCTGGAAAGAAACTTCATCTCCCTGACCGCCGACACCGCCCGGGTTCTAGCGGATCGCACTACCCTGCGAGCACTTTCGCTGCAGGATAACCCGCAGTTGGGCGTCGTCCCCGATCTGAGCCGGATACTCGACCTGCGCTCCATCGATTTGTCCCACACCGGAATTGAAACCTTTCCTGCGGGACTGATGAATCAGCCGCTGCTGGACACCATCAATCTGATCAGCAACCGAATCACGGAAATTCCCGACGCCGTCATTGCGCCGCCGAATGATCAGTTGGCGAACAGCGTGCGCGTCAATAGCGTCACCAATATTTCATACAACCCATTATCGGAAGCGACGACCGACCGGCTGTTTCGGTACAACAATCGCCTGGTAGCAGCCAGGACACCACTGACCGGCGCAAGGAACATCGTCAGTACGGCCATCGTACGTCCCGCGCCCTTTCGCCTGATCGTCAATGACCCGATGGTGCGCTGGACAGCAGGCCTCACCGACACCCAGGTGGCGACCCGAGCGCGGCAATGGCAAACCCTGCGCGCTCAGCCGCGCTCGGACGGCTTGTTCAACACTCTGGAGCGTCTGAAGCATACCGGTACTGGCCACCCGCAACTCCAGGGGCGAGTCTGGCGGCTGATCGACAGCATCACCGAAAACACGCCGCAGTCCGAACGCTTGCGCAATGAAGTGTTTGATCGCGCCGGCGACGCGGCCTGCTGTGATCGGGCGGCGTTCACCTTCGCCAACCTTGAAACCGCCGCCATGATGCACAACGCAGTGGCGCAGGCCGGCGACAAGTCGCAAGGACCGGAACTGTTCAAGCTGTCCCGGGCTTTGTTCCGCCTGCATGAAGTCGACAAGATCGCCTCGGCGGACATCGCCCGGCGCGAGGCGAAAATCACGGCCGGCAGAACGCCGCAGGAGGCTGCTCGCCTGCCCGCACCGCATGTATCGGAAGAAATCGAAATCAGGCTGTTCTATCGCCACGGCCTCAAAGACCGTCTGCAATTGCCGGGGCAACCGGAAGAAATGGGGTTCGCCCACTTGGCCGGCGTCTCCAAGGCGCAATTGGAAAGCGCTTATCAAACCGTCATTGCGCGGGACAACTCAGCTGAGGAGTTTCAGGCGCTGGTGTCGAGGGAGTTCTGGCAAAAATACCTGACGCATAAATTCCAGGAAAACTTCGAAACCCAACGCCAGCCGTTCCAGGACCGCCAGGCAGCCCTTGACGAGTCATTTTCGGCAAATGAATTGTCGTTCGCCGACTACGACGCGCAATCGAAAGCCATGCAGGCAGAGTGGATGATCGAGGAAGCGGCCCTGATCGAAACGCTGAGCCGCCAGGAGCTGGCGCAATACAAGGCCAGCGGCACTGACAAGGAGGCCGCCGGCACCCGTTCGAGCTGAATGAGGCGAGTGCTGGCCGACGGTGTTCGGCCAGCCTTTTACTCGTCGTCGTCGAAGTTGTAGCTGCCCGGCGCGAGGTTTTCGAAACGCGTGTATTTGCCGATGAACGCCAGGCGGATAAAGCCGATCGGGCCGTTACGCTGCTTGCCGATGATGATTTCGGCGATGCCTTTGTGCTCGGTTTCCGGGTGATACACCTCGTCCCGGTACACGAACATGATCACGTCGGCGTCCTGCTCGATGGCACCGGATTCACGCAAGTCGGAGTTCACCGGGCGTTTGTTCGGGCGCTGTTCGAGGGAACGGTTGAGCTGCGACAGGGCGACTACCGGGCAGTTGAATTCCTTGGCCAGGGCTTTCAGGGATCGCGAGATCTCGGAAATTTCGTTGGTGCGGTTATCACCGCTGGAGCCCGGGATCTGCATCAGTTGCAGGTAGTCGATCATGATCAGGCCAACATCGCCGTGCTCACGCACCAGTCGCCGGGTCCGCGCGCGCATTTCCGACGGGCTGATGCCGGCGGTGTCATCGATGAACAGCTTACGGTCGTTGAGCAGGTTGACCGCCGAGGTCAGGCGCGGCCAGTCATCATCTTCCAGTTGGCCGGAACGCACCTTGGTCTGGTCGATACGACCGAGCGAAGAAAGCATACGCATGATCAGCGATTCGCCTGGCATCTCGAGGGAGTAGACGAGAACGGCTTTTTCGCTGCGCAACACGGCGTTTTCCACCAGGTTCATCGCGAAGGTGGTTTTACCCATCGACGGACGGCCGGCGACGATGATCAAGTCGGCCGGTTGCAGGCCGCTGGTCTTCTCATCGAGGTCGGTGTAGCCGGTGGACAGGCCAGTGATGGCGTTGTCGGTGTTGAACAGGGTGTCGATGCGATCGATGGCCTTGGTCAACAGCTCGTTGACGCCAACCGGGCCGCCGGTCTTCGGCCGCGCCTCGGCGATCTGGAAGATCTGCCGTTCGGCTTCGTCGAGGATTTCTTCGGCGGTACGGCCTTCAGGGTTGAAGGCGCTGTCGGCGATTTCGGTGCTGATGCCGATCAGCTGGCGCAACGTCGCACGCTGGCGGACGATTTGCGCATAGGCCTTGATGTTGGCGACCGATGGCGTGTTTTTCGCCAGCTCGCCGAGATAACCGAGACCGCCCACCTGGGACGTCTGGCCTTCCTTGTCCAGTTGTTCGGACAGGGTCACGACGTCGATCGGCATGTTCTGATCGGCCAGTTTGGCGATCGCACGGAAGATCAGGCGGTGGTCGTGTCGATAGAAATCGCCGTCGGAGACTTGATCGAGCACGCGTTCCCAGGCGTTGTTGTCCAGCATCAAACCGCCGAGTACG
>Ga0307408_100002973_pt1 | contig 11740 bp, 9 predicted proteins | sample 322Cmetagenome_FD_202116 | JGI IMG/M metagenome (GOLD analysis project Ga0307408, IMG submission 202116) | Maize rhizosphere microbial communities from greenhouse at UC Davis, California, United States - 322HYB-C-3 | ecosystem: Host-associated > Plants > Roots > Rhizosphere > Soil | place: USA... | reverse complement strand
ATGCCCAGACTGACCAACAGCGTCGGCGCCTGGATCGGCATGACGAACGTCAGGACCATGCCGCCCAGGATCATCAGGTAGCCGGCCAGCAGTGGCAGCACGGCGACCTTGGCCGGCCCCGACGCGTCGACGCGCGGCTCGGTCAGTTGCGGCTTCGCCACCGGCGGTTCCCAGAGCACTTTCAGCATCGCCGGCACCAGCAGCAACGGCAGCAGATACAGCAGGAACGGCGCACGCCACGAATGCTCGCCGAGCACACCGCCCACCACGAAAAACAGTGCCCCCACCAGGCCGATGGTCACCACCTGGCGATTGACGTAGCGCAACCGCTCCTCGCCCTGCCAGTAGTCGGCGATCAGCGTCGCGCAGCAGGTCATCACCGCCGCCTCCGTGCAGCCGAATAACAGCCGCGCACCGACAATCGAAGGCAGGCTCTCGAGCAGGGCTGGCAACGCGCCAAGCAAGGCGTAGAGCACCGTGGCAATCACCAGCAGGGCCTTGCGCCCAACCCGGTCGGCCAACCAGCCCGCCAAAGGCGCGCACATGGCAATCGCCAGGGCCGGGCCGGTGATCGCCAGCGGCACCAGTAGATCGGCGCGCGGTTCCAAGGGACCGAATTCGGCGCCCAACCTGGGCAGGATCGGCGTGACCATCACCGCGCCCATGATCGTCAGGCTGCTGCCCAGCATCAGCACCCCGCCTTCGCGCCAACCGGCCTGGCGCGCCGGGGTGGCCGCCGGTGAAACAGAACTTGTTTGGTTCATGGCGAGCTCCTTTTTAGAAACTTTGAGAAATACGCAGCGCCGCGGTGTAGCCCTCGGCGCGGTTGCGCGCATCGAGCTCCTTGTAAACATGCAGCCACACCGGAGGTATGCCGGGCTTGAAGTAGCTCACCGCCGGCCCGACCGCCAACACCCTGGCGCGATTGCCCGCTTCCAGGCCCGGCGCATCGTCGTCGGTGAATTGCCGGTAGTAATAACCGCCCACGCCGACGGTCCATGGACCGACGTGTTGGCCCACGGCGAACTCGTGACGGTACTCGACGCCGTTCTTGTAGTCGGTGGCGTGGTTGCGCGTATTGATGTCGGCTTCGAAGCTCGAAGACACCTCGAAACCGCTGTCGGAGATGTACGTGGCGTTGAGGATCGGCGAGAAGGTCCAGTGGTTGAGACCCGGTGAGATCAAGCGATCCTTGTCGTAGTCGCCCGTGGGGGCCTGGATCTGGAACTGAGCGTTGACGAACAGATTCGGCGACAAGGTCCACTGCAGGATCACCGGCAGCACCTGCATATCGGCCATGCGAAACGGATCGGCTTCCAGGTCCAGCGGCCCGACAGGCGTCTGCACCTGTACCGAAGCGTCCATCTGGAAAAACGGCACGACCGCGCCGAAGCCATACTTGGCGCCCAGCACGGTGGAATCGGTCATGCGCATGTAGGCGACGCCGATGGACAAGACATCCAGGGAGAAGTTGTTGTCCACGGACTTGCCGTGGCGATCCTTCTGCACGTTGGCCGAGTAGAACGCGGTGCGCAGGCCGACGGTGCCAAAGGGCGTGGCCGGCGGCATCATGCCCGCGCCGAAATCGTAGACCCCGACCGCCGTGGTCGGCGCACCGTTTTCGGTGCCATGGGCAGCGCCACAAGCAGCAATCAACCCCAGGCTTAACCAGGTACAGCGCAAGACGTTGGTTTTATTATTTTGATACATCGAATGCCCCTCCAACCATGTGGTGTTGGGGTCATCCTAGGGAGCCGGTCTGATTAGCCGTTATCCGTTTTCAGCACAGTTGCGTGCGACGCAAGGTTTGCGAAGGTGTCTCGCCGAACAGCACCCGATAGTCGCTTGAGAACCGGCTCAAGTGCCAGAACCCCCAGCGTGCCGCCACCTCCTGTACCCCATGGGCATGGCCGCCGCTGCGCAGTTCGCGGCGCACAGCGTTGAGGCGCAACGCCCGCAAATAAGCCACGGGGTTGATGCCCAGGGTTTCCTGGAAGCAATACTGCAGTTTGCGTCGGCTGGCACCGATGTGGTTACACAGGTCGAGGATCGACAGCGGCTCATCGACATGGGCCAAGGCGTACTCCCGGGCGCGGTCGACCATGCGCTTGCGCGCCGTGGGGTTGAGCGGCGGCGCTTCGTCCGGGGCCACCAGCTCCAGCATGTGCAACATCACCGTGTCACGCAGGCCACGGCGAATCGACTCATACCCCAGCAACGAATCACGGCCCTGCTCGCCGCCTTCAAGCTCATCGAACAACGCCGCCAGCTCGGCGGGCAGCGTCGAGTCGCCGAGACGGTAACACTTGGGAAGATCGGTAATTCGAAAACGACTGCCTTGACGCTCCAGCACATGCTCCAACGCCTGCTCGTCGACGGCGACACCGAGCAGATCCAGATGGTGGGGCGTGCGCAGCTCGGGCAGGTTACGGCCACGAGCGACCATCAGACTGGGCTCGACAATCGGGTGCCCGGAGCAAAAGACCGGCCCGTCCGCACTCAGCGGCACGCTGAAGGTGATGGCGCCCTCCCAAGCCATGCCTTGCTTGGTCAGGGCCTGGTTAGAGCGGTCGCGCACCAGCTGCATCCACTCCGAGCGGAACTCGACCAACTCGCCGTCGAAGCGCCCGGGGGTCAATTGGTCATAGCAAACCTGCCACCCGCCCATGTTCCGAGCGTGCTCGTCGATGTCTGTGGTGCGAAACCGATTGATCGGCAGCGTCGGCAACCCATCCGACGAGACTACAGGCTGCGTCATGTTGTGATTGTTCATTGACCTGACCTTTGATGATTCCAGGGCTTATGGATCAAACCCAGGCAAGTTCCATTCCGCCTGGCAGGCCACTCGTTCAATTGTGCCGAAAACGGATAGACTCCTTTACCTCTCCTGACGAAAATCCAGCGCGAAGCGATCATGAACGAAATGCCCCTGGATATTGGCCTCGCCGCCCAGTCCATTTGCCAACCGCGCACCTTGGTATTCCTCGCCTACCCGCAGATGGGCCTGCTGGATCTGACCGGAGCCCAGACCGTGTTCTGGGCCGCCACCAAAGCCATGACCGAACGCGGCCTGCCCGGCTACGCCATGCACACCGCCAGCCTGGCAGGCGGGTTGATGCAAAGCGCCGAGGGCCTGGCCGTGGCTACCCGTGCCCTGCATGAACTCGATGGGACGCTCATCGACACATTGATCGTTCCCGGTGCGCCGGACATACGGCAGGCAATGATCGACTGTGTCGACCTGGTGCAATGGCTGCGCGATGCTTCGGTCCAGGCCAGGCGCACCGCATCGGTGTGCAGCGGCACCTTCCTCATGGCCCAGGCCGGCTTGCTGGACGGACGCCGGGCCGCCACCCATTGGGCCATGTGCGAGATGCTCAAGAGCGGTTTCCCGTCGATTGAAGTGGACCTCGATGCGATCTTCATCCAGCAGGACAACGTGTGGACCTCGGCCGGTGTCAGTGCCGGCATCGACATGGCCCTGGCCTTGGTCGAAGCCGACTGCGGTCGCGACGTGGCCTTGCAGGTGGCCCGTGAACTGGTGGTATTTCTCAAGCGCCCCGGCGGGCAGGCACAGTTCAGCCAAGTGTTGCAATTGCAGATGCAGGAGCGCGCCGGGTTCGACGAGTTGCACGTCTGGATCTCCGAACACCTGGACGACAACGATCTCACTGTCGAACGGCTGGCCCGCCAGGCCAGGATGAGCCCGCGCAATTTCGCCCGGGTCTACAAACGCCAGACCGGCCGAACCCCGGCCAAGGCCATCGAAATGTTCCGCCTTGAAGCCGCGCGGCGAATGCTCGAAGACTCCCAACGCAACATCGACCAGATCGCCCGGTCCTGTGGTTTCGGTGACGAGGAACGAATGCGCCACACCTTCCAGCGCCACCTGTCGATTTCCCCTCGGGAGTATCGCAACCGCTTTTCCCGCTGAGTGCGAAACCCTGCGGCTTCGTCCTGTCAGGCCACTTGCCTGGATCGCTCCTGCGAGTCGTCCTGCTCGGCCAGGAGCGCGCTGCAACGGGAACGCAACCAGCGCTCCCCCGGATCATTGTGCGAGGCGCCACGCCAGACCATGGAAAGCGCGTGCTCGGGCAAGCAGATGGGGGCCGCCTGCGCCCGCATGCCGGTGGTCACAGCCATGGCCTGGGCAACGTAATCCGGCACGATGGCGATCATATCGCTCTCGGCCAACAGCATGGGCAAGGCGCTGAACTGCGGCACGGTCAACACCACCCGGCGCTGTCGGCCCAACAGGCATAACGCGCGGTCCGAATCATCGATGACATTGCCCATGGACGACACGACGGCATGGGGCCGACGGCAGAAGTCATCCAGGGTCAGTTCGCCGGGCTGCGAGTCGGCGCGCAACAGCATCGGCCGAATTGGCCGCAGTGTCTTGCGCCGGGCATTGGCCGGCAGTTCCAGGGTCGGGCTGATGCCCAGGGAAATCTCGCCGCAGGCCAACAGCTGGGACACCTGCCATTGATCGACCCGGCGCACCACCAAGGTGGTGCCAGGTGCCTCGACCCGCAGGCGCCGCAACAGCTCCGGCAGCAGCGCGTACTCGACGTCATCGCAAAGGCCGACATGGAAGGTCGCCTCGCTGGTGGCCGGCTCGAATGCCTGGCAGCGGCTCAAGGCAGCGGCGATACCGTCCAGGGCCGGTGACAGGTTGGAAAAGATTTCCCGTGCCCGGGAGGTCGGCTCCATCAACCGCCCGGAACGGATGAACAAAGGGTCATCGAACATCAACCGCAAGCGCGCCAGGGCGCTGCTGATCGTTGGCTGGCCGAGAAACAGCTTTTCGCTGACGCGGGTCACGTTTCGCTCGTGCATCATGGTTTCGAAGACCACCAGCAGATTGATGTCAGCACGACGCAGGTCATTTCTGTTCATCATAGTCGTCGCCCCAGGCACCAGGCCATTGAGTCAGGAGTGGACACGTTCATCACCTGCGCCCTCCATCAAGGCCTACGGCGACGAGGTGTTGAAAGCGTAATCCCCGAGGCGCACCCGGTCTGTTGTACATGGGGACACTCGCCTCACCCTTTGGGCCACGTCATTGATACTTCGGTATACATCCAGGCCTGTGGCGAGGGGATTTAGCGAAACGTCGCACCGCCCCGCTGGGCTGCGAAGCTGCCCCCAAGCTAGGCAGCTCGGTGTGCCAGAAAGATTGAGCTCACTGCTTTAGGGCTGCTTCAGCCCAACGGGGATAAATCCCCTCGCCACAAAAGGCGTGTTGTCACGGCCTGGCGGGATTTCAGGGTTTTATGTCCTACCTCAAGCAAAGCGGCGCTTCGTAAGATACGAACCGATGCTCTGTCCCCGACATCCCAGAGCGAGACCATGTAAAAACAGAAGGTCTGCCAGCGTGCCCCTACCCTCCGCGATGCTCAAGAATGTCTATGACAGCCTGCGATACACGCCAAGCCAGAGCGGGTCTCGGTCGTCGATGGGCATCAGCACCCACCCACTGGTCAATGCCCTGGGCTGGGCAGTGGGCCTGGTGGTGGCCTGCGGGATCTTCATCATCAATTCCGAAACCCATTCCGACCTGGCCCCAACCCTGCTGTACATCACCTTGTTGTTGATGGCGGCCAACCTGTTTTCCATCAACCTGGTGATCACCGTCGCGCTGGTGTGCATGGGCTTGCTCACCGCGATGTTCTTGTACAACGGCGGCTATCACCACTGGGAATCGACCACCGGTTTCTTCCGCTGCCTGACTGCACTGTCGGCCATCGCCTTCCTGGCCCTGCGCAGCAAGCAGGCTTCCGACAGCCTGCGGCACAACGAGGCCTACCTGATCGGCGCCCAGCGCCTGAGCCAGACCGGCAGCGTGGGCTTTCGCGGTGATCGGCAGGCGATGTCCTGGTCGCAAGAGTCGGCACGGATCTTCGAGTACCCGCCCAGTAAGCCACCGACGGTGTCGATGATGCTGGAACGCACCCACCCCGAAGACCTGGAGTTGGCCCGCGGGGTTTTCCAACAAGCCGCCGCTGGCGAACCGCAGATCGAGGTCAAGCTACGGCTGCTGATGCCGGATGGACGCATCAAGCACATCCACATGATCGCCAGTCACCTGCTGGTCCAGCACGGCCGATGCCAGTACCTTGGCGCACTTATGGACGTGACGGCCAGCAAGCAAGCCGAAGAAGCGCTGTTCCGCGTCCAGAGCCAACTGGCCCACGTCACTCGCCTGACCTCCCTGGGGGAAATGGCCGCGTCCATCGCCCATGAGGTCAACCAGCCGCTGACGGCCATCACCAGCAGCGGCGAGGCCTGCCGCCGGTGGCTCGAACGCCCCAAGCCGGATCTTGGGGAAGCCTTGGATTGCCTCGACCGGATTGTCGCCAACGGCTGTCGCGCCAGCGAGGTCATCAACGGCATCAGGGCGCTGTCGCGCAAGTGCGATCCGTTGCGCCAGCCCGAGGGACTGGACGACATCGTCCGCGAGACCCTGAACCTGGTCCAGCAACAACTGGCGCATCATAAAGTCCGAGCGAAGATGGACCTAGCGGCGCCCGACAGCCAGATCAGTGCGGACCGGGTACAACTGCAGCAAGTGATCATCAACCTGATCATCAATGCCTGTCACGCCATGGACGGGGTCAAGCTACACGAACGAACCTTGCACATACGCACCTGGACGGAGAATGACGAAGTGCTGCTGGAGGTGACCGACCACGGAACCGGCATTGCGCCCGAGGCCCTGCCATCCTTGTTCAATGCGTTTTTTACCACCAAGGAAAACGGCCTGGGCATGGGCCTTTCCATCTGCCGCTCCATCATCGACTTCCATGACGGCAGGATCTGGGCGACCAGCGAGGCCGGCCAAGGCACCTCGTTCAGGTTCGCGCTGCCGCGGCTCAATTGCAACGCCCTGTCGGGAAACAGCCAATGAACGCCACACACCCCACCCGCCCGGTCATCGACAACGACCCTATCGTCTATATCGTCGACGACGATGCACCACTGCGCCAATCCCTCGGCAGCCTGCTGCGCTCCATCGGCCTGCAGGTCCAATTGTTCGCTTCGGTCGCGCAATTCATGAACCATCCCAGGCCCGAGCAACCCAGCTGCCTGGTCCTGGATGTGCGACTGCAAGGTACCAGCGGCCTGGATTGCCAACGGGAGCTGGCTGCGGCCAACGTCCAGCTGCCGATCGTGTTCATGACCGGTCACGGTGACATCGCCATGACCGTGCGGGCGATGAAGGCCGGTGCCGTGGATTTCCTCGCCAAACCGTTCCGCGAACAGGACCTGATCGACGCGGTGACCGCCGCCCATCACCAGGACCGCCAGCGGCGCGAGTCCGAACGCGGCCATCAGCAAGTGCTTGACCGCCACGCCACCTTGACGCCCCGGGAGCAGCAGGTCATGGCCCTGGCGGTGTCGGGCCTGATGAACAAGCAGATCGCCGGGGAACTGGGCTTGAGTGAAATCACCGTAAAGATTCACCGCGGCCAGGCCATGCGCAAGATGTGCGCGCGCTCGTTCGCCGATCTGGTGCGCATGGCCCAAGTGCTGGAGCTGCGCGGCGAACATTAGAAATGCTCATACCCACGTATACTTGGCGGGGCCGCCGGACGGCGTATCTTGCAGTGACACGGGCGCCTTTATGGCCACCTGATATCACCTCCAGGTATCGACATGTCCAACACGGCAATTATTTCAATCATTGATGACGATGAGTCAGTTCGAATTGCATTGGATGGCTTGTTACGTTCCCACGGTTATCAAGTTAAAACATACGCCAGCGCCTTGGACTTTCTATCTTTCGGTGAACTTGAAAACACGGCTTGCCTGATATCGGATATACAAATGCCTGGCATGACCGGTATTCAGATGTACGATCGATTGGCGAACCTCGGCATTCTTATCCCGATCATATTCATCACCGGATACCCCGGCGTGCCCCCTCGTCTCAGCGTTGCCGCGCCCAAGCCGGTAGCATTCTTTCCAAAGCCCTTTGACTGCGCTGAGTTGGTCGCCTGTATCGAGTCGGTACTTGCTCAGTCTGCTTGACGAAATCGCCGCGTCATACCTTCGTATAGATCCACCCTACCCACGCATAGGCCTGATGACCTTATGTAGAAGTGTCAATCACGGTCCCGGTCAATAAGCTTTCCCCCAGCGAACCAGAACTGAATGTGCTCGATATCGATTCATTGAAGCCAGGCATTTCTGGAGTACTTCGCGACACGGTCACGCTGAAACAGTTAAACAATTCAACGTATCGATTTTGTCTTCGGGAGCTCATCATGAAACAACATATTCTAGTTGTTGGCGCAGGTTTCGGCGGGGTCTGGAGCGCATTGAGCGCCGCCCGGCTGCTCGACCAACACGATCGCAATGACGTGCAGATCAGCGTCCTGGCGCCTCAGGCTGAGCTGCGTATCCGCCCTCGCTTCTACGAACCGGATGTCCATACCATGGCCGCACCACTAGGTGACCTGTTCGATGCGGTGGGCGTGAAATTCGTACAGGGCTCGGCGAGCAATATCGATGTCGACAATAAGCGGGTGGGCTACGTGGATGTGTTCGGCACCCAGGGCATCCTCGGCTACGACCGCCTGGTGCTCGCGGCGGGCAGCCAACTGGTTCGCCCCGACCTCGAGGGGATGATCGAGCATGCCTTCGACGTTGACGAGATCGAACAGGCAACCCGTCTCGAATCCCATATCAAGTCCCTGAAAAATCTGCCGGACAGCCCGGCTCGCAACACCGTGGTGGTGGCCGGCGGCGGTTTTACCGGAATCGAAACCGCCACCGAAATGCCCGCACGCCTGCGCGCTGCCCTCGGTGAGGACGCGAACATCCGGGTCATCGTGGTGGATCGCGGGCCGCAGATCGGCGCAGCGTTGGGCGACGGTATTAGTCCGTCCATTGTCGAGGCGTCCGAACACCTGGGTATCGAATGGGTCCTCAACGCCTCGGTCGAGTCGGTGGATGCCGGTGGCGTTACCCTGTCGAGTGGCCAGCGTATCGAGTCCCATACCGTGATCTGGACCGTGGGTTTCCGCGCCAGTCCGTTGACCCAACAGGTACCCGGCACCCGTGATCGCCAGGGTCGCCTGCACGTCGATGCCAACCTGAAAGTCCTGGGCCAGAACGACATATTCGCCAGCGGTGACGTGGCCTACGCCGCCACCGACACCCTGGGCAACTACGCGGCGATGTCCTGCCAGCACGCCATCGCCCTGGGCCGCTATGCCGGCAATAACGTCGCCGCCGACTTGCTGGGCGTCGCGCCGATGGCCTACAGCCAACCCAAGTACGTGACCTGCCTGGACCTCGGTGCCTGGGGCGCGGTGTATACCGAAGGCTGGGATCGCCAGCTCAAGTTGGTCGGGCAAGAAGCCAAGGAGCTCAAGACCCAGATCAACACCGTGTGGATCTATCCGCCGGCGGCTGATCGCGCGGCCGCCCTGGCCGCAGCCGACCCATCGATTCCGGTGGCCTGACCTCCATATCCGACCCCGGCCAGTCCCTCCTTTCTGCGCCGGTCTTTCCCGGACGCCTGCCAACGATACTTGGGCAGGCGTTTTTTTTCGGCGTTCGTCGCCAAGCCAGGCTGAATATCGTCACTGCCCAGCAAAATCCGTATCAATGCCCGCCCCTTACTCCTTATGCACAAGGTAAGGTAGGCAGTCATCATCCGGACCGAGGTGTACCGTGGCGTCCTATTCCTTGCGTCAGTTGAAGTACTTCGTCACCACCGTCGAATGTGGCAGCGTCGCTGAAGCGTCCCGCAAGCTGTACATCGCCCAGCCGTCAATTGCCGCCGCCATCAAGGGATTGGAAGACAGTTTCGGCGTGCAACTGCTCATTCGTCATCACGCCCAGGGCGTATCGTTGACGCCTGCCGGCGCGCGTTTCTACCGCAAGGCCCAGGAGCTGTTGCGCATGGCCCGGGAGTTCGAGCAGAACGCGCTGGCCGATAATGATGTGGTCAGCGGGCAGATCGACATCGGCTGCTTCGAAACCGTCGCCCCGCTCTACCTGCCACGGCTGATCGCCGGTTTCCGCGAACGCTTTCCCGGGGTTGAAATTCGCGTACAGGACGGCGAGCAACAGGAACTGGTGCAGGGCCTGACGGGTGGTCGTTTCGACCTGGCGATCTTCTATGAGCACGACCTCGACAGCACCATCGAGACCGAAGCACTGACGGCACCGCAACGCCCCTACGCGTTGTTGCCGGCGGGCCATCGTTTCGCCGATCAGGCCCAGGTTTCACTGCGCGACCTGGCCCTCGAACCGATGATCCTGTTGGACGTGCAGCCCAGTCGCACCTACTTCGTGAGCATCTTCGAAGAGCTGGGCCTGACGCCTAACATTGTCTTCAGCTCGCCGTCCATCGAGATGGTTCGAGGCATGGTCGGCCAGTCCTTCGGCTTCGCCGTACTGGTGACCCGCCCGCACTCCACCTGCACCTACGACGGGCAACACCTGGTGTGCGTCGACATCGCCGAGGACGTAACCGGTTCGGCGCTGGTGGCCGGCTGGCTCAAGCGCGCGCACCTGACCAAACCAGCCCAGTTGTTTGTCGACTATTGCAAGGAACAGTTCAGGCAATGGTTGGCCTGAGACCCAGTCAAACACCCTGCCAGACACTACCCCTTGTGGCGAGGGGATTTATCCCCGCTGGGCTGCGCAGCAGCCCCAAAACCAACAAACTCAATTTGTCTGACACTCCGAGTTTGTTGACATTCAGGGCCGCTTCGCGCCCCAGCGGGATAAATCCCCTCGCCACAGGTTCGGGCTTACAAGTAACGGTTTTTTATGCCCCACCACCGCTAGCGCCCAGCCAAACATAAACCACCGGGGAGGGAGCGGTTCGCTGTCTAGCGAGCCGCCCAGGCGTTGAACCGTTGTTCCAGTTCCTCGCCATGGTCGACCCAGAACTCCGCGTCCACGGCTTGGGCTTCAGCCAGGTTGGCCTCGGCGGTGGGCAACTGTTCTTGTACCGTCGCCGGCAGCAAGGCCAGGGTCTTGCGGTGTACCGGCCCATAAGGAATGTTTTCCGAAAATACCTTCTGGGTCTGCGGCTGGCTGGCAAAGACAATGAACTGCTCGGCGAGGGCCTTGTTCGGCGTGCCTTTGACCACAGCCCAGTACTCCGGGTCATACAAGCTCTGGGGCCAGACAATGCTCAACTTCATCCCCTCTTTTTGCGCCGACGCGATACGCCCGTTGTAGGCCGCACTCATCGCCACGTCCCCCGCCACCAGCCATTGCGCCGGTTGGGCGCCGGCCTCCCACCATTGGATGTTCGACTTGATCTGGTCCAGCTTGGCGAAGGCCCGGGATACACCTTCCGGAGTGTTCAACACCTTGTACAGGTCCTGCGCCTTGACCCCATCGGCCAGCAAGGCGATTTCCAAGGTGTACTTGGCCCCCTTGCGCAGGCCGCGCTTGCCCGGGTACTCGGCGACGTTCCAGAAATCCGCCCAGGACCTGGGGGCCTTGGCGAGCTTGGTCTGGTCATAGGCCAGGACCATCGACCACACGTAGGTGGCGACACCGCACTCATTGAGCGCACCCGGCACATAGTTCGCCGGGTCGCCAAGGCCTGCCAGGTCGAGCTTTTCGAACAAGCCCTCCTCACAGCCCCGCAGCAGCTCCGGGCTTTCCACTTCGACCACGTCCCAACTGGTGTGACCGGCGGCGACCATGGCCTTGATCTTCGACAGCTCACCGTTGTATTCGCCGGCCACGATGCTTCCTGCAC
>Ga0307408_100002972_pt1 | contig 11741 bp, 10 predicted proteins | sample 322Cmetagenome_FD_202116 | JGI IMG/M metagenome (GOLD analysis project Ga0307408, IMG submission 202116) | Maize rhizosphere microbial communities from greenhouse at UC Davis, California, United States - 322HYB-C-3 | ecosystem: Host-associated > Plants > Roots > Rhizosphere > Soil | place... | reverse complement strand
AAGCCACCCATACAGAAACTGGGCGATAGAGTTGCCGCGGTATTTGTACCGGTGGTGGTAGGTATAGCTGCTGTTACGTTCCTGGTTACATATTTTGCCCTGGATGTAAGTTTCCAAAAATCGATGTTAAATGCCATAGCGGTACTGGTAATTTCCTGCCCTTGTGCTATGGGGCTGGCTACCCCAACTGCGGTAATGGTAGGGCTCGGCAGGGCTGCGAAGAATGGCTTATTAATTAAGGGTGGCGATACCATCGAAAAGCTTGCGGCCATTAAGCAGATTGTATTTGACAAAACCGGCACCATTACCACGGGAAACTTCACCTTAAAAGAAATTCAAATTAATCAAATAAGTGAGCAAGAGGCGATAAACATTATTTGGGCAATTGAAGGCTATTCTAACCACCCGCTGGCGGTGTCTTTACAAACCCAATTAAAAGATAAAATTTCAAACAGGCCAATCCTTACCAAAGTTGAAGAAGATAAGGGCATAGGAATGAAAGCCATTGCTGCGGACGGAAGCAGCTACCAATTGGGGTCGAAAAACATCCTGAAGGAGCAGCCCACTGATAGCAGATTCAATCTGTTCCTCAAAAAGGATGATACCCTGGTTGCCAGCTTGCTTTTGGAAGATGAAATTAAACCGGGAGCCCGGCAACTGATTTCAAGCCTAAAGGATATGGGCATTAGGCCGATTCTTTTAAGTGGCGACCGGCACGAAAAATGCAAAGCTATTGCCGAGGAGGTGGGCATTGAAGAGGTCTACTCAGAAAAACTACCTGGTGAAAAACTGGAGGTCATCCACCAATTGAAACAAAAGGGAAATACAGCAATGATGGGCGATGGCATAAACGATGCGCCAGCTTTAACCAGTTCTGATGTAGGTATCTCCATGAGTGACGCCAGCCATATCGCAATTCAATCAGCAGATGTAGTTCTTTTGAAAACCGATATTTCGTCGGCAGAACAACTCATCAAAATCAGTAAGCATACGCTTCTTACTATCAAACAAAACCTGTTTTGGGCATTCTTTTACAATATAGTTGCTATTCCTGTGGCTGCAATGGGCTTTCTTAACCCAATGTTTGGTGCTTTGACAATGGCATTTTCTGATGTTGTTGTTATCGGAAACTCAATCAGGTTGAAAACGAAGAAGATTGAGTAAGCGGGGCGAATTGGCGGTAATTGCCGCGCTTCCGCAAAAAAACTCAATTGTTCCATCTTATAGCACTTCCACGTAATTCATAATAAATCTGGACAGCTGTTCCTGTTCTTCCACAGATAAAACGTCTCCGTCGTAAATCCAGTACCCTTCCGCATCAAACAGAATGCAACCTAGATCCTCAGTTTTTTCTGCATACGCATATAATAGCCGATACCTGAATATTTCTTCTTTGCTGTTCCAATCGGGCACCACACGTAAAATTTCATCCGGACCGTTTTTCCGCTTTAGCCAGGCTTTCACCTCCTTGGTTAAATGGGTTATGCCCCCCATATCTCCCTCCTATTTTTTTTCAAACATAAGTAAAATACTAATTTTTTTAGCGTCAATTTGCAAATGGTACTAACATAAATTTCATGAGGGAAAGTTTTTTTGCTAGTGGCCAAAATAACATGGTTGTGATACAGCTTTTTTCTTTTTATTTGAATATATTACTACGTATGGGAATGCCTCTGAGAATTACATTTAAGGACAAAGACTACAATTTTCAAGTAGCCAATAAAGAGCCCATTACAAAGGCTACTACCCGGATTCCAATTATTCTACAGGGACACAGTTTAGGCCTTATCAAAGGGCTTAAAGGCTGGGCTTTAGAGGGGCAGGAGGAAAACGTTGATGCTGCTTTAATCCAAGCGATTGGAAGGGCAATCGAATTGAGGTTCAGGCTATAAGCAAAAAAGGCTGCCAAATTTAATTGACAGCCCCCAAAACAATTTCTTGAATATTATTTGCTTTCGCTATTTTTTAGCTCAGTTACTTCAGCCCGTCCTTCCTGAGCAAGCACTTTAATTTCCTGATATGCTTTTCTAAGGCGGGTTCCAGCAGCTTTATTTCCTTTTTCGTAAAATGCAGTTGCGTCTGCTTCTGTAGCTGCTACCAGCTCTTTTAATTTGTCAAATGATGTCATAAATAACTTTTGTTGTGAATATATATAAATAGGAGTTGATTGCCGAAATATTCTTCTAAATTTTATTATTAATCGCTTTTTCTAATGATAAAATGGATTATTCCGGAATCTCTTATAGCCTATCGATTCCGAACCCAATCACATCGCGAAAGCCGTCTTTATCCGAAGATAATTGCGTTATGCAACAAAATTATCAATTTCATGAAGTTTCAGCATACTTTTGTGACAATTCAGGTTCTTTTTTTAGGCATTAACCTGAGTTCGATTCGCCGAATATTGTCAGTAATGTAATAAAGAGAAAATAACTCTTAATTATTGTATTGATAATCAGGTGTAATAAATGGTATCGCCTCACCTATCCTACCTAATAACTCGGGGCAGGCTTCTCGATGAGAAAAAAGCACAAGTCTCTATTTTAGGCAAAAAAACAGATAAATAACAATCAAACTTAGGTTATTACCGTTTTATATCTCACATTGAAACGCTTTCACGCAGCGCCGCGCATCCTCATTAAAGCAATTGAAAATGCAGCTCTTTTCCAGGAAGTATTTACTTTAGAAAATTAAGTTGCCGGACAATCAGGCCTGAGCCAGAATTCCGGCAACTTGTAGAATTTATTTATTTCCAGGCATCATTCTGCACTAACACACCATTTGAATTGGCTATAAATACAGATGGTATAGGGAACTTGCTGTGTTTTGCATAAACAAAGTTTGTTTTTCCAAGACTGTGCAGCAAGTTGGTAGCGTAGTTAGGCACTACTCTTTCGTAACGCATAAGATCAAGCCAGCGGTTACCTTCTAGCGCCAGCTCAATCCGTCGCTCTTTCCAAATAGCCTCGCGGAGAGCCGACTTGTCTGTGGTGGTAATTTTCGGCAATACGCCAGCCACTTCAAACGTTTTGTTACCACGGGCCCTAAAGCGGATTTTTTCCAAGGCATCAATCGCTTCTCCTGCTTTATTTAATTCATTAGCTGCTTCAGCAAAGATCAATACGATGTCGGCAAAACGGAGGAACGGAAGGTTCAATTCCTGTTTAAAGAAATCAGCATCCGGCCAAGGGCCAGCAGGAAAAATAACCTTGCGGTTAGCATAGTCAAATCCATTTGACCAATTTATTGTTTTGGTATATCCTTCTATCTGGTCCCCTCTGGTAAATATAGAAGCCTGCTTACGCGGATCTCCTGCTTCAAATGCATTAACCAGATTATCTGAGGGAGTAAAAATAGCAGAACCTATCCCTGAACCAGGAATTCCCTGAAATTCAACATAAGGATTGCGAAGACGGCCACCTATATTCTGATAAATATAATGCCCGGGCATCATGCTTTCAACTGAATATTTTCCATCTTTTGAGAAAAGGTTTCGGTAATCCGGGTCAAGAGAGTACTCCTTATCCACGTTAACCACTTCGTTTGCCCATTTATAAGCATTGGCATAATCCTGTCTATAGAGATACACTTTTGCTAATAAACCTTTGGCTGTGCCTTTTGTAACACGCCCATTGTTTGCCGCTCCCCATTCACTTCGGGTAGGCAAGTGTTGGATAGCGTATTCCAAATCTTGTATTACCAATGCATACAACTCTTCTTGTGAACTTTTGGGAATATTATATTCTTCGGGAGTAGGTACATGATCACGCTTCACCGCTTCGCCAAATACATTAATGAGATCAAAATGATAGTAGGCACGAAAATACCGGGCTTGCGCATTGTATTTGTTGGCTTGTTCGCTGTTGTACTTTTTTGTCAGCTCAAGTACCTGGTTACAGTCGTTAAGATACTCGTACCAGCGTCCCCAAAGACGTTCCAGGTAAACATTGCCTGGCGAGTTGCTGAAATCATTTGCGGAGGTGAAGTTAGGATCTCCTGTATTCAATCGCACATCATCAGACCCAAACTCGTGTGAAGTAAAATACATGGTTCCAAGGCGAAAAAACCGCCAGTTTACAGATGAGTAAACCCGGTTTAATGCCATATCAATGCTATTCTCATCTGAAAAAAATACATCTTGGGTAAGCTGGCCCTGGGGTGTAACCTCCAGATAGTCTTTACAAGAGGATAATAAGCCTAAACCGGCGAGAGCTATAATCAATTTTAAATTTCTCATTTTCTTAGGGTTTTACTAAAAGGTTACGTTAACACCAAATTGTGCACTTCCTGACATCGGATAGGAGTTTGCATCCATACCATTAACTATCTCGGGTGTAAATCCTTTGTATTTGGTAAAATATAATAGATTAGATCCCGTGAAGAACAGCCTTACTTTATTAATCTTTGCTTTTGAAAGAAGGCTATTAGGGAGTGTGTATCCAAACATTAAACTTCTTAGTTTAACATAGTCCCCACTGAACACATTTAGGTCCAGGGACTGATTCATAGCGATTGAACCCGCAACTAACCGAGGCATGTTGCCATTGGGATTAGATGAAGACCAGGCATCAAGCCAGTCTACATGCATATTATTAGTAGACTGTGAATAGAAATTGTACATCGCGTTCAATATCTTAGCCCCAAAACTTCCGGCAATATCAAGCGTTAAATCAAAGCCCTTGTATTCTGCGTTCAGGTTCAAACTTCCTGTAAATTTCGGAAAAACACTACCCAGGTCTGTTCTATCTGCTTCATTAATAGTTCCGTCTCCATTTATATCCTGGAAAATAGGGTCTCCAATTTGTGCGGCGGGATGATAAGCAGTCTTTCCCTTTTGTGTTGCATAGGCTTTCCACTTATCTAAATCAGCCTGAGATCTGTATATCCCCTGAGTTTTATATCCCAATATATAACCCAAAGGCTTACCTTCTTCAATTACATTATTCTGGTTTGGTATCCACCAGTCGGCAAAAAGGACAGACCTGGTGTCCTTCCAGTCTGTTACCTTATTTTTGAATGAGCTTCCGGTGAAAGAAGCACCATATTTAAATGACTTACGATTCTCGCGCCAGCCCAAAGTAAAATCATATCCTGTGTTTCTTACAGCACCTGAGTTGGTAAAGGTTGGTGCAATACCTACGGAGCCACCTTTTACAGGCAGTACCATCAGAAGGTCTTTTGTGTCTCTTGTCCAAAGGTCAAGCTCGGCGGTAAGCTTGTTGTTAAAAAAGCCCATTTCTAAACCAAGGTCTTTTTGTTCGTTACGTTCCCATTTTAAATCAGGGTTGAAGGCATTGATTATCCCGGCAGCGGGGCGTACCTTGCCATCAATAACTGCATGAAACTCCTCGGATTGAGCAACCACGGCATACGCCGCACGATCAGTGATCTTGTCATTGCCAGTTACCCCCCAGCTTGCCCGTAATTTTAAATTGTTCAGCCAACTTACATCTTTAAGGAAACTTTCTTCAGAAATACGCCATCCAAGTGCGGCAGACGGGAAATATCCCCACTTATTGTTGGCGCCAAACTTAGAAGAACCATCGGCCCTCATTGTTGCCGTAAGCAAATAACGATCCATCAGTGTATAGTTCGTCCTGAACATGTAAGACATACGGGTGGACTTTCCAGGCTGCTGTGTTTCAACCGTTTTGTTTGCAGTACTGCCTGGAGTTGAATATAAGCTTAAATAATCAAGGTCATAAATGGTATAACCTTGGCCAATAGCCCCCAAGCCGCGATTTTTAGATTGTTCGATAGTATAACCGGCAAGAAAATTCAAATAGTGTTTATCCTTAATTTTTCTATCGTAGGTGAGGGTATTTGTCCAAATATGGGTATTACCGCTACCGTAGTATTCGCGAAACCTGTTAGACGTATTGGTCTGATGCGATGAGTTGATAGTATAAATTGGTTGCGGATGACTGGTATAATTATTATAATAATCCTCACCCAAGTTGGTTAGAAGCGTAAGCCCCTTTATAACTTCCCAGCTTCCCCATACACTACCCACGAAACGCTGATCGTTGAAATTATACTCCTTATTTAAGGCTAATTCTGCAGCAGGATTAATTAAATCAAGGTTTTGCATAGAATTCCAGGCGCCATTAGCATTCTGCGGAGTAATCAGCGGCGATGCTCCTAACACAGAAAGCATGTTACGGTAAGCAGGCCCCTGCCCGGAATTGGCCAGGCTTAAGCCCAGGTTATGCCCTATTTTTACTTTGCTGTTAAGTTTATATTCATTATTTGCACGGATTGTCCAGCGGTCATAGTCCGTATTATTCCAAATGCCCTGCTGCTTCAAATAACCTGCACTAATATTATACCTAATGTTTTCCGAACCACCATTTACTCCAAATTGATGCTCGCGCATTTTTCCGGAGCGGCTAATCTCGTCCATCCAGTTTGTTCCGCTCCCAAATTGTGCAGGATTGGAATATGGTGCTGCCGCATTGGTATAAGAAGCAACGGTATTCATTAGTTGAGCATACTGCGTACCGTTTGCAACATCATAATCGCTGATCTTGTACTGTACGCCTTCTGTAGCTGAATAATTAAATGCTGTCTTGCCCGGCTTTCCTGACTTTGTTGTTATAACAATCACGCCATTAGCACCACGTGAACCGTAGATAGCAGTGGCGGAAGCATCTTTCAGTACACTTATATTATCAATATCATTCGGGTTTAACCAAACGATATCGTCAGTCATCATTCCATCCACCACATATAATGGGTTAGAGTTGACATTTGTACCAATACCACGAATCCTGACAACCGGAGCTACCCCTGGAGCACCTGAAGTGGTTACGGTAAGGCCTGACTTACCCTGTAGCGCCTCGGCAGCATTACCGGCCCTGATCCCTGTTATGTCACTTGACTTAATTGTAGTTACCGAACCAGTCATATCTGATTTACGCTGCTTACCATAACCTACAACTACAACCTCATTAAGACTCTGAGATTCAGGCTCTAGCGATATGGACACCTCTGTTTGGCCCTTGAGCTGAAATTCCTGGGTTTTAAAACCCACGTATGCAAAAACCAGAATTGAATTTTCTGAGGGAACATTAATCTTGAAAGAACCATTAACACCCGTAGATGTCCCCTGAGGCTGTCCCTTAACTTTCACCGAAACTCCAGGTAAAGGCTCTCCTTTATCATCCTTCACTGTACCGGTAATGGCTAGCTGCCTGGCCTCATCCACCGCATTATATATTAGCACGGTGGTACCTGAAATTTTGAATGAAAGAGCTTTCTCCTTCAGGCAAGTTTCGAGCACTTCTTCTAAGGGTTTATCCAGGCAATGGACACTAAAGCTTCTCTCCTGTCGGCAAAGCTCTGCACTATAAATAAAATCAAAATTGGTTTGCCCCCGCAAATTGGATATCAATTCGCGAAAGGAAATGTTCTCTGCATTCACACTAATTGTTTGCCCCCTGGTAGCAGCGCTTACCTGAATGAGAGAAAGTGTCAACAATAAAACGGTTAGTTTCATAATCCGAAAAATAACTGAGAAGCCGCACTGTGGTAGTGCAATATTTTTTCTATACATTTGACTGTTAGGTTTTAAATTAATTATTGGATTTAGTTTACCTGACTTTTAGGTGATACAGAACAGCGCAAATGTTCAGTATCCTTATTTTTTTATAAGTCGGGAGCGGCGCAAACGTTCCTGACTTTTTTTAAAACTACTTCATTACGGTTATCCTCCTTCCTTCCGTTTTAAAGTGCAGCGAGCTGACAGTTTCAAAGCTTTGTAGAAGTTCTGAAAGCTTCTTCCTCTTAGAAAAGGTGCCTTCAAATTTCTCGTTGGTTAAACCCTCATCAAATTCAACCTCAATATCGTACCATTGAGCTACCTTTTGCATTATGCTTCTGATATCCTCTCCCTGAAAAGAGAAATAGCCATCTTTCCATGCTGCAGAAATGTCCGTATCGGTATCTCTTACAATTGCTTCGTTCAATTTTACAGTAATTTCTTGTCCTGGAATTAGCTGAATGACAGGCTTATTTGCGGATTGCACCGAAACGGCGCCTTCCAGAAGAGAGGTTTTAACTTCGCTGGAATTATAAGCGCTTACATTGAACTTCGTGCCCAACACTTTGATGTTGACACCATTAGCCCTAACATAAAATGGTTTATGTTTATTTTTAGAAACTTCAAAATAGGCCTCGCCTGTCATTAGCACTTCCCTTATCTCATCGTTAAAATCTTTTTTGTATTTGATGGACGATTGGGAATTTAGCCAAACGCGACTACCATCGGGTAGTGTAATATGATACTCCGCAGCTTTGGGTGTAACAATTGTAGTGTATTGCCCGGATTTCTCGTCTGACAGACTAACTATTGCTTTGACTTTACCTGGCAGAATCTCTTCAACCTTACTTTCAGCAATCATCTTACCTGGCTTATCCTTGGCCTGAAAAAAATATAAGCCAGCAACAATCACCAGAGATGCTGCAAGCGAAAGCCACTTCCAGTTTTTCCGGGGCCAAAGTTCAACCCTCTGAAGCCGGGCTTGTTTATATCTCCGGTCTTTCTGAATATTTGTTAAGATTTTTTCAAATTTCAAGGAATCGGGTTGAGTCTCCGAAAGATCATCTTCCACAGAACATCTTAAATCGGCCTTTCCGGCAACGGTGTTCAGGTATTCATACAACTCTTCACAGTCTTGCGCCGAAAGTTGATTTTTACAATAGAGGTTAACTAAAAGATTTATTCTTTCAGGAGTCATACTATTCTAGGTTTAATAATCGGTTGGGATTATTTAATGAAGGAACGGAGATGTTTACAAACAGGACTAGTGCCTTGAAAAAAAATTTAAAACTACATCAGCAGTAACCGTAAGCAGTAGTGTATGTTGCAAACGAAACTTCAAAGTTTTATTAGCCTGAACCATGTGGTTTTTTACGGTATTGGCAGAAATATTAAGAATGCCGGCAATTTCATTATGCGATAAACCTTCCTGCCTGCTAAGCCTGAATATTTTCTGTTGCTGCTCCGGAAGACTATTTACCACTACGTCAACCAAGCGCTGAAACTCTTTTGCCAGTACTTTTTCTTCGGTAGAATTGCTAAGTAGATCAGCGGCGTCGCTTAAACGCTCCAGCAATACTTTAGACTTTTTGATATTTCTCAGAATGTCCAGTGACTTCCGTTTAGCAATTACGAACAGATAAACCCAAAGATCGCCAGAAACGTCTATCTTTTCCTTATTTAACCAAAGGCTTATGAATGTCTCCTGAAGAATTTCCTCGCTCTGGGCAGCATCCTGCAGGTAACGGAAGGCCAGGTTGTAAATACCTGGACTAAATTGAATATATACTTCGTTAAAAGCCGCTTCGTCCCCATCACGCAACCGCTCCAAAATACTGATATGAAGATGCTTTGCCATACTGATGCCTATATGTTATCCTTCCACAGGATACTATAATGACACCAAAAATGATTTTCCATACTCAGATCAGGCAAGCAAATGTTTGCGAATTACTTTTAATGCCTATCTCAATGGCAAGTTAGCCTACTTTAGGGATTCAATTAACGTTAATAAATCCTATTTACGTTCCCATTTCCTTCCCTTTTTTTTGCGCAATTCGGAGAAAGGAGATGAATGATTTATCCTTTTACATTTTTGTTGGAATATGGCCCCAAAGGACTCTTTCCAAGAGGAAAAGGATAGAATGAGTTGATAATTGGGATAGTTATATCCCCCCTCTGCTCCGGCCTTTCTCCCGCATTTCTGTCCCGGTAGGCATGGCTATTAATTTAAGAGCTCACATTTTTTAATCAAAATATCTTTTTAATAATTAAGGCTGTGCAATACACTTTTTTTCTCCTTCTTTTTTCAATCGATGACAAGAAACTAAGGATCTATTGTTTGCCGAGGTGCCTTTTTCGCGCAATTCTCTGCCCAAATCTCCTCATCACTATGCTGCGCCGGCTTTTCTCCATTCGCCCATTCTCTCGCTTCAGAAGCCGATCAAAGGGTTTTAGTAAAACCGCCAATAAGCCCAGGCAATTCAGGGAGAGGGCAAGGCAAACTTCCGGAGATGTCAGGTTTCCTCCGGCAATCCAATACCATAAACAGCTAATTAAAATTTTAACATTGATTATTTAAGAATAAAACGCAGCTTTGCAATCTGAATAATCTATGAAGAGAAGATTAGTTATTACAGGTTCCTGGTTTTTATTGCTGCTTTTTTCAGCAATACAGATCCTGCCTGCTCTTCATCATCATAACGAAGCAGTCCATTCAATTCAGCAATCAGGCTACCATCATGGGCCGGAATACAAAGCCGACACACATAGCTCAGATTGCTTAATCTGTAGTTTCATTGTCCATAAACAAATTGACTACCCTGCAAATTTGTCTGAACTTACAATCGATTATCATGCAGGAAAGCCTCTTATCCTGAATAGTAATTTCAGCCAGCAACTCTTCAAATCAGCTGTCCATACCTGGACGAATAAAGGCCCTCCTACTGTTTAAGTTTATTTAAGGGAACTCTAAAAATACTTTTCCTGCCTCACCCCTATCCTTTCTCCAAAAGAGAAGGTGATATATGGAGTTTTAGAGGTACCCTTAAGAAATTTTACCAATTGATTTAAACTCAAACTGATTATTGCTGATTTTATATACCTGATGAGGTTTAAAAGTCTCTGTTTTTTTCTGGCCCTGCCAGGGAAACTACGCATTCATATACCTGAGCATCTTAGTTCAGGATGTACTGTTCACATGAGGAGGAAGCAAATAGTTTCTGTACTTATGCTAACCCTGTTCCTTTTTATTCAGGCATTAAAACTGGATCATACTCATGGCCATGATTCATCTGAAAATATTAAAGGCAAGAAAGAACTGATTTCAAAAAACAATCATTGCGAAATTTGTGACTATCATTTTTCTGCCGGGTTTACAATGCAAAATAGCCAGCCTATTTCTTGCATAGCCCAGGATATACCCTTTTATTTTAATTTCTACAAGGCTCATCCATTAACTCAAATCGGACTAAGCTATTCAGGCCGCGGCCCTCCCGCTTTGACCTGATTTCCCTTCTTAATAATCTTTTCCGCGGAGCATCCGCCTGCGGCTATCATTCATATTTAATTTTTTAAACTATGTTACAGGCTATTGGCCTCACCAAAAGGTATGGTGAGTACACAGCCCTGGACGGCCTTGACCTGACCGTTTCCAGTGGCGAAGTATTTTGTTTACTCGGGCAGAACGGTGCCGGAAAAACAACCACTATTAATTTATTTCTTGGCTTTATCCAGGCATCAACCGGCATGGCAAAAGTTGGTAATCTTGATATTTCCTTAAATCCAACTGCAGCCAGAAAACATCTAGCTTATATCCCTGAAGTGGTGATGCTTTACAGCAACCTAACGGGAATTGAAAATCTCGAGTACTTCAGTAAGCTGGCAGGATTTCGCTACTCCCGCCTGGAGCTCAGAAGCTATCTTTTAAAAGCAGGCTTGCAGGAAGAAGCACACAGTAAGCATCTCGGCAAATACTCTAAAGGGATGAGGCAGAAAGTAGGGATTGCTATAGCCCTTGCAAAGAACGCAGAAGCCATTCTTATGGATGAGCCTACAAGTGGACTAGACCCAAAAGCCACAGCAGAATTTACTTCTATTGTTAAGCAACTATCGCAGGAAGGCAAATCTATTCTTATGGCTACTCACGATATTTTCAATGCCGTGAATGTGGGCACGCAGATCGGAATAATGAAAGCAGGCA
>Ga0307408_100002971_pt1 | contig 11742 bp, 12 predicted proteins | sample 322Cmetagenome_FD_202116 | JGI IMG/M metagenome (GOLD analysis project Ga0307408, IMG submission 202116) | Maize rhizosphere microbial communities from greenhouse at UC Davis, California, United States - 322HYB-C-3 | ecosystem: Host-associated > Plants > Roots > Rhizosphere > Soil | place... | reverse complement strand
TGGGTCATGAATTTATCCTGCTCGGCCGAGACCGCGTCCTTCGACGTGGCTTTCTTCGGATTGACGGCGTTCAGCAGGGTTTCGGAGGGGCCCTGGGCAACGGCGGTGTTAGTCACGCTCATGATTATTGTCCAATAGTCAGTGTCTTCAGCAGCAAGGTCTTGGCCGCGTTCATGGTTTCCACGTTGGTCTGGTACGAACGCGAGGCCGACAGCATGTTGACCATTTCATCGACCACGTTCACGTTGGGCATGGAAACGTAGCCCTTGTCGTCGGCCATCGGGTGCTTGGGGTCATATACCTGTTTCAGCGGCGACGGGTCTTCGATCACGCGCTGCACCTTGACGCTGGTGGCGGCGCCATTGGCCTGCGACGGCTGCGCCTCGAACACCACCTGCTTGGCGCGGTACGCTTCGCCGCTGGCGCTGGTGGCGCTGTCCGCGTTGGCCAGGTTCGAGGCCACCACATTGAGCCGCTGCGCCTGCGCGCTCATGGCGGAACCGGAAACATTGAAAATATTAAACAGCGACATGATTATTGACCTCCCTGGATCGCCGTCATCAAGCCCTTGATCTGCGAATTGATCAGGGTGATGGCCGCTTCATAGCGCAGCGCGTTGTCGGCAAACTGGTTGCGCTCCACGTCCATATCCACGGTATTGCCGTCGACCGCGCCTTGCACGGTGCCGCGGTATTGCAGCGCGGTGCCGTCCGGCAGCAGCATGCCGGACTGGGCCGGACTCGGGTAATGTTTGCCCGCGGTGGTCTTCAAGGGTTGCTGCGGACCATTGCGGTCGATCGCCCCTTTCAGCGCCGCGCTGAAATCAAAATCGCGCGCCTTGTAGTTCGGCGTATCGGCATTCGCGATATTCGACGCCAGCACGGTCTGGCGCTGCGAGCGCAGGCTCAGTGCCGTCTCATTAAAGCGCAAGTGATCGTCCAGTTTCCCTAACATCGCGAATTCTCCTTCAGTGATGGGAGCCATCTTACGCAGTTGCGCGCAACCGCGATCGAACGATAAGCCCGGGTTTTGGGGTCTTATTCGTCGCTTGGGAATGAAAGGCGGACCGTATCATGGCAACATTCGAAGAGGCCACGCCATGTCAATATTCTCGTTACTGCATTCCGTAGGGCGGTTTCCGCGACGCGGAAGCCGCCATGCCTGCGCCACCACCAGCGCTGGCAATACCGGCCTGCCAGCATGGCGGCTTTGTAAAAGCCGCCCTACGGTATTCGCCGCACTGGCGCTCGCCTGCGCCACGGCCTTTGCGCAGCAACCCGCGCGCCAGGACTTGACGCAATTAAAACTCACGGTCGAACAATTCCTGCAAAGCCAGGTGGCCGGCATGGCGGGCCAGGTCAGCGTGGCGGTCGGTCCGATCGACCAGCGCATGGCGCTGGCGGCCTGCCCGCAGCCGCAGGCGTTCTTCATGCCGGGCGCGCGCGCCTGGGGCAAGACCACGGTGGGTGTGCGGTGTGCGTCCCCGTCCGCATGGACGGTGTATATTCAAGCCAATGTCTCGGTGCAGGCGGATTACGTGGCCAGCGCGGTGCCGCTGGCGCAGGGCCAGCCGATCGAAGCGACGCAACTGGCGGTCATGCGCGGTGACCTGACCACCTTGCCGGCCGGCGTCGCCACCGACATGGCCCAGGTGATTGGCCGCAGCAGCAATGTGTCGCTGGCGGCCGGGACGCCGTTGCGGCTCGATACCCTGCGCAGCAAGCCGGTGGTGCAATCGGGCCAGCTGGTGAAACTGGTGTCGGGCAATGCCAGCTTCCGCGTATCATCGGAAGCGCGGGCGGTGGCCACGGCGGGCGAAGGACAGATGGTGGCGGTACGGACCGCCAGCGGGTCGCAAGTGACGGGCATTGCCCGCGCCGGAGGACTGGTGGAAGTGGCATTTTAAATGCCACGGGGTGATGAGAAAAATTGCTTTCCAGTAAGCTAAAGTTTCATCAAGTTGTGCCGTTAGAGACTCATACCCCGGAGTGTCACACTCCAACCAGATGAGGATGATGCTGTGAAAATTAACGACACACTTAAGGGCACGCCAGGTTTACCGTCGTCGTCCCCGGCGTCGGCAAATAATGCGCGCAGTGCGGAAAAAGCCGCGACCACGCCGGTCGCGACCGACAGTGTCCGCCTGTCCTCGCAAGGCCAAGCCATGGCGGCCAGCGGCGCGGGCGGCAGCAGCGGCGTGTTTGACACGCAAAAGGTCGACCGGATCAAGGAAGCCATTGCCAGCGGCAAGTTCCAGGTCAATTCAGAAAAAGTGGCGGATGGTTTGCTGGAAACAGTGAAAGATTTGCTGCACTCACGCAAACGTTAGGAACAACCATGCACACGGTATCGCCGATGGACAGCCTGCGCGAAGAGCAGCGCGTCATCACTTCCCTGCTGGAAGTACTGAAACAGGAACAGCAATACCTGATTTCAGCGGATATCGATGCATTAACCGCCCTCACCCCGACCAAATCCGCTTTGGTCAATGACATGGCGGTATTGGCCAGCCAGCGCCACAGCGCGCTCGGTGCGGCAGGATACAAACCCGAAGAAGCCGGCATGGAAGCCTGGCTGGCCGCCAGCGGCGATGCCGGCGCGCAGCAATTCTGGCAACAGGTGCTGCAACAGACCCGTGAAGCCAAAGAACTGAACCGCATCAACGGTGCGCTGATCAACAAACACTTGCATCACACCCAGGGCGCGCTACAGGCATTGCGCCCACAGAGCCCGGCGCCGAACATGTATGGGCCGTCCGGGCAGACCACCAGCACGGCGACACGGCGCGGCTTCGTGGCCGGCTGATCCCTTCCCCTGAATTTACGTCATTCGGCAGGCGCGCTGGCTGCGGCGCTGGCCGAAGCGCTGGCATGCGCCGTAGCCGATGCGCTCGCTTGCGCGCTGGCCGAAGCACTGGCGCTGGCGGCGCCGCCCATCTTTGCCTTGGTCGCCGCATCTTGCCCTTCGCCGCCACATCCCGCCAATACCGCCACCACCGACAACATCACCAGGGACCCCATTACGCTTTTTTGCATCGTTTCCGCCCTTTCATAAATTCTAATCAATAGAAATTTCCTGAAAGAATTTTAGGCGAGAGAAATCGTCAAATATCACATCACCCGGCGCGACATGCAAAAGCAAATTAATAGCGGCAATTTTTCAAAAAAATAAATAAATTTCGATAACCAGGGCGGTTTATTGGCAAACATTCGGCAGGCGAGGCCCCGCATACCGCGCCACAGACTAGCGCGTTGCTTGCCACTGGGAATAAAACATCAGCGCTCCGGCGCTTCAGGCGCCGGGCCGGTTGGCACTTCGGTGGAAGGATCCGGTATCCCGGACAGGATGGTCACCGCCACGCGCCGGTTGCGCGCGCGCCCTTCCGCTTCGCTGTTCGGCGCCAGCGGGATATTGTCGGCATGGCCAACGGCCGACATGCGCGGCGGCGGCACCCCGGCATCGATAAACAGGCGCACCACGGCGCCGGCGCGGGCGGCCGATAATTCCCAGTTGGACGGGAAATTCGCGTTACTGATCGGCACGTTATCGGTATGCCCCTCCACCTGCACCGCATGGGGATCATTCATCAGGATTTTCGCCACTTCCGTCAGCGCCTCGCGCGAATTCGCCGCCAGCTTGGCCTGGCCCGGATCAAACAGCACCGACGCATTGATTTCCACGCTGACGCCGCGGCTGTTTTGCGTGACCCGGACTTTGCCTTCCTTCACCAGCGGCGCCATGGTCGACAGCAGATCCTGCGCCAGCTTGGTCATTTGCTCTTTTTCCTTGCGCAGCAATTCCGTGCGGCGTTTCAGCGCCGGGTTCGGGACCGGCAAGTTCAGCACTTCGGTATTGACCGGCGTGGCGGAACCCTGGCCGCCGAAGGCATCGCCGAGCGCATCGGAAAACACCTTGTATTTGCCGATATTGACCGAGGAAATCGCGTACATGACAACAAAAAACGCGAACAGCAAGGTAATGAAATCCGAATAGGAAATCAGCCACCGCTCGTGGTTTTCCGGTTCATCGTCAAATTTGCGGCGGGCGCGGCGCTGCATCTCAGTGGTCGCGCAGCAGGGTGGCGATGCGTTCGTCGATCACGCGGCTGTGGTCGCCGGTGGCAATGTCATAAAACACGGCGGCGGCGATTTCCTGCTGGTGCACTTGCTGCGTGATGATGTTTTTCAGCTTGTTGGCGATCGGATAAAAGAACAGGTTGGCCAAGCCGACGCCATAAATCGTGGAAACAAACGCAATCGCAATTCCCGGCCCCAGGCGGGACGGATCGGACAGGTTTTCCATCACCTGGATCAGGCCCAGCACTGCGCCCAGGATACCGATCGTTGGCGAATAGCCGGCGGCGGATTCCCAGATCCGCACGGCCTGGCGTTCGGAGGTTTCAAAGGCCGTAATTTCCGTGTCCAGCAACTGGCGCAGTTTATCGGGATGGATGCCATCGACGACCAGGCGCAGGCCCTTCGCATTGAACTTGTCCTTGGAGGACAGCATGTAGCGCTCCAGCGACAGATGGCCGTCGCGCTTGGCGGAATTGTTCCAGGCCGCGATCTCGCGCGCCAGCGAAGCGCGGCTGTCGGCGGGCGGCTTGATAATCCAGCGCAGCATGACCATGCCGCGCGAAAACGTGGTGGCGCGGGTTTGCAGCAGGACGGCGCCCAGGGTGCCGACCACGACAATGGCAAAGGCGGCCGGCTGCAACAGCGAACTGAGCTTGCCACCTTCCATGCCCTGGCCGATCAACACACCGGCCACCCCGAGAATAATGCCCGCTATGCTGGCCCAGTCCATGCCTGCTCCCGGAGCGAGGCGCGCAGGCGCGCCACCGCTTGCGTATGCAACTGCGATACGCGTGATTCAGAAACGCCCATGACGGCGCCGATTTCCTTCAAGTTCAACTCTTCCTCGTAATACAGGCCCATCAGCATCTTTTCCCGGGGCGGCAAGCCGTCGATGGCGTCGATGACGGCCTGGCGGAAGTCGGTGTCGAGCAGCGCGCGCAACGGATCGGCATCGTCGTCCGAGCAATAGCGATCGAGGAAGCTGTCGTTGCCATCGTCGTCGCGGAAATCCTCGTAATAGACCAGCTGGTGGCCGCCGCCTTCGCCCAGCATTTCCTGGTAGTCCGCCAGCGACAGCTTCAATGATTTCGCCACTTCCGACTCGCTTGGCGGCCGGCCCAGGCGCTGCTGCAGCACCGCCATGGCGTTTTCAATCTTGCGCATGTCTTGCCGCATCGAGCGCGGCAGCCAGTCGCTGTTGCGCAGCTCGTCGAGCATGGCGCCGCGGATGCGCATCACCGCATAGGTCTCGAACTGGGCGCCGTGGGTTTCTTCATAGCGGTTGATCGCGTCGAGCAAGCCGATCATTCCGGCCTGCACGAGATCGTCCACTTCCACGCTGGGCGGCAGTTTCGCCTTCATATGATGGGCGAGACGCTTGACCAACGGCATGTGTTCCGTCAGCAGCGTATTTTTGTCCGCTTTCCCTTTGACCGTGTACATAAACTCTTTAATTGTTATTACGCTGAATGGCTGCTACTCCCCGTACGGAAGTTGTGCGACCCGGCCAGCGCCAAACGCCCGGCCAGTTCACGGAACGCAACCGATGCACCCGCCAGCGGAAATGCGTCGACCACCGCGCGCCCAAGGCGTGCGGCGCGCTGCAGATATTCGTCAGCCGGCACTGATCCCATCGACACCAGGTTCACCGCCAGGTATCGACTCGCCGCTTGCGCCATATTATCGTAAACCAACCTTGCTTCGGCCTCTGATGCGCCGGTGACCAGGATACCAAAGGGCCGGCGGCCCAATTCCATGTTCAGGCGCTTGATCATCGCGTAGGCATTGGTGATCGAGGTGGCGCTGTTCGACACTTGCACCACGATCTCGGAACTGGCCATCACCGGCACGGGAAAGGCCGTGCCATCGAATTCCCCATCGACAATGACCATGCCGGTCTGCTTGGCCAGCACGTCAAACGCCTTGGCCAGGCGGCGCGTTTCATCCGGCCCGGTGCTGCGCACGCCACGTGTCATCGATACCACACCAAAGCCTTGCGGCACCTGGTAAATCACCTGGTTCAAGCCGCATTGCTGGCGCGCCACGTCGAGCAGGCTGGCGCCATTGTCCACGCCCAGGCGCGAACCGACGCCGTGCGCGCTGGCGCAGGCATCGACCAGCAGCACGTCATTGCCGGCGCGGGCCAGGGATGCGCCGAGGTTGACCAGCATGGAACCCTTGTCATCCTGTGGCGTGGCCGACAGGAACGTCACGATGCGGGGCTGCGGCCCCGCCAGCATGCGGCGCAGGCCCTCCGCCTGGTCAAAATTAAAGCTGGTCATGGGCCACCTCCCGCTGCAATCGATCAAATCCCGCGTTAGCCAAGGTGCACCTCGCGCATGTCGGCGGCGCCGGCCGCCATCAGCAGCGGCAAGTCACTGTCGTGGAACTGGCTGGCGCCGGCGCCTTGTTTCAGGCGGAAGGCGCGCTCGACCAGCTGGGCCGGATCGGCCAGGTGCAAGTCTTCCGGCACGCGCTGGCCATTCGACACGTAAAACATGTTGAGCTTCTGGCGGATCACCACGTCCAGCACATTGCCGATCGATGCCGCTTCGTCGAGCTTGGTCATGATGCAGCCGGCCAGGCCGCTGCCCTGGTAAGCGCGCACCACTTCGTTCAGGGTTTCCTGGGTCGACGTCGCGTTCAGGCACAGCAGGCGTTTCACGGGCACATCGGAGCCTTGCAGCATGCCGATTTGTTCCGCCACCATGTGGTCGCGCTGGCTCATGCCGACCGTATCGATCAGCACGGTGTGCTTGTTGCGCAATTCCTTCAGCGCGATGCGCAGGTCCGCTTCATCCTTGACCGAGTGCACCATCACGCCGAGGATCTTGCCGTAGATGCGCAATTGTTCGTGCGCGCCGATACGATAGGCGTCGGTGGTGATCAGCGCCAGCTTTTCCGGGCCGTGGCGCATCACGCAGCGGGCCGCCAGCTTGGCGGTGCTGGTGGTTTTGCCAACGCCGGTCGGGCCGACCAGCGCAAACACGCCGCCCTGCTCGATCAGCTGGTCTTCATTGCTCATCGCGGACAGGTTGCGCGTCAGGACGGTTTTAATCCAGCGCAGGCTGTCGGCGGCGTCGCGGCCGGCCGGCAGTTTTTCAATCAGGTAGCGCGCCAGGCTGGGGGAAAAGCCGGCCGCCAGCATTTCGCGCAGCACGGCGGCTTTTTGCGGTTCGCGCTGCTGGATCGAGCCCCAGGAGATTTCCGCCAGCTGGGTTTCCATCATGCCGCGCATGGCGCGCAGCTCATTCATCATGACGCTCATTTCCGCCGCCGCGTTGGCTTTGGCGCCGGCCACGGCTTCGGCCACCATGGCCGTGATGCGTTCCATGTCCAGGGACGGAGCCGGGGCGGCTGGTTTGGCGGGCGCGCTGAATTGCGGCTGCGGCGGCATGGCGCGCTGCACCGGTTGCGCCGGCGCCATGGCGCGGGCGGCCGGACGCGGCATCGCTTCCGGCGCGGCCGGGCGCATGGCGGCGGGACGCGCCGGCATCGAGGGGGCGAGCGGCGCGGCGGCGGCGCGCGCCTGGTAGGAATCGAAGGCGTCGAAGGCATCCATAGTCGCGTCCGGCAAATCCAGGTAAGGGGCCGGCTGCGCCATCGGCGAATCCGCCGCGGGGGACGTCAGCGAAGCGGCATCGTCATTGGCCAGGGCGAGAATTTCCACTTCGCCATCGGTTGGACGATTGGACAGGATCACAGCATCCGGCCCCAGCGCTTCGCGCACTTTGCGCAGTGCTTCACGCGACGTTGGTGCAGTAAATTTTTTGACGTTCATGGTTTTTCCCCGGCCTCACTTCGACACTTGCATTATTGGGGATGCAGCGGGGAAACAATCGAAGGAACAGGATGGGAAAAAGGCCGTATTTCAACTGGACGCATTCGACGCTGGCTTAAAACACGTAGGGCGGTTTTGCGCAGCAAAGCCGCCATGCATGCGTCAACATGGCACTAAGCGGCACCGGAAGGCATGCAAGGCGGCTTTCGCTACGCGAAAACCGCCCTACATCCATCTGGCACCATCACTCTGCTCTGTTTACTGCGTCCCCACCAGCGCCGTCACCCGAATCGTCTTCGATTCCGGAATTTCCGCATGCGACAGCACTTTTAATTGCGGCAACGCGCGGCGCAGGAAGCGCACCAGCAACACACGCAGCGGCCCCGGCACCAGCAGCACCGGCGTCAAGCCCAATGCCTCCTGCTGCTGTGCCGCCTGGGCGGCCGATTGGGCGATGGTGTCGGCCAAGCCCGGCTCGATGCCGGCGCCATCCGCCCCGCCCTGCGCCATCGCTTGCATCAGCAGGCGCTCGAGGCGGTTGTCCAGCGTGATGACGGACAATTCGCCGCCCGTCGGGAACAATTGCTGCACGATGGCGCGGCCCAGCGCGATCCGCACCAGCGCCGTCAATTCGTTCGGATCCTGCGTCATCGCCGTATGCTCGGCCAGGGTTTCAATGATCGAGCGCATGTCGCGGATGTGCACCCCCTCGGCCAGCAGGTTTTGCAGCACTTTTTGCAGCGCCGACAGCGACATCATCTTCGGCACCAGGTCTTCCACCAGCTTCGGCGACTCCTTCGACAAGTGATCCAGCAGCGCCTGCACTTCCGCGCGGCCCAGCAGTTCGGACGCGTGGGTGGTGATCAGGTGGTTCAGGTGGGTGGCCACCACGGTGCCGGCATCGACCACCGTGTAGCCCATGGCTTGCGCCTGGTCGCGCAAGCCGGCATCGATCCAGATCGCCGGCAGGCCGAACGCCGGATCCTGCGTCACCAGGCCGGGCAAGGTGCCGCTTGCCATGCCGGGATTAATCGCCAGGTACTGGCCGTTGAATGCTTCGCCCGCGCCCACTTCCACGCCTTTCAGGGCAATGCGGTAAGCGGAAGGTTTGAGTTCCAGGTTGTCGCGGATGTGCACCGGCGGCGCCAGGAAGCCGACTTCCTGCGCAAACTTCTTGCGGATGCCCTTGATGCGCTTCAGCAGTTCGCCGCCCTGCGCCTTGTCCACCAGCGGAATCAGGCGGTAGCCCACTTCCAGGCCCAGGGTGTCGACCGGCAGCACGTCTTGCCAGGTCGCCTCTTCCGACTCCGGCGCCGGCGCGGCGGCGCCGCCGGCCTGCGCGGCTTCGGCCGCCGCTTCCGGGGTGCCGGGCACGGGTGCGGCGCCCGCCTTCCCTTTTTTCGACAACATGTAGCCACCGCCGATCAGCGCCGCCGCCAGCAGCAGGAACACCAGGTTCGGCATGCCCGGAATCACGCCCATGCCGCCGATGATCGCGCCGGTGATGTACAGCACCTGGGGCTTGGCAAACAACTGGCCCACCACCTGCGTGCCCACGTCCTGCTCGCTGGCCACGCGCGACACCACGATACCGGCCGCGATGGAAATCACCAGCGAAGGGATCTGCGCCACCAGGCCGTCACCAATCGCCAGCAGGGTGTACAGCTTGGCGGCTTCACCAAACGCCAGGTCGTGCTGGATCACGCCCACCAGCAGGCCGCCGACGACGTTGATGACGGTCACCAGGATGCCGGCCACCGCGTCGCCGCGCACGTACTTCGAGGCGCCGTCCATCGCGCCATAGAATTCCGCTTCCATCGACACTTCACTGCGGCGCTTGCGGGCTTCGGCCTCGCCAATCAGGCCTGCATTGAGGTCGGCGTCGATCGCCATCTGCTTGCCCGGCATCGCGTCCAGGGCGAAACGCGCGCCCACCTCGGCGATACGGCCAGCGCCCTTGGTCACGACGGTGAAGTTAATGATGGTCAAGATGATGAACACCACGATACCGACCGTGTAGTTACCGCCGATCAGGAAGTGGCCAAACGCTTCGATCACCTTGCCGGCCGCCGCGCCACCGGTGTGGCCTTCGGTCAGCACCACGCGGGTCGAGGCCACGTTCAGCGACAGGCGCAGCATGGTCGACACCAGCAGCACCGCGGGGAAGGCCATGAAATCGAGCGGCTTGACCGTATACAGGGCGGTCAGCAGCACGATGATGGACAGCGCGATATTAAAGCTGAAGAACAGGTCGAGGATGAACGCCGGCAGCGGCAGGATCATCATCACCAGCAGCATGATGATTAAAATCGGCGCCGCCAGGCTCTTGCTTGGTCCGCCCGGCATGTTCAAACCGCTGACGCGGCTGGACAACCAGGGTGGCAGGTAGGCGTTCAGGCTCTTCATGATGATGCTCCGTTAATTCTTTTTCTGTGACGCGGGGTGGTGCGGGTCCATGTCGTCCGGCACATCGAGCTTGGCCGGACGGTCCGGATAGCGCAGGCCCGGCTTGAACATGCGCAGCTGGTAGACATAGGCCAGCACTTCCGCCACGGCAGCATACAGGCGCTCGGGGATCTCGTCACCGATATCGCTGTGTTTAAACAACGCCCGGGCCAGCGGTGGCGCCTCCAGGATCGTGACTTTGTGCTCTTTCGCCAGTTCACGGATCTTGGCCGCCACTTCATCGGTGCCCTTGGCCACGACTTTCGGCGCGCCGCGCGAACCTTCCGCGTATTTCAGCGCCACCGCATAGTGGGTCGGGTTGGTCACCACCACGTCGGCGGTCGGCACATCGGCCATCATGCGGCGGCGCGCCATCTCGCGCTGCATCTGGCGGATCTTGCCCTTGATTTGCGGGTTACCGTCCGATTCCTTGGATTCCTGGATCAGTTCCTGGCGCGTCATTTTCAGCTTGTTGGCGTAGTGCCACAACTGGTACGGCGCGTCGATGGCGGCGATAAAACCCAGCGAGCCGACGATGAACAAGAAGCTCATGGCCAGCATTTCCACCAGGTGCACCATCCCCATGTTCGCCGGCTCCATGATCAGCTGCAGCACCGCTTCGCGCTGGCGCATCACCACCAGGTAGGCGACAAAGCCCACCACGATGGTCTTGGCAATGGCTTTCACCAGTTCCACCAGGGCATTGGTGGACACCATGTTGGAGAGCCCGTTGATCGGGTTGAGCTTCATGAAATTCGGGCCGATGGCCTTGCCGGAAAACAGCCAGCCACCGACCAGCATTGGCGACACCAGCGCCACCATCATCACCGCCAGTCCCAGCGGCAGGCAGGCCAGCATCACGCGGCCAATGTCGATCCCGACGCGCGTCAGCAGCACGTCGGGGTTATAGATTTGCTCCGGGGTCAGGGCCAGGCCGGACACCATGGCGGAACTGAGGTCCCGCGCCAGGCCGCCGCCGGTCATCCACAGGCCGGCGCCGGCGGTCATCAGGACCGTAAAAGTCGCGACTTCGCGCGAACGGGGAACATCACCTTCTTCACGCGCCTGCTCGAGGCGCTTCTGTGACGCCGGTTCTGTCTTTTCGCTTTCGCTCTCTTCCGCCATGTCCCGCCCCTGCGCTATCGATGGGCTCGATTATCACGCGCGGGCGCGTTCCGCCATCGGCGGAACAACGGGGCTTTTCCCGGGTTGCTCATGTTTTCCACTGAGAAACTATCGGCGATGCTTATGCCAACATTGCAAGCTGTGCTATCGTCAACCTGTGAACATTTCGCAACGCAGACCATGGAAATCACCAATTCAGTCATCCTGCTTCAACCCGGCATCTATATTTTGCGGCACCCGAATGACGGCCAGCCGCCCATGACCATTTCAAGGGCGCCCGGCGATCCGGCCCATAACGGCCGCATCGAAGCGCTA
>Ga0307408_100002969_pt1 | contig 11748 bp, 9 predicted proteins | sample 322Cmetagenome_FD_202116 | JGI IMG/M metagenome (GOLD analysis project Ga0307408, IMG submission 202116) | Maize rhizosphere microbial communities from greenhouse at UC Davis, California, United States - 322HYB-C-3 | ecosystem: Host-associated > Plants > Roots > Rhizosphere > Soil | place: USA... | reverse complement strand
CTTTTTGGGTGTGTTTGCGGCCCCCGGCCCCGCCCCCCCAAAAACCCCGGGGGATAATAAGGAACGCTCCGCCGGCGGCGGAGCTCAGGGCCCGGACCTGGCCTGCAAGCGCTACGATGACGCGGCCTACACCGCGCCCACCGCCGACGAGATCCACGCCCTGCGCGAACAGCGCGCATCTTCCCGCATCGAGCTCGATCCCGAGCGCCGGCGCGCGTTCCAGCCGGGCCGCGCGCAACTTGACCTGTCCTCGGTCGCCAAGGGCTACAGCGTCGACCGGCTCGCGTATTTCCTGTCGCATCACGGCGTCAAACACTTCCTGGTCGAAGTGGGCGGCGAATTGCGCGGCGCTGGCATGCGGCCGGACGGGCAGCCGTGGTGGGTGGAACTGGAACCGTTGCCGGACAGCGGCCTGCCCGGGATGGTGCTGGCGCTGCACGGCTTGTCGGTCGCCACGTCCGGCGATTACCGCAAATTTTTCTTCATCGATGGCCGGCGCCATGCGCACACCATCGATCCCCGTACCGCCATGCCGGTCTGTAATGGGCTGGCATCCGTGACCGTGGTGCATCCGCAATGCATGGCGGCCGATGCCTGGTCGACCGCGCTGACGGTGCTGGGCCCGGAGCAGGGACTGGCGCTGGCGGAGCGGCAGGGCCTGGCGGCGCGGTTTGTGCTGCGCACCGGCGACGGCCCGGGCTGCACCGAATTGATCAGCAGCGCCATGCGCGCCATGCTGGACGACGACCAATAACATTCCCATGATAGTCACACTCGAACCCACCCGGCTGGCGCTGACGGCGGCCTGCCTGATCAGCTATGCACTGGTGTGCGTGCCGCCGTTGCTGGGCTGGCGCCGCCGCAAGGCCCATGATGATGCCGAGCGCGCCGCCGTGCAGGCGGCCGGTCCCGGCTGGATCGTCGCGCACGCCAGCCAGACCGGCAACGCGGAGCAACTGGCGGAGCAGACCGCCGCCACCTTGCGCCTGGCCGGCATCCCGGTGCGGCTGTGCTCGTTGTCGGCGCTGAGCCGGGACGAGTTGCAGCGGGCCGAGCGCATCCTGTTCGTGGTCAGCACCTATGGCGAAGGCGATGCGCCGGATGCGGCGGCCGCGTTTGTCGGGCGCATCATGACGGGCGCCGTGCCGCTGCCGCAGCTGCCGCAGTTACACTACGCGGTGCTGGCGCTGGGCGACAGCAGCTACGCGCAATATTGCGGCTTTGGCCGCGCACTCGATGACTGGCTGCAAGCGCAGGGCGCGCAACCGCTGGCGCCCCGGATCGAAGCGGACCGGCTGGCCGACAGCGCCATCGATGAATGGCGCCATGCCTTGAGCCACCTGGCCGGCACCACCGATGCGCCGGACTGGAGCGCGCCAGCCTTTGGCGCCTGGCGCCTGGCCGAGCGCCACTGGCTCAATCAAGGCAGCAGCGGCGCGCCGATTTATCACATCGAACTGGAGCCGGAAGACGGTGTGCTGCCGGAATGGCAATCCGGCGACCTGGTGCAGGTGGTGGCGCCGGCCGAGCCGGACAGGCCGCGCGAATATTCGATCGCCTCGATTCCGTCCGATGGCCGGGTGCACCTGCTGGTGCGCCTGCACCAGCACGACGACGCGCCGCAGGGAGGGACCGGCGTCGCTTCCGGCTGGCTGTGCCGGGAAGCGCCGCTGGGCGCCACCCTGCAAATGCGCTTGCGCCAGCACAGCCGCTTCCGCCTCGATGGCAATGAACACCGGCCGCTGATCCTGATCGGCAATGGCAGTGGCATTGCCGGCCTGCGCGGCCATTTGCGCGCGCGCGCGCGGGCCGGGCAGGGCCGCAACTGGCTGCTGTTTGGCGAGCGCCACGCGCAGCATGACTATCATTACCACCACGAATGGGATGCCTTGCGCGCGGCCGGGCAGTTGCAGCAGCTCGATGTGGCCTGGTCGCGCGACGGGGCGCCGGACAAGGGGATAAAACAGTATGTGCAGGACATGTTGCCGGCGCGGGCGGCGGCCTTGCGCGACTGGGTGGCGCAGGGCGCGGCGATTTATGTGTGCGGCAGTTTGCAAGGCATGGCGGCGGGCGTGGACCGGGCGCTGTGCGATATCTTGGGGCGTGACAAAATGGATGAACTGATAACAGAAAATCGCTATCGGCGCGATGTTTATTAGCAACAAAATAGTTTATCCGTGGCTAAAGCGCAACAATTGCCTTCGTTTTTAGGTCAGTTAACCGGAATTAAATTTGATTTGATACAAACATTTCTAAACATTCTCCTTTTATTGCAATTTCATGTCCCTTTTGTAACGAAATTGCTAAAAAACCCTGTTCGTACATGACAAACCCGTTACATAATCCGTTCCCATTGAGCAATGGCTGGTAGTTCCTGCACCCGTCGCTGAGCTAGTTCTCGTCCCGTTTCCTGCGCCTCCGGCTTGGTTTCCCCAAGCCTCCCCCCGCATACGATCTGACAGACCCGCCAGGCGCGATTTTGCATTTGCATTCCCCTTGCTCATGTGTTTCTTACCACATTACAGGGAGTAATGAATGAATTTGCAAGAGAAGATCGGCGCCCGCCACGTGCGTCTGGCACTCGCAGTCCTGGCCGGTTCGGCCATGTTCGCCGGCGCGGCAGTTGCGCAAGAACAAATCCAAAAAGTTGAGATCACGGGTTCCGCGATCAAGCGCATCAACGTCGAAGGCGCGTTGCCAGTGCAGCGTCTGACGCAAGAGGCGATCGCCCGCTCCGGCGCCACCACGGTGGCCGATCTGATCCAGGCGTTGCCTGCGATGCAGGGCTTCCAGATTGAAGCCGCCGCGGCTGGCACCAATTCGGGTGGCCGCGTCTCCGCATCGCTGCACGGTATCGGCGAAGAATACACGCTGGTGTTGCTGAACGGCCGCCGTATCGCGCCGCAAGGCTCGGGTTCGTCGATCAACCTGAACGCGATCCCGATGAGCGCCGTTGAGCGCGTTGAAATCCTGACCGATGGCGCTTCCGCGCTGTACGGTTCCGACGCGATTGCCGGTGTGTTGAACTTCATCCTGAAGAAGAACTACCAGGGCGTCAGCGCCGAAGCGACTTACAGCCAGCCGACCGAGAGTGGCGCCGGCCGCAAGAGCAACGCCAGCCTGACCGTTGGCTTCGGTAACCTGGAGGAAGACCGCTACAACGTGTTGCTGTCGTACCGTCACGATGAGCAGGCCCAGCTGAAATCGGTGGACCGCGCCTACGCCAAGACCGCGTTCGTGCCGTTTAAGTTCAATGGCACCAACTACATCTACGACCGCACCAGCACGGCCACCATTCCGGCCAACGTCAACACCGCCTTCAACGGCGGTCTCGACCCGTACAGCTTCAGCCCGTACCTGAAGCAAAACGGCAAGTGCCCGGCGATGAACTTCGAAAGCATTAACAACACGGCGGCCGCGCAAAACTGCGCATTCGACTTCGTGCAAACCGTTGAGATTGTTCCGGAAAGCAAGCGTGACAGCGTGTTTGCCAAAGGCACGTTCAAAGCCACTTCGGACATCAACCTGTTCGCCGAACTGGCCTACTCCCGCCTGGACCTGACCGCGCGTATTGCGCCGAACACCGCGCCGTTCACCATCGCCAAGGGTTCCGAGCAGTACAACAAGTACGTGGCGCCATACCTGAGCACGGCACAGGCGGCTGCGCTGAAGTCGGCGTCGGGCCAGTACCGTACCTACGACTGGGGCCAGCGCGCCAGCGAAACCATCACCGATTCGAGCAACGTGGTAGTGGGTGCGGAAGGCGACATCGGCGCATGGAGCTTCAACACCGGCCTGACCTGGTCGCGTAACGAAATCGATGAGCGCTATGTGGGCGGCTACGTGAAGAACGCCGAATTCCGCGACATGCTGGCGAAAAACCAGTTCGATCCGTTCGCACCGATCGGCGCGCAATCGGACGCCACCAAGGCGCTGATCGCGAAATCGATTTTCCATGGCTCGATTCGTACCGCATCGACCACCATGAAGGGCATCGACGCGCGTGGTTCGCGTGAACTGTTCTCCCTGCCAGGTGGCAAGGCACAAATGGCGGTGGGCGCGGACTACCGCAACTACCACTACGTGCAGACGCCGGATGCCGGCACCACCGCCGGCCAGATCTATAACTTCAACGCATCGCCAGCGTACGATCTGGAACGCAACAACTACGGCGCCTTCATTGAATTGGCAGCGCCAGTCATGAAGGGCCTGGAGTTGACCGCCGCCGGCCGCTACGACACGTTCGAAGCCGTCAAGAACGCGATCGCCAAGCGCACCATGGGCAAAGAGGAATCGTCCTCGACCTACAAGCTGGCGGCGCGCTGGCAGCCAACCCAGACCATGCTGTTCCGTGCATCGTATGGCACCGGGTTCAAGGCACCGTCGATGCTCGACATCGGTCAGCCGCTGGTTAACGCTGGCTTTACCGGCCGTTCGTGGGCTTGCCCTGCCGCCCTCAAGGCGGAAAACCCGAACTACTGCCGTCCAGGCACCGCGCAGTACAACGTGATTTCGGGTGGCAACGAAGACTTGAAGCCGGAGAAGTCCAAGCAGTATACGGTCGGCTTCCGCCTGGAGCCGGTGGCATCGTTCTCCGTGAGCGCCGATCTGTGGGACGTGAAACTGCGTGACGCGGTGGACAGCGTGAACGAAATCCAGATCTTCAGCGATCCTGTGAAGTTCCGTAACCTGTTCACGACCTACACCGAACCGGCAACGGGCGACACCTACTGGGCCAAGAAGACGCTGTCGATCAACATTGGCCAGAAACACTTCCAGGGCATCGACTGGGAGACCATCTACCGTCACCGCTTCGCATTCGGCAAACTGGACACCACCCTGGCCGGCACCTACATGCTGAAGGCCGACTACACGGAACCAGGCACCAGCGACAAGTGGACCAGCGACCTGAACTACTTCGGTTTGGACAACAACGTGGTGTTCCGTCACACCGTGCGCCTGAACCTGGCGCTGGAAACCGGTGCGTTCGTCAACGCGCTGACGGCCAACTACAAGAATGGCTACACCGATGCGGAAGCCGTGGCGCGCAACACCACCACCGGCAAGAACGAAACCATCCGCCTGCAAGTGCCTTCGTACATGACGTTCGACTGGCAGGGCAAGTGGAACATCACCAAGGCCGCAAGCCTGCGCGCCGGCGTGAAGAACCTGACCGACAAGGCGCCGCCGCTGTCGCTGCGTTCGAACAATGGCCACCAGGTTGGTTTCGACCCGCGCTATGCTGACATGATCGGCCGTACGTTCTACATGACCGGTAACTACAACTTCTAATCGAAGCTTGAAAGATTGCCGGCCGCCACAAGCGGCCGGCGACGGTTAAAACAAAACCCCGCAGGGCTCGCGCCTTGCGGGGTTTTGTCGCTTCCGGGCGCCGCTTACATGGCGGCTTCTTCCAGTCCGCGCGCCAGGCTCGATACGCTGGGGTTGTCGACAAACACGCAGCGTTTCCCGGTGCGCTTGCAGTAATCCTTGACGCGCCAGTAGGCGCTGTGGCTGATGCAGCCGGTCTGGCAAATCACCAGGTCGGCTTGCGCCATGCTCGACTCCAGCCGGGCGACGTTGTCTTCCAGGCCGCCATCGTGGTGCGCAAACTGGCCGCCCACCTGTTCCACCAGCGCGCGGTAGCTGGCCACGTTGCCGCTGCGCCCGCCCACGCACAGCACATTGCGCTGCGCCAGCCAGATCACGTGCGGCAGTTCGGCCGGGGCCGGTGGCAAGGCGCTGTCGTGCTCGGCCAGGCCGGCCTGGGTTTCGCCGGCGCGCGCGCGCTCCTGCTGCTGTTGCTGCAAGTCCTGTTTTAAATCCTGGATCTGCTGGCGCAGCGCGCGTTCGCGCTCGTCGGCCAGCGCCAGGCGCCGGGCCAGGCGGTCGCGGGTTTCCAGGCCCGGGATCGAGGCGCGCAACTGTTCCAGTTCATGGCGCAGCGAATCGACCAGGCTGTCGCGGCCCACCACCAGCGCCCGCAATTGCATCAGTTGCGCGCCATGGCGGTCGCGCTCGGCTTGCCACTCCTGTTGCAGGGTGGCGTGGCGCTGTTGCAGGCGCGCCGTTTCGCGCGTCAACTGCGTGTTTTCTTCGATGACAGTGTTAAAGCGCGCCAGGTCGGCGCGCACGCAGGCGCCGGCCTGGTGCTGGATCATGTGCAGGTCGCGGCACAGTTGTTCTTCCAGTTCCTGGGTGCAGCGCGCATGGGTCAGTGCGGCCCAGAAGGCGCCGGCCACATCGCCATTGGCGACCGCGGCCTGCCACAGCGCGGCCACCTGTCCGGTCTCCCTGGCGGCGCGGAAGCGCTGCAGGACGGTGGCATAGCGGCGGTCCAGTTCTTTTTGCAGCGCTTCCGATAAACGGTTGCGCGTGCCGCATTCGGTGACCACGCCGACGTGCAGTTCGTAGTCGCCCGCGACCACCGTGCCGCCGGTGACCTTGCCCACCAGCTTGCGCAGCGCCGCCAGCGGCATGCCGACACCGACCAGCGGGCAGTGGCAGGCATTTGCCAGTTCCCACAGCTTGCGGCGGCGCGACGGCTGCGCCGTATGCGCGGGGCTTGAGTTGCCCGCTTGCCGGGATACACGGGAATCTTGCGTCCGCTGCGGCGGGTTGCTGCCGCGTGAAGGCTGCGCGGCAGGGGCAGGCATGCCGGCCAGTTCCCGCCTGCCCGCCCGCGCAGCGTTGGCCAGCGCCGTTTCCACCGCCAGCGCGGCGGTATGGGCTGCACGCCGCGGGCCTGGCGCGGCTTGATGTCGATCGCACATCGCGGCCTCCGTCAGATGGCGGCGGACTGCGCGCGGTGGCGGGCCATGATGCGGGCCAGGAAGCTCTCCTGCACCGGCATCGCGCGCTCGACTTCGTTGGCCCACTGGTCCGACAGTTGCTGGCACGTCGCCGCCAGCACGGGCGCCAGGCCGGGCAGGGAAGCCAGCGCTTTCAGGTGGCGCTCGATCACGGACGCGAGTTTGACGCAGCCGCCTTCGCCCGCATTGGCGGTGTAATGGGACATCAGGTGCAGCACGGCGGACAGCATCAGTTCCGGACGCTGGCCTGGTTGGGCACTGCCTGGGGAGGCCGGATCAAACAGGGGATTAGACAGGGGATCAAACAGTGGATCAAACTGGGGATCAACAAGCGGATCAACAAGCGGATCAATGCGCGGATCGGTACGGTCGATGGTGGCCATCAGGCTCTCCTTGCGAAGTCGGATACGGGAGGAGGCTGGCTACCGGGGGAACGGATGGCTGGCAGGTAGTGCGGTTGTTGCGACGGGGGCGGCGACGGATGCGGCGGAAATCGCTGCGGCGGGTGACGCCTTATGCGGTAAGGATCAGTTTGCCCAGCTGGGTGACGCGCAGGCGGTAAATCTTGTTGTTGTGCTCGATCTCGACTTCACGCTGGTCTTGCATCAGGGACGCGCTGGTGACGCGGCGGACAGGAGCGGGCGCGTTGGCCGCCACCGGTGTGGCGGGAACGGCGGCGATAGGCGAAGTACTTTTGACACTGTGCATGCGATGGCTCCCAATAAATGATAATGATTCTCATTTGTATTATTGAGCATCGCTATCAACTTTGCAAGGGGATTTTGCGAAGCCGGGCATAAAAAAAGCCCGCCGGGAAGCGGGCTTGGGGCGGCGGACGAAGGGCGTTCAGGCCGTTGCCAGTTGCGGCGCCAGTTGCGGCGCCGGCGCGGCGGCGGCCAGGGCTCCGGCCCGCGCCCGCTGGCGGCTGCGCGAGCGCGACGGCGGCAGGCGGCGCAGGTTTTTCAGTGCGTCCGCATCCTTGATGCCGATGGTGCGCTGGTCCACGCTGATCAGCCCCACCTCGTTGAACGCCGACAGGGTGCGGCTGACGGTTTCCAGGGTCAGGCCCAGGTAGCTGCCGATTTCGTGGCGCGTCATGCGCAGGTTGAACAGCTTGCTGGAGTAGCCCATGGCGGCAAAGCGGTCGGCCAGGTTCACCAGGAAGCGCGCCACGCGCGCTTCGGCGGACAGGGCGCCGAGCATGCCGATCATGGTTTGTTCGCGCACCAGTTCGCGGCTCATGACGCCGTACAGCAGGTTTTCCAGTTCCGTGTGGGCGCGGCCCAGCGCCGCCAGTTTACGGAACGGCAGCAGGATCAGGTCGCAATCCGACAGTGCCACGGCTTCCGAGGCGTAATGGCGGGTGTGGATGCCATCGACCCCCATCATGTCGCCTTTCATGGGGAAACTCAGCACTTGCTCATTGCCGAATTCATCGATGAGGACGGTTTTCAGGAAGCCGGAGTTGACAACGAACAGGGTATCGAAGGCCTGGCCGATGGTGTGGACGCGCTGGCCCTGTTTGAATTGCACGTGCTGGAACAGCAGTTCGTCCGATGACGGAATGTTGGTGGTCGGAATATGGAGCAAGTCGCAAACTTCCCTGAGATTCGACCAGAGGCGGCCCTGGCGCTGGCGGCCCGCTTCGGCGCCTGACGGCTGCGCTTGCGCCGGACGGAAGTCGGAAATGTGTGTGGACTGCATGGTGCTCTCCTGGTGGCGTTGTCCATCCCTGGGACTGTATCGGTTGTTGTGCCGGAGTTATAACTATTCGGCAACTTTTTGAATGGTTTCAGTATGCCAACCGAGGCCGAGCGTGGATATCAGCGGGCGCTGAATCTACGGGTAGGAGACGGCGCAGCCTTGTAGGAATATTCCTAACGAAAGACTGCGCGCGGGGCGGGGAATTACGTCTTGAACGGCGCCAGCAAACGGTGCGCGACCGCGTATTGCACCATCTCAGACAAGGAATTCATTCCCATTTTCTGCATGATGCGGGTCTTGTGCGTGCTGACTGTTTTGACGGATAAATGCAGGGCGTTGGCAATGTCGGTGATGGATTTGCCGCCCACCAGCAGCGAAAACACCTCGAATTCACGGTCCGACAACTGTTTGTGCAACAAGTTCTCGCTAGGCATCATGATGTTCAGCGCCAGCTGTTCCGCCACTTCCGTGCTGATGTACGGGCGCCCCGACGCCACGCGGCGGATCGCCCCCACCAGTTGCGTGCCCGCGCTTTCCTTGGTCAGGTAACCCTGGGCGCCGGCACGGATCGCGCGCACCGCGTACTGCTCTTCCTCGTGCATGGTGAGGATCAGGATATTGAGCTTGGGCGCTTCCGTCTTGATTTGCCGGATCAGTTCGACCCCGCTGCGGCCCGGCATGGACAGGTCCAGCAGTAGTAGATCAAAGCCGCCCTGGCGGACGTGGTTGAGGACTTCGAAGCCGTCGGTGGCTTCGCCGGTGATGTCGATGTCCGGCGCGCCGTCGAGGATGCGCTTGAGACCTTCGCGCATGATGGTGTGGTCGTCAGCAATGACTATTCGGATCATGTTGGCCTTGTCGGAGGCGGCAGATAGCCACTGCCGCCGGGTTTGTTCTGTCCGCCGGTCAGTCCGGCAGGGGTTCTTTCAGCAAGCGGTGCACCAGCACCGGGATTTTCGAGTGGGACAGCACCTTGTTGGTGACGCTGCCCAGCAGCAGTTGGCCCCAGCCGCTGCGGCCGTGCGATCCGATGAAAATCAGGTCGCAACCATGTTCATTGGCCACGTCGACGATTTTCTGCGCCGCGCTTTCCGCAAAGGCCGTCATGCCCTGGCACGCCAGGCCTTTTTTCTCGCATGAATCGAGGATCGGTTGTACATGTTCGCGTCCGGCGCGCTGCATCGCGGCGCGGTATTCCTCTTCGCTGGGATAGCTGGGGGGAATGATTTCCACGTATATCGGGTATTGATATTCCGGCGCAACAAACAGCGCCAACACTTCCGCCCCCATTTGCTGGGCGAATTTTACGCCGGCGCAGGCTGTCATGCTGGAGACCGCGGAACCGTCGGTGGTAATCAGGATTTTCCGGTACATATCAAGCTCCTTCCCTCGGATGATGGCGCTGGCACCTTTATTGTAGCCCCGGATTGAACCATGGGAGGAGGATGGCGTCTTGATAATTGTCAATAATCAGCGGGGTATAGCTCAAATCAAATAATCGTTGCGCTGCAATTTTTGCATTGAAGCATCGAAATAACATTCGATGCACCCCCTGCCCGGGGCGAGCGATGATAGTATCTGCAAATACAACAGTAAACTTGGTTTTACCCACGCCGCGGGGGGATGGCAAGCGGCTTTCCGGTCCCGGTGATTGAACAACCGGCTTGCGCCCTGCTAAACTCGCACCAGCGGTTTTGATATTGCCGGGCATCATCAAATGCCCGCGCCCAGGTAAAACAGCAGTGATGCAGCATATGCAGCAACCAATACAGACATGGAGAAGCAGGAATGACCAACGCCGCTGATGATTTCGACGCACTATTTGATGAAGTGTCTGCGCAACGCGCCGCGGATCCAGCACCAGCGGCGCCGGCACCGGCGCCGGCAGCCTCAGCGGAAGATGACCTGGAAAGCCTGTTTGACGAAGTATCCGCCGCCCGCGCGCCGGAAGCCGCACCTGCCGCCGCCGCACCAGCCGTGGCAGCGGTGGCCGCAGTGGCGGAAGCCGCACCCGCGGCGGCCGAAGGTGACAGTGACGGCGATTCCGGCAACCCGATGTTTGAACGCCTGGGCGGCATCGTGCGCCTGCTGCACGACTCGCTGCGCGAACTGGGCTATGACAAGGCGCTGACGGAAGCTTCGGCGCAAATCGGCGATGCACAGGATCGCCTGGAATACGTGGCCAGCCTGACCGAGCAGGCCGCCAACAAGGTGCTCAACACGCTCGACGATGGCATGCCGGCGCAGGATGTGCTGTCCAAGAAGTCCAAGGAAATGGAAGACCGCTGGGCCGCGCTGTTTGCCGGCAAGTTGTCGATCGATGAATTCAAGGTGCTGGCGGGCGATTCGCGCGCCTTCGCCGCCGCGGTGTCGGAAGCGACCGAGGCGGAAAAAGCCCGCCTGCTGGAAATCATGATGGCGCAGGACTTCCAGGACATCACGGGCCAGCTGATCAAGAAAGTCGTGGTCATCACCAAGACGGTTGAAGCGGAGCTGGCGCAACTGTTGCGTGACAACGCGCCGGCGGACAAGCGCGAGAAGATGGCGCAAAAAGAAGGGCAGCTGATGAGCGGACCTTCGGTGCCGACCGTGGCGCTGAACCAGGACAGTGTCGATGACCTTCTTGCCGATCTGGGATTCTAATGGACGATATGCTCAAGGAGTTCGTCGTCGAGGCGATGGACCTGGCGGTAAATGTTGAAGAACACCTGTTGCGCCTCGAACGCGACCCGGAAAATAAGGAAACACTGAATGCGGTGTTCCGCTCCTTCCACACGATCAAGGGCGGCGCCGGCTTCATGAACCTGCCGGCGCTGGTCGCCGCGTGCCACCTGACGGAAAACCTGTTTGACGCGTTGCGCACCGGCGCCGCGCCGGTGACGCCGCTGTCGATCGAGGCGGCGCTGCAGGCCTCCGGGTTTGTCGCCGACCAGTTGTCGGAACTGAATAATGGCGCGCCACCGGAAAGCCTGGGCGCGATGCCGGCCGACCTGGAATCCATCCTTACGGATGCGATCGAGGGCAAGTCCAGCGTCCCGGCCAAGAAGGCCGCCGCGCCGGCGCCGACCGCCGCCCCGGCCGTGGCGGCGCCAGTGGCAACGGCGGCGCCCGCCGCGCCGGCTGCCGTGGGCGCCGACGGCCTGGACTGGGAAGGCATGTTTATCTCGGTGGTGCCGGAAGGCACCTACACCCGCAGCGCCGCCGCGCCCGCCGCCGTTGCGGCGGTGGCGCC
>Ga0307408_100002968_pt1 | contig 11750 bp, 13 predicted proteins | sample 322Cmetagenome_FD_202116 | JGI IMG/M metagenome (GOLD analysis project Ga0307408, IMG submission 202116) | Maize rhizosphere microbial communities from greenhouse at UC Davis, California, United States - 322HYB-C-3 | ecosystem: Host-associated > Plants > Roots > Rhizosphere > Soil | place... | reverse complement strand
GATCGACAATAGCAAAATGGGCATCTCACTCAGTAGCGGTCTCGATTCTGGATCGACTGCTACCTTAGCTGCGCCTGTTTTTAAACAGCAGGGCAGAGCGTTAGAGGCTTTTACCTGGAGAGCGTCGGTTACTGGCGGCGAAAATGTTTCTTTTAACAACAGGTATCCGGATGAAGTTCCGTTAACCCAGAAACTTATAAACTATACTGGTGGCATTAATCTGAATATTGTAGAAGCCGGAGAGCATAATTTTATATCGGTATTGGAAAAGGATCTGGAATTATTTCAGGAGCCAGCACTCTTTTTTGTCCACATCACTGAAATTTTTCAGGCAGCAGAAAAAAAGGGTATTCAGAGCTTACTTACCGGTAATTGGGGGAATTTTATTATTTCCTATCCAGGTGAAAGTGCAGCTGGCTTTTTGGAAATGCCTTCTGGTTTGTCGAACATAGCGAACTATATCTATCAGTGGAAAAAAAATCATAACATCAGTTGGCTGCACATATTGAATTTACTTCTGATGGAACCATTCAAGATAAAGAAGCTTAAAGAAAAAGACATTATCCAAAGAAATTATATCAACCCGAACACACTTAATGAGGAATTGGGCAGATATGTGCCATTCACACCTGATCTTGAGAAACTCAGGGTAGCATCAAAGGGCAGGGTGCGACACTTAGTTAATATGATGCAGTCATGCGGGCCGGGTGTACTTTCTACATTTGCCAATGCTTATGGTATGGATATGCGAACACCAGCTCTGGATAAACGTGTTATTGATTTTTGCATGGGTATTCCCAATAGTCAATTTATAAATGCGAAGGGGAGTAAAATTTTAATCAAGAGCGCTATGAGTGGTAGGATGCCAGAGGAGTTGCTTCACAACAAAATGCGGGGGATACAAGCCATTGACTTGGTAGAGAAAGTTATTGCAGAGGCAAGCCAAATAAAGGCTATTTTTGAAAAGCTTCAGAAAGTTCCGTTGGTAGCCTATTGGTTAAATATACCCCTGTTAAAACAATTATTAATAGAAGTATGCAGCCCTACGGCGGCTAAGGAGACAGTGTTCATGAAAATTGGTGCTATTCAACGGGGACTGGTTCTTGGCTTATTTTTAACTAAATTCGATTGATAACACCGCCTTTTTTTGTTGTTTTAGGGATGCACCGTAGTGGAACCAGTTGCCTTACCGGGGCCTTGGAACGTTGTGGTGTGTATTTAGGTGACGTTCGTAGGACAGGTAAACATAATAAACGTGGTTATTTTGAGATAAGGCATCTGCAGCAATTGCATGATGAGATATTGGAAGCAAATAACGGAGCCTGGTACAACCCACCGTTAAAGGTAAGCGTTAACGATACCCATAAAAATAGGCTCAAGGAAATGTTTGATGAGCTAAGCGTAAATAGCCCAAGTGCTATAAAGGATCCGCGGTTACTCCTCATTCCTGAAGTATGGCAGGAAATTTCAGGCGAATCCTATCAACCAATTGGAACATTTCGGCATCCGATAGCAGTAGCAAAATCGTTGGAAAAGCGAAATGAGTTAAGCATAGAGCAGGGACTTGAATTATGGAAGATCTATAATACAGCACTTGTTAATATGCATAGCACTTCACCTTTCCCGATTATACATTATGATCTTTCCAGATATACGCATTATTTCAAAACGGTTGTGCATCTTGCCAAAGCCCTTAAATTAAAGCCCCAAAAAGTAAACCTGTTTTTCTTTATTTCATCCAGATTGGAGCATCAACAGTCGGCAGCATTGTCCGTTCCTGCAGATTGCCAGGAACTTTATTCATATTTGCTTCAAAACCAGTTTAGAATAAGCTAACTTAAAATAGTTAAATTAGCTTATTGCATATTATGAGATCAACCATTCCATTATTTCAGCGTTTGTTAATCGAACTGCAATCCAACTGCAACAGGGATTGTTTTTTTTGCAACCGTACATTCGACACTAGTGGCAAACGCTTGGATAGTGATGGCAAACGAATAATAAAGTCGATGCCTACAGAAGATGTGCTTAGGATAATGAATGAAGCGGTAGCCCTTGGCTTTAAGGGAAAAGTGGCTTTTCATCACATGAGTGAATCTTTTCTGGATAGCAGGATCATCGAGTTTGCACATGAGGCTCGTAAGCGTGGGTTAACCCCCTATGAACATACAAACGGGGATGTTTTACGAAATAACGAGGCTCTTTGTAAAGCAGCGGCTGAAGTATTCGAATATATTGTAGTTGGTTTATACGATTACAAAAACGAAAGGGAGTTGGAAGAAGAAAAAGAGTTTTGGATAGCCCGCTTAAAAGGTACACGCGTTAAGTTTAGTTTAGGAGGAGAGGTATTTCCTCGCACCGTTACTCCATTCGATGATAGAATGTTCCGGGAAAAGGACTCGTTTCCTCATGCGGCATGTATCCGACCGTTGTACCGAATGATTATTCATTACGATGGCAATGTGGCCCTTTGTTGTGAAGATATGAGTGATATGTTTGATCTGGGAAATGCGTTTCATCAATCCGTAGGTGATATCTGGTATTCTCAAAAACATGTTCAAATCATAAAGGATTTGCAAAATGGGAGAAGAGATAAGTACGAGGCATGCAGAAATTGCCCGATGCCTGCTTTATCCGATGCCCCGTGGCTTGATAAAAGCCTCTTTAGAAGAATACTGAATAAAATAACCAATTAACCTTGGATGATAACAGTTAAGGAAATCAACGGGTTCTGTTATATTGATGGTAAACAGGATGTTTCATCCGACTTATCACAGGCCTATCAAACGGCGGAGCCATTCCCTCATATAGTGATCGATAATTTTTTACCAGAATTTTTTCTCGACCAGATAATAACTCATTTTCCATTACCGGAAGAAGCAACGGTGAGTCATAAAAGTGATACCCAATACCTTAAAAAAGGGTATCGGCCACAACAGTTAAACGGAAATCCCTGTGTTCATTACCTGGCTACCCTTAATTCGGTGCCAATGCTTGATTTTCTGCAACAGCTCACTGGTATAACAGGATTAATTCCTGATCCTTATTATGAAGGGGGAGGCTTGCACGAAACTGATAACGGTGGAATGCTTCAGATTCATGCCGATTTTACCTTGCATAAAAAGCTGCAGGTTGCCAGAAGAATCAATATGATTATTTTTCTTAATAAAGATTGGAAATATGAATATGGGGGGGCTCTGGAACTTTGGGATAGTCAAATGAAGACAAAGCAACAGGAAATCGTCCCTATTTATAATCGGTGTGTGATCTTTAATACTTCTGCTGATTCCTTTCATGGGCATCCGGTGCCTGTTAATTGCCAGCCAGGTTTAAGCCGTCGTTCGGTTGCTTTGTATTTTTATACTGCTTCTGTTAACAATTCCGCACTGAGTTCCGCAACCTCATGGCAACAAACAGAGCAAAGTTTTTCAGCCAAACTGATTAAGAAACTGAAAAAGATAATCCGATAACAAATCATCATGATTCTCACTCAGATAAAAGATAAACTTCGATCCCTCAAAAATACGCTTAATTATAAACGACACTGGTATGGCACCAATTTGTCTGATGTAGAATGTCTCGTGATCTTTATGGGAAATCCGCGAAGCGGTACTACTCTGGTTCGAAGTATTATTGATGCACACCCGGAAGCAATTATTGCAAATGAACTTCATATATTAAGGTTGCTAAAATCAAGTACAAGCTGGATGCAGATTGTACAAGGAATTTGTATGAATGTTACAAAGTTTAATGCCGATCCGGTTTGGACAGATTATTCATATAAGATTGATGGAGCTACATTAAAAAGAAAAAACATCCGGATAATTGGCGACAAACGATCGGCCGGTACGGTGCACGAATTGATGGAGCATCCTGAACTGGCCGCAAAATTACTCAGTTGCTGTCCCGTTCCAATAAAAATAATACGTTGTGTCAGAAATCCTTATGATGTAATCTCTACCCGTACTGTTAGAAACGGCTTGAGCCTTACAGAAAATATGGATCGTTATTTTGAGATTGAGCGAAATGCCAGCTTGTTGACGAAGGAATTTAAGCCGGCTGGGGTACATTATGTTTACCATGAAGAGTTAATCAATAACACTGAGCATACGATTAAGGGGCTTCTCAATTTCCTGAATCTGGAGCTTTCGAAATCGTTACTAAATTCCTATTCGTCAATGATATATAAATCGCCTAACCTGTCGCGATATAAGTTGAAATGGTCGGATGATGAACTTTTGAAAGCTGAAGAAGCGGCACAAAAAATTCCTCATCTGGGCTTTTACCTTAATGAAGATCAATTGGTTTATTAATGAGAAATTACTGGAGGAATTTTAAACAGATCTTTAAATCCGGTAGAACCCTGGCTACGCCGGAATCGGTAGACGAAGGGGTTTTTGTTTTTATCCGTTGCTGGAATCGGCCGCTTTTTCTTTGGAGCTGTCTGGATAGTCTCTATCGGCATACACGAAGTAAGTGTAAATTTGTCATCATCGACAATGCCTCCACAGATCCAATGGTGAAACTGGTTATAGCCGGATTTCAAAGACGATCAATGTTTTATGGCGTTCATTTTATGCCGACCAATGACGGAAGCAATCAGGAAAAGATTATTCAACAATACCGTAGCGAACTCGGCGAATTTTTCTTTTTGTTGGATGCGGATATTTGTATTTCACCAGGTAAAGATTGCTGGATTGCAAATATGTTGCGTGTAGCACGCAGGCATCCAAAACTTGGGTTGTTGGGTTCCTGTATTGATACCAGTGATTTTGTATCGTTTGCCGAAGCTGCGGCACTCGAACCTGATTTAAATGAAGTTGCTATTAATGAGCTGATAAAAGGAAAAAGTGTAGAACGATCATATACTCCAGTAGATAACGAGCTAATTAACCCCTTTCGCCCTCCGGGACGCTTGTTACTTGTTAAAAGTGCTTTGATTGACAAGATCGGAGTGCCAGTGGGGAACAAGCGAATTTGTGATGCGGCAGTTAAAGCCGGATACGAATATGGAATGACTCCGCTGCTTATTCACAGGCATTTATCGTTGCTAAACATTTTCGACTATCCGGATTACGATTACCCGCAGCTAAAGAAATATCTTAATAAGGAATGAATTATGTTGCCTAACTTTTTATGCATTGGCGCTCAAAAGTCTGGTACCACTTCCATGTGGCATCTGTTAAATGCGCATCCAGATATTTATATGTCTGCCACACGAGAAACGCGTTTTTTTTTCGATGATATTCTTTATCAGGAAGGTTTGGCAAAGTATGAAATCAAGTATTTTAGCAATTGGGATGGTCAAAAAATGAGTGGCGAAAAATGCCCGGAATATTTATGCGGCCCAAATGTTGCGGAAAGGATTTTCGGCAGTTTGGGGGCAGATACAAAATTTATAGTTTGTTTACGTAATCCCGCTCAACGGGCATTTTCCCAATACAGACATAACCTGGTGATGCTACGTGAGAGCCGTTCGTTTGAAGATGCGCTGGCAGAAGACGCCGCAAATACCAAACTTAATAAACCACAGCTTCCGGCTTATGGATATATATCGAGAGGTATGTATGCAACACAAATTCAAGCTTATCTTAATTTTTTCGCAATAGACCGTTTTTTATTCACCAGTTTCGAAAACGAAATAATTTCAGATCAGGAAAGCCTGTCTCAAAGGGTTTACCACTTCCTCGAGGTGAATCCTTTTTTACCAAAAGGTCTGCCTTTTATTTCAGGAAAGCCGCCTTTAGAAAATATGAGAGTGCAATATGATCAGGCAAATAAAGTTCTGGAAATTAGTAATGAGGTTAAAAAACGGAGCCTCAGTAATATTTTCAAAAAACAACCCGATAGTAAAATTCGAATAGGGGAACCTTCAACGCAACTGATTAAATTTGCTGAACAATTTAACAAGTATGTGCCAACGAAAACCCAGCTATCAGCCGAGCAAGCAATAGTGATTAACCAACAATATTTTGAAAAGGAGATTGTTCAATTGCAGCAAATTATCAATAAAGATTGTAGTAACTGGTTGAATTAGTTGAATGACCATATACATTATTTACACGCGGGGCAGTGTTCGGTATCTCCGCTTTTTTGCAAAATCACTGGTTTCTTTTTCCAACTATAACTATCGGTTGGTGGCAAACGGCTGCTCTGCCAATGATATTGCACATCTCAAGGAGCTTTGCCGGGAATATCCTGATCGGTTATATTTAGATGTTATTTCTAAAAAGGTAGTTTTACCTCATGGAGAAGTATTAGATAGTTTGGCTCTGGCGCACAGTGAACGATATTTTTGTTTTATGGATTCGGACATTTTTGCCACAGTTTACTTGCCGGATTTGGAAGCTTTAATGAACGCGAATCAACTTTCGGCCATGTTTTCTGCTATGCCATTATGGGTTAAGCAGGAGCATGAAACGATGCTAAACGAGTTCAATGAAATAATAGGTACTTTTAACCGCACAGAAAATGATATTTGCATAGGCGGTACCTATTTCGCGATCTATAACCATGAACATTTGCTGAGTGTTATCCGCGATTTCGAAGTCAGTTTTGATAGTTTCTTCTTTAATCAATTAGCAGAACCCTTACAAAAAGTGCTTACCTCGCTGAATTTGAATAAACGGCTTTATGACACCGGAAAAATTATAAATATACTACTGGCACATAGGGACCGAAAGATGGATAACATTCACTTACCGCAGCTTTGTCATATTGGAGGAACAAGTTTTGAGGTGCAGAATCGATATAGAGGTTTTTTTCTTCTCAAAAAGCTGAAATCATTTGTTGCAAATTTGACTATTGTAAAGCGCTTTCGAAATAACCGGCCCGATAATATCTCATTACTGCACAAAAGATATACATCACAAAGAGAGTTTCAGATCAATTATGAGCAAAGAATAGTATACAGGGATGTGGTGAGAGGCTATTTTCTGGAGCTTTTTTGTGCTCTGTCTAAAAAAAGTAAACTGCCAGAGCTTCCAAAGTTGGCGAGTGCGGAGATCCTAAAAAAAATAGAAACCGGACGAGAGCAGTATATTCTCGCGTTTGAAAAATTTAATCGCTAACGAATGGCAACTAGCAATATAGACCGTACCTCTAAAGAAGCTCATTTTTACCAGATATACGGGTTGAATATTTTATCTGATAGAATGCTTCCTTATCTGGCTACAACCGGAAAAACTAGTGCAGATATTGAGATAAATATATTCGACCTTCCGGTGGTATCGCATCCTGTTGCATCAATAAACTCTACACCGATTTACCAGAGTGAGGGTTTTAACCCTGCCGGGGTTCCATATTTACAGGTATTTCAGGATACGTTCTCCGAAGAAGCATTTCTCTTATTTACGGTAAGTGATAATGATACACTAATTACTTTTTCCGTTAATCGTGCAGGTAGTTCTGTGCATATTTACATTGCTCCGAATATGCGATTTAAGGATATAATAGCTTATTTCGTTGGCCCGGTAATGGGAAGTGTTTTAAGATTGCGAAATGTCGTAGCACTTCATGCAGGTGTAGTGAACGTAAATGGTAAAGCAATAGTAGTGATAGGTGAAAAGACAGCAGGTAAATCTACGCTAACAGCTGCGTTTGCGTCTTTGGGATTCCCAGTGCTGGCGGATGATATCGCTACCCTTTCATTACTGGACGGAAAATATGTGGTTATGCCTGGGTATCCCTGTTTGCGGGTACTAAAAAGCTCATCCGACTTTTTCGACGACATCAAATTATTGGAAGAAGATAAAGTGCTATCCTTTGATGTGAAATACTATTTATCTTTAAATCAGCAGGAGGCCGCTTCAGCTAATTGGAGTTTCACAAACACCCCATTACCTCTTGCAGGTATTTATTTCTTAGAACCACGAAATTCGACAGGCACCATTGCTATCAGAAAAGATCCGAGTTCAAAAAAACTGATCAGATTGATCTCTAATATGTATGCCTTGTATATCACAAATCCCGCCATGCAAACTCTGGAGTTTTTAACACTAAATGATATTGTCCGGACTGTCGATATTTTTAGCCTTGATCGCCCGGATAACTTAGCGTCGCTTAGTTCTGTTTGCGAGTTGATAGTTGCTACAACGGATAGTTAATCGGTGAGTAATTCCAATATACTTCATTTTTTATTAGAAGCAGATACCAATGTTTGTATATTGCATTGGTGCTAACTAAAACAGGCCGTACGTGTAATTTTTGAACCTAATATGAGATTTAAGGCGAAGACAAACCAACTATATAGCATTATGGAGGGGGAAATGATACTTTTAGATACAGATGACGGTACCTATCATGAATTAAATGAAATAGCAGCTTTTGTGTGGATGCTTTTGGAGAGGACGGCACTATCTGTGAGTGAAATTAGTGAGCAAGTTTGCGGTGAATTTGAGGTTGATAAATCCGAATGTGAAACCGATATGGATTTGTTACTTAAGCAATTGGTGGATGAAAAACTGGTTGAAATTATAATTTAAGATTCTATCATTTGGGATAGCGCTTGTTACGGTAACTCTATTTTGATCTTAGATTCCCCGCGTATTAAATTATAATTAATAACAAACTCTTCTCCTTGTTTGATTTTATGCATTTGGGGCAGGTAAAATACCGGGTAATCCCAATGGGAAGTCCGAACAGATTTGAAGGGATGATTTGTTAATATTTCATTTCCAAGGTTTAACTCAAAATAGATGATCAATCCATCGAATGCATCCTGCTTTATAACATGGATACGTTGTTCCGGTTGAAAATCCTTTTGCGATAAAAAATCAGCTTCAATAAGTGAAATTGCTTTTCCACGCCCAGTTAGTTTTTTTGCTTCCTTTGCTGTAAGAAATTTTACTGGTTTATGATATTTGGAGAATGCGTTTTTTAATGCTGAAAAGTTTACCTGATACCAGGAATGCCAATTTTCAAGGTCTTTTTTTCTGAGCACATTGTTCAATAGTATAGATTGTGGCAGTTTAACCGGATGGGCATACACTTTTATTCCAGAAGGCACAATACGAGCATCAGGTTTTAGTAGCCGATCTTTGGCATCTTGAAATATATGTACAATATTCTCGTTAAATGGATCGTTGCCTATTATCTCACTTACCAGAACATCCGCTTTTTCGGGCAAGTTAATTTGAGTAGACCATCCTCTGATTAACGTTATTTTATCGGCTACTTCCGTACTTTGAATGGTTGCAAGTGCTATATCGGCAATTGCACTTGCTTCAATTGCATATACTCTTTTGGCTCCTGCACGGGCTGCGGCAATAGCTAATACACCTGTTCCTGTACCAATGTCAATTACAACATCGCCTTGCTTTACTGCATTTTTGATCCCCTTGATAAAACTATCGGTGCGCAGCCGATCATTCAGCATCATTATGTGGATGGGGGCTGATCCAAAGCCAGATTGAGTATTATTCAAGATTGCTTCATCTTGGGAATGATTGACAAGGGCTCCAATTTCTCTAAGAGATTGGATGCTGCTTGTTAGCCCTATCCAATCTGCCTTTCCTGCGGTAGGTATTTTTTGCAAAGCCTCTTTTAGGGAAATGGGATGTGAAAAAACATTCAGAATATGGAGTGCATCATTTGGCAGAACTCTTTGCTTTGAACCAACGATAACCGTTATGGTCTGCGCTGATTCAATTAACAGCTCAATACCGTTTGCACGTTTAAGTAATGTCTCTGGATGGTTTATCATTTAGTATGCTTACGTATGTTGTACAATACACTCTAATTATTCTCATGGCAAAAAGAACTCAATATTGTTATGCTGCTCAAATAAATTACAATATTTGTGTTATCAAATGCTATTATAATAATAAAATGCTAAAAGCTCAGGCTGATGGGAAATATAGTCCGCAAGGTCGTTTGTTAAAATAGAGTGATTGGTACAAAATGAAATTTATTCGTAAGCTAAAAACGATGTTGAGTATGCCTGCAGCAGACAAATTTGTACTTGCTGAAGCATTACTGACCTCTGCATATGTGAGATTTGCACTCGCTTTTTTGCCTTTTAAAATAGTTACGGTATGGATGGGCAGGGTTAATGCAGAGCCCGTGAATGAATTAAGCCATTTGCAGTTGATACAGGTAAGGAAAATACATCACATTCTAAAACTGTGTGAAAAATATGCTTTATGGAAAACTGAATGTTATACGCTTGCTCTTACAGGGAAGTTATTGTTAAAACGGCGCAGTGTGCCAAGTACGCTTTATATTGGTTTTAAGAAATCTTCCGAAGGTAAATATGAAGGTCATGCCTGGCTCAAAACGCCATATTGTATTGTTACCGGAGACATGAATCTTACACAGTTTCATGTAAACGCGTTTTTTACCTGATAGGATATCAATGCTATGAATCCAGGCTTTCTGTATTCTTTTGCTGCGATTTAAATGCAAGATAAAGCAATCTGAATGGTCTGCTTATGATGTAAAGAGGCAAGAGGAATGCCGGTATTTTGAACCGATTAATATCTTCATAAGTAGGAAGAAAAAGATATTGTATACATCTGATAACATATTTTGCAGTAAAAAACCGGCTGTCCTGCATTTTCAAATTGTAAAAGAAATACCGGGGTTCACTTATATACATCCGGGGAAGATGAATAGGATAGGCAAGGGGAATTTTCAATAACTCTGCGTCAACAGAATTAAGCGCTTTATCATCATAATTTATTCCCAGCAAACTATTAACTATCGATAATCCAGTATTTAACTTTTTATTAAAGCCGTATTTTAATGCAGTTGATTCTATTAAATCCTTATTAAGTTTATTACTATGATTCTCTATCATACATCCTACATCAAGTAGATATTTGAACTTAATACACATATCCTTTACAAAATGGTTTGAAGCTAAAATCAGGAAATCATAGGTGGGATTTAATTTAATAATAGAGATTCCTTGAGCCTGATACACTTCCAAGCCATTTTTAAAGAACTGATGTTCAGGGTAGTTACTTGAGAATTTATCCATCAGGCGCCAATGAACTTCTATGTTAATTGCATTGCTCTCGTCCCGAAAAATCAATTCTCTGAAAAAACGTTTATAATAACTTAAATAGTCTTTCGGGATTTTAAACTTTTGTATGTGCCCCTTGAGTTTAAAAAAGGCTTGAACTTTTTCTATATCAGCTTTGTCAATCAGTAAATCAACGTCCGTGCTTTCACGTAAAGCGATGTCTTTATAATTAGAAAGTCCAAAAATTGCCCCCTTATAAGGTATTGCCGAAATCTCGTTCTTCTGTAATTCTTTTACCAGTTGTTGGGTAATGTTAGCCTGAATTAAATTCCTTTTTTGAGCAAACGTGAATGTCGTTTTAAGTTTTTCTTTAACTTCCGGACAAGTTTTTATGTGATTTTTACTGATTGTATGATATATAAAAGGTCTGATGTTATGTAGATTGACTATTTCGTAAAAGAGCTCCCAGTTAATTGTTTGTTTTTCAATGTATTCGTCAACGTCAGTTGACTGGCATTTGGAAAAATAAAGTCTGGCTAATAAAATTATCAGAATCTGCTCGTTAGTATAAATACTTTTTAATTGTGCTATTTTTAGCATAAAACATAAACCTGATACAATCATCATCAGGTAGTCCGCAAACATATCTATTAATTATTAAATATCTTAGCCTTGAAAAGTACAATCAACTTATGCTGCAAGAGAGAGAAACTGAAGTCTCTGTGATAATTCCAACTAAAAATAGGTCTGAATTTTTAAGGAGGGCAATGGGCTCAGTAGCTAC
>Ga0307408_100002967_pt1 | contig 11753 bp, 12 predicted proteins | sample 322Cmetagenome_FD_202116 | JGI IMG/M metagenome (GOLD analysis project Ga0307408, IMG submission 202116) | Maize rhizosphere microbial communities from greenhouse at UC Davis, California, United States - 322HYB-C-3 | ecosystem: Host-associated > Plants > Roots > Rhizosphere > Soil | place... | reverse complement strand
AAGCGGGCTCAGCGAGGACTTGAACGCGCTCGGCTTCGACCTCGTCGGCTACGGCTGCACCACCTGCATCGGCAATTCGGGGCCGCTTCCCGAACCGATCAGCAAGGCGATCAACGAGAAGGATCTGGTCGCCGTCAGCGTTCTTTCGGGGAATCGCAACTTCGAAGGCCGCGTGTCACCGGACTGCCGCGCGAATTATCTCGCTTCGCCGCCGTTGGTGGTCGCTTATGCGCTGAAGGGCACTGTCAGGTCGGACATGGTCAACGATCCGATCGGGACCGGAGGCAACGGCGAACCGGTGTACCTAAGGGACATCTGGCCCTCGAACGAGGAGATCCGCGGGCTCATCGATGCCCACGTTCACTCGAAGATGTTCCGCACCCGCTACGCCGACGTCTATCACGGTGACGATCGCTGGCGCGGAATCGAGGTGGCGGGCGGAGCGACCTACGGCTGGCCGGCCACGTCGACCTACATCCAGAACCCGCCCTACTTCACGGGCATCACAATGACCCCGAAGGCCCCCGAGGACATTGTCGAGGCCCGAGCGCTAGCGGTGTTCGGCGATTCGATCACCACCGACCACATCTCTCCCGCCGGCGCGATCAAGCCCGACAGCCCGGCCGGCCGCTATCTGCTCGAGCACGGCGTTACGCGCGGCGAGTTCAACAGCTACGGCTCTCGCCGCGGCAATCACGAAGTGATGATGCGCGGCACCTTCGCGAACATCCGAATCCGCAACCGCATGCTCGACGATGTCGAGGGCGGATTCACGCGTTACGTGCCGACCGGCGAGACCATGCCTATCTATGACGCGGCAATGGCCTACAAGCATGACGGCACTCCGCTCGTGGTCATCGCCGGCAAGGAATATGGCACGGGAAGCTCGCGCGACTGGGCTGCAAAAGGAACGGTCCTGCTCGGCGTGCGGGCGGTCATCGTCGACAGCTTCGAGCGGATCCACCGCTCGAACCTCGTTGGAATGGGCGTCCTGCCGCTCAATTTCATGCCCGGCGAGAATGCGGAAACGCTCGGCCTCGACGGCACCGAGACGTACACCATCGAAGGCGTGGCCGACATCAAACCGCGCCAGGAAGTCGAAGTCGAGGTGACCGCAGCCGACGGGTCGAAGCGCAGATTCAAGACTCGCTGCCGGATAGATACCTACAACGAGCTCGAATATTTCCGCTCCGGCGGGATCCTGCACTACGTGCTGCGGAAGCTTGCGTCGACGTGAGCGCCGAGCAGCTGCTAGTTGAGATCGCCGGCTGGGCCGGCGCGACGCTGATCTTGCTTGCTTATCTGATGCTGTCCGCCGGCAGGCTCACGGGCCAGTCGATCGTCTATCAGGGGATGAACGTCGTCGGCGCCGCTGGCTTCATCATCAACGGCTGGTGGCACGGTGCGCTGCCGTCCGCCGCGCTCAATGTCCTGTGGCTGATGATCGGCGCCTTCGCCTCCATCCGGATCCTGAAACGGCGTAGAAGGAGCGCGGCACGATGAGCCGGATCGTCGATCTCAGCCATGTGATCGAGGATGGAATGACGACCTATCCCGGCCTTCCGGGACCGCAGATTTGCGACTTCTGGGAACGGGAGAGCACTACCGGCAATTACGACGACGGCTCGACCTTCCAGATCGGGCGGATCGACATGGTCGCGAATACCGGCACCTATGTCGACGCTCCATTCCATCGCTACGCCGACGGAAACGACCTCGCCGAGCTGCCGTTGCCGTCGCTCGCCGACCTTTCGGGAATCGTGGTCCGGCGTCCGTGGGAAAATGGCCTCGAGGTGGGCGTCGACGCCTTCGAAGGCCACGATGTGCGGGGCATGGCGGTGCTGGTCCACACCGGCTGGGACCGGCACTGGCGCACCGACCGCTACGGTATCGAGCATCCGTTCCTGACCGCCGAGGCCGCCGATTGGCTGGTGGAAAAGGGCGCGACGCTGGTGGGCATCGATTCGAACAACATCGATGACACGAGGGTCCGCACGCGGCCGGTGCACACTAAGCTGCTCGGTGCCGACATCCCGATCTGCGAGCACATGACCAATCTCGGCCAGCTTCCCGATGAGGGTTTCCGTTTCTCGGCGGTACCGCCCAAGGTCAAAGGAATGGGAACCTTCCCGGTCCGCGCTTACGCCGTGCTCGGCTGAGCCAGCGACGCCTTCAGCCAGTCCGGCACGATTGCGTTGTCGGGGGTGGCGTCGATTCGAGCGTGAACAACCGACAGGTCGATATCGGGATATTCCACCCTGGCTCGCTCTCCGCCCCCGCCAACCACCACGAACAGGCGGCGGTTGACCTTCTGCCGCCAGTTCATCCGCGCCGTATTCTCCTGGCCGACGAAACAGCCCTTGGTGAAGCTGACTCCGTTCAACTCGATGGCATTGCATTCGAGCCAGAGCAGGTCGCCGAGCTCGGCTCGGTCCTCGCAGACGCCGAGCCGGAGGCGATGCTCGAGCCAGCCGCTCGCAGGCTCCTCCGCAGGCGCAAGCCAGCGGTTCCCGAGCTCGGCGAGCCGCGGGTCGGGAGCGCCCTCGCTGCCTTCCTTCGCCCAGTGCACTGCAATTGAGGGATCCTGCTCGATCCGGATGGGGCGGCGCAGCCGATAGATCGTCAGGCGCTTGATGAGATCGTCGGCGGCGCCGGCCTCGCAGTCGAGCAAGAGATCCTCGCCATCCGCCCACACCAGGAAATCGAACAGGCACTTGCCCTGCGGAGTCAGCAGGCCAACCCAGACCGGAAGCTCGCCCGCCACATCGTTCGTGACGAGGCCCTGGAGGAACCCACGCACGTCCTCGCCCGAGAGTCGGACAACGGCGCGGTCGGTCAGGGTGGTCGCGGTCATGACCCTTAGCTAAGGAGCCTGCGTGGCAAATCAAACGCTGACCATCCGCCGCCCCGACGACTGGCACGTCCATTTGCGCGACGGCGAAATGCTGCTGAAGGTCGCGCCTTATACCGCACGCCAGTTCGCTCGCGCGATCGTCATGCCCAACCTCGTTCCGCCGATCGCGACCGTGGAGGCGGCGCACGGCTATCGCGCGCGCATCCTCGCAGCGACGGGCGATAGCTTCACGCCGCTGATGACTTGCTACCTGACGGACAACACCGATCCGGACGAGATCGCGCGCGGGTTCGCGGAGCAGGTATGGATCGCGGCCAAGCTCTACCCCGCGGGCGCGACCACCAACAGCGCGAGCGGAGTCACCGACATCCGCCGCATCTATCCCGTGCTCGAGCGGCTGGAGCGGATCGGAATGGTGCTGTGCGTCCACGGCGAAGTCACCGATCCAGACGTCGACGTGTTCGACCGCGAGGCCGTGTTCATCGACCGCGTGTTGAGCGCGCTGGTCGAGGACTTCCCCGGTCTCAAGATCGTGCTCGAGCATATCAGCACGGAGGACGCCGCCAGCTTCATCCACGGCCGCGATAATCTCGCAGCGACGATTACGCCCCAGCATCTGGTCATCAATCGCAACGCGATGTTCGCCGGCGGCCTCAGGCCCCATGCATATTGTCTGCCGGTCGCCAAGCGCGAGAGGCACCGGCTTGCGGTGCGCAAGGCCGCGACGTCGGGTGCCCGCAATATCTTCCTGGGAACCGACAGCGCTCCACATCCGCGCGAGGCCAAGGAGTCGGCGTGCGGCTGCGCGGGCATCTTCAACGCTCCCTTCGCGCTCCAATCCTATGCCCAGGTGTTCGAAGAGGAAGGCGCGCTCGACAAGTTCGAGGCATTCGCGAGCCTGAACGGTCCCGCCTTCTACGGACTGCCGCCCAACGAGGGGGCGATCACGCTCGAGAAACACGAAACCACCGTCCCGGAACAGATCGACGGGTTCGTTCCCTTCCAGGCGGGAGAGACGCTGAGCTGGCGGCTGAAGGCCTAGCCGCCGCTTCCGGTCATACCGATCACCGCGCCGAAATGATCCTCCAACGCGCGGTAGCATTCGCATGCGCGGCGCCGGAGACCGGCTCGGTCCGTGACGCGGACGACTCCTCGGCCGGTTGCGATCAGGCCTTGCTGCTCGAGCTCCTGGATGACGGCGTTGACGGTGGTCCGCTGGACGCCGAGCAGCCCGGCGAGGGCCCCTTGCGTCAGCTCGATCCGGTCGCCCGCCCGGTCCTGCGCGTGGAGCAGCCAGCGCGCCGCACGCTCGGCGATCGAATGGAAGGCATTGCACGCGACCGACTGCATGACCTGGGAAAGCAGGTAGTCGGAGAAGCGGCAAAAGAGATTGGCGATGAACGGCGACTGGCGTTTCGCCTCCTCCAGGGCATTCATCGGCACGCGAAATGCGGGGCCGCCAACGAGGACCTCGGCCTTCGCAAAGGCGGGCGCCTTGCCGCAACTGATGATCCCGCCGACCGCTCCCCTCCGGCCGACCATCGCGACCTCGACGGTGCGGCCACCCGAAAGCTCGACGGCCATGGAGACCATGGTTGAGCCGATCGGGAACAGGCTCGAACGGACTTCGTCGCCGCGGCTGAGCACCGTCTTTCCCGCTTCAAGCTCAACCAAGGTGCCGAACGGTTCGATGAGGCCGCGCGCCTCGCTCGAAAATGTCGCGAGCAGGCTGTTGCCCGCGAACGCCTCGTCCGCCTGGATCAGCTCGTCCGTCATCGAATCTGGCACGGCGCGCTCCCGTTTGGCACCCCGCCGAACACTACGCGTGCCGCGGGTCGAAGTTTCATGACGGAAACGGATCCACCTCGCGACGGCGGCCAGAGAGGAGGCAGTCCGCGACGAGGCGAAGCGGACCCACGTCGACGTCGCTCCGGCGCTCGTCGAGCAGGTCGACGAACTTGGCGTAGATGTCGGGATATTCACCGGGGCCCTGCTGCGATTGCGGTTCTCCATCGATGAGGAGCGCCGCCCCGCCTTGCTCCAGCCGAACCTCGATTCCGTCGGCCGTCGTGACCGTGATCGTCCATTCCTCGCCCTCCGAGCGCCGCCAGTCGAGGCTCGCCTTCAGCGAGCCGTCCGCCTCCGGGCTGAAGAAGGTTACCTCGGCGGCGATGGGCGTCTGGACATTGGGGGGAATGCTGAGCTCGGCCTCACGGACGAACAGACTGCCGGGAAAGATCCGGGTCGCGATCGAGAAGGCGTTGACCCCCGGATCGAACACGCCGAAGCCACCGGGCTCCCAGATCCATTGCTGCCCCGGATGCCATTTGGTCACGTCCTCGTGCCAGATGATCTCCATTGAGCGGATGCGCTTTCCGCCGAGCGCCTGCGCCGCCGCGGCAACGGCGGGATGATGCCGCGCGTGCCAGGTCGTGTAGAGGCTGACCTGCTCCTGTTCGGCGAGACAGGCGAGGTCCGTGATTTCGCTTAAGCCAACCGTCGGCGGCTTCTCAAGCAGGCAATGGAGGCCCGCCAGAATGCATTCGCGGGCCATCTCGTAGCGTGGCTCGGGCGGGGTGGTAATTGCCACCGCTTCGAGCCCCTCAACGCTGCGGATCAACTCGCGCCAGTCGGCGAAGCTCTGACCGACGCCTTTCCCGGACCGGCTCGACGACGCGACCAGCTCGAACCGCGGATTGCCCTGGATCGCCGGGAGATGCTGGTCGGCGGCAATCTTGCCGAAGCCGAGGATCGCGATCCTGATCGGGCGCATCAGCCCTTCAGGCCCGCGACATAGGCCCGGGCCTTCTCAATCGTCTCCTCGACCGACTGGCCGGCCTTGTAGAGCCCGCCGCCGAGGCCAAAACCGGTCGCTCCAGCGTCGAGCCATGGCTGCATATTGTCAGGCTTCACCCCGCCGACAACCGTGATCGGCACGCGCTTGGGGATGACCGCAAGCTGCGCCTTGAGCACTGCTGGCGTCGCCGCCTCGGCCGGGAACAGCTTCAGCGCAGTCGCGCCTGCTTCGAGCGCCTCGAACGCTTCCGATGGAGTGAAATAGCCGGGGCTGGAGACAAGCTCCGCAGCTGCCGTGGCCGCGATGACGCCCATGTTCGTGCTCGGCGAGACGATGAGGCGGCCGCCCGCATTCTGGACGTGGTGGACGTCCTCGACAGTCAGCACGGTGCCGCCGCCCACCAGCGCCTGATCGCCGAACCTGCGCGCCAGGCGCTCGATGCTCCGGAGCGGATCGGGCGAGTTCAATGGCACCTCGATGATTCCGACCCCGGAATCGAAGATCGCCTGGCCGATGTCCTCGGCTTCGTCGGGGGTCACTCCGCGGATGATCGCGATCAGGGGACATTGGTCGAGGTGCCGGCGCAGCAGTTGGTTCGGGGTCACGTCAGATCATCTCCGCGATCTTCTGAATGCCCGCGAGGAAGCAGCGTTCCCCGTCGAGCTCAATCGGCTCGCGCCCGGCTTCGACGATCGCCGCGGCATAAAGCCTGGTTAGCTCGGGCCGGCCCATGACCGCGATCCTTGCGCTGAGCGGCCAGGTGAGGCCGATCCGGACGTCCGTTCCAATCAACAGGCCGCTTGTATAGGAGGGCGCGTCCTCCTTGCTCGCCTGGTCAAGAAGCACGCTCGCGCGGACTCCGAACAGCTGGGCGGGAAGCATCCCGCGCTCCATCGCGACGCGGACGCCGCGCTTGAACGCCTCGTTCGGCTCGACCGGGCCCTGCAAAAGATCGGAAAGGATGCTGTGCTCCTTCAGCAGGCTGAACAGCTCTCCGGTCATGACGGTACCGAAGGCCTGGATCTTTCCATGCCGCAGGAGCGTCCACTTATTGTGCGTGCCGGGGTGGCAAACGAACGCATCGGCCCCGATCAGGCCGGTGGCCGCACCGCCCAGAAGCTGGACCTCCTCGCCACGCATCACGTCGGCGCGGCCTTGGCCGACGTAGGAAACCCCGGGGATGATCGCCTCGCGCTCTCCCGGCCAGACGAGGGCGCGTGCGAGCTCTTCAGTGCCCGCCGGACAGGGTACGTAGGGCGCCTCGACCCAGCCGCGGTTGGAACCGATCATCCCCGCAAGAAGGAGCGGGTGGTCGCCGAGCCGTTCGCGAATCGCGCGGACCGCATCGGGGAACCCGCCTTCCGGCACCGACATGATTCCCCTGTCGTCCTCGAACTCCTGCGCGCAGGAGCCGGATCGGTCGATCCGGTAAGCCCGCCGGTTGGTGGTGCCCCAGTCGACCGCGATGAACCCGTCTGCGAGAGCCATGCGTTCGCCCATGGCGGCTACAACCGTGAGTCCGCAACATCGCTCCCGCTTTTCTTTGGAACTGACTATCGGAGTCCCGGTGCAGATCGACTCGACAATACAGTGCGTTGCCGACGTCCGCGCCGTCCTCGGGGAAGGGCCGGTATGGGTCACAAGCGAGGCTTCGCTCTACTGGGTCGACATCCAGGGCCGGAAGATATTCCGGCTCGGCAAGGATGGCGAGCTCAGCCAGTGGCCGACCCCGTTTCGAGTCGGTTCGCTCTTCCCTCGCGCGAAAGGCGGGTTCATCGCCGGGACTGACCAAGGCATTGCCGAAATCGACCATTCGACCGGACGCCTGGACGTCCTGTTCAACCCGGAAGAAAACCTGCCGCACAACCGCTTCAATGACGGCAAGGTCGACCGCCAGGGGCGCTTCTGGGCGGGCACGATGGACGACCGGGAGCGGGGCTCGGCGGGGACGCTCTATCGCATTGATCCCGACCTGACCTACACGGCGATCGACACCGGCTACGGCATCACCAACGGACCCGCGTTCAGCCCCGACGGGCGGGTCATGTACCACAGCGACACGTTGCGGCAGCTGACCTACGTGTTCGATCTCGATGGTGAAGGGAACCCAGCAGACCGCCGCACCTTCCTCCGGTTCGGCGAGGGCGACGGACACCCGGACGGGATGACGGTCGATTCGGAGGGATGCCTGTGGATCGCCTTCTGGGGCGGCTGGTGCGTCCGCCGCTTCTCGCCCGACGGGGAGCTCATCCGGACCATCGAGGTGCCGGTCGAACAGCCGTCAAGCTGCGCCTTCGGCGGCCCTGATCTCGACCGGCTCTATGTGACATCGGCGACCAAGGGGCTCGACGAGGACGCTCTCGAAATGCAACCAAAGGCCGGGGGGTTGTTTATGCTAACGCCGAGTGTGCAGGGACTGGCCGAAGTCCCCTTTGCGGGCTGACGAGACTTTTGGAGACTGAGTCATCGCCAACTTCATGTTCGCGACCGGGATCGAGAACAGCATCCCGACCATCAATCACGGCAAGACCCGAGTCGATGAGATGGAGGTCTGCGGCCACTACGAAAGGTGGCGCGAGGATTTCGATTGCGTCCAGGAGATCGGGATCAACTTCCTCCGCTACGGCCCGCCGCTGCATCGGACGTACCTGGCTCCGAACAAGTTCGACTGGGAGTTCGCGGACGTCACCTTCGCGGAGCTCAAGCGGCGGGAGATCACTCCGATCGTCGACCTCTGCCATTTCGGAGTCCCCGACTGGCTCGGCAATTTCCAGAATCCAGACTTCCCGCGGCTCTTCGCCGACTATGCCGGAGCCTTCGCCGAGCGTTTCCCCTGGGTGCAGCTCTACACCCCCATCAACGAGATGTTCATCTGCGCGGTCTTCTCGGCGAAGTACGGGTGGTGGAACGAGCAGAAGAAGGACGACACCTCGTTCGTCACCGCGATCAAGAACATCGTCAAAGCCAACGTCATGGGGATGATCGAGATTCTCAAGCGCCGTCACGATGCGATCTTCATCCAGTCGGAATCGTCCGAATATTATCATGCCGACAGCCCGGCAGCGATCGGCCGCGCCGAGGTGCTCAATCAGTTGCGCTTCATCAGCCTTGACCTGAATTATGGCCGGCGGGTCGACAGCGGCATGTACGAATATCTGATGGACAACGGCATGAGCCGCGAGGAATATAACTGGTTCCTCGAGCACCGGCTCAAGCAGCATTGCATCCTCGGCAACGATTACTACCAGCTCAACGAGCACCGCGTGTTCGCCGACGGCCACACCGTCGCGGCCGGGGAGACCTTCGGCTACTGCGAGATCACTCGGCAATATTACAATCGCTTTCGCCTGCCGGTGATGCATACCGAGACTAACCTGTGGGAGGGCGCGCACGGTGACGAAGCGGTCAAATGGCTGTGGAAGGAATGGGCCAACGTCCTCAGGCTGAGGAACGTCGGAATCCCGACCGTCGGCTTCACCTGGTATTCGCTGACCGACCAGGTCGACTGGGACACCGCGCTCCGCGAGCAGAACGGCAACGTCAATCCGCTCGGCCTGTTCGACCTCGACCGCAAGATCCGCAACGTCGGCAAGGCCTACAAACAGCTGATCGCCGACTGGCGGAACGTACTCCCGGCGCAGAGCGTCTGCCTGATCGTCCCGATCAAGAAGATCGCCGAGCATTCGGAGGACGCGGAAGACGATGCCGCAGGCCGCCGCTTCGGAACCAGCGGAACCCAGACGGAGCAGGCCTGAGCATGCGCAAGATCGCACGGATCGAGACCTTTTTCGCGCCGCCGCGCTGGCTGTTCGTCCGCGTCGAGAGCGACGAGGGAGCAGTCGGCTGGGGCGAGGCGAGCCTCGAAGGCTGGGCCGAGGCAGTCGACGGAGTGTTCGAAGCGTTCCGCGACCGGTTCATCGGCGCGGACCCGTTCAATATCGAGGACATCTGGCAAGTCGGCTATCGCGGGGGCTTCTACCGCGGCGGGCCAGTGCTGATGTCCGCCCTGTCCGGCCTCGAGCAGGCTCTATGGGACCTGAAGGGGCGCGCGGTCGGGCTGCCGGCCTGGCAGATGCTCGGCGGCAAGGTCCGCGACAGGGTGCGCTCCTACGCCTGGATCGGCGGCGACCGCCCGCACGAAATCAGCGAAGCCGCCGAGGTCCGCAAGAAACAAGGCTTCACCGCGGTCAAGATGAACGCGACGGCCGAGCTAGACTGGATCGGCACGCCGAAGATCTTCGACGAGGTGGTGAAGCGGATCGAGGCGGCGCAGGCCCTGGGGATGGACGTCGGGCTCGACTTCCACGGGCGAGTCCACCGGCCGCTCGCCAAGCAGCTGGCGAAGGCGCTGGAGCCCTTGGGCCTGCTGTTCATCGAAGAGCCGCTTCTTTCCGAGAACCTCGAAGGCCTGCGCGAGATCGCCGGGCTGGTCTCGACCCCGATCGCGCTCGGCGAGCGCCTGTTCAGCCGCTGGGACTTCAAGCCCGTCTTGGCGGCCGGAGCCGTGGACATCATCCAGCCGGACCTCAGCCATGCGGGCGGCATCCTCGAGGTCCGCAAGATCGCGGCGATGGCGGAGGCCCATGACGTCGCCGTCGCTCCGCACTGCCCGCTCGGTCCGCTTGCGCTCGGCGCCTGCTTGCAGATCGCCGCCTGCACGCCCAACCATGCGATCCAGGAGATCAGCCTCGGAATCCACTACAACACCGGCGGCCACGACCTCCTGAACTTCTGCACCAACAAGGAAGCGCTGACGCCCGTCGGCGGCTATCTGCCGGTGCCCGAAGGTACGGGCCTCGGAGTGGACATCGACGAAGCCGCGGTGCGTGAGGCGGACAAGGACCGCCACCGCTGGCGCAACCCGATCTTCCGGACGAGCGACGGCGGCTTCGCGGAGTGGTGACGCACTAGTCAATGGCATTTGAAGCGGTCGAACGGCTCCAGGCATGCGTTGCACCGCCACTGCGCCTTGCACGGCGTGGCGCCGAAGCGGCTGACCTCCTCGGTCTCGATCGAACCGCATTGCGGGCATTCGGCGGTCGCGGAGGCACTGGGCGGGGCGATCCCATAGGCCCTGAGCCGTTCGCGCCCCCGTTCCGTAATCCAGTCGGTGGTCCACGGCGGGAACAGCTGGCGCTCGATATAGACGTCGTCATAGCCGTTCCGGTCAAGCGCCTCACGGATCAATTGCTCGATCGCCAGCGTCGCCGGGCAGCCGGTGTAGGTCGGAGTGATCCTGACCCGCGGTGGATCGTCGAGGATGGCGCGGACGATCCCGAGGTCGGTGATCGACAGCACCGGAATCTCGGGATCCGGCACCGTGTCCAGCACCGCCATCAGCGCCTCTTCGTCGAGGGCCTTCGTCGCGACCTCCGCCATGATCCGGATGTTACACCCGTTCGAGCGCGAGCGCGATTCCCTGGCCGACGCCGATACACATGGTGGCGAGGCCCAGCTTGCCGCCGTTGCGCCGCAACTCCTCGGTCGCGGTCAGCGCCAGACGAGCGCCCGACATTCCGAGTGGATGTCCGAGCGCGATCGCTCCGCCGTTGGGGTTCACCCGGAAGTCGTCGTCGGCGACCCCGAGCTGGCGAAGGACGGCGATGCCCTGAGCAGCAAAGGCTTCGTTCAGTTCGATCACGTCGAAGTCGCCGATCTTGAAACCGAGGCGCTTCATCAGCTTGTCGGTGGCGGGCGCTGGACCGATGCCCATGATCCGCGGAGGGACTCCCGCGACCGCCGCGCCCAAGATGCGGGCGCGTGGGGTCAGCCCGTTGCGCTTCGCCGCCTCTTCCGAGGCGATGACGATCGCCGCCGCGCCGTCGTTCACGCCCGACGCATTGCCCGCGGTCACCGTCCCGTCAGCCCGAACGATGGGCTTCAATTTGGCGAGCGCTTCGATCGTCGTCGCGCGTGGGTGCTCATCGCGATCGACGATGAGCGCGTCACCTTTGCGCTGCGGGATCTCGACCGCGACGATCTCCGCAGCAAGGCGGCCGCTGGCCTGTGCCCTGGCGGCCTTCTCCTGGCTACGCATGGCGAAGGCGTCCTGGTCTTCTCGGCTGACCTGGAATTCCTGAGCGACATTCTCGCCGGTTCTCG
>Ga0307408_100002966_pt1 | contig 11753 bp, 9 predicted proteins | sample 322Cmetagenome_FD_202116 | JGI IMG/M metagenome (GOLD analysis project Ga0307408, IMG submission 202116) | Maize rhizosphere microbial communities from greenhouse at UC Davis, California, United States - 322HYB-C-3 | ecosystem: Host-associated > Plants > Roots > Rhizosphere > Soil | place: USA... | reverse complement strand
TCTTGCTATATCTCGCTAACTGTATCGCTTAATTTATAAGATTCCGCTATAGTCCATATAAGAACATGAGTATCCAACAGGAATCTCATAAGCCTAAAAACTCTTCATCTGTCATTTTGAAGTCTTCATGAAAAACCACACTTGCTTTACCGTCTAAAATACCTAATGTTCTTTTAGGTTTAGTTCCCTGCTCTTTGAGTGAGAAATATCCAACCACCTCCTTCTTCTTTCCAAAAGTCACCTCAATTTTTTCACCTGCTTTTACCTGCTCAATAACTTCAGAAAAATGAGTTTTAAACTCTCCGACGCTCATCGTTTTCATTGTCAATGTCTTTAACTCAAAGCTACCATAAACTTGTCAACTTGTCAAGACAGTTTAATTTACCTAACAAAAAAGGCAATCACTACTAATTGCCTCCTCTATTAATTGAATTTAATCTCTCATTATTTCAAATCTTCATCCTCCCCTCCTTCATCACTCACTTCGCCATCGCTCTTCGGATAACCCTCTTCGTCCAGATCGTCGCGATCATCTTCAGGGGTGTGAGCGAGATCCTCGTCAATAGGGTCAAGTTCTATTATTTTGCCGCTGTCAATATGCATTCCAAATTCCTCTATAGAAGGATCAGTAGCATCCACATCGTTAGCCCGGCGATACTCATCACCAACTGTTAAATTGGCTTCATCGAAATCGGAGTCAAAATCGCTTCCATTCTTAACTGAGGTTTTATAAGGATCGGGGTGATCGTAATCCTCGTCATCACTGGCCACATCCAGCTCAAAGCTGTCGTCTTCTTCATTAAAAGATAAATCATCCTTATCTAACTTTACACCTAAATCTTCTTTCATTTCTTTATCTCTATCCAGATTTTCATCATTAAAGCCTGGATAAAATGAATTTTTAGTATCCATCAGAATAGTTTTTAGTCCACTTAATAAAGAAAAAAGGCCCGGCAAATGTTTTTACATTAAAGTAGAAATTGAAATCGAATGAAAAGGCCTGCATTTTTGCAAATTTTATATCTTTGCGGCGCTCAAATAACATAAAAACAAATTCAAAACATGTCAATACAAAAAATCAAAGTTGCCAATCCTGTTGTAGAGCTTGATGGTGATGAAATGACGCGTATCATCTGGAAGTTCATTAAAGACAAATTGATCCTTCCCTACCTTGAGTTGGATATCAAATATTACGATTTAGGTATCGAGTATCGTGATGAAACTAACGACCAGGTTACTGTTGATGCAGCAAACGCTATCAAACAATACGGTGTTGGTATCAAATGTGCAACTATTACTCCGGACGAAGCACGTGTTGAAGAGTTTGGTTTAAAACAAATGTGGAAATCTCCAAACGGAACTATTCGTAACATCCTTGATGGTACTGTATTCCGTGAGCCAATCGTTATGAGCAATGTACCTCGTTTGGTTCCTAACTGGACTGCTCCTATCTGTATCGGTCGTCACGCTTTTGGTGATCAGTACCGTGCTACAGATTTCGTTACTAAAGGAAAAGGTAAATTAACAGTTACTTTCACTCCTGAAGATGGTAGCGCTGAGCAATCTTTCGAAGTATTTAACTTCAAAGGTGATGGTGTTGCTTTAACAATGTATAATACTGACGAGTCCATCAAAGGATTTGCTCATTCTTGTTTCAACACAGCATTACAAAAAGGCTGGCCATTATATTTATCAACTAAAAACACCATCCTTAAAAAATACGATGGTCGTTTCAAAGATATCTTCGAAGAAATTTATCAGGCAGATTACAAAGCAAAATTTGAAGCAGCTGGTATTGTTTACGAACACCGCTTAATTGATGACATGGTTGCTTCTGCTCTTAAATGGAACGGTAACTTTGTTTGGGCTTGTAAAAACTATGATGGCGACGTTCAATCTGATACTGTTGCTCAAGGCTTTGGTTCATTAGGTTTGATGACTTCTACTTTGGTTACTCCTGATGGAACTGTAATGGAAGCTGAGGCAGCACACGGAACAGTAACACGTCACTACCGTGAGCACCAGAAGGGTCGTCCAACTTCTACAAACCCGATCGCGTCTATCTTCGCATGGACAAGAGGTCTTGAGTTCCGTGGTAAATTAGACGGAAACCAGGATTTGATCGACTTCTGCCACAAATTAGAGGCAGTTTGTATCGAGACTGTAGAAAGCGGAAAAATGACCAAAGATTTAGCGATCTCTATTAAACCGAACGTTAAGCATGGTGAAGATTTCCTTTATACTGAAGAGTTTTTAGAGGCTATCGACCAAAACTTAAAAGCTAAATTAGGTTTCTAAGATTAGCAAATAAAATAGAAAGCCCTGCTTGAGAAAGGCGGGGCTTTTTTGCTTATACCCACAATTTCGTAGCTTTCCAACAGCAAACAATTCAATCTCAATATTAACCTTATGCAATTCATCTCATCGATTTTTATGCTTCTGTTAAGCACATTCGCTTATAGTCAGTCCCATTTCAACTATCCCATTATCAAGAAACAAGGCAAAACTTCTAACGATTTTATCCCCACTGGATGGACAATATTGGGCAAGGCTGAAGGCGATCTCAATAAAGATCAGGTAAAAGATGTAGCCCTGGTGCTTCAATGCAAAAAGAGTATCAGAACAGTTAATGATGGAGACACATTAAATACCCATCCACGTATATTGGTTATTTTGTTTCAGGATGCTGTAAGTAAAACGTATAAACTTATTACCCAAAGCAACACTTTTATCATCAATACAGACGATCCAACGATGGAAGATCCTTTTCAGGAAGTAGCCATTAATAAAGGACTGCTGCAAATAGATTTTCAACAGTTTTATAACATGGGCAGCTGGTACATTACTAATAGGTCATATAAATTTCGCTACCAGAATAATCAACCTGTGCTAATTGGCGCCGACTATTTGTCATTTCACCGGGCCACACATGATTACGAAGAATACAGTTTTGATTTCCTTTCGAAGAAAAGAAGTTTTACTAAGGGAAAGGATGAAAAGCCTCAGAAAACAACCTGGACTCCAGTTAAACTTTCAGAACTCAAAACGTTAGAGACGTTGAAAAAACCTTTTGAATGGAAAATTGAAGGAATTGTGCTATAAAAACAAATGCCGCATCCTAAAAATGAATCAGAGATGCTGGCATTTATAAAATCCTACCTCCCTACCGCTACATCAAAGCTATTCGCAAATACCTTTGCAAAGTCTTCAAGCTTAACCTTACCTGTAACTTCGCCATTTCCAAAGTCTTCCGTCATCTTTCCGTTGGCAATAGCAGTTCCCATTTCTACGAAGTTCGCTGCAATATCCTCACCTAAACCATGCTGAACAAGTGCAGCCTGTAAATCCGTATCAGAGAAAGCCACCCATGGCAAATCGGGTTTACCTATCGCAGCACCCAATACAGCAGCAACTTCTTTCGGCGTGCGAACATCACTCACCACATATTTAAAGCTTTTTCCAGTAAAAGAAAGTTGATTTAATTCCTCAAATGCGGCATCAGCAATATCTTCGGTATCCACCATAACCATTTTTGCATCTGCCGGATAATTTGATCCTAATATCCCGGCATGCTTAATCAAATCAACATTTGAATAGAAATTATAGAAGAAAAACCCAGGTCGAAGGTGCCTTACGTTCACTCCTTCCAGCGCATTTAAGCTCTGCTCAACATGATAAAGGCCACTAACAGGTCCGCAACCTACCGCTAAATGAGCCCCAACACTGCTTAAATTAACAACATTCTTAACTCCCGCCTTCGTAATTGCTTCGGCGTAATTGGCTCCCATTTTTGCAATGTGTGCCTTCCAATTATCGGCATTAAAATAAGGTGGCACCATGGTATAAATAGCATCGGCATCCTTAAAAGCATCAACAAGAAAATTTACGTCTTGTATCGAACCAATCAACGGCGTTGCTCCGATTGCTTTAATCTGATCTGCCTTGTTAACATCGCTGCTAACTACTTTCACCTCGTGTCCGGCAGCCACTAATTTCTGAGTTAGTGACTTACTGATATGTCCTAAAGAACCTGTAACTGTAATCTTCATGGTTTTATTTTTTATCAAAACTATTAATGAACCTACCAAACGACAAGAACTTACCCCAAAGTAAGTATCTCTCTGCCCCTATGCTGATCAGCTTAGGATACTAGAAAAACTAATTCATTTTAAGTTCTGTTTTAAGGTTTTTTTGAAGTTTTTAAGTCGCAACATCTGGGTGCTCGTCAAAACGGAACCGACATCAATACATTTCGCGACCGTCACAAACCAAAAACATAAACAACTTAATTTCAGATAGTTAAAACAAAATCTCAGATATTTATCAAAAAAGGCCATTGCCGAGCTACATTCGATAAAGATCAAAGAAAATCCTCTGCACCAGTATCCAAGTCCAGATGGCCTTCCTTTTCACATACCCTGCAAGATGCCAAACCAGAATACATGTCCTACTATTTACAGGTGTTGAATCTGTAATAGAGATGACAAAACGATTTTCAGACGAAGCCCTTAACAGCCGAATTACATTCTCCCGCGTTAATAAATCTTCAATAAAACTTAATTACTGCTCTGTTGCTTTATAATTGTCCATATTTACATGTAACAAATCCATTAGTGCATGAAGCTTTCTACGCTACTTCTTTCATTGATTCTTCTCTTAAATTCTTGTGACAACCGGGAGCAGAAACTCCGAAAAAAAGAGATGGAACTCATTCAAAAAGAACAGGAATTGTTGCTTAGAGAAAAAGAGCTACAATTAAGAGAACAGCAACTGACAAGCCAGCAACGCGTTAACACCAACGAAAACAAAAACAACAGCGTTAAAAACCAGAAGGTTACAGGATCATGGACGGCTCAAATGACTTGTATAGAAACAGATTGCGAAGGTTCTGCGATCGGCGACACCAAAAATGAGCAATGGGAAATAAGCAATAAAAACAACATATTTCTTGCCAAGGCAATGGCTAAGAACAAGTTGGTGAGGGTATACTCAGGCGAACTGCATGGTAATATATTCGAACTCTCTGCCGAACAAAACGCAGCGGAATCCTCCGCCCAGGCTAAAATGCTTGTAAAGCTCAAAGTAGTTTCGGCAACACGCATGGAGGGCCGAAGGGAAATCTTTAGGGAAGGCTGCAAAATTATTTATTCCCTGGAACTCAATAAGCAGTAATCTGATGGAATATTTATTACTGTTTGCAAAAGTGGATTTTTCACTGCCTTTGAAGAACCCGGTGGTTATCTTCTCACTGGTTCTTTTCATTATACTTTTTGCCCCTATTCTGTTCAATAAGATTAAGGTTCCTCACATAATCGGGCTTATTATCTCCGGAGTTATTGTTGGCCCTTACGGATTAAATCTACTTACCCGCGATAGCAGCATTGTCCTTTTTGGAACTGTTGGCCTGCTGTATATAATGTTCCTGGCTGGGCTGGAAATAGATCTTACCGAATTTAAAAAGAACCGCAACAAAATTGTTGTATTTGGTCTTTCCACGTTTTTGCTTCCGCTGATACTCGGCTCACTAGCCAGCTATTACTTATTGGGCTACAGCCTCTTATCCTCCATGCTGCTGGCCAGTATGTTTTCTACACATACACTTGTCTCCTATCCCATTGCCAGCAGATACGGTGTAATCAGAAACAGAGCGGTAACGCTAACTGTGGGAGGCACAATGATTACAGATATTCTGGCCCTGTTAATATTGGCCGCCATTGCAGGATCAACCAAGGAGGAAGTTACCTCTTCCTTTTGGATACAATTAAGCTTGAGTTGCATTGCCTTTGTATGCATCGTATTCTTCATGTTCCCCATAATTATCAGATGGTTCTTTAAACGATTTGACGATAGTGTTTCTCAATATATTTTTGTACTGGCTATTGTATTTCTGGCCTCATTTTTAGCCGAAGTTGCTGGTGTGGAAGCTATTATTGGCGCATTCTTTTCGGGCCTGGTGCTAAACAATTTTATTCCTCATTCATCTCCTTTAATGAACCGAATAAATTTTGTAGGCAATGCGTTGTTTATTCCGTTCTTTCTGATTGGCGTAGGAATGCTGGTGGATGTAAGTGTATTGGTAAAAGGCTCCGGAGCCTTAAAAGTTGCAGGTGTAATTGTGGTGGTTGCATTAATCACAAAGTATTTTGCGGCGCTTATTACTCAAAAAGCTTTTAAGCTAAGTAAAGATGAAGGCAAGATCATTTTCGGATTAAGTGCTTCTCATGCCGCCGCAACGCTTGCCATTATTTTGGTAGGATACAATATCATTATAGGCGAAACCACCAATGGCGAACCCATTCGTTTACTGGATGAGGATGTGCTTAATGGAACAATCCTTTTGATCCTGGTGAGCTGTGCGGTTAGTTCCTTTGTGGTCGAAAAAGCATCACAAAACCTTGCTCTACTTGATGAACAGGAGATTATACCCGAAGAAAACGGCGACAAGATCATGCTGTCTCTGGCTTATCCAGAAACGGTTTCGGAGCTGGTTGACCTGGGCTTGATGTTAAATCCGCGGAAGAGCAAACAACCATTATACGCCCTGCATATTGTGAGCGATGCCCTTGAAAACGAGAATGAGCAGTCAAAAGGAAGGAAAATGCTTGATCAGGCGATTAGTCATGCCGCGGCTACAGAAAGTAAAATCATTCCCTTATCCAGATTCGACAGCAATATCAGCAATGGCATAGTTTATACGATAAAGGAACATTCTATCTCGGATGTGATCATTGCCCTTCATAGAAATACGGCTGACACCGGATTTTATGGCCCCGTTGCACAAAACACCCTATTAAGAACGTTCGAAACAATTTTCATTTACAAATCAGTTCAACCATTTAATACTTTAAAACGGATAATAGTAGCAGTTCCACCTCATGCTGAATCAGAGGATGGCTTTGAACACTGGTTAAACCGGATTACCATCTTGTCAAAAGAAGCTGCGCTGCCGCTGATATTTTACAGTACAAAAAAAACCAGTTTTCCATTAAAAGCTCATTTCAAATATAAATCCCTCCAAGTGGAATATAAAGAATTTAGTATTTGGGATGATTTTCTAATCTTTGGCAGGGAATTAAAAGCGAATGATTTATTTTTCATTATCACATCCCGTAAAGGAAATGTTTCATACAACCCGGTGTTAGAGAAGCTGCCTCATTACCTTATGACCTATTTCACCGAATTTAGTTTCATCCTGCTTTATCCAAAACAAACGGGACATGAATTGCTTTCTGATGAAGCAGCAAACGATCAGAATTTAATAGAAACCATCTCAGAAAAAATAGGTTCGGTGAACAGGGCTAGCTCAATCTTCAAAAAACTATTTAAAAGGGATAAATGATAAAGCGGCTCTCTAAGCCCCAAATTAAGAGGTCAAATAATGTGGCTACATTTCCATTATCCTTCCATTAAAACTCTAATTATTTTATTATTTCTCTAAGAGATCTGCAACTTTTTCCTTAGAATTTCATCTAACTCATAAACCGACGAAGTATACAACAATGAAACTGGTAATTATCTTATCGATGTTCCTTTTTATAGGATATTCATCCATCGCACAATCTATATTAAAAGGGAGAATAAGTGATCCCAAAGGCAGGCCCGCTGAATTTACTTCTGTACTGTTATTAAAAAGCACAGACTCAACACTTATAAAATCAGCCTTAACAAATGAACAAGGGAATTACATTTTCAACAGCATAAACTACGGGACTTATCTCATTTGCGCATCTATAGTCGGACAGCCTAAGAACTATCAAACCATTCACGTAAGTACAAACGAAGTATCTGTTCCCGAAATTAAGCTTCTCGGGTCACCATCACAAATAAGGGAAGTAACAGTGATAGCACGAAAGCCATTTTTAGAGCAGAGACCAGATAAACTGGTAGTAAACGTTGAAGCAAGTGCCACCGCGGCGGGTTCTACAGCGATGGAGGTTCTACAAAAAGTGCCGGGTATAATAATAACCAACGACAAGGTGACGATGGTGGGAAAAGGTTCACCAGCTATCTACATTGATGGCCGACCATCTCAATATACCGACATCTCCCAACTACTTCGTGATATGAGCGCTGCAAATATTGACCGCATTGAAGTAATATCCAATCCCGGAGCAAAGTATGATGCTGCAGGTGGAGCAGTTATAAATATCATATTAAAACGAAATGCCAATTTAGGAACCAATGGAACGCTCGGCCTTTCCGGAGGCTATGGTTTGTATGAAAAAGGCCTGAACCGGATAGACAAAAACTTCTACAGAATTAGCCCATCATTAAATGTGAGTCATCGCTCGGGCAAGTTGGCATTGTTCGGTAATTATAGCGTATTGCACCGGGAAATGTATGAATATTCTGAGTTTTCAAGAATAATTTCGCCTAGCCGCTTTTTTCAAAGCAATTACAGTCCAATAGAATTTTACAGTCATAACTATCGTGCAGGCTTAGATTTATATGCGGATAAAAAGAACACATTCGGTTTTATTTTTCGTGGGAATAACAGAGCTGGGGATAGAAATTCTGACAATGCCACCCAACAACTAAATCAAAACGATGATGCATTTGTCAGTGCTTTCCAAACCATAAACGCATCATCATTCCTTAGCAACGTTTACTCATCTAATGTTAACTGGAAACATAGTTTTGATACTTTAGGAAGGGATTTAAATATTGATCTGGATTATTCATCGTTCAGTACGCGAAATAATAGCCACATTACCAATAAACTGGAAAATGGCACTCAATATGTTAATGAACAGCTGGTAAAAAATCCGGTAAAACTGACTGTTATTAAAGCAGACTACGCTCATCCGCTTTCTAAAAATTCGAAGCTGGAAGCTGGCCTTAAAGCAAGCATCGCGAATATTGACAACTACTTAACTTACATCAACAACGGCACACTAGACACTAACCGAAGTACCGATTTTGAATACAATGAAGGTATTAATGCAGCCTACACATCGTATCAGCAGAAAACCGGTAAATGGAATTTTCAGGGAGGTTTGCGGGCTGAACAAACAATAGCCAAAGGAAAAGATGAAAGTGGCACAGTTCTCAACAGAAATTATATTCAGCTATTTCCATCTCTGTTTATTACACGTGAGATGACTTCCAAACTATCCGCAGTTGCCCAGTATAGTCGCCGTGTAAACCGCCCCGGATTCAATCAGCAAAATCCATTTATTGAATTTCTGGATTCATTGACCTACACACAGGGAAACCCGAAACTTAAACCGGAAACCTCCGATCAATACAAAGTTTCTATTACATATGAAAACCAACCGTTCTTTTCACTCAGTTATAACAAAAAACATGATGTAATCTTTGAGAATGCCCCCCGGCAGAACGGCAATCTAACATATACAACAGCTGAAAATCTAGCTTCGTTCGATAATTTCGCGGCTGAACTAAATTTCCCGATAAAACTAGGCAAAAAGATCAGTGGCTATGGGGGGAATCAGTTTATCTACAATCATTATAAAGCCGATTACCTGGATGGGCAATTTAACAGGGGCAAATGGAACTGGCTTGCTTACTGGCAGGCAAATTACAAGCCAACGGGAACGTTAAACTTCGAGGTTTCCGGGTATTATATGACCAGGTTCCTAAATGAATTTCTCATCATCAACAACCTCGGCAGCCTAAATTTCGCCATCCAGAAAACCTTCTGGGATAAAAAAGGCAGGATTAGCCTAAATATAAACGACGTATTATATACGGACCGCGTTAAAGCTTCAATTAGCTATCAACAGATCGATGTCGATTTCAGACAGTTGCGAGAAAGCAGGAATGCTCGTCTTAGCTTTACTTACTCTTTTGGGAATCAAAAGTTAAAAGCAGAAAGAAACAGAAAAACAGCTTCAGAAGACGAAGCGAATCGTGTAAAAACAAATTAGCAGCTAGCTTATTGCAAATTCGAAGCAATTACAATTTCAACCTGGGTAATTGCTTCGAATTGATATTTCCAGAGAATTACTTTAAAAGGAACTTCTTGCTAATCTTACCTTCTCCAGCGCTTAAATTCACAATCACCACTTTACCATCAAGATTTAATGAGACGTCGAAAGAGCTAAGCCCCTCATTAAGTTTCACCAACTTGGAATAAAGACGTGCTCCATTAATATCCAGCAAAGAGAGTTGCCCTTCTCCCGCTTTAGCTGATGTAATCAAAACCTTAGCAGCGGTTTGACCAAGTTGTTGAATATCAAGTTTCAAATCATTACCCGGGTTATTCTTAACAGCAAGAACATCGGATAAAGAGCTCGTTCCATCCTTATCATTCATCTTCAGTTGATAATAAACAGTAGATTCAGATATATCAAAATCAGACAAAGAATAACTAGCTCCTTTAGAAATCGACCCCTTACCCGTTACCGTATTTATTGTTTGAAAAGATTTCCCATCCTTAGATTTCTCTAGCTGAAAAGACGTCAAATTAGATTCGGCATTAGTCTTCCAGAGAAGATTAACCTCTTTTGCAGAGCGCAAAGCATTAAAAGATGCTAGTGAAACGGGCAAAGTTGTTTCAGCCTCAATAGAAAAATTGTCAATCCTACTTGTTCCGGAAGTGCCGACACTCCCACCTGAGACAGAAGTTGTACCAACGACTACTAGCCTTATGTAAATAAAATCCTTATCATTTAGCCCAGAAACCGAGGTTAAACTTATTGTCCGTGCAGATGAAGATTTAACGCTGCCATTCCATGTGTCATTTGCAACTGTATAAGTCCCACCTTGAGCATCGGTATAAGAGATGTTATCCGTACTGTATTGAAGCTTAAAATCCCTGGGACCTGTGTCACTACCAGTTACATCGAATTTAATGGTCAAATTTTTATACCCCTTTGTACTAGCTTTAAATTGGAAATAGTCATTCGCCGCCCATTTCGTAGCGCTTAAACCTTGTGTACTCCCGTTTCCTTGCGGGTTACTCCAGGTTGATGTGGAAGTATGAAAACCAGAAAACTCTGTTCCACTTTTTAACGCTCCGTCATTTGCAGTAACCGAACCTGAAGATAAAGAAGGAGCAGTTGATGCTGTTGCCGATAAAGCGATACTTTCAAAGGTCCACTTCGACAAAACTTGCGAAAAAGATTGGTTTAGAAAGGAAAAAACAAATAGAATAGAAAGAAAAGGCTTCATGATAAAGTTAAATTATGATAGTTATACTTAATTGAGGTAATTATAAAAGAATAAAAGTAAAATTCAAAGTCATTAAGGAAAATTACTGTTTTTTAATGATAGTAATTTTCTGGTTCTTATCATTTAAGACCATTTTTGATATATGTAATGTCCGATGGATAAACTTAAGTAAGAAAAATAGGTGATGGACATGGAGCTCAACACCGACCAAAGTACTTGCTGTCCCGAGTCGAGGGAGGATCTTAAAGAGCATAGGCACGTTTACTAGGATCACCTTCTTCGTTACAACGAAAAATTGTAGGCCTTAGACATCTCGAATAGTTAATCTTGAAAAAGAAAAATATAGTGATGAGGATAATACCGGTTAACCGCTTTGTCCCGACCTGAGGAGGAGATCTTAAAGCGCCATACATGCAAAATTTCTAGGATCTTTCTTTTCGTCGCCCCAATTCCTACGTTAGATCCACAGAGAACAGAACAAAGGTTAAAAAAACTTTAGTTCTCAAAATCCCCCAAACGACAAAAGCCCTTCAATATTACTACTGAAGGGCTTTGTATAAAAATTGGCACCGACCTACTCTCCCACATGTTACTGCAGTACCATTGGCTCTGACGGG
>Ga0307408_100002965_pt1 | contig 11756 bp, 9 predicted proteins | sample 322Cmetagenome_FD_202116 | JGI IMG/M metagenome (GOLD analysis project Ga0307408, IMG submission 202116) | Maize rhizosphere microbial communities from greenhouse at UC Davis, California, United States - 322HYB-C-3 | ecosystem: Host-associated > Plants > Roots > Rhizosphere > Soil | place: USA... | reverse complement strand
CTGCCTGTTTTCAAGACAGCCTCTCAGCTGCTCTCTGGTAGGAAGCTCGGCATGATCAAGCCTGCTGGCTGCGAGTAGAGACCGCGGACTTGCAAGAAGTGCAGCTCGATGTTCTTCGCTCCCCATTTGTAGAGCTCGGAGATCATGTAGGACTCGTGGGTGGGCACCAGGAAGATGGGCAAGCCGCCGCGCGGCACGGAGAGCTGGGCGTGCAGAAGGGCGAGGGCGACCATGTCATCCGCCATCACTCCGGGGCCGATCATGCGGCAGCCGGCGTGATCGACCGATGCCAGCCAGCCGTCGATTTTTCCCGATGGATCGCGATGCACCATGGTGTGCCAGTGGCCGCCGGGATTCTGAATGAAGTGGGCGAGGTCCTTGGCTCGCCGGATGCCGGCCATGGCTTCCTCCAGATCCACCATCGGGAAAAGATCAGCCGTGGTGGCCACGCGGACCGTGCCGGAGGTAACGGCGGGCGGCGGAATGGGTGCATCCGTGGGAAAGCGCATGTCCTGAAAGGCCATCACCGGCCCGAATCCCGCCTTTGTGTAGAGGGAATAGGAGTCGAGATTCATCGCGCTGGAAACGAGCCGGATTGGCAGCTTGCCAGCCTCGATGATGACCTTGGCCAAGAGCATGCGGGCGATGCCCTGCTGGGCGAATTCCGGGGCCACGGCCATGATGCCGAGTCCGACGTGCGTTTCGCGCGGGTGATAGAAACACACCCCGGCCAGCTTGCCTTCCAGCTCGACGACCAGTCCGCAGCCGGGGTCGAGAGCCTCGTAAGTCTCGGGGAAAATCCGGCAATCACGCGGCCGGCCGCTGAAGATCTCCCTGCCGAGGGATTTCTTATACCATTCATTGGTGGAGCGGTGGATGAGTTCTGCGACTGCATCTACCTCGCCGGGGTTCAAAGGGCGCACGACCATGATGGGGTGAAGTTGGCTCAGCCGGTGGTGGGAGGCGAAGTCTTTTCTCCGCGGAACGAATTCGTCAGCTTCGGGACACGGAAATCTCTGGAATAATCCGGGCGGCCGGGAATCGTATCGTCTGGCACTGGGACGCAAATGTCCCATATCCGCTGAAAACCACACCAAAACCAACCAACCCAGATGAAAGCCTCGAACGCCCTTGTGGCCGCCGCCCTCGCCGGAGTTTTTTCCGCCGGCGCTGTTGCCTCCGCCGCCATGATCCCTGGCAAGGACAAGGAAAAGGATGATTGCCCCGGCAAGGACAAGGAGAAGAAGGAAGAACTCGCCCTGCCCGGCGGCATGGTCATCTCCGGTGAGAAGGACAAGGATAAGGACGACTGCCCTGACAAGGACAAGGAGAAGAAGAAAGAAGAACTCGTGATCTCCGGCGAGAAGGACAAGGACAAGGACGATTGCCCTGACAAAGATAAGGAGAAGAAGGAAGAACTCGTGATCTCCGGCGAGAAGGACAAGGACAAGGACGATTGCCCTGACAAGGACAAGGAGAAGAAGGAAGAGCTCGTCATCTCCGGTGAGAAGGAGAAGGAAAAGGACGACTGCCCAGACAAGGACAAGGAAAAGAAGGAAAAGGAAATCCTCTGATTTCCCGTCCATGGATCGCCCCGCGGCCATTCTGGTGCCGCGGGGTTTTTCCGTTAACAGAGGGACCGGGGGTCAGGAGTCGGGGCCGGAAAGCGAACTCTCTAGGCGGACTCTCCACTCGAACTGGTTTCTGGTCTCTTGATTCTTGCCTCTTAAACTCATGAGCGGCTCCCGATTTACGGCAGGCGTGGAACTAGCCACGGGCATCGGCCTGCGGGTGCCGCACTACAATCACATCCTCTCGGAAAAGCCGGCGGTCGGCTGGTTCGAGATCATTTCCGAGAACTACATGGTGGAAGGTGGTCGCGCGCTGGCGGTGCTCGACCAGATCCTGGACCAGTACCGCGTGGTCCAGCATGGCGTGGGCATGTATCCCGGCGATGCGGGTGGCGTGAAGTTCGAGCATCTGCGCCGGCTCAAGCGGCTGGTGCGGCGGACGAAGACGCCATGGCTTTCCGATCACCTCTGCTGGGGCAGTGTCGATGGCAGCATGAGCCATGACCTGCTGCCGATTCCCTTCACCTTCGAGGCGGCGCGGAAGACGGCTGAGAACCTGCGGATCATTCAGGACTTCCTCGAGGTGCCGCTGGCGATGGAAAACGTCAGCAGCTACGGCGAGTTCAATGGCAATGAAATGACCGAATGGGAATTCCTCGCCGAGGTCACGGAGCTGGCAGACGTGGGAATCTTGTTAGACGTGAACAACATCTATGTCTCCTCGGTGAACAACGGCTTCGACCCCTTGGAATACGTCAATTTCGTGCCGCCGGAACGGGTGGCGCAGATTCACATCGCGGGGCACTCGCGCTACGAGCGGTTCGTCGTCGATACTCACGATCACCCGGTGATCGATCCAGTGTGGAAGCTTTACGAGCGGGCGATCGAGCGCTGCGGTCCGGTGGCGACGTTGCTGGAATGGGACGGTCGCATCCCATCGTTCGACGAGGTCTGGACGGAGGCGAAGAAGTCCGAAACGTGGCGCGTTTCGGCATTGGCGAAGAAAGAAGAGCATGAAGCCGCTTGAAGAGATCCAGCGGGAGTTCTTCGCCGCGCTCCAAATGCCGCTGCGCGGGACGAGCCGGAAGAGCACCGAGCTGCCACCTTGTAGCGAGGGGCATTCGCCGGAGTTCCTGGCGAGGGCTGAGGAGTTGATGAAGCCGGGGGAGAACTTGTCTTCGGCGGAGCGGCTGGAGCTTTACCACCGGCAGTACTGGTTCCGCGTGCTGGATTCGGTGGCGGATGATTTTCCGGTGTTGAGGAGGATGGCGGGTGAGGAGACTTTCTGGGATCTGTTAGAGGGCTACCTACAGGCGTTTCCTTCGGAGAGTTACACTCTCCGGCATCTGGGGCGGGCGATGGCGAAGTTCGTCGCGGGCTGTGAGGAGCTTGATCCGACCCGGCGCCGTTGGTTCTCCGCGGTTGCGGAGTTGGAGTATGCGGCGATGGAGACTTTCGAAGCGGCGGGACGCGAGCCGTTGCCGCCGGAGCGCATCGCGAGCGAGGTGCTGGAGCTGCAGCCGCACGTGAGGCTGATCGAGGTGCCCGTGCCGGCGGATCTTTGTTACACTTGGAAAACCTTCGAGCCGTACGAAGAGGAAGCGACCCGCGTGGCCGTATGGCGTGGCGCGAAGGGCGCTCATATGCAGCGCCTGGGCCCGGTGGAGTTTGTTTTGTTAGGTCGCTTGAAGGAGGGGCGTTCGCTCGAGGAGCTGTTTGCCGAGCCGGTCGAGCCCGAGCCGACTCCGGAAGAGGTGCAGCAATGGTTTGCTGACTGGCAGTCGCGCGGATGGATCACAGCTCGTGGCAGCGAGGTGATCGAACTTGTGCCGCAGGACGATGATTGGAGCGGCGTGGACAAGATGGGCTCGCAGGCCCGGGCGATGGAGGATTAGGCCTCGTAGAGCTCCAGCGGCAGGCCATCGGGGTCGGCGAAGAAGGTGAAGCGCTTGCCGGTCAGTTCGTCGGTTCGCACGGGTTCCACAGCGATGCCTTTCGATTCTAACAGAGTCACGGCTTCCGCCACGTCTGCCACAGTGAAGGCGAGATGTCGCAAGCCACAGGCTTCCGGGTAGCTCGGGCGCTTCGGTGGATGCGGGAATGAGAACAGCTCGATCTGGGTGCCATCGGGCAGTTCGAGGTCGAGCTTCCACGAATCGCGGGCTTCGCGATACGTTTCCGCGATGATCCTCAGGCCGAGGACTTCGGAATAGAATGCCTTCGATCGCGGGTAGTCCGAGGCGATGATCGCGGCGTGGTGGAGGCGGATGAGATTCATCGTTTCAGGAGTTCGCGTAGATCGTTCCGCACGGCCTTTGCCACCTCGTATTCATATCGGTTTATCGACGGCGCGTCTGGGGTGATTTCCATCAACCGGTCTTGGGTGATCCAGTGTCTTTCGGCCGCTTGGTAAAGGGGCGTCACGGCGAGGATCAAAAGCATCCCGCTCGCGTAAGCTGGCGCGAGAAGACGGGTCAGTGTGACCCGGCGCAGTAGATGGCGCTTGGGACCGAAGGTGGCACGCACTCCGGCAATCACGCAAGCAAGCTGAAGGATGCCGAGCATGATTCCCGCCGTGATCATCGTCGCTTCACTCTTGCCTCCGCTCATGAAGGCTAGGCCGAAGACCGGGATGGACAAGGTGCCAAGGATCACCGCGGTCCATCCGAACCACGACGTCCGGGTGCAGAAGCCGAGCATTTCCCCCCGTTTTCCCATGCGCCAGCGAGCGATCAGAACGGGCATCATGATCATGAGAAACCCGGCGGCATTGAATTGTCCCGCCGGCACAATGAAGTTACTGGCCACGATGCTCCAGTCCCGTCCTCCCCAAGAAGTCAGGCGGTAGATTCCTTGGTAAAGCAGGAATGGCAGCACGATGCCGCCTCCGAGAATCCATAGCCAATCCACTGGACGGAACAAGGCCTCGAACCGCTGGGCCAGCTGCCGGGTCAGCCGGCTCGCTCGCGAGCGGTATCCTACCACCAGGGCCGTCGCCATCAGAAGGGCCAGCCACACCAGCGGCGAGAAGGCGCGGCTGAAAAACTCGTGGTCTGCCAAGCGCCCGGGCTTGAGATCTTCCGCTGTGACGCGGGGAGCATTTGCGCTATGGCTGCTGAGGTTGGGAAGTGTCAGCCCGGAGAATACCCCTCCGCGCAGCTTCAGGCTAGAGTCCTGCGGAAGCTGTTTCTTCGCTTCCCTTTCTTCTTTCAGTTGCTTGGCAATCGCGCCCCATCGTTCGGCCTCGGGCGTCATTCCGAAACGTTTCGCGCAATCCTCAAAGCGTCTCGCGGTGGCGTGGACGCACACCTTCAGCACCAGCGAATCGATGAGCGAAATGCTCTCGGTTTCCGACCATCTCGTGAGACACGATTCCCATGATGCCGCCAGTTCGCGGAAGCTCTTTTCGTCGCCAGTCGCCGCCCATTCAGCGCAGCGGGCGTCCATGGCATCCATGAGATGCCGGAATGTGATCGTGTCCGCTGGCACTGACGCCAGGTAGGTCAGGGGAAGCGCCTGGCTTACGAAGTCGGTGCGCTTTGGCAGCAGGGGGATCCGCTGCTTCAGCAGGCGACCTTGGTAGGAGTCGAAGCGTGGCTGAGCACCGGCTTCGCGAATCCGCTCGATGACTTGCTGGAGGCGCGCTTCGTCGAGAACCCGATAGGATGGCAGGACTTCATCCTTCTTCTCCTTCGGAGTGAGCTTGCCCCTTTCCACGGAACCTTTCGCGTTCACCGATGCTTCCATCAAGGTGAACCAAGCGTTGTCCGGGTCCAGTCGCCGGGCGGTGTCCAAAAAGTCGGCTGGCAAGCGCTCGTGGTCCTGCCGGTAGTAGATTGCGTATTCGGCGAAGTAGGCAGCGTTTCCGGGGTCGGAATTCCACAGCGCTTTCATCCGGTCCGATTTCAGCGAATGGCTGGTATCGCCTTCGAGCAAGAGCCGCTGCTCGGGGGAAAGTCCCCTGGCGAATGCATTCCCGCTCTTCGTTCTGCTTGGAGACGCCGTGGTGGCGAAGGAGCTGCCGAATTGCCCGGAGAGTTCACGAATCACGTTGTAGCTCCGCCCGACGACATTGAAGGCGGCGACCGAAACCACCGCGGTGACCACGTAGAGGGCGAGTTTCCATGCCGGCCACGGACGCAGCTTTTCCGACTTCTCCAAGCGGGCGGCCGACTCCCCGAGCGATGCTGCGGGGACATCCGGATGCTGCGAAAGCACCTCATGAAGTTCGCTTCTGGCCAGGATTTCCAGCTCCGCATTGTCCGCCAAGGGGCGGACGGCGGCTTCGATGAATCGCTCGGCGGGGTCGGACATCGGAGGACTTCTAGCAGATCAGTAGCGGCGGGAAAGGAGGCTCTCAGGGTTTTGCATCTAGAAGTTCGAGCAGGTCTTTCCTGGCCTGCTTTTGAACTTCATACTCGTATCGGTTCGGCGACGGGATCCCCGGTTCGATTTTTGTGATGAGGTTCAAGCTCGTCCAATGTTTCTCGCGGGCGTGATGGAAAGGGACTAGCAGAGCCATCAAGAGGAGCGCTGTCGCATACACGGGAATGAGACTGCGTGCCCATGTGAGAAAGCATACGGCCTTGCGTCGTGAGCATGCGATCATTGCCACCGTTAGATTGATAGCGACCACGATGATCTGCGCGCTGGCGAGCGCCCAACCCGCTATGAGGAACGGTTCGCTTTGAGTGCAGCCGGCCGCCGCGGCGATGACCGCCATGGCAATGAGCACCACAATCGAAAATGCCCGCGGCCTGGGCCAGCCCAAGACGGAAAGCCGCATGGCGAGCAGACGCGCGGCGAGTGGGGCGGGAAGCATGAGAACCACTGCGGCCAAGGCGGCGAACCTGAGGGAAGTCGAGAGCGCCCCGTCCGGCGTGGCGGATGCGGTGCTGACAGGCACCATCCACTCCATCAACAGATGGATCGCGATGGGGACCACGACGCCAGTCACCAGAAGCCATCGGTAGTCCGAGGGACGTAGTAATTCGACGAGGGCGCCTGAAAGTGCCCGAGCCTGTAGGCCGCGCAAGAACCTGCTTCCGGCCGCCAGCAGTAGAGCCACAAGTATGAGAACTCCGACAACGGCTGAGGCAACTCGTCGCCACATCTCGCGCACCGCCATTTCTCCCGGGATAAGATCGTTCAGACCAACGGGTGGTGGAGTTTCGACCCTAGTGCCGGAAACCAAAATGCCTCCGCCTGCTTCCGCAAGTCCGTGCCACTGTTCCGCGAGTTTGGATGCGCGAACTCTTGAGTCGTCCCTTCGATTCTGAATCGCCGCTTCAAGACGAGAGTATCGGGCCTCCTGCGAGTCGAGGCCCAGCATGCGAGCTGCCCGAGTGAAGGCGGGGAGTGGACGGAACGGCCAGTTTGCTAAGCCGTCGTTCTCATGGATTGGCGTGCAAAGATTTCCCATGAGTCCATCAAAGCCAAAAAACTCTCGCGGTCGCCTGCGATTGCAAGTTCCTCGGCATGCGCGGCGATGGTCTCTAAGAGGTCCCGGGCCAAACCTGTCCTGGGAACCTTCATCTCCAGATAGGCATCCGTGAGCTTCCGCTCCAGCACATCGCACCCCGGAGGAAGAATCTTCAGTCGCTGAAGCAAGAGCTCGCTTTCATAGGAGTTCATGCGTGGAAAGCGGGTTGCCTCCTTGAAGAGCCGGATGGCTTCCGTTTGGTTCGCGGCATCGAAGACGCGATACCTCGGGGCGTTCGGATTTACTTTGAGAACGTGGAAGGGGACTTGATTCGTGGTGACGTTCCCCCGCGCCTTTACGCCTGCGGCTAGATAGCGGAACCAAGCGTTCTTCGGATCAAGACGGTCCGCGGTTTGGAGGAAATCGGCGGGCAAGTCTGAACTTGAGGGGATGGACCGCGCGTAGTCCGCGAAGAGTGCGGGATTGGTGGGGTCGCTTTCCCAGAGGCGCTTCATCTCGTTAGGCTGGGAGGGATCACCGAATAACAACAATCGCTCGGAATCTGTCAGCGGACCGAACAGCCCGGGCACCTCCTGATCGACATTTGGGTCGAAAGGTAGTCCGGGCAAGCCGACTGCAGCCGGATCCGTCATCGCAAACAGGGCGTATGAGGCGAGCCGGAGCCGCATGTAGTCCCTTGCCAGGGGGATCGCGGCGAGAATCGCGACAAGGGCAGTGGCCACGTACAAGATGGTCTTCCAGTGACTCTTGGGCCGCGCTTTCTCCAGATTTTCAACAGCTTGCTCGAATGAGTCACCCGGGAGGCCCTCGGAGCGGTCTTGGATGGCCGCCCGCAGCTCCTGCGCCGCCAGGATTTGCATCTCGGCATTGTCCGCCAGCGGGCGGACGGCAGCGTCGATGAATCGCTCGGCAGGGTCAGTCACGAGGGGTCTGTTAGCAGTTTTTCCACGTAGCTATCAAGGTCCGCGGCGCGCTGCCTTGCCACCCCGGGCCGGGCCGTCCAAATTCCTGCGAGCCCGATGTCCGACTCTTTCGTCCACCTTCACCTGCACACCGAATACTCGCTCCTCGACGGTCTCGCCCGGACCAAGGAGATTGCCGCGAAGGCCAAGGAATACGGGATGCCGGCGGTGGCGATGACGGATCACGGCAACCTCTTCGGCGCCATCGAGTTCTTCCAATCCTGCAAGAAGGCCGGGGTGAAGCCGATTTTCGGCTGCGAAATTTACCTCGCGCCGCAGAATCTGGAGGACAAGAAGGACATCCCGGGCCGCAAGCGCGCCTGCCACATGACGCTGCTGGCGGAGACCGACGAGGGCTGGACGAATCTCCAGAAGCTCGTTTCCCGCGGCCACCTCGAGGGCCTCTACCACGGCAAGCCGCGCGTCGACCGGAAGGCGCTGCGGGAATTCGCCAAGGGCGTGATCTGCCTGACCGGCTGCATTTCCGGCCCGGTGAATGAGTGGCTGCTGCTCGGCGACGAGGCGAAGGCCCGCGAAACGATGGCGGAGCTGGTGGACATTTACGGCAAGGAGAACGTCTATGTGGAGATTCACGACCACGGCTTGGAGCCGCAGCGGAAGATCACCCCGGGCCTCCTGAAGCTCGCGGGTGAATTCGGCCTGAAGCCGGTGGCGGCAAATGACGTCCACTTCGTCAACAAGAGCGACCACGAGGCGCACGATGTGATGATCTGCATCGGCACCGGTCGTCTGATCATCGACGAGAATCGCATGCGCTACACCCCGGAGGTGTATTTCAAGTCGGCGGAGGAGATGCGGGCGCTGTTTGCGGAGATTCCCGGTGCCTGCGATGCGACGCTGGAGATCGCCGAGCGTTGCAACGTCAACATCAAGCTGGATTCCACGAGCTCGGAGAAATACCCGCAGTTCGGCACGCCCGATGGCTCGCCGCGCGAGGAATACCTGATGCGCGTCTGCCAAGAGGGCCTGGTGAAGCGCTACGGTGAGGAGAAGGCCGCGGAGAAGGAGATCCAGGACCGGCTGATTTATGAGGTGAACATCATCAATCAGCTCGGGTTCGCGTCCTACTTCCTTATTACTGCCGACTTCATCCAGTGGGCGCGCGATCACGACATTCCTGTCGGTCCGGGTCGTGGTTCGGCGGCCGGTTCGCTGGTCGCGTATGTGATGGGGATCACGAATATCTGTCCGCTGCAGTTCGGCCTGCTGTTCGAGCGCTTCCTCAATCCCGAGCGTGTCAGCCCTCCCGACGTCGACATCGACTTCTGCCAGAGCCGTCGCCCGGAGGTCATCGAGTATGTCCGCCAGAAGTACGGCGAACGTAGTGTTTCCCACATCATCACCTACGGCACCCTCGGTGCGAAGAGCGTGCTGCGCGACGTGGCGCGCGTGATGGGCGTCTCCTATGGTGATGCCGACCGGCTCGCGAAGATGATCGAGGCCAAGCCCGGCGTGACCTTGAAAGGGGAGTTCGATGCGAAGCCCGAGCTGAAGGAAATGATTGAGGCTTCCTCGACCTACAAGGAGCTGTGGGAATACGCACTGAAGCTGGAAGGCCTGACGCGAAACGTGGGCATCCACGCTGCCGGCGTCGTGATCGGCGACCGCGAGCTGGACGAGCACGTCCCGCTGACCCGCGGCAATGAAGGTGAAGTCGTGACCCAGTACGACATGGGTGCGATCACCGAGGTCGGCCTGCTGAAGATGGACTTCCTCGGCCTGAAGAACCTTACGGTGATTCAGGACGCGGTGGAGCACATCCGGCGGCACACGCCGGACTTCGAGATCGACAAGGTGCCGCTCGATAACCAGCCGACCTTCGACATCCTGAACCGCGGCGAGACGATGGGCGTGTTCCAGCTGGAATCCGGTGGCATGGTTGAAACCTGCCGGAAGTACCAGATCGAGAAGATCGACGACATCATCGACCTTCTCGCGCTCTATCGACCGGGTGCCATGCAGTTCATCGACCAGATGATCGAGGTGAAGAAGGGGCGCAAGAAGCCCTTCTACGAGCACCCGCTGCTGGAGCAGGTGTGCGGCAACACCTACGGGGTGATGATCTATCAGGAGCAGGTGCAGAACGCAGCCAAGGTGCTCGCCGGCTACACGCTCGGCGGTGCTGACTTGCTGCGTCGCGCGATGGGTAAGAAGGACCCGAAGAAGATGGCGGAGGAGCGCTCGAAATTCGTCGAGGGCGCGGGCCGGGTGAACAACATCAACGAGAAGCTCGCCAACGCGATCTTCGAGAAGATCGAGATGTTCGCCGGCTATGGCTTCAACAAGTCGCACTCCGCCTGCTACGGCCACATTTCCTACTGGACGGCCTACCTGAAGGCGAACTTCCCGGTGGAGTTCATGTCGGGCTTGCTCTCGAACGAAATCAACAACACCGACAAAATCGGTGTCTTCGTCGCTGAGTGTCACCGCATGGGCATCGAGATCCTGCCTCCGGATCTCAACAAGTCGAAGCTGCGCTTCGCTCCCGAGCAACTCGCGTCCGGAGCGTTCGCGATCCGCTACGGCCTGGCCGCGATCAAGAACGTGGGTGAAGGCGCGATGGCCACGGCGATCGCCGACCGCGAGAAAAATGGTCCCTTCACGACCATCGAGGATTTCTCGAACCGTCTCGACTCGAAGGCGGTGAACAAGCGCATCCTTGAGAACCTGATCAAGGCCGGTGCTTTCGATTGGACTGGCGAGACCCGCTCCGGGATGACCTCGCGGCTTGAACAGATCGTTGCCAGTGCCTCTTCGGCGCAAAAGGACCGGGCTTCGGGCCAGGTGTCGATGTTCGACGCGATGGATTTCGGCGCCGCTCCCAAGGCAAGTACGATGACTGCCGTAGCCGTGGAGGAGTGGAGCAAGGATGACCGTCTCGCGCACGAGAAGGAGCTGCTTGGCTTCTACGTCACCGGCCACCCGCTGGATAAATTCCGCGGGGTGCTGGACTCGGACAAGTACATGAAGCTTGGCTTGCTGGATGAGATCGAAGTCAGCAATCCGCGCGACCGCTTTCCCTTCGCCGGCATGATCCGCACGCTGGAAAGCAAGGTCACCAAGAGTGGCAAGCCCTTCGGCGTGATGGTCGTGGAAGACTTCACCGGCTCCGCCGAAGTCGTGATGTGGGGTGAGTCTTTCGTTCCCGCTCGCGACTCTGGCGTGTTGGCGGCTGGCAAGGTGATTCGCTTCAAGGCGCAGATCCAAGTGGACGACCGCACGGATTCACGTCGCCTGACCGGCTCGGAGATCAACGAACTCAAGCCGCGTGGAAGCTCGGCGAGCAAGGGCGCGGTGGAGCTCACGCTGTGGACTGCGCGGCACTCGGAGCGCGACTTGCAAGAGATCCGCTCAGCCCTCTCTGCCAATCCCGGGAAGGTTCCCGTCTTCCTCCACTTCCAGAATAGCGCCGGACGTCGGGCGACGGTCGAGCTGGGTGAGGAGTTCCGGGTGAAGCGGACCGAGGTGCTGGATCGCGCGCTTGGACGTTGGATGGACTGAAGCGAAAGAAAAAACCGAGGGCCAGTGAAGGCTCTCGGTCGCTGGACGGGCGGGTTGGTGATCTGAGACAGAGAAGGCCGCCCATTTCCGGGCGGCCTCCGAGATTCAGTTCATGAATGATTCCGGGCGACTCAGCCCCCGGTCGCCTTGAGCGAGACGAGATACTCGATCAGCGAGTTGAAGTCCTCGACCGAAAGGCCGGAGGCGAGGCCGGGTGGCATCATGGAGGTGGGCATGTGCGTTTCCTCGGTGATGTAG
>Ga0307408_100002963_pt1 | contig 11768 bp, 12 predicted proteins | sample 322Cmetagenome_FD_202116 | JGI IMG/M metagenome (GOLD analysis project Ga0307408, IMG submission 202116) | Maize rhizosphere microbial communities from greenhouse at UC Davis, California, United States - 322HYB-C-3 | ecosystem: Host-associated > Plants > Roots > Rhizosphere > Soil | place... | reverse complement strand
TGGGCACGCAGGAGGACGTGAAGAACCTGGCGAACTATGTGCTGAGCCTTTCGGGCGCGCCGCACGACTCCGTGCGCGCCGGCCTCGGCAAGTCCAAGTTCACGGTGTGTGCCGCCTGCCACGGCATCGGCGGCGTGGGCAACCAGGCGGTGGGCGCACCCAATCTCAGCGACAAGGTCTGGCTGCACGGCTGGGGCGAGGCCGCCATCGTGCAGATCGTCAACGCCGGCAAGCACAGCGAGATGCCCGCGCAGGAAGGCCGCCTCACCGAGGCGCAGATCAAGCTGCTCGCGTCCTATGTATGGGGATTCTCCAACCCTGCGACGGGGCCCTGACGTCCGACGGCCATCATGGATTCATCCGCTCCCGTCTCCGCATCGACTCCAGCCGCCCCCGGCACGCGCAAGACCATTCCCATCGTCGCGGCCGAGAGCGGGTCGGTGGGCCTGTACGAGGCCTCGAAGAAGATCTATCCGCGCACCGTCCGCGGCATGTTCGCGCGCTGGCGCTGGGCCATGGTCTTCCTGACCCAGCTGGTGTTCTACGGCCTGCCGTGGGCCGAGTGGGGCGAGCGGCAGCTGGTGCTGTTCGACCTGGCCGCGCGCCGCTTCTACATCTTCGGGCTGGTGCTGTATCCGCAGGACCTGATCTATCTCTCGGGACTGCTGGTGGTCAGCGCGCTGGCGCTCTTCCTCTTCACCGCGGTGGCCGGGCGGCTGTGGTGCGGCTACGCCTGCCCGCAGACCGTCTACACCGAGATCTTCATGTGGGTGGAGCACCGGATCGAGGGCAACCGCACCGCGCGCATGCGGCTGGACGCGGAGTCGATGTCGCTCGAGAAGCTGGTGAAGAAGTGGTTCAAGCACCTGGTGTGGATCGGCATCGCCATGTGGACCGGCTTCACCTTCGTGGGCTATTTCACGCCGATCCGCGAGCTGGGCATGGCCTTCCTGCAGACCCGCATGGGCTCGTGGGAAGTGTTCTGGGTGTTCTTCTACGGCTTTGCGACCTATGGCAACGCCGGCTTCATGCGCGAGCAGGTGTGCAAGTACATGTGCCCCTATGCGCGCTTCCAGAGCGCCATGTTCGACCGCGACACGCTCATCGTCAGCTATGACCCGAAGCGCGGCGAGCCGCGCGCGCCCAGGCGCAAGGGGGTCGATCCGCGCAGCATGGCGCTGGGCGACTGCATCGACTGCGGGCTGTGCGTGCAGGTGTGCCCGACCGGCATCGACATCCGCCAGGGACTGCAATACGAATGCATCGGCTGCGGCCTGTGCGTGGATGCCTGCGACACGGTGATGCAGAAGATGGCCTATGCGCCGCGGCTGATCCGCTACGACACGCAGAACGGCATGGAGGCCGGGTGGTCGCGCCGCCAGCTGCTGCGCCGCGTGCTGCGTCCGCGCGTGCTGGTCTACAGCGCGATCCTTTCGCTGCTGGTCATCGGGCTGCTCGCGAGCCTCGTTGCGCGCACGCCGCTGAAGGTGGACGTGGTGCGCGACCGCGCCTCGCTCGCCCGCATCGTCGAGGACGGCCGGCTCGAGAACGTCTACCGGCTGCAGATCATGAACGCCACCGAGGAGCCGCGCGACTACCGGATTGCCGCCCACGGCATCGAGGGGCTGCGCGTCTCGCCCGGCGAGCCGATCGCGGTCGGCGCGGCCCAGTCGCGCTGGGTCGCGGTGCGGCTGCAGGTGCCCTACGGCGCCGTGCCCGCCGGTTCGCACACGGTGCACTTCGACATCCGGGACGAACGCAGCGGTGTGCAGGTGTCCGAAAAAGCGGTCTTCCTGGTGCCGCGCTGAAGGAGACGATATGAACGCAACGACGAACGAACCGCTGGCTGCCGACGATCCATGGTGGCGCCACCCGCTGCTCTGGATGGTGATTGCCGGCCCGGCGCTGGTGGTGGTCGCGAGCTTCGTGACCTTCTGGTATGCCTGGGGCAGCCCCGACCCGCTGGTGTCGGAAGACTATTACCGCCGCGGCGTCGAAATCAACAGGACCCTGGCGGACAAGAAGCTGATGCCCGCCGTCAAGGGCAGGAACCATGCGGCGACGCCGGCCGAGGCCGTGCCGCTGCCGCGCCGCGAGGCCGCGCCATGAGCGTTGCGCGCCAACTCATCGGCATTCTGTGGCCCGCGTTCCTGCTGGCCTGCGCCATGGAGCTGCTGGTGTTCGCGCTGGTCGATCCGTCAGACCTGCACTGGGGCGGCGAGGCGCTGCGGATGTCGCGCCAGGGCGTCTACACCGTGGCCTTCTTCGTCTTCTGGGGCATGGCGGCGGCTTCGAGCGCATTCACCGCGCTGCTGGCCATGCCGCCGTCCCGCGATCTTCCCGAGCATCCGCAATGACACTGCCCGCCGCCGCCTCCGTCGAGGTTTCCGCCGCCGCTCCCTTGCCGGCCGCCGTGCTGCGGCAGTTCGACGTTGCCGGCCCGCGCTACACCTCCTACCCCACGGCCGACCGCTTCGTCGAGGCCTTTGGTGCGGACGAGTACGCAGCCGCGCTGCGCGAGCGGCGCGATGCGGGCGCTTCGGCGCCGCCGCTGTCGCTCTACGTGCACATTCCGTTCTGCGAATCGCTGTGCTACTACTGCGCATGCAACAAGGTGGTGACGCGGCACCGCGAGCGGGCCACCCAGTACCTGGCCTACCTGGCGCGCGAGACCCGGCTGCAGGCCGCGCAGCTGGGCCGCCGCGCCGCCGTGAGCCAGCTGCACCTGGGCGGCGGCACGCCCACCTTTCTCGACGATGCGGAACTGGGCGAGCTTCTCGCGATGCTGCGCGGCGCCTTCGATTTCGTTCCCGGCGGTGAATGGTCCATCGAGATCGATCCGCGCACCGTCGATGCCACGCGGCTCGCCAGCCTGGCGGCGCTGGGTTTCAACCGGCTGAGCTTCGGCGTGCAGGACTTCGACCCCGAGGTGCAGAAAGCCGTGCACCGCATCCAGCCCGCGCACCAGGTGTTCGGATTGATGGCCGATGCGCGCGCGCTGGGATTCAAGTCGATCAACGCCGACCTGATCTACGGGCTGCCGCGTCAGAACGACGCCTCCTTCGAGCGCACGATGGCCCAGGTCTGCGAGCTTCGGCCCGACCGCATCGCGCTCTATGCCTATGCGCACCTGCCCGAGCGCTTCAAGCCGCAGCGGCGCATTGCCGCAGAGGAGCTGCCCGATGCCGCGGCGCGCGTGCGGATGCTCTCCAGCGCCATTGCCACGCTCAGCGATGCCGGCTACGTCTACATCGGCATGGACCACTTCGCACTGCCGGACGATCCGCTCGCGGTGGCCAAGCGGCAGGGGCGGCTGCAGCGCGACTTCCAGGGCTACAGCACGCAGCCGGAGGGCGACCTGGTGGCGCTCGGCGTTTCCGCCATCGGCCGCATCGGGGCCACCTACAGCCAGAACGCCAAGACCCTGGACAGCTACTACGACCTGCTCGACCAGGGCCGCCTGCCCGTGGTCCGCGGCCTTGCGCTGTCGCGCGACGACGTGCTGCGGCGTGCGGTCATCATGGCGGTGATGTGCAGGGGGCGGGTGGTGTTCGACGCCATCGACGAGGCGCACCGCATCGACTTCCGGCACTACTTCGCGGCCGAGTTCGCGGCGCTCGGGCCGCTCGCGGCCCAGGGGCTGGTGCGGGTCAGCGACCACGACATCGAGGTCACGGCGCAGGGGTGGTTCGTGGTGCGCGCCATCGCCATGGTGTTCGACCGCTATTGCCGCGAGAACCGCACGCGCTTTTCGCGCGTGGTCTGAGCATGCAGACCGCCTGGGCCGGTGCCGCCTTGCTGATGGGCCTTGCAGGCGGCCCGCACTGCGTGGCCATGTGCGGTGCGGCCTCGGCCGCGGTGATCCGCATCGTGCCGGCAGCGGCCGCGGCGGGAGGCCATGCCGGCAATGTCTTCGCTGCGCCGGCGGCCTTCCACCTGGGCCGCATCGCGAGCTACGCCGCCGCGGGCGCCATCGCCGCCGCGAGCGTGGACAGCCTGGCCCAGGCCAGCGCGCAGATCGCCGCGCTCAGGCCGCTGTGGATGCTGCTGCATGTGTTCGTGTTCGCGTGGGGCGCCATGCTGGCCGTCGCGGGGCGCCAGCCGGTATGGGCGCAGCGCATCGGCCGCACGCTCGAAGCGCGCCTTCGCCCGGTGGCGGGCGGCACGCCCGCGGGCCTGCTGGCGGCGGGCGCACTGTGGGTGGCGATGCCTTGCGGGTTGCTCTATTCGGCGCTGCTGCTGGCCAGCCTGGGCAACGGTCCGCTGCAGGGCGGCCTGGCGATGGCGCTGTTCGCCATCGGCAGCGGCATCTCGCTGGTGCTGGCGCCGTGGCTGTGGCAGCGGCTGCGCTGGGGCGGCAGCGGCCGGCTCCAGGCCTGGGGAGCGCGCCTTGCGGGCGTGCTGCTGGCGGCCGTGGCACTGCAGGCGCTCTGGTCGGATCTCGGCCACCGGATCGCGGACTGGTGCCGCTGACGGCGCGCGCCGTACCCGCTGCCGCGCGTTCAGTTTGTCCAGCGCCAGTCCTCGATCTCCGGCATGTCCTTGCCATGCACGTTGACGTAGGCGCGGTGCTCCAGCAGCTTGTCGCGCAGGTGCTGCTGCACATGGCCGGCGCTGTTGCGAAAGCGTTCGACGCGCGCAATGGCGTCGGCGGCCAGGTGGAAGCGGTCCAGCCGGTTGAGCACGGTCATGTCGAAGGGCGTGGTGGTGGTGCCTTCCTCGCAATAGCCGTGGACATGGAAGTTGTCGTGGTTGGTGCGCTTGTAGCTGAGCCGGTGGATCAGCGAGGGATAGCCGTGGAACGCGAAGATCACCGGCCGGTCGGTGGTGAAGACAGCGTCGAACTCCGCGTCAGGCAGCCCGTGCGGATGCGCATCGGGCGACTGCAGCGCCATCAGGTCGACCACGTTCACCACGCGCACCTTCAGCGCCGGCAGCATCCTGCGCAGCAGGTCGACGGCCGCCAGCGTCTCGAGCGTGGGCACGTCGCCGGCGCAGGCCATCACCACGTCGGGCGCGGCATTTTCGTCGTTGCTGGCCCAGGTCCAGATGCCCAGGCCCACGGTGCAGTGGCGCACCGCGGATTCGATGTCCAGCCACTGCGGGCCCGGCTGCTTGCCCGCGACGATCACGTTCACGTAGTTGCGGCTGCGCAGGCAATGGTCGGCCACCGACAGCAGCGTGTTGGCATCGGGCGGCAGGTACACGCGCACCACCTCGGCCTTCTTGTTGACCACGTGGTCGAGAAAGCCCGGGTCCTGATGGCTGAAGCCGTTGTGGTCCTGGCGCCAGACATGGCTGGTGAGCAGGTAGTTGAGCGAGGCGATCGGGCGGCGCCAGCCGATGCCGCGCGTCACCTTGAGCCACTTGGCGTGCTGGTTGAACATCGAATCGACGATGTGGATGAAAGCCTCGTAGCACGAGAAGAAGCCATGGCGCCCGGTGAGCAGGTAGCCTTCGAGCCAGCCCTGGCAGAGGTGCTCGCTGAGCACCTCCATCACGCGGCCGTCGGGCGACACGTGGTCGTCGCCGGCGAGGACCTCGGCGGTGGAAGTTCGCGCGGTGACGTCGAACAGCGCACCCAGCCGGTTCGACGTGGTTTCGTCCGGCCCCATGACACGGAAGTTGCGCGCCGCCTCGTTGCGGCGCATCACGTCGCGCAGGAACTGGCCCGCGACGCGCGTGGCCTCCGCATCCACCGCGCCCGGCGCCGTGACCGTGACGGCGTGCTCGCGGAAGGGCGGCATGGCCAGGTCGCGGAGCAGCAGGCCGCCGTTGGCATGCGGATTGGCGCTCATGCGCCTCGCTCCCTTGGGCGCAAGTGCCGCGATCTCGCGGCGCAGCGCGCCGCCTTCGTCGAACAGCTCCTCGGGCCGGTAGCTGCGCATCCAGTCCTCGAGCAGGCCCACATGCTCGGGCTTGGCGGAAAAGCCGGTGAGCGGCACCTGGTGCGCGCGGAAGGTGCCCTCGACCGGCACGCCGTCCACCTGCTGCGGGCCGGTCCAGCCCTTGGGCGAACGCAGCACGATCATCGGCCAGCGCGGCCGCTCGCGGAAGCCGCTCTTCCGGGCGCTGGCCTGGATGGCGTGGATATCGTCGAGCGCCTTGTCGAGCGCGGCCGCCATCGCCCGGTGCATCTGCGCGGGCTCGTGGCCGGCGACGAAGTACGGCTTGTGCCCGTAGCCCCGCAGCAGCTGTGCCAGCTCTTCGTCCGGGATGCGCGCGAGCACCGTGGGCCCGGCGATCTTGTAGCCGTTCAGGTGCAGGACGGGCAGCACGGCGCCGTCGCTCTCGGGGTTCAGGAACTTGTTGGAATGCCAGCTTGCAGCCAGCGCGCCGGTCTCGGCCTCGCCGTCGCCGATCACGCAGCAGGCGAGCAGGGCGGGGTTGTCGAACACCGCGCCGTAGGCATGCAGCAGCGAATAGCCGAGCTCGCCGCCTTCATGGATCGAGCCCGGCGTTTCGGGTGCCACATGGCTCGGAATGCCGCCCGGGAACGAGAACTGCGTGAAGAGCCGCTTCATGCCATCGGCGTTGCGACCGATGGCGGGGTAGACCTCGCTGTAGGTGCCCTCGAGATAGGTGTTGGCGACCACGCCCGGCCCGCCGTGGCCCGGACCCGCGATGAAGATGGCCTCGAGCTCGCGGGCCGCGATGGCGCGGTTCATGTGCGCATAGACGAAATTCAGGCCCGGTGTCGTGCCCCAGTGGCCCAGCAGCCGCGGCTTGATGTGCGAAAGGCTCAGCTTCTCGCGCAGCAGCGGGTTGTCCATCAGGTAGATCTGGCCCACGGACAGGTAGTTGGCCGCGCGCCACCAGGCGTCCAGCAGCGCGAAGTCGTCGTGCTCAGCCATTGCTCGCGCATTCCGCGGTGGTCAGCCGGTTGACGATCTGCGTGACGCCTTCGGCGCGGCGCACGGCGCGTTCCACGGCACTCTTCAAAGCCTCGCTGGCGAGTTGGCCATGCAGGGTGACCACGCCATCGGCCACGCGCACGTCGACGTCGCAGCCGCACACCGCCGGGTCCCAGTTGAGCTGGGCGAAGACCTCGTGCCTGAGTTGGATATCGGGGTTCATTTCAAACCTTTCGAGGAAGAGGGGCTCCTGCTGCGAGCAGTCCGCAGCGTGGCCCGCAACGCACCTTGCCGACACTATGCGCACATGGTGCGCACCTTGCCTTCGTACTGCAATCCCAATGTTTCGCGCAGGTCTTTCCGGGCGAAGGGAGCGCGCAGAGCGGGCCCGAACGGTCGCGTTCTTTCACATCTCTTACGCTGGCGCCGAACGCTTCGATTCTTCGGCCGGGCGGCGGCGCCAGGCTTGCGCCAGATCAAGGCCCGCTCGCCAGGCGCCTTGCACAATGCCGCAGGCGTCCGTGCGCGGCGCATGCGGCTCGCGCCGGCTTTGCGCGGACCGCGCCCGCTCGATACGATGTGCTCGACTTGCCTGCGTTCCTACGCCTGCCCCGCACGATTCCATTTCCGGACTACACAGGAGAACAGCATGGACAGCAAGGTTCCCGCGACACCCGCATCGGCATGGACCGACGCCTACTTTCGCTCTCTGCTCGACTGGCAGGCGGCCTGCGGCGCGAGCGTGCTGCAGGCGCAGCAGGTCCAGTGGGGAATGCTGGCTGCCTGGCAGCAGTCGGCCAAGGCGATCCAGCAGGAACTGCTGGACCAGTGGACCAGCCGTTTCGGCGGCGGCGTGCCGCTGGACGGATAGCCGGCTGGCCTACTGGCTCGCCACCGTTCCGCCCGGCATCGCGAAGCGCGCCGCTTCCGCCTTGGCATGCGATTCGGGCGCGCGCACCAGCAGCACCGGAACGCTCGCGCTGCGCAGGATCTGCTCCGCGCTGCTGCCCATCACCATGCGGCCGAGGCCGCGCCGGCCGTGCGTTCCCAGCACGATCAGGTCCGCCGGCCAGGAAGCCGCCTCGGCCGTGACCCGATCGGGAACGGCCCCCCTGAAGTTGTCGCACAGCACTGCGTCGGCCTCCACGCCCTCGGCGGCGGCCCTTGCCTGGCCTTCCTCGAGCAGTTGGGTGCCGCCGGCGCGCAGTTCGTCGAGCCAGTCGCCCGTCCGGCCCGAATAGGCGTCCATTGCAAGGGCGAAGGAGAGCTCGTCGATGACGTGGATCAGGCGCAGGCGCCCTGCAGTGACCTTGGCAAGGCGAATGGCTTCGCCCAGGCCGTGGCTGGATGTCGAACTTCCATCGACAGGAACAAGAATTCGCTGGTACATGGTGTCCTCGCTTTGCCTTGAGGTGGGTATGCGGCCAGTGTCCGGGCCGGGGCGAGGCGCGGCTTGATGCGGATCAAGCGAAAGCGTCCTCGCCGTGCGAAAGGATCGAACGGGATGCATCGGGTTTGATCTGCAGCAACCCTGTGCGGGCCCGGACCCGCGATCCTCGGGTACGCACAGGAGCCATTCATGACCCACGCCACCGTTCGCATCATTCGCCAGGAGCATGCGGCGCTCGCCGCCATGCTGCGCTCCATCATCATGCTGCTCGAACAGCACCGCCGCAAGGGAACCCCGCCCGACTTCGCGGCCTTGCGCGCCATGCTGTTCTACGTGGACGAATTCCCGGAAAAGCGGCACCACCGCAAGGAGAGCGAACTGCTGTTTCCCAAGCTGCGCGCCCGCACGCCGATCTCGCGCGAACTGATGGACCGGCTCGACAACGACCATGCCTGGGGCGAGCGGAAGATCCGCAACGTCGAGCATGCGATGCTGGCCTTCGAGATGCTGGGCGACTCGCGGCGGGCGGCCTTCGAAAGCGCGATGGGGCAGTACGTCGACTTCTACCTGAACCACATGGCGATCGAGGAGCGCGAGATCCTGCCGCTCGCCGAGAAGGTGCTGACGCCCGAGGACTGGCGCGACCTGGACGAGGCCTTCGGCCGCAACCGCGATCCGCTCACCGGCTACCGGCCGGAGCGGGAGTACGAGGCGCTCTTCACCCGTATCGTGAACATCGTGCCCGCGCCGATCGGGCTGGGCCCCGCGGCCTAGGGTGCGGAGTCGGCGCCAGCGGGCGATGCGCCGGACTTCGGCGGCGGCGACCAGGCGGGCCGTTCGGAGCGCCCGGTGTCGACGACGATGAGGTAGCGCCCGGCGCCTTCGAGGGGTGCCTGGTCCGGCGGCAGCACCCACGGCGCGCTGCCCTCGGCCTTGGCCCTGAGGTAATCGGCATCGAGCACGCCCAGGCGGTCGAGAAAGCGGTTCAGGCTGGCCGGAATGCGGATGCAGCCCTTCGATTGCACGCTGCCCAGCCGCGGCTCGAGCCGGTCGGGGTCGGTGGCGTGCATCTGCAGCCGCATCGTGCTGGTGCCGCCCCGGCCCCACAGGCGCCGCGCCTGCTGCCACCCGAAATCGAACACGCGCATTCCCTTTTCGCCGTAGCCGCGAATGCCGGACTCGTTGCGCGAGCCCTCCGCGCGGAAATCGTGGTTCGCCACCGAGTGGTCGAACACGCCGAGCGGCGTTTCGAAGTATTCGAACCCGCCGGGGCGGCCCGTCGAAACCGGAGATGCACCGATCAGCACGGGCGCAGCGCCGGCCGGCAGCCAGAAGACGAAGATGGCCTGGACCGAAGCGCTGCGGTCCACCAGCAGCGCGTACTGCGACGGCTCGTCGGCGATGCCCGCGCGCCCGAGTTCATCGCGCGCGAGATGGCCATAGCGCTGCGCTTCGTCGGGCGGCAGTTCGAGCCGGCGATCGACCTGTTCCGCGAACGCCTGGCGCAGGCGCATCGGATCGGCCCAGCAGGTGGCGAGCGCGCCTGCAAGCGCCACAAAGACGAGCGCCCGGGCAATGCGGCGCAGCCTGCCGAAAACGGCCGCGCCGGTGTTCTTTCGTGCTCCCGTTTCTTTCATACCTGCCAGGGCAGGCGAGCTGCGCCGGCCCTGAAAGGTTGGTACCCCTGAGGCCTGCGCGAGTTCCCGGGGGTGTGCGGCGCCGGGGTGGTCTGTTCAGGGCGTCAGGAACGTGACGGTCTGCGCGGTCAGCACGCCATCCACCACCGCGTTGCCGACCACTGAGACTTTGCGATTGGGAGGCAGATTGGCGAGATCCGCGACCGTGCCGTTCTCGAACACTGTCATGGGGGCACTGGCGTTCACGCGCTGTCCTTTCACCATGAAGTCGGATGCAGACTGATAGTTGGTAACAGGGCCAATGACAATGAAGGCGACCGGTCCGCCCGTACCGGGGATATAGCGGATGCGCAGCTTTTTCACCACCAGCACGCCGTTGGTCACGAAGCCGTCGAGTTCCACCTTGACGCCGTCGCCGATCGAACTCACCGGGCCACCCGTGACGATGGCGTTCGATGCATCGACGGCCGTACCCAGCACCTTGAAGGCATTGAGCCCGCCGTAGTTCGTGATGACACCCGCCAGTTGCACCGCGGCGGCGTTCTGCGTCGGCACCGCGTACCAGCCCTGTACCTTGGTTGCAGTGAAGACACCACCTGCAACCGGTGCAGCGCTGCCGCGCACGCGGACGATGGCGCCCTCGGCCAGCGTGGAGGCGTCGATGCCGCCGGCGAACGTGGCGCTGCCGTAGCGCACCGTGAGCTGGCCCAGCATGAACTGCTGCCCGGCCCGGTCCAGGTTCTGCACCACGCCGGTCACCAGCGGCTCGGCCGACACCGGCTTCAGTTCGACGCGCGTGGCGCGCAGAGTGCCCGGCGCCGAGGGCAGGCCCCAGACCTGCACCACGCTGCCGATCGCGACCTCGGCCAGGCTGTTTGCGCCGCTCCAGATGGTGGCGTTGTCGATGGTGACCGTGGTGCCCATGACAACGAAGCTGCCGGCCCCGGCATCGATGGCCGACACGGCGCCGCGCAGTTCGGCGGCCGATTCGACCTGCTGCGCCGTGGCCGCGGTGAATTCGCTGTCGATCTTGCCGGCAATGCGCACGCTCATGCCGATCTGCAGCTCGGTGGCGTCCTCGAGGTTGAAGTTGGCCGGATCGATGCCATCAGGGGCTTCCGGTTGGGTTTTGTAGCGCACGCCGTTCAGGATGATGCTGCCCAGTCCGCCGACGGAGCCGATGCCGGTGGCGTCGGCGGTGCTCACGCCCGTGCCGCCCGAGCCCACGCCAGAGCCGTCGTCGCTGCCGTTGCCGGCGGTGCTCGTGCCGTCGGAGCCGCCCGCGGTACCCGTGCCACCGGTGCCGCCCGTGCCATCGCTGCCGCCGCCTCCCGTGCCCGCGCCATCGCTTCCAGAGCCCGTCGCACCGCTCCCGGCAATGCCGGCCAGGCTGCCTGCCGAACCACTGCCGCCGCCGCCACCCCCGCACGAGAGCAGCAAGGCCATGGCTCCGGCAAAGAGGATGCCGCGCATCCATCGGAAGTGGTGGTTCTTCATCATCGTGTTCCTTTGTCCCGCGGGGCGGGGACGGGAGGCGCGCCCGGCGCCGCCTCGTCTTCATAGTAGGTATAGATCCCGACGCGCATGCGCCCCTTGGCGCCTTCGGGCGCCTGGTCGACCGCGCGGTTCATCTCGCCCGCCAGTTCCAGGTGCAGGGCCGCCCAGCGGTCGCGCACCATCTGGTGGATATTTTCGCAGTCCTGCAAGCCGAGCCCGCGCGCATACACGGAGCGCTCGAGCATGCGGGGCTCTTCGCCGAGTGTGTTGGACACCGCCGCCAGCAGGTGGTCGCGGCCGTTGTCGCCAAGGAATGCCAGCATCGACTGCAGGTCGTCCACCGGCACGAAGCCGCTGGCCTTGAGCTCGGCATAGCCGTCCTGCTCGGCC
>Ga0307408_100002962_pt1 | contig 11772 bp, 8 predicted proteins | sample 322Cmetagenome_FD_202116 | JGI IMG/M metagenome (GOLD analysis project Ga0307408, IMG submission 202116) | Maize rhizosphere microbial communities from greenhouse at UC Davis, California, United States - 322HYB-C-3 | ecosystem: Host-associated > Plants > Roots > Rhizosphere > Soil | place: USA... | reverse complement strand
CGGTCGCTATTTGGAGACGCTCCAATCCATCTTCGCACCAGTTCACTTCGCGAGGGGAGAAGCTGCATAAGACGGCGCGCGCTCTTCATAAAGACAAATGGCTGCGTCTGCCGCGCGCCTTAGCTGCGAACTCCGCTCAACGTCGCAAGGCGAAGCACGAGTTTAAATCAACGGCAGCGCAGCAATTAGTTTGGGAAGCGGCTTCGAATCTGAAAGCAAAGCATTTGCCCGGCTTTGCGCGCGTGGCGTTTGCAGGCGCGCTCATGTATCCGGTCGACGTCAGTAGAAAGACGTTGAAGACGTTACTGAACAGAAGAATAAGCACAAATAAATCTTTCAATGAAAATCGTCTACTGTAAAACGGCATTTGCCGGACCAATCAGCGGCGCCGACGAAATTGCCGTTATGTATGCAGTTGAACTGAAGCACGCCGGTCATTCAACTGCGGTGCTGCTTGTTCATCCGCCTGCCGCAAACGATTCACTGGCCATGAGGTTGCGCGATGCAAACGTGGCGTTGACGACGCTTGCTTCGCCGGCCTTCACGGCTTCACTCGCGGCCGGACGTAAGCTCGCGCTGCGTGCAATGCGAGCCTTCTCACCTGCCGGCCCGCTTATCCGTTCCAAATCACGCAACGTGGTTTTCGATCTGATGCAACGTTACCACAAGCGTTGTTGCGCGTATCTGAGACGTGAAAAACCTGACGTGGTCCATGTCTTGACGCCCGATCAGGGTGCAATGATGCTCATTCGGGCGGCGCATGCGTGTGGAGTGCCCGTCGTTTACCAGGAAGTTGGACTGCCGTTCCATCCTCCCGGTTTCGAGGAAGTTTATGAACGATTCGTCACGGTTCTGCCACTCTGCTCGCGCGTGGCAGTTCTCTCGCCCGGACTCATGCAACATACCAGTCGTGCATTGCCACAGATCTCTTCACTGAATGTGCTGCCGCTGATCTCTCACGCCAGCAACGGCACTAATCATGCTGAGCGAACGTCATCAGTTGTTCGGTTTGGCTTCGCGGCGCGCCTCGAGTATCTAAAAGGACCGATGCAACTTATCGATGGTTTCCGGACTGCCCACCAGGCACATGTGAATGTCGAGCTGAAGATCGCGGGCGAAGGGTCACAACGAAAGGACATGCTTACCGCGCTTCGCAACTATCGGCTGGAACCGAAGTGTGAGTTTGCCGGCGTCTACAATACCCTCGAAGGGCGTGAGAAATTCATGAGCGATATTGACGTGTTTGTTTTGCCGTCACTGACTGAAGGCACACCAAACGCGATAATCGAGGCGATGGCCCACGAGAAACCGATCATTGCCACAGCAGTCGGAGGCATTCCGGATCTGGTCGATAAAAGTGTCGGCATTCTGGTGCCGCCTAACGACGCAAGCGCCCTGGGCCAGGCAATGTCTAAACTGGCCGGCGATGCGGAACTGCGCCGGAAGATGGGATTAGCCGCCCGTCGCAGTTATGAGAAGCTCTTCACGTCGCGCGCCGTTTTACCGCTACTGACTGACTTTTACGAACGCCTTGCCAAACCAGGCCAGACCGGAACGGCCCATCCAAATGGTCATCACCCCTGGGCCTATTTCAACTCATGAATACGTCGCCACCAATCGCGCATTTGTCTTGTCAAAGCTGAATGTTCGCCGGTGTAGTCGTGAAGTGTTGTCGTGTCACCCGCAGGCCACATCGTGCTTGGCGATCCGGGCCGGTAGAAAGTAATCGCGACTGAGCGCCTGGAAATCCGGCATGTTTCAACGACGCGCGTGACTGCGTGCCATGAATTTTTCGAACGCACGAGGACGGCGGAGTTGCCAATCACCGGTGGAATGGTTTTTACAACGTGGGCCATGTCGCCTGAACCCAGGATCGTCAAACAGCCGCCGTCCTGCTCGTTCCACGAGTCGTTGAAATACAGAACGTGCGTGACGATCTTGTCTTCGAGATCGACGTGCGGTCCAAGCCAGGCACTGCGACCGTAGTGAAAAACATTGGCTTCCAGCGGTAAAGTGGAAAGGTCTACTCCGGTGAACTGCGACATAGCGTCGCGGTAAGCGGGCGATAACAACTCTTCCGCCAAGCGTCGCCAAACAACACTCAGCGACTGAGCTTGCGTGGGTTGGTCTGCGCCCATGTGTACGAGAGATCGCGCCTGATACTCATATCCCTTTTCGCCGTCGTAACCCTTTACCGTCTTAAAATGATCGCGAGGAAAAGTTTCGACCAACGCTTTGGCGTCAGCCGGCGAGAAAAGCTGATCCACCAAAGCCCATCGATAAGGCTCGGACGACAACTTCTGTTGTTTGAATTGCGTTAGATCGATCATTGATCCTTAGAATGGAACAAGTCCTCTTCCTGACTTGTTCTATTTTGGGTTTCTAAATTCATTATTCTGACTTGTTCTATCTCACCTTAATACTGCAAATCATCTCATCTACCACCTGGTAGGTCCGCGCCTTTGCTTCGCTCGCCTTAGTCAAAAAGAAATCGCGGCCCAGCATCACCGCCTCGTCGATTTTGTCGTTTAGCTGCGTCCACGAACGCATCTTAAGCTCTAGCGGCAATTTCGCAACCTTCAAAAAACTTTCCGCTTTGGCAACCGGAAGTGGTCCAAACACGTGTGGAATGCCAAAGGAGAAAGCGGTCACGTTGCCATGAAGACTGGTTCCAACAAACACGTCGCTGGCGGCAATTATCGAGAGCATATCAAAGATGGAATGCACACCGGCGTACTTAACAATTCCGTCTGACTGTTTTGCCAGACTCTGTAAGAACTCGTGATCGCCGTGACAGTAACCCAGCGGTAGCGCCACAACCTCAATGTTCCGTCGCTCCTTATAACGCCTCAACTCGCGCAGTATGTCGCCTTCGGTAAAACCAGGATAAGGTTGGCTCTGAAAACATAGCACGGGAAGATCTTCACGCACGCCGAACCGCGAGAGAATCCGGCGGCCACGGCCGGTCAACACGCTGTGATCGAATTGATCGCTCAACGTGACCGTGAGATCCGGTGCAACTCGCAACTCACAATTGACACCGGCAGCTACCAGTTTCGCGGCCGATTGCTCGTCGCGGAGAGCGATGAAACTCGCGTGCTCAAGTGTTTCCCTTACCTGGTCCAACTGGTCGTCGGCGAACTCGTGCGGCACACCACAAGAGACGTAAGCGACAGCGGTTTCCTCAGGTAACGTCTTCGGATCGAGGAGAAAAGGTCCAGCGGCGGGATAATCCATCCAGCGTGCGCGAAAACGCTTTGCGAAAAAACGACCGGGTTCGACACGTGGCAAGTTCTTTGAAAGCGCGTAGCCTAACGCACCGCCGGTTCCGATCTCATCTCGCAGTCTTTTTACAGAAAGCCTCGAGCTTCTGCCGTAATGTCGCGCCACGAAATCCCAGTCAGTGCGCAGGATATCGCCACCACCGATTACGAGCGTGCGCGGAGCTGCATGTCCATTCTGGAACAGACTTCGAATCGACTCGGTTTCAAATCCTGCTTGATGTGGAGCAACACCGGCGAGGAGTGAGTAGTGGCGCACCTGTTGATTTACGAGCTTGGCGAAGACTATCGGGTAAAGCAGATCTCCGTAGTTCTCTACATCGAAGGTGCCGAGATGCCCGATCATTCGTCGGGGACGTTACAAGTTTTCACGCAAAGGCGCAAAGTTAGCAAAGGCGCGCCTTGGCGTCTTCCTTTGCGTCTTTGCGTGAAACTCTCCTAGGTTTCACTGACCACCGGCTTCTGCGAACGACGTGAACGGAAGAACGAACTGCGGTCCAGAACTTTCTCCTGAAACTCTTCGAGATACAGGTAGATCACCGGTGTGATGTAGAGCGTGATGAACTGCGAAACGACCAGTCCGCCAACAACAACCAACCCGAGCGGACGTCGCGAAGATCCATCTGCGCCATAACCAAGCGCGATCGGCACCGCGCCAAACACAGCCGCGAGCGTCGTCATCAGAATCGGACGGAAACGATCCATGCTCGCATCGTGAATCGCCTTTTCTGCCGCCTCGCCATTTTCAACACGGTGGCGTGCGAAGTCCACGATCATGATGCCGTTCTTCTTCACGATACCCATCAACATAAACATGCCGACGAATGCATACAACGACGCTTCCTGTCCAAAGACAATCAACGTCAACAAACCACCAACGAGTGCGGTCGGGAGAGTCGAAAGCACCGTCAGCGGATGGACGTAGCTTTCGTACAGGATTGCGAGAATCACGTACATCACAAAAACGGCGAGCGCCATCAGGATCGTCAAACTGGTAACGGTCCTGCTAAACGTCAGCGCTTCACCTTGCAGTTCTGCACGAACGCCCTGCGGGACTATTTCCCGCGCCGACGCATTTATGAAATTTGTCGCATCGCCAAGAGCGACGCCCGGCTTCAGGTTGAACGAGAGTGTCATGCTCGTGAACTGGTTGAAGTGGTGCACTGACTGTGGCCCAAGAGTCGTTTTCCACGTGACCAGCTCACTGAGCGGCACAAGCTGCGCGCCGTTGTCTGACTTGATATAGAGTAAAGAAAGATCCTCCGGCTTCTCGCGCACCGAATCATCCATTTCGAGGATTACCTGATACTGATCCTCAGGCTGCTTGATCAGATACAGATAGTTTTGCGAGTACGCATTACGCAGCAGCGTCAGAATTCGTGCTTCGGAGACACCATACGTCTTTGCCTGATCGCGGCGAATATCGATATTCAGGTTCGGTGTGTTGGTGTAGAGGTCGGATGAAACACTTAGAAATAGAGGCGATGGTCCGAGTTTCGCGAGCAGCTTTTGCCCGACTTCATAAACCTGATTTGGATCGGTGCCCGAAACTGTGAACGCGTATTGACCCTGCGTTTGATTTGTAACACCCGTGCTGATCTGCAGCACTGGCCAGGGTCGAAGGAAGGTCATGATGCCCGGAATGGTGTTGAGCTTGCCCATCAATTCCGCGCTGACGCCTTCAATGGGTTTGCGCTTATCGGGTGGTCCAATATAGGTAAAGGTGATGCCTGTGTTTGAGGGAAGAAAGCCCGTTGCGCCCGTCAGCGTGAAGTCGTTGATGACATTCGGATCCTGTTGCAACATCTGATCGACGCGCTCCTGGTACTCGCGCATCTGTTTTGGCGACGAACCTTCCTGCGCGATGAACGCGCCAAAAATAACGCCACTATCTCCCGGCGGCAGGAAGCTTTTTGGAACCAACATAAAGAGCCAGATCGTACCGGCCAAACAGACGACCCAGATGATGGCCGAGATCCACCGGTGACGCAGGAACCACCACAGCGATCCACCATACAAACCAAGCACGCGCTTCTCGACACCACCGATAACACGTTCCATCCACGACAGCTTCAACCCGTGGCCACGTTCTTTCAACAGCCGTGCACACATCAAAGGTGTCAGTGTCAGTGACACTAAACCTGAAGCCAGGATCGCGATGACGATCGTGATCGCAAACTCACGAAATATTCTCCCCACCAAGCCCGACATGAACACGAGGGGAATGAATACAGCCGCCAGCGAGATCGTCATCGACACAATCGTGAAGCTGATCTCTTTCGCACTGTTGATTGCCGCTTCGAAAGGTGGTTCGCCGCGCTCTATGCGACGCACAGTGTTCTCGAGAAAAACGATCGCATCGTCGACGAGAAATCCGATGGCGAGTGTCAATGCCATCAACGAAAGGTTGTCGAGGCTATATCCAAGACCGCGCATCGCCATGAACGTGATCAGCAGCGACAACGGCAGCGCGACCACCGGTATGAGCGTGTCTGTCACACGACCGAGGAAAGCAAAGATCACCATCACCACCAGCACAAACGCGATGATTAGTGTCATCTGTACGTCAGCGACCGAGTGGACGATGCTTAACGAGCGATCATAGACCGGCAGGATACGGATGGAGCCCGGCAATTGCGCTCCAATCTGCGGCAGGATCTCGTGAATCGACTTCGACACTTCAACCGCGTTAGCGCCGGCGCGGCGACTCACTGCCAGGACCACGGTGGCGGAGGGTACAGGATAACCACGCACCCAAAAGCGAAAGTTTATGCGTTCGTCCTGGACCGAATCTTTAACCGTGGCCACGTCGCGCAGGTATATCGGTGCGTTGTTTGTACCTCCGACGATCAAGTTGCCGTACTGTTCGGCAGTTTCGAGCTGCCCCTGAGGGCGCAGGATTGCAGTGCGCGAAGAACTGTCCAACTGTCCCGCGCCGGCGTAACTCGTTCCATTTTTAATGGCAGCATTCAGGTCGTCGATCGAAATGCCGCGTGCCCACATCGCCGACGGATTAGCCTTGATGCGAATCGCCGATTTGGTGCCGTAAACGTTTACCTGCGACACGCCGGGCAGAATACTGAGACGCTGGCCCACCTGCGTGCTCGCATAGTCGTACAACTGACCGGTCGTGACCGAGTCGCTGACCATTGCGAGATACATGAGCGGCTGATCGTTGGGATTCGTCTTTGAATAAGTTGGCGGCGATGGAAGATCCGCAGGCAGACTGCTGATCGCCTGAGAGATCGCAGTCTGCACGTCAGTCGCTGCGGCGTCGATATTCTTCTCGAGGGCAAACTGAAGAGTAAAACTTGCGAACCCTTGTGTGCTCTGTGAAGTCACCACCTCCAGTCCGTTGATCTGCATGAACTGGCGTTCGAGCGGCGTGGCGATGTTGTTTGCGATCGTGTCGGGACTCGCGCCGGGATAGCCGACCGACACTTGAATCACCGGATAATCGACCGCCGGCAGATCGTTTACGGGAAGCTGGAGGTAAGCCATCACTCCGAAAAGGATCACGGAGAGCGTCAACACCGCCGTCATTACCGGCCGCCGGATGAATGGTTCAGACAGATTCATGACTTCGCCCCGCCCGCTGTCGCAGGATTATTTCCCTCACGCGGTTGCTCGATCGCAACTTTGCCGTTTGGTGTCACACCGAGTTGACCATTGATAACGACCCTTTCGCCGGCTGCGACGCCTTTCTCGACTACGATCAAGTCGCCCTGACGTTGGCCCAACGTCACGGTGCGCTGTTCGGCGGTAGAGTCGGGCTTGACGACGTAAACGTATGAACCGGCCGCTGACATCTGTGGCGCAGACGCGGGAACGAGCACCGCGCCCTGAATGGTTCCCAACAAGAGACGAATGTTTACGAAGCGACCGGGCCAGAATCTTTGATCGGGATTCGGAAGCGTGGCGCGCAGAGTCACTTGTCCGGTTTCGGTCTGTACAGAGTTGTCGATGAATGTGAGTTGTCCTGAGACGGCGTCGCCCGGCGCGTCGGGCAACCGGACTTCAGCGCTGAGCGTGCCAGCGCGCATCTGATCCTGGACCAGGCTCAGTTTGTTTTGCGAGATCGTGAAGTCGGCGTAAATCGGATTGATACGCTCGATCACGAGCAGCGCGTTACTGGCAACCGCGTTCGAGTCGGAGGTGCCTAAACCACCCGGGTTGACGACGTTTCCGATATCGACCAAACGCTGTCCGGCACGCCCATCGATCGGTGAATGGATGTAACAATAGCTGAGCTGGACTTTCGACGTCTCGATCGCCGCGTTGTCGGCTTTGACTGTCTCGTCAGCACTATGCACCGCTGCGCGCGCGGCTTCGGAGTTGGCTTTTAACGTATCGTAGTCTGCGCGCAGTTGTTCGTATTGTTCTTTGGCGACGACGCCCTGCTCGACGAGTGTGCGGTAACGTTCGACTTGTGCGCGGCCCCAGTTTTCGCGTGCGACCTCGCGCGCCAGATTCGCCTCAGCCTGTTTCTTCGCGGCGACATCTTTTGCGAGGTTTGCCTGCGCTTGTTTGAGATTCGCTTCGAATGGTCGCGGATCGATCGTGAACAGCAGTTGGCCTTTTCTGACGTTCGCGCCGTCAGTGAAGTGAATCTGAGTGATGCGTCCGGAAACCTGTGGCTGAATTTGAACGGTCTCGCGCGCGACGATCTTGCCGAGCGCGTCCATGTAGTTAGAAACGTCTTGTGAAACTGCGGTAGCGACAACAACCGGAGCTGGGGGACGTTCGAAGTTTGGCTGGGCTTTGTTTACACAGCCTGGGATCGTGGCGCAGAGTCCACAAATTGCCAGGACGATTCCCAGACGGTAAGAGAAGGGGTGCTCGGATTTCATAGAAATTGTCTCCGGACACATTGTGCCATTAGAAAAGCGGAATACTAAACGGACTCGATCGGTTGTGTGTTAAGTGGACGTAAAAATTTGTTAAGAATTGTGAACAACGCCACGGATTAACGCGAATGACCGCGAATCGGATCAGCGTTTATCCGCGTTCATCTGCGGTTCAATTGCTGTCTGCTGTCGTAACGCGGCGGCGAAGGAGGCGCTGCGGCGGCGTGAGACGGGGATGCGGACGCCGCTCGAGAGGACCGCGACCGGAGCGCCCGCGCGCGTGCGACTCAACTCACGTACTCTATCGAGTCGAACCAGCGCGCGGCGGTGAACGCGAATGAATCCGTTCTGGTGTATTCGCTTCTCCAGCAACTGAAGTGACTCACGCAGAAAATAACTCCGCGTGCCTACCCACAGTTGTGAATAGTTTCCGGCTGCTTCGATCCAGTCAATCTCGTTCAGGTGCAACACCGTCGCGCCGCGCGCTGTCGTGACGAGAATAGTCTCGTTGCGCGGCGCACTCGCCGATTGCAATCGCTGCATCAAGCGCTTCATCGTTGCCGCAAAACGCATTTCGCTGACCGGCTTCACGAGATAGTCGAGAGCTTCCGTTTCGAAAGCCTTGATTGCGAACTGATCGAAAGCCGTGAGGAACACCACCGCCGGCATGCGCTCGACTGTTCGTCGCTTGATTACTTCGAAGCCATCGATGCCCGGCATCTGAATGTCGAGAAACACGACGTCCGCGCCGAGGTTGTCGAGTGCGGTGAGCACTTCAGCGCCGTTGCGACATTCTCCCGCAACCGTGAACTCGGGAAAGTTCGCGAGCAGTTGCCGTACGCCGCGGCGCGCGGCAGGCTCGTCATCTGCAATCAAAGCTTTCCACTTAGCTTGCTTCATCGTTTTGCTCCGGACGCAGCTCACGATACGGCACGCGCAGCGTCGCGATTGTACCGCCTTCCGCGCGCGGGACGATCTCGAGTGAGGCTTTGTCGCCGTAAAGCGCACGCAGGCGCTCGCGCGTGTTGTCGATGCCATGTCCGGGCGGCGCCGGCGCGGCCGGATCGATGGTTACGCCATCGTTAACGACAGTGATCTCCAAGATGTCGCCTGAACGCGCAGCAGTGACGATCAGCAGCCCCGCATCTGAGTCTTTCGCAATGCCGTGACGAATCGCATTCTCGACCAGGTGTTGCATAGAGAAACTGGGGACTACTGCGGTCAGAAGCGCGTCGGGAATTTTGAATTCCGGGCGCAGGCGATCCGAGAAACGCGCCTGCTCGATCGCGACGTATTGCCTCACGAGGTCGAGTTCTTCACCAAGTGTGACTTCGTTGGCTTGATGGCGCGAGAGTGTGCGGCGCAACAGTTCGCTCAGATGTTCGACAATACTCACGGCGCCCTCGCGATCGTTGTCGCGAACAAGAACGGTGATGGTGTTAAGTGTGTTGAAAAGAAAATGTGGATTGAGTTGCGCCTGCAATGCGGCGAAGCGAGCGCCGGAGAGTTGTTCGGAGAGTCGTGCTATTTGCACTTCGCGCTCGCGCGCGTCGATGAAGTAACGCGTCGCATGCTCGATGCCGACGACACAAAGATAAACAGCGACGCCGAAAGGCAACGTGATAAAGATCCAACTCAACCATTCAACACCGATGCGCAGCCAGAACTGGCCGGCGCCATTCTGCATCGCTTCGTGATAAAGCTGCGGCGCGAAGAGTCGCACCAGCAACATACGCAATACCTGACCGCATGTGGCCCAGGCAACACAGAACATGATCGACATGAACAGGTGCAACACGATGCGACGGCCGAGACGCGGGCGCGCGAGTGGCCATCGCTTCGAGATCGCAAAGACAAACGGCGTGAGAAACGCATACAGCAGCCAGTCGCCAAACTCGAAGAGTAGCTCGCGAGTTGTCGCGGGTTCCCAACCCTGAAGTCGTGCCTGTGCTATTCGGTTGATAACGGCAAAGACGGCTGGGACGATCCAGGCTGCCGAGACAATCATCCAAGGGCGTAAGCGTCGCACCGCGTCACAGTATCGCTGGTCCAGCACGCGCTGCAATGCCGTTCACGTCAACAAAGGCGCCGCTCGCGTATTTATTGTTGCCACAAAAAGGCACAAGAGGCAGAAGAAAGTGACAGGAGGTGAGCCATGAGTCGAACTCTTTTCATAGTAGCGTTGGTATTAGCGATCAGTTTCGCGGTGAATGCCCAGGAACGTCCGGCCGATGCGGCTGCGATTCGCGCGCACATCGAGAGCATCTTTCAGGCTTTCATCGATGGCGATCAGGACAAGATCTTCGCGACGCACTCCGAGGATTGGCGCGGTTTCCTCGAAGGTTCGCATGGGCCAATCAAAGGCATCGACGATTACATGCGAGCCAACGGCATCGAGTGGCCGCGACCCGCAAACGCACCGAAGTTGACACCTTATCTTCCAGCCGGCACGACGTATAAGATGTCCGACTTCGACGTACATTTCTATGGTCCGGAACTAGGCGTCGCTTCGTTCTTTGGCGAGTTTCAAAGAAAAGACGGCGAGACGACGATCACGTTGCGGCGCTTTCGCATCATGGATGTGTACGCGAAGCGAAAAGGAAACTGGATACAAGTCGCGTCGCACACGGTGATCGATCCTGACTGGCGCGCAGCGCAGATGTCGCAGCCCATGACGATCACGCCGCAGGTTCGTCAACGAATACTGGCCGCGCGCGAAGCAGTCTGGAAGGCGTGGTTCACAAACGATCGCGCGGCGTTGGAGAGATTGATTCCGGAAGAGACGATCGCGATCGATAATGGCAGCGAAGGGTGGTCCGATCGAGCTGCGGTTCTGGCCGGAGCGAAACGGTTCGCTGACAGTGGTGGCAAACTGGTGCGGTTGGAGTTTCCGAAGACGGAGATTCAGGTCTACGGAAACACGGTGATCATCTACACCACTTATCTCTACGAAACCGAGGTCAACGGGAATCGCTCAACCGCCAGCGGGCGTGCAACCGAGATGTTTGTCAGGCGTGGCGACGAACTCGTGAATGTTGGATGGCACATGGACTCGGGCAAGTAGTCCCAAAGCCATCCACAGATTACACAGAGTTGTTCTGTGTCATCTGTATAGATCTCACTTGATGCTGATGGTCATCGAGTAAGTGCTGGCCTTCGCATCAGCATCGACGATGATGATGTAGTCGCCAGTCTCCGGCAGTGTTCCAGTCCAACTCCTCGTGTTGTCGGCAAGTGAGTCTGTGGTTTTGGCAGTCATGAGCATGAATCTGACTGACTTGCTCGGCGCGGTAAGCTGAACGCTCATCACTTGTCCGGCGCGAGCGCCCACAATCAATGTGTCAGGCAACGCGATCGACACTCTGCCCTGAACGGTCGTTGACGACAGACCGCGTTTGAATTGGACGCGACGCGAGGCTGGTTTGGTTTCGCCGGTTTCGACCTGAGTGATGGTCGAGCGCGCTTCGCGATACTGTTTGCCGTCAAACTTGTAGAACGTGCTCGACGTCGTGGCCGCAGTCTCACGAGCGTCAATCTGAAGATCAGCGTAACCGTTGCTCGAGGTCTTCAGTAGTTCGAGACCGAGGCCGGCGGCGCCATCGAGGATCAGTTCGTAGCCGCCGGCGCTCTGGCGATAAAGAAAG
>Ga0307408_100002960_pt1 | contig 11774 bp, 8 predicted proteins | sample 322Cmetagenome_FD_202116 | JGI IMG/M metagenome (GOLD analysis project Ga0307408, IMG submission 202116) | Maize rhizosphere microbial communities from greenhouse at UC Davis, California, United States - 322HYB-C-3 | ecosystem: Host-associated > Plants > Roots > Rhizosphere > Soil | place: USA... | reverse complement strand
TACCTTTCCGGCGAGATCCGGCCGCGGGAGACGGGATAGAGTACCCCTATGAAGGGCACACGCGTCCTGCTGGCCGACGACCACACGCTGCTGCTGGGCGCACTGGAGAAACTCCTGTCGGACGAATGCGAGGTCGTCGGACAGGTCTCTGACGGTCGCTCCCTGGTCGCGACCGCCGAGCAGCTCAAGCCGGACGTCATCGTTCTGGACATCTCGATGCCGCTCCTGAACGGCCTCGAGGCCGCGCGTCAGATCAAGCAGAAGCTGAAACACGTGAAGCTGGTGTTCCTGACGATGAACGAGGATGCCGATCTCGCCGCTGAAGCGTTCCGTGCCGGTGCGTCCGCGTACCTCCTGAAACGCTCGGCCACCTCCGAACTGCCGTTGGCCATACGGGAGGTGATGCAGGGACGCTCGTATGTGACGCCGCTCGTGACTGAAGGGCTGGTGGAGTCGCTTTTGCAACCGGAGCCGCGCACGCCGGCACACGAGCTCACGCCGCGGCAACGCGAAGTGCTGCAACTGCTGGCTGAGGGACGTTCGATGAAGGAAGTGGCCAGCGTGCTGAATCTTACGCCGCGAACGGTGGCTTTTCACAAGTACCGAATGATGGACGAGCTGAAGGTCAAGTCGACCGCGGAGCTCGTTCAATATGCCGTCAAGCACCACATCGTCTGAAATGGCTCGTGTCCTCATCGTTGACGACAACGATGAAATGCTCACCCGGGCGGCCGCGGTCCTCGGGCGGGACTGTGTCATCGTGGGGACGGCGAAGGACGGGCCTGCCGCGTTGCAGGCCGCCGACGATCTGCATCCTGACGTGATCGTGCTCGACATCGGCATGCGGGACATGAACGGCTTCGAAGTGGCGGCACGCCTTCGAGAGCACGGATCCACCGCGGAAGTGGTGTTCTTCACCGTTCATGAAGACGAAGAGTTCATCGCCGCGGCCAGGGCCGTCGGTGGGATCGGGTACGTCGTGAAGCCCAGACTGGCAGCCGACCTGCTGCCGGCAGTCCGCGAGGCAAAGGCGCACCGGCCGTTCGTATCGGCGATTCGTTGAAACCCGCCGCCCTCCCCTGGAGATGACCAACCCCCGCTCGGACGCCCTCGTCTTCTTCGGCGCAACCGGCGACCTCGCCTACAAGAAGATCTTTCCGGCGCTCCAGGCGATGGCCCACCGCGGCAAACTGGACCTCCCGGTCATCGGCGTGGCCAAGTCGGGCTGGAACCTCGATCAGCTGGTCGAGCGTGCCCGAGCATCGGTGCGTGAGTACGGCGGCGAAGACGCGGCGGCGTTCGGCCTCCTGGTGTCGAGGCTGCGTTACGTCGATGGCGACTACACCGACCCGCACACGTTCGAGCAGTTGCGACGTGAGCTGGATGGTGCAACGCTGCCCACCCACTACCTCGCGATTCCCCCGAACATGTTCCCGACTGTCATCGAGGGGCTCCAGAAGGCGAACTGTCCGGCGAACGCGCGGGTCGTCGTCGAGAAGCCGTTCGGGCACGATCTCGCCTCGGCCCGCGAGCTGAATCAGATTCTGCGCAACGTTTTCGACGAACACAACATCTTCCGGATCGACCACTACCTTGGGAAAGAAGCCGTTCAGAACATCCTGTACTTCCGGTTCGCGAACTCGTTTCTCGAACCGATCTGGAACCGCAATTACGTGGAGAACCTGCAGATCACGCTTGCGGAACGCTTCGGCGTCGAAGGGCGCGGCAAGTTCTACGACCAGACCGGCATCGTCCGGGACGTGATCCAGAACCACCTGTTACAGGTCGTCAGCTACCTGGCGATGGAGCCTCCATCCTCGACGCACTCCGAAGCGATCCGTGATGAACAGGCCAAGATTCTGCGGACGGTGAGGCCGATGGACGCCCGGAACATCGTGCGGGGCCAGTTCCGCGGGTATCGCGACGAGCCAGGGGTGGCGAAAGACTCGAAGATCGGCACCTACGCGGCGTTGCGCCTGCACATCGACTCGTGGCGGTGGGCTGGCGTGCCCTTCTACGTGCGCGCCGGCAAGAGTCTCGCGCTCACCGCGACCGAAGTGGTCGCGGAGCTCAAGGTGCCGCCGCAGGTCGTGTTCAACGAGCCACCACCCAGGCTTGGGAACTACGTGCGGTTCCGGCTTGGACCACAGGTCGCCATCGCCGTCGGCGCGCGCGCAAAGCGTCCGGGTGCCGGCATGACCGGGCAGCACGTCGAGCTCTCGGTGGTGGAGCATCCGCTCGCCTCCCGACTGCTGCCCTACGAGCGTCTGCTCAGCGACGCGATCGCCGGCGACGCGACGCTGTTCGCCAGACAGGACGTGGTCGAAGCGGCATGGGCCATCGTCGACCCGCTCCTGCAGAACCCGGGAGAGCTGTTCGAATACGAGCCAGGGTCATGGGGTCCGTCGCAGGCCGACCAGCTCGTCGCCGAGGTGGGCGGCTGGAACACGCCGGTCGAGGCCTGATACTCCGCACACCGTAGCGGGTCGCGATCCGGATCTGCGAAGTTTCGCGGATTCGAGAGTGGAAAACCTGGAGAGCCTCCGGGAGCCCGGAGCGGAAATTAGAAGCTGCGAAATATTCCCCGGCGGTTTCGGCAGCGAACGCTGGGTCGCGCGAGATTTTTCGACCCTCAGGACGACGGATCCTGCCGCGCGCGTCCGGCACGTTACATGCTTCGAGCGGACGCGCCGGCGTACGGTGCACCCGTTGTGTGCCGTGAGACAGGCGTCGGCCACGCTATGAAAGATCGACTGCGCCGCGCGGGCCGCCGCGCTTCGGGGGAGACTGTGTCGCACCGTCTGTGTCTCGCTGCGCTGTGCCTGTTCGCCGCCACGATCACAGCGCGCACCACCGGACTGATCTTTCCCGTCTCGATCGAGGCGACGCAGGCGTCAGCCGCGCAGGCATCCACCCCGGCGCAGGCGAAGCCGCCGGCGGGGGGCGGACAGCCCCCGGCCGGGCCGGCCCAACCTCCGGCAGCCACGGGCGGTTACGCCGGCACGGACACCTGCCTCCTCTGTCACGAGGCAGAGGGTACCTCCCTCAAAGGGACGCAGCACGCCCAGGCGAAGAATCCACGCACGCCGATGGCGGCGCACGGGTGCGAGAGCTGTCACGGACCGGGGCAGGCGCACGTCGACGACGACCAGGGCGGGCATATCCAGAAGATGAAAGAGCTCAAGCCGGCCGAGCTCAATCAGACCTGCCTGTCGTGTCACAACCGCGCCAATCACGCCGGCTGGGAAGGCAGCGGTCACGAGCGGCGAAACCTCTCCTGCATCACCTGCCACAGCGTGCACAACCCGAAGTCGTTCGAGCGTCAACTCGTCAAAGCGAACGAGACCGCAGTGTGCGCCCAGTGCCATCGTGTGCAGGTTGCGAAGACGGAGCGCGCGGTCGCGCACATGCCGGTGCGCGAAGGGAAGATGTCGTGCTCGTCGTGCCACAACCCGCACGGCTCGATCAACAACGTCAGGGCGCTCAGAGTCGGCACCTCGATCCCGGAAAGCTGTATGAGCTGCCACACCGAGATGCGCGCGCCGGTGCTGTGGGAGCACGCTCCGGTCAAGGAGAACTGCGCCACCTGCCACGATCCGCACGGTTCGTCGAACGATCGGATGCTGGTCGTGCGGATGCCGATGCTCTGCCAGCGCTGCCACATCGCCACCCGGCACCCGGCGTCGATCTACGACAACAACGCGATTACCGTGAACAAGAGCAATCGCATGTTCGGCCGTTCCTGCGTGAACTGTCATTCGAACGTTCACGGGTCGAACCACCCGTCCGGACAGTTCTACATGCGTTAGCGTTAGCGCTTCGGAGGAACACATGCACCGGCTCGTGCTGATTCGCCTGGCCTGTTGTCTCGGGCTCCTGATGCCCACAGCGGCCGTGGCCCAGACCACGACCAAGCCGCCGTCGACGGCTCCGGCCTCGAAGACGCCTCCGGACCCGCAGGCCAAGCCGCCGGATTCCGCGGCTCCAACGGCCGCCCCGGATGCGGAAGGCGGACCACGCAGCCTCTTCGAGCAGACGTGGCGCCAGTTCCAGTTCGGCGGCCGTGTGAGCAGCATCGACGGGGATCCGGCGCGGTTCCAGCGCTATTTGGACTACCGCGACGGCGTGCTGTTCACCGATGCGCGCTATGCCGTCGAGCACCCGGATGGCGACTACGTGTTCCATACCGCGATCGACAACCTCGGGTGGCGCGACCAGCGGTTTTTCGGCGACTACGAGCGGCCTGGCCGGTTCGTCATCTCCGGCCTGTGGGATCAGATTCCGCAGTTCTACAGCGTCGATACGGCAACACCCTACACTGCGTCAGCGGACGAGCAGCTCGCGCTGGACGATACGACGCAGAGCAGGGTCCAGGCGGGCCAGGTCACGCCCCCGCTGTCCGCGTACATCCCGATCGCGCCGCAGTTCGATCTCCGCGAGCGGCGGGACGTCGGACGGGTGAACTTCCTGGCGACGCCGACGCCGCAACTCGACGTGAAGGCATCGTTCACGACCAACCGCCACGTCGGTGAACTGCCCTGGGGCGCCAGCTTCGGATTCAACAACGACGTCGAGGTGGCGTTGCCATACGACTCCCGGGCCAACGACTTTTCGATTGGCGCCGAGTGGACGAATCTCCGCAACATGATTCGCGTGGCGTATGACGGCTCATGGTTCGACAACCTCGATCCCATCCTGGTCTGGGACAGTCCGCTGCGGCTCACCGACGGCGTGGACACGCCGGCACGCGGCCGCACCACGTTGTGGCCCTCGAACTCGGCGCAGACCGTGAGCGTCGGCGGCTACACGAAGTTCGCGCGCAAAACGCAGCTCACGGGCTTTCTCTCGTTCGGATCCTGGAGCAACGACGAAGCGCTCCAGCCTTTTACCATCAATACCGTGCTTCCGCAGCTCGCGCTGCCGCGGGCGTCGACCGAGGGGAGCGCCAGGACCTTTTCGACCAACCTGAATCTGGTGTCGCGGCCGGCCGACGAGTGGCGAGTGGGCGCGCGGTTCCGTTCATACAACTACGACAACAACACACCCCAGGCACTGATACCGCAGTTCGTCAGCTACGACTCGCACGTCAGCGCGTCGGTGCTCCCCGGCCCGGAACTGTATGCGCACTCGCGCACCAACTTTGATTTCGACGCAACCTACACGGGGTTCCTTCCGCTGGCCCTCACCGCGGGCTATACGCGCACCGGCACCGGTCACGACTTTCGCATCTACGAGAGCACGGCCGAAGACGTGCTGCGGCTCGTCGCCGACGCGGTCGGCTCGCAGTGGGTCACGTTCCGCGCCGAGTACGAGTTCGCAGACCGTCGCGGGTCAGACCTGGACGAGGCCCTGCTGGCGGAGATCCACGAACAGCCGCTGATGCGTCATTTCGACATCGCCAACCGGAATCGAAAGCGGCTCACCGGGCAGGCCAACGTCCTCCCCAACGAGTTCCTGACGCTCACCGCTTCCGCCGGGTTCGGGGGCGATGACTACGACGGCAGCTATTTCGGCCTGCAGGAGTCCGACTTCAAGACGTTCTCGCTCGGGGCGGACTACCAGGCGGAAAACGGCTTGGGTGGCGGCGCCACCTACACCTATGAGAACTACAAGGGGCTGCAGCAGTCGCGCTCCGCGAGCCCCGGCCAGGAAAACGACCCCAATCGCGACTGGACCACGGATACGAAGGAGGTCGTCCACTACTTCTCGATTTACGCGGCGCCGCCGAGAATCGGGCGCAATACCGAGGCGCGCGTCTCGTACGATTACAGCCACGCGGAGGGGAGCTATTTCTACGGCGTCGTTCCCGGCGGCCCCCTGCCGGCGCCGTCGCAGCTGCCGAACGTGTTCAACAAGCTCCAGCAGTTGCACGTCGACGTGCGGCATCGCCTCTCGAACCGGCTCGCGGCGACGTTTTCGTACCTCTACGAACCCTTCGATGTCTTCGACTTCGCCCTCGATCCAAGCGTCGTCAACAGCATCGTGCAGCCGAGCTCGCTCGTGCTCGGCTACGTCTATCGCCCGTACACGGCCCATTCAGTGGTGTTCGGCGTCCGGTATTTCTGGTAAGAAAGACACCACATCATTGGTTCGTCTGGAGGTGCCATGTTGAAGATGACGACTGGAACGATCCTCTCAATTGCCGGATTCGTGCTCGTGCTGGGCGCCGCGAGGCCCGCGTCCGCCGCGGGCCAGGACGATGCGGTGAAGAAGGGGGAACAGGTGTACGCCGCCCAGAAATGCGCGACCTGTCATTCCGTTGCGGGCAAAGGCAGCAAGCGGGCTCCGCTCGACGGCGTCGGCAAGAAGCTCAGCGCCGACGAGATCAAGGCGTGGATCGTCACGCCCAAGGAGATGACGGCCAAGACCAAGTCCACGAAAAAGCCGGTCATGCCCGACAAGTACAGCAAACTGCCGGCGGCGGACATCGACGCGCTGGTCGCGTACATGCAGAGCCTGAAGTAGCGCTCCCCCGTGACCAGTCGCGAGGCGCTCGTCCGGCACCCAGTCGCAATCGCTGGCGCGGTGATCACCACGGTCTCGGCCGTGGTCTTCATCGCGCTGGTGATCGCGGTGCTGGCGGGATGGCTGGCGAATCCCTATGCGGGCCTGGTCGTCTTCGTACTCCTTCCCATAGCGTTCGCTGTCGGATTGCTGCTGATTCCACTGGGCATGCGGCTGCAGCGGCGCAAGCTCGCCGGTGATCCGCAAGCGGCTGCCGAGTGGCCGGTTCTCGACTTTCGCCGGCCCGAGGTCCGCCGAACCACCCTGCTCGTGATCGCATTGACGGCGGTCAACCTCGTCATCCTGCTGGTTGCGGGCTATGGCAGCCTGCACTGGATGGAGTCGCCGAGCTTCTGCGGGCAGGTGTGCCACACGGTGATGCAGCCGCAGCACAGTGCGTGGCAGCAGGCCGATCACGCCCGCGTAGCCTGCGTCAGCTGCCACATCGGCGAAGGACCCAAGGCATTCGTGCACGCCAAGCTCGCCGGCGTCCGGCAGCTGGCGCACGTGGTGACGGGGTCGTATCCAACGCCGGTCCCGCCCGGCGCCGAGATGCCTCCGGGTGAACAGGCGAAGACCTGCCTGGGCTGCCATCAACCGTCGCGGGTTATCGGAGATGCGGTTCGCGCGTTTTACGAATACGCCGAGGACGAAGGGAACACCGAGACCAGGACGCTCATGCGGATGCATATCGGTGCCGGTTCGCTGTCAGGGCGCGCGATTCACACGCACGCGGATCCTGCAATCCGGGTCGAGTACGTCGCGAGCGATGCGGCGCGTCAGGTCGTCCCGTACGTCAAGTTCACCGATGCCAAAGGGCAGGTGAAGGAGTTCTTCGCGGAAGGCGCGACCGAGCAGACGATCAGCGGCGGCACGCGGAAGACCATGGATTGTGCGGATTGTCACAACACGGTCGGCCACCCGATTGCGCCGACGGCGGAGAAGGCCGTGGACACCGCCATCGCCGCCGGAGCGGTGAGCCGCAAGCTGCCATTCGCCAGGCGTGAGGCGGTCCGCCTGTTGAAGGCGTCGTACGCGAGCCACGATGCCGCGGCACAGGAAATCGACCGCGGCTTCCGCGGTTTCTACCAGTCCAATGGCGGATCGATCGACCCGCAGGAACTGGCCAGGACCGTCACCGCTCTCCAGAACCTTTACCGCCGCAACGTCTTTCCCACGATGAAAGTGACCTGGGGGAGCTACCCGCACAACCAGGGCCACCCGGAGGACCGCGGCTGCTTCCGCTGCCACGACGACAATCACAAAGCGAAGGACGGCTCGACGATCAACGGCGACTGCGAATACTGCCACAAAGAGGTCACGGCGCCCGAGGGCTCATAGAGCGCGTACCGGACAATCCAGTGCCTGAGCTTGCGTCGGCGTTCCAACCGGCCGCACGATCGTCACTCACCCTGCGAGTCTTTCCCAGACGTCAGAAACAGGTGTCACCATGCTCATCGCACTGTTGTTGACCATCAGTCTCGCTCCCGGCCAGGACTCGGCCCAGAAGCTCTTCGAGTCGGGCAAGTATCAGGAGGCGATCGACAACGTCAAAGGGCGTTCGGATGCGCCGCGGGAGGACCTCTATCTGCGCGCGCTCTCGCACCGGAAGCTCAATCAGAACGACGAGGCCAAGGAGGCCTTCGGCGCGCTCGAACGCGCGGATGGCCACTGGAAGGACATCGGGAGGTCTGGCATCGCCTTGATTGACGGCAACCAGGACGAGGCTGCCGAGGCCGCGAAAAAGGCGGTCGAGGGCGACGGCAATTCCGCACCAGCCCGCTTTCAGCTCGGGTTGGTCGAGTCGGCACGCAACAATCAGCAGCAGGCTGCCGACGCGTTCGCGAAGGCCGCGGAGCTCGACCCGCAGATGGCGTACGCACACTACGAGGCGGGCATGGCGTTCTACAAGGCCAAGAAGGTCGATCGGATGGCGGTGTACTTCGAGAACTTCCTCAAGCTCGCGCCCGATTCGCCTGAACGGCCGGCGGTGCAGTCCATCATGCGCACGGTTCGGGGGCGATAGGAGTCAAATCCCAAATCCCGAATCCCAAGCTCCAACGCAATCCCAAATCCCAAGCTCCAATTAAATCCCAATTGGGGATTTGTCGAGATCAGAACGAGTGCCCCAGCCCGATATGAACCCTCCACTTCGGATCGAACGATCGCGGATTCGCGGGAATGCCGAGATCGAATCGAATCAGTCCGAACGGCGTGTCGAACCGGGCGCCCCCGCCGACTCCAATCTGAAGGTCCGTGAATGAAATGTCACGGGCCTTCGGAAATACGTTTCCCGCATCCACGAACCCGACCCCTCTCAGCCAGCGGTAAATCGGGAAACGCAGCTCGCCATTGAGCACGAGCAGCCCTTCACCGCCCTCGGCGTCGTCGAAGACGCCGCGGGCGCCGAGGTCGTCCTCGCGATAGCCACGCACCGTATTCGCACCGCCCGCAAAGAAGCGCTCGCTCGGGATCAGCACCTCGTCTTCGATCGTGCGGGCGAGGCCCAGTCGAGCACCGGCGGCGAGGACGAGGCCTCGTCCCAGGCCGAAGAAGTGAAGGTACTGCGAGAAATCCTTCAGGAATGAAAGATCTGAGCCGAGCGAGGGCCTGGAGAGCTCCACGGCCGAGGACACGAACCAGCCGCGTGCGGGATTGAAGGCATCGTCGCGATTGTCGACGAGGCCGCTCGTCGTCAATCGCGCGACCTTTACCGTCAGGTCGAAGAGGTCGGGACTGTCAGCCCGGATGAACGTGTGGTTGCGCTCGATCCCGTAGCCGTAACGGAGCTCGACTGCCCGGCGCAGCCGGTATGCCTGCTCGGCCGTGATGCTGTTCACGTCCGACGTCACGGGCAGTGCCCCTTCCGGATTGAGCTGTTCGCGCTCGCGCTCGATGAAGACCGTCGAGCGAAGCGGCAAACCGAAGAAACGCTGGGACCCGAGCGTGAGGCGGCCTACCTGCTGATCACGCCGGAGACGCAACGACACGCCCGCGGTGAGCCCGCGACCGAAAACGTTCCGGTGCTCCACATCGGCGGCAACACCCAGCCGGCGATCCCGTTCGTCCGGGCCGATCTCCTCGTCGCTCACCGCGAGTCCGTAGCGCACCCGGTAGCGCGGGCGTTCTTCGAGCGTGATGCGCGCCATGACCGGCTGCTCGACCGGCGGGCTGGTCGCGCCGGGCAGGGAATCGGACGCCAGAGGCTGTACCTGGATGTCGACGCTTCGGTACACGTCCAGGTCGTACAGCCGCTGCCGCGTTTCCCGGATGCCCGCCGGCTCCAGCGGCGCTCCTGTCGTCATCTTGATCGACCTTGCGATCGAGGGCTTGGTCTCGTCGGCGCCCTCGACGACCACGTCCTGAAGAATCGAGCGCGGGCCCGGCGCCACGCGAACGGTGACGTTCACACGCGCGGCCGGCTCGTCGATAACTGTCTCGACGTTGGTGCTCGCCGTGCGATATGCGGCGCGGCGCAGCTGCGTGTCGAGCCGATCGATGCCCGCGGCGATATCCGCGGGCCGATAGCGGACACCTGGCGCCAGCACCAGCGCCACCGCTTCCCGACCCTGCTGTTCGAGGTCTCCTGGGAGCCCGGTCATGACGAAGTCGCCGATTGAGAACGGCTTGCCTTCGATCACCTGAATCGGAACGACTGATGTACCTTGCCGCATTTCAGGGCGCCCGACAGACGCGTCTGCCGCAAGGAACCCGTCGGAGCGGTAATGGTTCTCGAGCACGCGCTCCACGGATGCTGGATCGAGCCACGCGGCAAACGCGTCACCCGCACTTGCCAGCTCGACCACCTTGGCCGCCGGCACCACCGAGTTCCCTGTCACGTCGATTCGCCTAGGCACGACCGTGCCTTGTTCCACCTCGAGTGTCAGCGTCTTGCTCCCGCGCGTGCGATCCGCCGCGACGACGGCCGTGACGGACGCGTCCAGGTACCCTTGCCGGTAGAAGTGCTCGCGCACGAGCGTCCGCGCATCCCGCTCGAGGAAGCCGTCGAACAGCGCGGTCGTCCATCGTTCGACGATGCGATTGCGGATGTCGTCCGGGAGCGCTGCGCCGCGGACGACGAGCTCGGTGGAGGGGCCACGACTAATCCTGTAGTCGAGGATGACCCTCTTTTCCGAGGGGGATCCATCCTGCGCGCCTTGCCCGCGCTCGGCCGCCAACCGCCTGGCGCGGATCCTGGCTTCGAGAAAACCTTGATCGTGATAGAAGCGCTCGAGGCGATCGCGGTCGCGCTGCCATGCGCCGAACGTGAACCGGTCGCCCTCGCCCAGCTTCAACCGCTTCCGCAGCTCGTTCTCGGGAAGGCCGGGAGTCCCCTCGATCCTGACGGCCGCGATGCGCGGCGCCGGCGGGCGCGACCGCTGCCGCGTTCGTCCCGCGCCGATCGGCAGCTCGTGCCGGAACTCGTAGGACCGGCTCTGATCGTCCAGAATGAGGAAGCGCCACGAGAGGCCGAACGGTCCGGAGTAGCTCGTAATCCAGGTGAACCCCTCCTCAGCCAGGTTCTGCGAGTACACCAGCTCGACGTTCGACCCGACGCGCTTCGCCAGCGTCAACCGCGCCGCCGGATCGACATCGCCCGAGATCAGGGTCGGGTCGTCGAAGATGTCGCGACGCTCCGCTTCCTGCTCCAGACGAATCGCGTCGAGTCCGATCGTCCGGCCGACGACGCCGAGGAGCTCGCCCGAGAGCAGCCGCGCCAGGTTTTCACCCGCCGCGGCGGCGCCGCCCGCGGTCCCGAAGAGCCTCGCCTCGGCTTCCTTGTCGTCAATGCCGGTTGCCAGCGACGTGACCTTGCGCTCGCACGGCCCCGCCGCCGGGCAGCGCAGATCGACGGCGATCGGGAGATTGCCGATTCGCGTCTGCGCGGAGAAGTTCACTTCCGGCGTGATCGCGCGCGGGTTGGCCAGGTCGACGGTCAGCCGCTCGATCCGATAAGTATTGCCACCCAGGTAGATCTCGCCGTCATCGGCGGCCTCGAGCCGGCCGATCACACCGGGGCTGGCAGCGGTGCCCACGACACGCAAGGACCCGCCGATGTCGAGCCTGCCGTAGTTGTTGTCGATGCGCACGTCGCTCGCGGTCGCGACTGCGACGTTGAGCCGCAGGCGTGACAGCCATTCCGGCGGCGGCGCCGCACTGGCGATTCCACTCGCCGACGACAGGTTCAGCAGCTGGCTGCTCAGGACGAGGGGTTCGCGGTACGTGCCATCGAGCACGTTGATCCGGCCATTGAGCGCGGAAGTCGTCCC
>Ga0307408_100002959_pt1 | contig 11774 bp, 11 predicted proteins | sample 322Cmetagenome_FD_202116 | JGI IMG/M metagenome (GOLD analysis project Ga0307408, IMG submission 202116) | Maize rhizosphere microbial communities from greenhouse at UC Davis, California, United States - 322HYB-C-3 | ecosystem: Host-associated > Plants > Roots > Rhizosphere > Soil | place... | reverse complement strand
ACCGTGTTCTGCTGTTTCTTGAACTACCGTTGTAACAAACGTGGCTTGTTTCGGTGGAAATAACGGAGCGATTAACTTAACTCCTACCGGTGGTGTCGGACCTTATACATTCAACTGGGTTGGTGGTGCAACTACCGAAGACAGAGTATTGCTTGCATCCGGATCATATTCAGTAACCATTACGGACGCAAACGGATGTACCGGAACAGTATCCGGAATTACCGTAACACAGCCAACAGCTCTTTCTATAACAGCCGCATCTCAAACAAACGTTTCCTGTAACGGCGGCTCAAACGGTGCTGCTGCAATTAATACCGCTACTGGTGGTACACTTGGTTATACCTATAATTGGACTCCGGGAACTCCAACGGGTGACGGAACAACTTCCGTATCTGGTTTGACGGCTGGGACATGGACAGTAACTGTATCAGATGCCAATGGATGTACGGCTTCACAATCATTTACAATTACGGAGCCTGCTGCTATTTCATTTACAGCAGCTGCTCAAACTAACATTGCATGTTTCGGTGGAAGTACAGGTGCATTTATGGTAAACCCTGCAACGGGCGGAACTGGTGCATTTACATATGACTGGGCTCCCGGAACACCAACAGGTGATGGAACAACTTCCGTAACAGGGTTGTCTGCAGGCACATACTCCGTAACCGCAACAGATGCCAACGGATGTACATCTTCGATCTCATTTACAATTACAGAACCTACTCCATTGGTTGTAACGCCAGTTTCACAAACGAATGTTTCCTGTAACGGTGGTTCAAATGGTACAGCAACGGTTTCAGTAAGCGGTGGAACTCCGGGATACACTTATTCATGGTCACCATCAGGTGGAACAGCTGCTACAGCTACCGGACTTACAGCGGGAACTTATACTTCAACGGTAACGGATGCAAACGGATGTTCTGCTACAGAAACGTTTACAATTTCAGAACCAACTGCATTGGATCTTTCGGATCATGCACAGAGTGACGTTTTATGTAACGGAGCTGCAACAGGAACTGCAACAGTTACTCCGACAGGAGGTACGGGAACTTATACTTATTCCTGGTCACCATCAGGAGGAACTGCTTCTACAGCTACCGGACTTACTGCAGGAACATTTACGGTAACAGTTACTGATGCAAACAATTGCCAGGCAACACAAAGCTTTACGATCACGGAACCTGCATTAATTACAAGCAGCTTCTCTCAGTCTGCATGTAACTCGTATACGTGGGGAACACAGACTCATTCGTCAAGTGGTACTTACAATCAAACTTTTACCGCTTCAAATGGTTGTGACTCGATTGTTACCCTTAACCTTACGATTGTTTCTGAAATAACAAATACCGTTACGGAAAGCAGCTGTGATTCTTACACATGGGCTCAAAACGGAATGACCTATACAGTTTCAGGAATCTACGTAGACACTATTCCGGCTGTTGGTGGATGTGATTCGATTGTTACTTTAGATTTAACAATCAATACTTCTTCCAGCTCAAGTTCATCTGAATTTGCTTGTGGAACATTCACATGGGCGGAAAACGGATTGACCTATACAACTTCCGGAGTTTATACAGCTATTATTCCAAACACAGCTGGTTGTGATTCGATCATTACGTTGAACTTAACTATCGGGGGAACTTCCACTTTACAACCGGCGGAAGCTTGCGGAAGCTATACGTGGGCTGCGAATGGCATGACTTACACGACATCAGGAATGTATTTCGACACTTTAACGGATATCAATGGATGTGATTCTATTCAAATCCTCGATTTGATTATTAATCCTGCTTTTGTTGCAACGGCTGCAGATAACGGAGACGCAACTATCACCTCTTCCGTAGGTTTCTCTTACCAGTGGATCAACTGTACATCGAATACTCCGATTGCCGGCGCAACTGCTCAAACTTTTGCCCCAACAGCAAACGGATTCTATTCTGTACTTGTTACCAACGGAACCGGTTGTTCTGATACATCAGACTGTGTTGAAATAGACAATGTAGGATTATCTGATTTGAACTCAGCTTCTATACAGGTATTCCCGAATCCAACTGAAAATGTTGTGACAATTTCAATGTCTGTAAACACTGCGAACTTAACGATTACTGATGCACAGGGTAAAACACTTTATGTTGGACAGATTATCAATGATCAGCAGGTAAATTTAGCTTCTTATGAAGACGGAGTTTATTTCTTGTCTATTGACACTGAAAACGGGAAAGTTTTAAAACGCATCGTTAAAAATTAATACCAAACACTTGGTTAAAGCGGCGGTTATTAGACCGCCGCTTTTGTTTTATATACTTTCCTAGTGTTTTTCCTACAGCAGCACATATGAATGAAAAACAAATAACCCTAATTTAGCCTGGTTATGTCAAAACAAAAATCTTCTTCCGCTAAGCAAGCATCTTCCAAAATACCTGCCTCCAAGCCATTAGTTGATAATTCACGCCAGGTACAACGCAGACTTTTTTGGCTCTTGAGCGTTGCCGCTTTTCTATTGTTCAGTCCCACTATTAAGTATGGGTTCGTATTGGACGATTTAGCTGTAATTGAGAACAATCGATTTGTGCAGCAAGGTTTCGGAGGAATTCCTGATCTGTTTTCTACCTTCTACTGGAAAGGTTTTTGGGATGCCAATGCAGGATTGTATCGCCCTTTATCGATGGTGATGTTTGCAATTGAATGGGCGTTTTCACCCAACAACCCCGGAATACACCATTTCGTAAATGTTCTTTTATATGCGATTACCATAGGAACACTTTTCAAACTGTTGTTAAAAGTGCTTCCGAATTATTCTGTCTGGGTTTCTTTTGCAATTACGCTTATTTTCATGGTTCACCCAAGCCATACCGAAGTAGTTGCCAACATCAAAAGCCGGGATGAAATTCTTTGTTTCCTGTTCTTTATCCTCACTTTTCACAGTTTGCTAAAGGCAAGAGCAGGGAAAAGCATTGATATTGTTAAGGCCGCTCTTTTATTTTTTGCCTGCCTGTTATCCAAAGAAGCAGGGATTATGTACCTGCCAATTCTGGGACTTTACTTCTGGATGGTCAAAAAAGAATCTGTTGGTGTCACCTTCCGTAAATTATTCCCTTTAGTGGTTATTGCAGGTGCCTGGTTGATCTTACATCACCTTGTGATCAATGCAGATCCTGTTCCACCTGCTCAATACACGTATCACGATAATTCACTGGTTGCATGCGAAAATGGTTCTACGATTGCCACAGGCATTGGGATCTTAGGTCATTATATGCTTGAATGTATTGCTCCATTTAACCTAAGCTATGATTATTCCTACAATCAGCTTCCTTGTTTGAGTTTCACTTCTCTTTCCGTGATCTGTACTTTGGTTGTTTTGATTCTGGCTACTCTCATTGTTCTAAGAACGCGTAAATCAAAACCGGAAATTGCCTTCGGCATCCTGTTCTTTCTCATTTCGATTGCTTTCGTAACCAATATTTTCTTTTTGATAGGAATCACTTATGCTAACCGTTTGATTTATGCTCCTTCCTTAGGAATCATCCTTTCCGGAGTTATTGCAATATTTCACTTGTCTAAAACTGAGCAATCCATAAAATGGCAATCAGCAGGAGTTTTGTTTTCTGTGATCGTCGGGGTTATATTCAGCGTTAAAACCATTCAGCGCAATAGAGCCTGGGAATCGAATACCACACTTTTCACGGCAGATGTTCAAAACAGTCCAAACAGTGCACGTGTTCAATTCAATTATGGTGTAATCATGATGGATGCAGCCGGACAGGATTCAACTAACAGGCAAGAGTTACAGCTTGCTGCCTCCAGTTTCAGGAAAGCCGTTTCGATTGACTCCCTGGATGCAGGTTCCTATACAAATTTAGGTGTTGTATACTATCGATTGAAGCAGTTCAAACAGTCTGTTTTCTACAGTCAAAAGGCTATTTCCCTTAATCCGAACGACACGTTACCGTACGGCAATCTGGGAGATGCCTACTTTGCTTTGAAAGCGTATGACAAAGCCGCTGATGCCCTAAAAACAACTATTCAATGGAAAGACGCCACTGCCGCTCACTACAAGCGATACGGTGTTGCAAACTTCAACCTGAAGCGTTACAAGGAAGCAATTACCGGTTTCAAAACAGGGCTTCAAAAATTTCCTGATGATACTGAAATGGCGGCCAACCTCGGAAGTGCCTATGGAGCTGCGGCCGAGTATGCAAACGCTGCAGAAACTTTCGAAGCTATTTATACCAAAGACCCTTCAAATATGAATGCCCTCCGCTTAACCATTATCTCTTATGAACAAGCGGGGAACAAGGAGAAAGTGGCGCAATATGGTCCTTTATTGAAATGAGTTGGCGATGTAGCCTACCTCAGTCATCTCATAAATCGCCTACTGGAATTTCGAGAAAGTTCAAACGTAGCCTGAATGCTTACGCTGAATCCGCCCCAGGCGGAATAGGCGCAGGCTCTCGAAGGCTACTTTTGCCGATTCGCCAAAGCAACTCCGCCAATAATCACCACCATTCCCAGAATTTGTTGCCATTGAATGGTTTCAGCATTCAGGTAACAACCTAAAATGATCGCTACAATCGGTATCAGGTAAGTAACCGAGCTGGCAAAAACCGCAGATTTCCATGCAATAATCCGGTTAAAGAGAATTACGGCTATACATGTACCAACAACGCTCAATATTGCAATATATCCCAAACCGGTATAGCCGTTCACGTTCTTTGTCATTACCGTGAACGCTCCTGAGAAGTACGAAACCGCCAATGCAGGCAAACTAACCAAGGTGAACGCAAGCGCCGTTATTTCAAGCGATCTCAAACTCTGGCATTCGTATTTGATAGTATTCAAACTGGTAGCGTACATTACCGTTGCAAGAACTACTGCACCAATGTGCGGCCAGCTGATCGTTCCGTCTAATACAGACGAACCAACAAGCAAACAAATTCCTGCGAAAGCAATTAGCAAACCATAAACCTGACGTTTGGAAACTGCCTGCTTGAAAACCGTATAGCCAATAATGATGGTAAAGAAGGAAGTAAAACTGTTCAGCATTCCTGTTAAACCTGAACTTAGTTCGGTTTCAGCATAAGTAAACAGAAAGGCCGGGATGAAATTCCCGCATGTTCCAACAATCAATAAGGCAAAGAACAAACGAATTGATTTGATCTTTTTCAGAAGAAAAATCCCGAATGGAAACATCACCAGCCCGGCAATGGTCATCCGTAACGCTCCAACCTGCACATCGGAATAAATGGGTGTACCATCCTCGGTTTGCATTCCACGAAGCATGAGGATGAAAGAACTTCCCCAAACAATGGAAAGCAGTACTAAAAGGAACCAACTAAGAATTGACTTCTTCTCCATTCTCCAGTTCCATTTTTTTTGCTGCAAATCGAAAACGCAGGAAAGTTAACACGGGAAAACCAAGGTAGAAAAGAACAAACATTGCCCAACCAACGGGTTTCAATTCAATCTTAGAAGGTCTCAATCCGTTTTTCACCAGGTCGCTCATGTCCCACCCCATTAAATGACGCAGGGAAACACTTTGTTCCACCTTGAAATGCACCAGGTTTTGGTCGTAACTGCAAATGGCATCTGCTAAAGGAATAGAAACAACAAAACTGACCGCCACAAGGATTACAAACAAAAGTAAACCGGCAAACAGGGGATTCTTCAAGAAGATCTTCATAACACAAATGTAATGATTCAAGTTGGTAATAATTCGTGGTGTCCGGATTACATTTAGACTAACTTTCCCCGCAGATGCGCAGATGGTATGGCGCCTACATCTCGACTACGCTCGATAACTACCAGTCGCCATTTACTTACCGCGAGGCTGGTAAGCGAGCTTTTTATCTGCGCATCTGCGGGAAAGAAACACGCAAGAATCAGTGAAAATCCTATTTTTGAACATGCGAATTGCCTATTTGTTGGGAACGGAAAGCTGGGGTGGATTGGAAATGAATCAACTCAAAAATGCATTGTGGATGCATGAGCGCGGACATTTTGTAAAAGTTTATTGTTTGGACAACGGCAAAGCCAAGGACTTTTGTTCTTCCAATAATATTCCATTCCGGGTAATTGAAAAACACAAAAAGTACTACGACTGGAAAGCAGCCAGAACATTAAAGAATCATTTCCTGGAAGATGAAATTGAGCACGTTATCATTCGCGATGTGCGAGATATGAGCGTTTCTGCAGCCGCAAAATCATTCTCAAAAAATGCGTTTAGATTGCACTATTTCATGGAAATGCAATTGGGTGTTGACAAGCGAAATATTTTCCATACAAATCGTTTCAGGAAATTTGATACCTGGAGTTGTCCGCTACATTGGCTGGAAGAACAGGTAAAAGTCAAAACAAAAATGAAGAAGGAAAATATTGTTCAAATCCCTTCTCCGCTGGACACCAAGATCTTCAAAAATGCTCCGGAAAAGAACGAGGCTAGAAAAATCCTTGGTTTACCCGAAAGCGAAATTCTCATAGGTTTAGCCGGACGTTTCGATCCGCAAAAGGGCCAGTTGATGTTATTGGAAGCATTTTCGAAACTGGAAGCTAAAAATGTTTCTTTGGTTTTTATCGGCCAGGCTACCATGAACGAAGGAAACGAATATGTTCAGCAAATTGAGCAATTCATTCGCGAACATAAAATTGAATCGAAAGTTCACCTTCTTCCTTTCAGAAACGATACGGAAACCTTCTATTCGGCGATTGATGCTTTTGTAATGGGTAGCAAGTGCGAAACTGTTGGAATGGTAACTTTGGAAGCTATGGCAACAGGAACTATCGTGATTGGAAGTAACGCCGGGGGAACGAAAGAAATCTTGCAAAACGGAAAACTTGGCTACTTGTTCGAACCTGAAAATGCCGATTCGTTAAGAAAAGCCATCATCGATTTTCTGGATCGCGGTTATTTCATTCCAAAAGAGGAAATTCAAAATGGCGTTGCCGCTTTTGACAAGGAAACAGTCCTTGACCAGGTAGAAAAACGATTGGAGGAAAAAAAATAGCCTTCTATTGGTTGCCTTCGAGAGCCTGCGCCTATTCCGCCTGGGGCGGATTCAGCGTAAGCATTCAGTCAACCAAGAATACAATGTAGCCTGAGGTTCTCGAAGGGCTACATTATTATTTAGGGCATTCCCCCTTCACATACTTCGTAATGCCATGGCACTCTGCCTGACAGGCATTGCTGTATGTTTTTTGATTACAGCCACAAACGGGATCATACTCCATTGTGCAAATGCAATCCTCATTCACTTTTTCAGTGCAATCACTTTTCTTGCACGTAGTTGCTGTTGAAAGCATTATAAACAGTGAAACAGCTAATGTTTTCATGATCGAATGTTTTAGTGATTCTTAAACTTCTCGGAAAAAAAGACCTTATCTCTGTTGAGTTTATCTTCCAGCGCATTTCTAAACGAAGAGAAATCGTTTTTATCGATTGCGTTTACAGGGAAAAACAACTGCAGGTCCTCGATGTATTCGAAGTACACGGTTTGCTGATGGAGTTCAACCCTTCTCAAACCGGAAAAATAGAGCACATTTACCTCACGGTCGGCAACAACAAGTGCTTTATCGGAAATTCCTATTCTGTACCAGTTATTTGCTACAAAAATGAAAATCATTTGTTCAGCAAAGATCAATGCATAAACGATTTGTAAAGGCCAGGATTTATCCGTTAGTCTATAACAAACCAATGCAAAACCAAGTGCCACCAGGGCTTCAATAATGAAGAACAGCCGGATCTGTTTTTTACGTTCTGCTCCAATTGGGGCGCTCCAGTAAAAACGTTCGGGTTTGCGAAGCATTCCAACACCAACCCAACGATGAACCGCTCTTCTTCCCGCAATTAACAGGAGAAAGAATGCAAAACCAAGAAAAATGTATTCCATTACCTGGTTCTCCAATGCCTCGGTTTCCAGACGAAGGATCGGTAAGCCGAATCCGACATAAATGGTCATGAACATTGCCGGGAACGAGATCACCAGCAATAAGATATTTACGGAACGATTCATTAAACCAGTTGCTTCAGCTTATTCTTCAACTCAACGATACGGTCTCTTGAAGCCTGGATCTTTCCTTCCACTTCTTTACGAAGCGAATCTGCACCTTTCGACTTAGCAAAGAAACCAAGATTGTTTTCCAGCTGACGGATATCATTTTCCATTCTTGTGATCTTCTCACGAATATCGATACGTTCACGTTGCAACGCTTTATCCGCATTCGGGCTAGCCTTAAGCGTGTCCAACTTTGCCTGGAACATCACTCTTTCCTGCTCGGCACCTTCCAGTTTCAAACGCTTGTAATGTTCATCCAGTGCCTCACGATATGCATTATAAATCGTGTCTTTATCCTTCATCGGAACTTTTCCAAGAGCGGTAAACTCTGCTGCATAATTCCGAAGAACAGCCAGTGCTTCTTTCTTGTCTTCAGGAAGCGGGGTATTTTTGATTTTATCGATCAACTCCCGTTTCGCAACTAAATTCCCGGCCAAGGCCTCGTCCTGTGCAGCGTAAAAAGATGATTTTGCATTGAAGAAATGATCACACGCCCCACGGAATTCCTTCCACAATTTCTGTTCGTTGCGCTGACCAGCATTTCCCAGGCTTTTCCAGACATTCTGGATCTTAACGATCTCAGCACTTGTCTCTTTCCATTCCTGGCTTTCTTTCAACTCGTTCAGTTTCTCGATCAACTCTTGCTTCTTCGCCGCAATTTGATCAAAACCACCTTTCAATGTATCGAAGAAAGATTTCTTTTTCGTAAAGAACTCATCACAAGAAGCACGGAATTCCTTCCAAACTTCTTCGTTTTCCTTACGTGGCCCAAAACCAATTTTCTTCCAGGATTCCTGCAATTCCAGTAATTTCTTCGTTGCACCCTCCCACTCTTTTGTGGAAGAAACCTGAAGGTCTTTTACCAATTCCTTTGCTTTTTCCGCAAGGGCTCTCTTCTTCTCAAGATTTTCGGTTAACTCACCGCGTTTTTCCTCATAGAATCCGTGAATACGCGTATAAGTAGCGCGAACAGCATCCCAATAGGCATTCTTGAGGTTTTCCCACTCTTCATTACGAACAGGGCCAATTTCATCCCATTCATTTTGAAGTGCTTTTAACGCATGCTCAACATCCTTGATTTGTTCCAGAGAAACCAACTGCTGAATACGCTGAATAACGTCAAGCTTCAACTGCTCATTACGGTGTAAGTCGTGCTCGCGCAATTCGCGGTAAATTTTGATATGGTAGAAGAAAGTTTCCAGCAAACGGGAATATTCGGATTGAATTTCCTGGCGTTTATCGCGAGTAATATCACCAACTTCTTTCCATTGTTCATGGATTTCTTTGTATGCCGCAAGTGCAGCACCAATATTCTCCTCCTTTTCAACTACTTCTCTTAGTCGCGCTATTAAACTTTTCTTACGGCGTAGGTTCACTTCTTCCGCATCCTGTTTCACGCGTTGTTGCGCTACACGTTTCTCCCTGTACTCACCAAGGACTGCGTAAAATGCATTACGAACTTCATCCACAGGTTTTTCCATAGGTTCTTCACCTTTTTCCTGTGCATCAAGCTGAGCTATCTGGAATTTTCGATCTTCTTCCAATAAAAGATCTTCCATTTGTGTGCGCAATTCCGCGATCTCGCGTGCAACGGCCAACGCATCTTCCTGCGCTGCCAATGCTCGTAGTTGTTCTAATAGAGCCGACTTATCCATGTTCTTTATTTTATTGTTCAACCGGTCGAAAAGTTCAAAAAGTTCAATTTATGCCTGAACTACTTTGAACATTTAAACGTTTTGAACATTTTCCTCTTTTTTACCCGATAACAGGGTTCATTTCATAATTTGTCAATGCAACCAGTTGTTCAATACGTGCATCAACATCTTCTTTTGTGATCTCAAGCAAACGCTGAGTTCCGAATTTCTCCACACAGAAAGATGCCAAAGCCGAACCTGCAATAATTGCACGTTTCATGTTTTCAAACGAAATATCGTCACTTGCAGCCAAATATCCAATAAATCCGCCGGCAAAAGTATCTCCTGCTCCTGTAGGATCGAAAACAACTTCCAATGGCAAGGCCGGAGCGAAGAATACTTTATCGTCCTGGAACAACAATGCACCGTGCTCACCTTTCTTGATGATCAACGTTTTCGGTCCCATTGCGCGAATCACTTTTGAAGCTGTCATTAACGAATATTCTCCGGAAAGCTGGCGAGCTTCTTCATCGTTTACGATAAGCACATCAATCAATTTCAATGTTTGCTTCAAATCGTCAAGCGCGATATCCATCCAGAAATTCATGGTATCCATTGCAATCAACTTCGGACGTGTAGTCAAACGCTCGATCACCAAACGCTGAACTGCCGGAGCAAGGTTTCCAAGCATCAGGTATTCTGCACCCTGGTAACTCTCTGGAATGACAGGATCGAATGTTTCCAACACGTTCAGTTCCGTAACTAAAGTATCACGACTGTTCATGTCGTTGTGGTAACGTCCCGACCAAAAGAAGGTCTTTTCACCCTTTTTGATCTGCAAACCTTCTTGCTTTACTCCACGTGCAGCAAGCGTATCCAGTGTTTCCTGCGGAAAATCTTCACCAACTACAGATACGATGCGTTGATCTTTTACAAAGTTTGATGCTGAAAGAGCGATGAAAGTTCCTGCTCCACCAACAATTTTATCGGTTTTCCCGAAAGGTGTTTCAATGGCATCGAATGCTACGCTACCTACCGTTACTAGACTCATAATTTCTTAATATGGTACAAAAGTAGTTAATAGTGAATAGAAAGCAGAAAACAGAGAACAGGAAATGTTAGAATAATTAGAACAAACTACTTCCTGGTCTCCATTCTCTGTTCACTATTCACTAAATTTGCAGCATGGATTACGCACTCGAATTACGCTACCAACATCTGATAAGAGAACTTACAAAGACCTTCGGTGAAGGAATTGATTTACAGGTGCTCTTGTTTTTGATTGGTGTTGAGGAGTTGGGAAAAGGGTTCCAGAATTTCAAGAAGAACGAGAAGACGGATCTGATGCACATTGCTATCTGTACTTTACTTGAACCTTACGGATACTACGAATTCATCGGCAAGGACAAAGACGAATGGCCCCATTTCGAACTGAAGAAAGAACTCCCTTCTTTGAATGATGAAGAACAGCAGGCTTTTATGAAAGAAGCAATAGTTGAGTATTTCGAGCATCACGGGTATTCTACAGCTCACTTGCAGCCATAGCTGCTGCGCGACTACAAAGGCACAAAGAACGCGAAGACGTATACCCGGTTCTTTGAAGGATGGGACACAGATAAACAGTAATTTGCTTGCTGTGTTATTCCATCACTTACCAATTTTTATTAATCCAATTCATTTCTTCCGTGGACTTCCGTGGACCTCTCCCGAAGAGTCGGGACAAGTTGTGGGAATATGCTATATTTGTTACTCTTAAAAAAAGAATAAATGGATTTCTGGGTACGCGCCGCACAACTGTTATTATCACTTTCAATTCTTATCGTTCTTCACGAATTCGGGCATTTTATTGCTGCCAGGGTTTTCAAAACACGAGTAGAGAAGTTTTATCTTTTCTTCGACTGGAAGTTCTCATTACTAAAAAAGAAGATCGGTGATACCGAATGGGGAATTGGCTGGATTCCGCTTGGGGGTTACGTAAAGATCTCCGGAATGGTTGATGAATCAATGGATACGGAGCAATTGTCAAAACCTGCAGAACCGTGGGAATTCCGTTCAAAACCGGCGTGGCAACGTTTGATCATTATGCTTGGTG
>Ga0307408_100002958_pt1 | contig 11775 bp, 8 predicted proteins | sample 322Cmetagenome_FD_202116 | JGI IMG/M metagenome (GOLD analysis project Ga0307408, IMG submission 202116) | Maize rhizosphere microbial communities from greenhouse at UC Davis, California, United States - 322HYB-C-3 | ecosystem: Host-associated > Plants > Roots > Rhizosphere > Soil | place: USA... | reverse complement strand
TGGCTGGACACTGGTACGCACGAGAGCCTGCTGGAGGCGGGGCAGTTCATCGCAACGCTCGAGCACAGGCAGGGGCTGAAGATCGCGTGCCCCGAAGAGATTGCATGGCGCAATGGTTTTATCGGCCGGGAGCAATTGGCAAAGTTGGCAAAGCCGCTGGAGAAGAGCGGTTATGGCAAGTATCTGAATCACCTGCTGAAAGAAGAGGTGCGCTCGTGAAGGCAATCCCTACTGCAATTCCGGAAGTATTGATCATCGAACCGAAGGTGTTCGGCGATGCACGCGGCTTCTTCTACGAGAGCTTCAATGGCAAGGCGTTCGATGAGGCTGTTGGGCGGCACATTGAATTTGTGCAGGATAATCACTCGCGCTCGGCCAAGGGGGTGTTGCGCGGCCTGCACTACCAGATTCAGCAGCCGCAGGGAAAGCTTGTGCGCGTGGTGCGGGGCGCAGTGTTCGATGTGGCGGTAGACATTCGCAAATCGTCGCCGAACTTCGGTAAATGGGTGGGAGTCGAACTCAGCGAGGATAACCACAGGCAGCTATGGGTGCCTGAAGGGTTCGCGCACGGCTTTTTGGTTTTGAGTGAGACGGCGGAGTTTCTGTACAAGACTACTGACTACTATGCGCCCACTCATGAACGCTCAATCAAGTGGGACGACATTGATTTGGGAATCGTGTGGCCGACCATCGGCATGGTCCCGCAGCTGTCGGGCAAAGACCAAGCTGGCACAAGCTTTGGCAAAGCCGAGGTATTCAGCTGATCGAGTTTGCTGCCGCGGTGGCCTTGGCGGCGCTCAGCATTCGCGCAAGTGTTTCCTCCAGTTTCGGTTCTTTCAGCGATGCATGCTGTTTGGCGAGCAATGTTTGGAGTTTGTTAGGGTTGCCGCAGAGTCGATGCACTTCATTCGTCCTGACGAAGGCCGGATTCACTTCGATGCGAGGATTGTGCAAGGTCATTCGGGCAAATGTGTCGATAACTTGCCTTAGCGCATGCGGTCGCCCTGAGCAGATGTTGTATGTCTCGCCTGGCTCTCCGTGAGCGAGCAGCAGCAAGTAGGCGTCGCAAACCGTTTGCACATCGTTGAACTCGCGTTCTACATCAAGATTGCCAAGCGCGATCGATGGCGCACGGCGGGCAAAGTGCAAAGCCAGCTTGGGGATCAGGAAATTTGGGTCCTGACCGGGACCGGTGTAGTTGAATGGACGGGTGATCACCAGATCCAACCTATCGCTGTACGTTTTCGCCATGTACTCCATGGCCAGCTTGCTCATCCCATAGTGATTGACCGGCGCCGGTGCTTGGAGCTCATCGATGGGGGACTGGGCGGTGTTCCCGTAGATGTTGGCGCTACTGGCCAGAAGAACGCGTTGAGGTCGAAGGGGCAGCAGCACCAGGGCATCCAGGAGGTTGGTGGTTCCGACCACGTTGACGGCGTAGAACGCCACGTCGTTGGCGTGCCCCGCGAAGCTGATGCCCGCCAAATGCACCACGGCTTCGGGGGCGACCTTCAAAACCTCATTGCGCACTGCTTCGTTGTCGGTGAGATCCGATTGAAGCTCATGGATCGCGTGCCCGACTGAAATAGCGCGCTCGGCAAATAATCGGCCGGTGAAGCCCTTGGCACCGGTGAGCAGGACCCTCAAAATGAAAAGCCCTGCGTATTGCGCCGGATGTCGGCCTCCACCATCATTTGGCATAGCCCTTCCAGTGTGGTCGTGGGCTCCCACCCAAGCTTGGCCTTGGCTTTGGCAGGACTACCGATCAGCAACTCCACTTCAGCGGGGCGATAGAATTTTGGATTGATGCGCATCACGGTCTTGCCAGTAGCAGTATCGACGGCCGATTCTGCCTCGTTGGCACCTTTGAATTCGACGGCAACGCCAGCAGCCTTGAACGCCATGCTGACGAAATCGCGTACCGTTTCCGTGCGATTGGTGGCAAGCACATAGGTATCCGGCTCGTCGACTTGCAACATGCGCCACATACCCTCGACGTACTCCTTGGCAAAGCCCCAATCGCGTTTGGCATCAAGATTTCCTAGCTCTAGCACATCAAGCTTGCCAAGCTTGATCTTCGCCACGCTATCTGTGATCTTACGGGTCACGAACTCGCGGCCGCGCAGCGGGCTTTCGTGATTGAAGAGGATGCCGCTACAGCCGAAGATGTCATAGCTCTCTCGATAGTTGATGGTCATCCAGTGGGCGAACAGTTTCGCTACACCATAGGGACTGCGGGGATAGAAGGGCGTATCTTCAACTTGGGGAATGGCCTGCACCTTGCCAAACATCTCCGAGGTAGAGGCTTGATAGAAGCGAATCTTCGGATTAGTGAGACGAATCGCTTCAAGTAGGTGCAAGGCGCCCACGGCAGTGATCTGGGCTGTGGCGGCGGGTTGGTTAAAACTCACGCCAACGAAGCTTTGCGCAGCCAGGTTGTAGACCTCGTCCGGCTCTGCTTCCTTGATGAGCGTAAGCGAGCTGCCTAGATCGGTCAGATCGTATTCAATCAGGTGCAGATCGGGATTGCCTTGGATGCCGAGTTCCTCGATGCGCCAGAAGTTGACGGAGCTGGTCCGGCGATAGGTTCCATAGACGATGTAGCCCTTGCTGAGCAGCAGCTCAGCCAAGTAGGCGCCATCTTGGCCGGTAATGCCTGTAACTACTGCTCGCTTTTTCATCGGAACTCCTTCTAGTACTGATCGATAGCGAAGGGGGTTTCACCCTTGCGCAAAACCATCGATTTTGCCCGAAAACGGATGCTGCACGTCTGGCCGCATAGGAAGGGGCGGCGTTCGCGCCTATAAAATGAATCGGCAACCTCCTCTCGCTTTGCGGGCTGATCGGCGCCATATTTGCGCCCTTGCAGAAGTGCCGGTTATTGCCGTGCCGCGAATGCCGAGCCCGGCAGCGCACGCACCCCCTCCCAACTATCTATGCCATTTGTCTCTTACGCCCAGAACTTCGAAGACGTCATGTTGTGGCGTGCTCTCGGTCATGTGGAGCACGGCTTCTACATTGATGTGGGCGCGCAGTCGGCAGACTTGGATTCGGTCACTCGTGCGTTCAGCGAAAGGGGGTGGCGCGGCATCAACATAGAGCCGCATCCGTTCTACTTTGCACAGTTGTTGGAACGTCGTCCTCTTGACGTTAATCTTTGTACTGCTGTGGGCAGTAGCGTCGGCACGCTGACCATGAATTTTGTCGAGACGACCGGGTTGTCGACTGCAAACGATCAAATAGCGGAAGGACACGCGGCCGCCGGTTATGCATTGAAACGGTCAGAGGTAAGTCTGACCACGCTTGCCAATCTCTGGGACGAACATGTTCCGCCTCACCAAGCGGTCCATTTCCTCAAGGTGGACGTCGAAGGGTTCGAGGCAGCAGTGCTGGCGGGAAACGATTGGATTAAGAAGCGTCCTTGGGTCGTCGTCGTGGAGGCGACGCTTCCCAATTCTCGAGTAGAGAGTCACCGCGAGTGGGAGGGCGCGCTCTTGAGTGCTGGCTACATGCACGTTTATTCGGACGGCCTGAATCGGTTCTATATCGCTGAAGAGCGCCAAGAAATACGCAGTTCATTCAAATATCCTCCGAATGTTTTTGATGACTTCGTGGCAGCGCAGTTTTTTGAGGCGCAGCGGCATGCCGCACTGGCCAAGGCAGAATTGGAAGAAAAGCAGGCGCGGGTTGCTTCCGTTGAAAGGGAGCTGGTTGAGGAGAGGGCGCGAGTTGCCGTCGCCGAGAACGCAGCGGCCGAATTGCAGGCACGCGCTGCGTTGGCCGAAAGTGAATTGGCGAAGGAGCGTGCGCGGGTTGCCTTTGCCGAGAGGGCATTGATCGAATCTCGCCAGCGGATCGAATTGGCGGAGACGAGCGCGATCGAGGCACGAGCGCGCGGCCGGCGAATGCGATTGGAAATAGGCGGGTTGCGTCGAGAAGTCAGCGCTCGTGACGCGCTAATTGCCGACGCAAACCAACGAACCGAGGCCTGGGCCGCACAATACCGTGCCGTACTGGCATCCAGCTCCTGGCGCATCACCGCGCCTTTACGGAAAATCGCCTCGGCGGTTCCTAGCTCTGCTTTGCGCGCCGCGCGCCGCGCGGCAAAGGCTTCGTGGTGGGCTGTCACACCTTGGCGTCTGCCGGCGCGTCTGCGTTTTCTTCGCGAGCGAAGCGCAGGTTCCTTGCGCATCCAAAGCAAGCTGAATGTCAGCGCGACACTGGATTTGACCAGTGATCAAGACCTGTTGGAAGCGTGTGAGCTCGCGCCCGATGAAGTGTTCTGGCCCGCGCAGTCTTCACAAACCATCGTTGACAAGTGGTCGGCTGCAAGATTTTGCATCGATACGTTGCGCGTCAAGGCCGATGTACGCGCACGGTTCCCAGAAGCGCTCTCTGATCCTTCTCACAGTGGCTTCGCCCTTTGGTTGATCGAAGACTACGGCAGTCAATTGAATCTGTCCGAGCGTGCGAAGCAGGAACTCCGCAGTTTGTTGCGCGAAGATCTCGCGGCATCAGCACGGCAGTTTTTTCTGTTTCGTGCAGACGTCAGAGTGCGCCTTCCGCATGGCTTGACACCTTGTGGGCAGCGGGAGCTATTTCGTTGGTTCATGCGCGAGGGGGGGCGCGAGCTTGGCTTGAGGGTCGAGGAGATTCTCTGGCTATTTATGCAAGCCGCCGAAAACCCGTCGCTGGAACTGGTGCGAGCATTTCTGTTTACGCCCGAATGGCAAAAGCTGCATCCGGACGGACTCACGGTGTTCGGGCGCACGGCGTTCTCCGCATGGTTCTCCGCAAACTACGGAGTAGCAGTGGCACCTGGAAGCTGGCTGGAGCCCTCTACATGGCCGGTGAGCATCTCCCCGGCTCGCCAATTGCGTGAGGCTTACTACGCGAGGGACGAATGGCAGCGAATGCACCCGGGCGCATTCGCAAGCACCTCCGCAGCTTTCTCTTTGATTGCATGGCTGCAGTCGGGGCATGCTTCGTTGACCGAAGAAGCCCGTCTATGGTGTGCTGGGCTCGATAGCCGGAAGGTCGCTGAGGAGCTGGCTTTTCCTGGTGTAAATTTGATCGGTCATTTTTGCTGCCCGTCTGGCGTGCGAGTGTCGGCTGAAGCGTTGGTTGAAGGGATGACCGGCCTTGGCATTCAAACCTCGCTGCGCGATCTAAGGACGGATATCAAGGACGAGCCGAATCACATCCGTTTTCAAGGGCTGGAAGATTTCGACGTAACTATCGTTCACACGCAGCCAGAGCCTTTTTTTAGTGAAGCGTATGCACGCAGTGATCTGCATGAGCGCACACCTCGAACATATCGGATCGCCTATTGGTATTGGGAGTTCGATTCGGTACCAGAGAGTTGGATCAACTACGCAGCGAACGTCGATGAGGTCTGGGCCGCCACGGAGTTCGTAGCCAAAGGCCTGCGCGACCGATTGTCGATACCTGTAAAGACCTTGTTTCCTGGTGTACGGCTCGGCCCCTACGAACGTCGGGATCGCGAGTACTTCGGAATCCGGGACAACGCGTTTGTGTTCCTGTTCAATTTCCACATGAACAGTGTTATGGAACGCAAAAATCCATTGGGACTCATCCGCGCGTTCAAGCTTGCCTTCCGACCAGACGAGCCGGTATGCCTCGTGTTGAAGACGATGTTCGGACATCATCATCCGGCACAGATGGACGCACTGCGCGCAGCCGCGCACGGGTGCAACGTGCAGATAATCGATGAGGTGTACGACGCGGACGAAGTGTTGTCGCTTACGGATGTTTGCGATGCTTACGTATCGCTGCATCGAAGCGAGGGGCTGGGTCTCACCATGGCGGAGGCAATGCTGATGGGCAAGCCCGTCATCGCGACCAACTATTCGGGCAATGTCGACTTCATGACCCCTTCGAACAGCGTGCTTGTTCCCTTTGAACTCGTCAAACTTGGACGGCAGCTGCCTCCTTATGACGCTGATCTGATGTGGGCAGAACCATCGATCGAACACGCAGCAGCGTCGATGCGGCGGGTTGTCGACGAACCCGCCTGGGCTCGCGAACTCGGCGCAAGGGCAAAAGTAAGCGCGGAAATAGAGCTGTCCGTGGATGCCGCTGCCAGAAAGGTTGCACAACGATTGGCGGAAATTAAAGGCGCGGCGAATCTTCGTTCCTGATGAGCGACATTAAAGAGCAGGCAGGGAGCCTGCTCGAGTTGGTAGCGGGGCTCGGCCCTGCTGCTGCTTTATTCGAAACAAACTTGAATCTTGACAATGAATGAGCAGAAGCCACGTCTGGCACTTGATATGTATGTGCTGACCCAACGGGTAGAAACCGGGGTGTTTCGTGTCTGTGATGAGTTGTTTCCTTTGCTCGCTCGGTCGCCTAAGTTCGATACGAAGCTTTTCTATAGGCCGGGAGGCGAAGAGGCAAGTGCTATTAAGGACGAGTTGGATAAACGCATGCTGGCACAGCGGCATGCGGCACCCGAGAGCGAGCCTTCGCGGGATGCCGATATCTTCCTATCTCCATTCGGTGTCGCGCCCCTAAACTGGTTGTCAGACCAACGCCTATTGCATGCTCACATCATCTATGACCTCATCGCCATAAATCGGCCCGACTTCTTCTCGCTGGAAGCGGCGGCGGAGGTTCGAAATATTGTGGATAGCTTGGACGAGCACACAGTCATCTTCGCCATTTCAGAGTTCACAAAAAAAGACCTATTGGCCTGCAGGCCGGACTTGAGTCCACGACAGATCAGTGTTATTCCGCTTGCAGCCGGTTCGTCCTTCACGCCTTGCAGTGACGTCGACCGGAAGGTCGCAGTACGTGCGAAGTATGGAGTGCCTCCGCAGGTTCCATATGTCCTCAGCCTGGCCACGCTGGAGATACGAAAAAACCTCGATCAGGTTGTCAACGCGTTCGTGCTGTATTTGGAGCAGGCGGAATCGAGCCCAATGCACCTCGTGCTTGCTGGCATGTCCGGTTGGAAGCTTGAGCAGTTGCAAAGCGCATTGGAGGCTGCCGGCCGCTGGCGGCATCGAATCATTCTGACCGGTTTTGTCGAAGACGACGATTTGTCGGCACTTTACAGCGACGCCTTGTGCTTCATCTATCTGTCCCGCTACGAGGGCTTTGGCCTTCCTCCATTGGAAGCCATGGCGTGCGGCACGCCAGTTGTTTGTGCGAACAACTCGTCACTTCCAGAGGTGGTGGGTGAAGCGGGATTGCTATTGGACGTCGATGACGTGCAGGCGGTGGCGGACACAATACAGAAAATTTTCAAGTCAGAGGCCTTACGGAAAGAGCTTTCATGCGCAGGCATAGAGAGAGCTCGACTATTCAGTTGGGAGCGCTGCGCTGAGATCGTTGCGCAGACGCTCAGCGCGGCCTATGCTCGTCACGCAGAGCGTCCCACGAGTCGTCGGCAGCGGCCGGTCGCGCCTGGCGCGTTAGCCACGAGGTATGCTCGCGCCGACGGTATTGTTCAGGCCAACTTCCTCGACTATCAAAACGGCAGCCACGGCCCGCACTTTCCTCGACGCAAGGCGGCGCATCCTAAAGCACTTGGCAGCCACGACTGGCCCTGTTGGAGCGACGCTCTTCCTTTGCAGGAGTCCAGATTGGAGGAAGGTGGGCTGCGAACGCGGGGGCGGTATAAGAGCGGAACGGCAGCCTTGCCGCTAGTGACGTATATCACTGTGGTGCGGAACAATGTCGCCACCTTGTCGCGCACGATCGAGAGTGTTCAGAGCCAAACGTATCCCAATGTAGAGCACGTGGTGCTGGACGGCGCCTCCAACGACGGGACCTTGGATCTAATCCGCCGGTACGCCGACAAGATTGACTACTACGTTTCTGAGCCTGACAAAGGGCTGTACCATGCCGTCAACAAGGCGATACCTCTTGCAAGAGGTCAGCTGATCTGCATTCTCAATTCAGATGACTGGTTGACGCCGGAGGCAGCCGAGATTGCTGTCCATCGCATGGGGGATTGCACAGGATCCGCCATCCTGCTGACAGCTGCGAATGTAGTTCAAGAGCACAAAGTGGTCCAAGAGTGGTATCCGGCGTTCGTCCATCCTGGCTGCTACTTCATGTGTGCAAATGACTGCCACAACGGCATTTATGCGACGCGGGCCGCCTACGAAAACTCTGGTCCGTACGACGACACGTACAAGATAGTGGCAGACTTCAAGTGGATCATGACGTGTCTGGAGGCCGACGTGACCTTCGTGTATACGCGAGAAGTAACGGTTAATTATTCGCTTGGGGGTACCTCTGGTGACGTGCGACAGCACAGCATCGAATGCATGAGAGTAGTGGGTGAGCGCTTTTCGTCTTTGACGCCCACCGATATCACGGGTCTATATCATTGCTTCTTTCTCTTTGCTGGAGCGGCAAATCTGTTAGCCTCGCCGATGAATAGGACTGAGTTCTTGCGAGATGTGTATGCAAGACAGTCGGCGGATTCTGATTTCCTTCTTGCGCTGGGCTGGGCATCCATAGAGAAGCTCTGCCATCCTGCCGATGCTGAACCTGTCGCGGCTTCGGCGGTTGAGCAAAAAATTCCTTCCATCAAATGGTTGACCAAAGAGGTGGTCAAGAGGTATTTGGGTAGGCACCCTGGCGTGTATGCAGTCGCCCAACACCTTTACTCAACCATGGCAAAGAGATAATCGTGGCAAGAATTGCATATCTTGACCACTCGTTTCATCGGACGACCAAATCAACGACTTTCTTGCCGGAAATTTTGATTCGCCATGGCCATAGCGTCGACTTCTTCTGGGACGATGCGTGGAAGGGCGGAGCCCCGGTCCCATGGGCTGATGTTGGATCGCATGATGTTGTGATCATGTTTCAATCCTATTGCTCTCCAGAAGGAACGTACTTCCGGCAGTTGCATCCGAATGTCGTCTACATTCCCATGCTCGATCAATTTGGGATATGGCAGGGGCCGGTCTTTAACCTATCTGCGTTCTGGGAGCCGTTCCAGGGATCCAAGGTCCTGAATTTTTCCAATGCGGTGCACTGCATGACGACGGGGTTTGGCATTGCGAGCTACTTTGCCCGCTACTATCAGCCGATCCAGACGACACCGAGACCACCTCAACAGGGCCTGCATGGTTTTTTTTGGCTGCGCCGCGAGCTGCAGTTGCCTTGGCGCGTGATTCGCAAGCTACTTGAAAAAACCAGATTCGACAGCCTTCATATTCATCTGGCGACCGATCCGGGCACTCCCCCTCCTGAATTACCTTCTGCTGACGATGTTGCGTGGCATCGGATCACAACTTCAGTATGGTTTGAAAACAAGATCGAACTCAACGGTCTAATGGAGCGCGCAAATGTTTTTTTTGCTCCTCGGCTGGAAGAGGGTATCGGTCAATCTTTTCTTGAAGCGATGTGTCGCGGTCAGTGTGTTGTGGCACCCAACCAAGGGACTATGAACGAATACATTATTCCGGGTGTCAACGGGCTGCTGTATGACCACCACAATCCACAGCCCCTGGATTTTTCCAACGCACAAAAACTCGGAACTGAAGCTCGAAGCGGGGCCTCGGCGGGTCGCCTTCTCTGGGAGCAAGGCGAGGCAGATCTTGTACGTTTCATTTTGACGCCTAGCGAAGCACTTTATGCCGGGAAATACCGGCACGCTTTTGTCGGCGAAGCGAGGCAGCCAGATACTGCGCCATCCATAGAGGCGAGCGAAGCGAAGTTGACAACCCTGTCGATGGCGCGCCTGCGCCGTTTGGCGCAGCGTCACACGATCTTCAGGTCGACGAGATTTCTCTGGCACCCGATGGTTAGATTACTCCGCCATATCATCGGGCGCTAGCGAGGCAGCACACTTGCCGCCTCCACCCGCGAAACTAGGAAGCACCATGTCGCAAATGAAGAAAATATTTATCGCCGGGCATCGCGGCCTTGTAGGTTCCGCCACCCTCAAGGCGCTGGAGAAGCATGCCGGGCGCTATCAGGTACTGGTCCGGACGCGTGCAGAACTAGACCTTGAGAATCGTGAGGCAACGCGAGCGTTTTTTCTACAGCACCGACCTGATTACGTTGTCATGAGCGCTGCCAAGGTTGGCGGCATTCTTGCGAACTCGAATTTCCCCGTTGACTTCCTTCACAACAACTTGCGCATCCAACTCAATGTCTTCGATGCGGCTCATGAGGCGGGCGTTGATCGGATGCTCTTTCTCGGCTCCTCATGCATCTATCCCCGTGACTGTCCGCAGCCTATCAAAGAGGAGTACCTGCTGACTGGCCCCTTGGAGGCAACCAATCGGCCATATGCGCTCGCGAAGATCGCCGGAGTCGAGTCCTGCTGGGCCTTCAATCGCCAGTACGGCACGCGTTATCTTGCCGTTATGCCGACGAACATGTACGGTCCTGGCGACAACTACCATCCTGAGCATTCCCACGTACTGCCGGCGCTGATTCGCCGTTTTCATGAAGCCAAAATCAAGGGCGATCCTGCAGTCGTTGTCTGGGGCTCTGGCACGCCGCGCAGGGAGTTCATGTATTCATCGGATTTAGGCGAGGCAATCCTGTTTCTCCTTGACCTTCCCGAGGACCGTTTCACAGAACTCACTAGTCCCGAGGTTACGCCACTGATCAACATCGGTGTCGGAGAAGACGTGACTATCCGCGAGGTTGCTGAATTGGTGAAGGCTGCAGTCGGCTATGGCGGCGAACTCAAGCTCGACAGCACCAAGCCCGACGGGACCCCGCGCAAGCTGTTGGATGTTGGGCGTCTTGCGGCGCTCGGATGGAAAGCTCGCACCCCGCTTGTTACTGGCCTTGAGGAGGCGTATCGGGACTTTCTCGGACGCCATGGCTGAACATTCGCTGACGCGTTTTGCGAGGCGTATCGCGAAGGGCGCGTGGTGGCTTGCAACGCCATGGCAGATCGGAAGGCGGTTGGAGTTTTTGCGTCAGCGTTCGTTGGGGCAGGAGCGCGCATTCGAGCTCGAGCTTCTGGTTGACGCTGAGCGGGAGCGGCTCGAACTGCGTAGGCGCGAGATGCTGGTGCCCGCGGCAGCGCCATTCAACCTGTTTGACGATGATGAGGTCTGCGAGGTGTCTGGCCTGTCGCGGGATGATGTCTTATGGCCCGCCATACTGCCCGCAGACGTGTCGGACCGGTGGTCCGCCGCGCGGTTTTTGATTGATCTCTGGCGCACGCGGCCCGATCTGCGCGCAAGCTTCCCGCTGGCATTTGAGCGCGGACAGCACGACGAACTGGCGAGGTGGCTGCGGGACGGAGGGGCGGCCGAGTTGGGTTTGGGCGATTCGGCCTTGTCATTGTTGCTTGCCGTTCTGAGTGCCAATTTGGCCGATTCCGCTCGACAGGCGTTTCTTTCGAACCTGACACTGTCCTCAACGTTGCCGCACGGCCTGACACCAGCTGGCATGTCGTATCTTTTTCGCTGGCTCATGCGTTATGGAGCGCATGGGACTGACTTGCGCCGCGAAGAGCTCTGGTGGCTTTTTCTTCAGGCTGCGCAAAACCCAGCGCGCGAGCTGATGTTGGCCTATGCCTTTGCGCCGGCATGGCAGCAGGTGCACCCCGATGGTCTGACCGTCTTTGGTCGAGAAGCATTTTGCGTCTGGTTTGCGTCAGAGTATGGCGCCTCGGGCAGCTGGGTCGACCCGTCGAACTGGCCCGTCTGGGAGGCGCCTGCGCTACAACTTCGCTGCGCCTATTGGGCAAGAAGCCTTTGGCGTGCTATGCATCCGAAAGCGCTGGAGGATGAGACGCGCGCGCGCGTATTGCTGGCATGGTTG